>Ga0209694_1000303_pt1 | contig 87183 bp, 81 predicted proteins | sample GluameincwithD2O_FD_187499 | JGI IMG/M metagenome (GOLD analysis project Ga0209694, IMG submission 187499) | Mouse cecum microbial communities from Vienna, Austria - Glucosamine amended microcosms incubated with D2O (SPAdes) (version 2) | ecosystem: Host-associated > Mammals > Digestive system >... | reverse complement strand
CGCGGGGAAAAATTCCTCTTTCCGCCTTTATGCCTCGTTTGTTCATTAGCGTCAGCATTTTTCAGGCGTAATGGAAGAAATGATTAACGGCCGGATGGCTGTTAATGCGTACGACTGCCCGTCGCACAGAAAAAAACCCGGAAATCCGGGTATTTTCACTGACTACTTCGCTTCAGCTTCCTTGACTGCATCCACCATGGTCTTGATGGAGATCGTGCAGCCGGACTTCAGGTCTTCGTTTTCAGCCTTGCCATCGTCCGTCATCTTGATGGAGTCAACGCCGTTTTCCAGGATGTAGTTTTCCAGGAATTCAACCTGCTCGTACCATTCCTTTTCGATGGAGCTGGCAGCCTTCATGCCATAATCGTCGCCCAGGTCCTTCTTGGACAGACCTTCTTCATCGATCACATCAATGGAAACGGCGGTTACTTTGTCGCCTTCCTTGGTCACTTCCGCTTTGGTTGTGGCCCCATCCTGCTCGATCTCGGCAGATGTGGTTTTTGCATCGGCTGTAGCCGGCGCATCGGATGCTGCTGCACCTTCTTCATCCACACCAGTGTTGGCATTGCCGCAGCCAGCCAGCATGACCAGCGCAAGAGCACCTAAGAAAAACTTCTTGTTCATGATAATTTGCCTCCAAATACGTAAAGCATTGCTTTCAATGCACGTACATTATAAGGGAGAAAAGGTTGTATCACAGTTACTATGACCATTGATTTGTCATTTTACTGCGGCATTTTCGTGCTTCCGTGTGATGGAAGCCTTTACAAGCCCCTTGAAAAGAGGATGGGCCCGGTTTGGCCTGGACAGAAACTCGGGATGATACTGCACCCCGACATAAAAGGGGTGATCCGTAAGTTCCACTGCCTCCACCAGCGTCTTGTCCGGGCTTGTGCCGCTGATCAGCATACCCGCATTCTCGAACTCCGAGCGGTAGATGTTGTTGAACTCATATCGGTGCCGGTGACGTTCGTCCACCAGTTCGCGGCCATAGCATTCATGCAGCCTGGTTCCGGGCCGGACGGAACAGGGATAGGCGCCCAGCCGCATCGTTCCGCCCTTGCGGATCTCGTTTTTCTGGTCTTCCATGAAATCAATCACTGTATGCCGGCTGGCCGGATCGAATTCATAACTGTTGGCATCTTCATACCCCAGTACATGTCTGGCAAAGCTGATCGCCGCGATCTGCATGCCCAGGCAGATTCCGAGGTAGGGAATCCGCTTCTGTCTTGCGTAGTTGGCGACCCGGATCATGCCTTCGATACCGCGGCCGCCGAATCCGCCCGGAAGAATGATGCCGTCCACATTGCCGAATACCTCATCCAGATCCGCAGTCTCCAGCTCTTCGCTGTCCACCCAGTCGATCTCCACCCGTGCTTCATTGGCGAATCCGGCATGGGACAAAGCCTCGGCGACGGAGAGATAGGCATCGTGCAGCTGCACGTATTTTCCCACCAGTGCGATCCGCACTGTATCCTGCGGGTGATGAATGGTGTCCACCAGTTCCCGCCATTCTTCCAGATCCGGCTGCCGCGGTTCGAGCCCCAGCTTCGAGCAGACCAGATCGGCAAGATGCTGTTCTTCCAGCATGAGCGGCACTTCATACAGGGATTCCAGCGTCCGGTTCTGAATCACGCTCTGGGGGCTGACGTTGCAGAACAGCGAAATCTTGTTGAGCACGGACTGCGGGATCTCTTCATCGCAGCGGGCAATGATGATGTCGGGATTGATTCCGTGAGACTGCAGGTCCTTGACGGAATGCTGTGTGGGCTTGGATTTGTATTCATTGGAGCCGGACAGATAGGGAATATAGGTCACATGCATGAATACGCAGTTTTCACGCCCCACTTCCAGGGGGACCTGCCGGATGCTTTCCAGAAACGGCAGGCTCTCGATGTCACCCGTGGTGCCGCCGATTTCCGTGATGACGAAATCTGCCTGCGCATGGCGTCCTGCCTGTATGACGAAATTCTTGATTTCATCCGTCACATGCGGGATCACCTGTACGGTTTCTCCCAGATATTTTCCGTCCCGTTCCTTGTTGATGACATTCCAGTACACCCGCCCGGTGGTCAGGTTCGAATACGTATGGAGGTTCTCGTCGATGAAGCGCTCATAATGACCCAGATCCAGATCGGCTTCCAGTCCGTCATCTGTCACAAACACTTCCCCATGCTGATAGGGTGACATGGTTCCCGGATCCACGTTGATGTAGGGATCCAGTTTCTGGCTGGTCACTTTATAGCCGCGGCTTTTCAGCAGCCTGCCCAGACTGGCGGCGCTGATGCCCTTGCCAAGACCGGAGACAACGCCGCCGGTCACAAATATATATTTTGTCGTCATGCTGTCCTCCTGACAGACCAATTCTATAGGCCGCGGGCTGTCAAGTCAAAAGACAGAAGGCGAAATGAAAACGCGCTTTCATGAGAACTGGATGAAAGCGGATACCAGAGCAGGGGATTTCTTTCTGACAAGGCAGAAGCCTGGAACCCTGGCCTGTGGCAGCAGAGTGATCCAGTCGGGTCACTGCGGCAGATTGCCGGGCATCAGACAGAACTCCTGTCTCTGTTGATGCATGAATGGTGTACAATCCGGAGTTTTACAGTTAAAAAAGAGAAAATGGCGCCAGGCCCTTTATCTAAAGGATCTAACGCCGTTTTTGCTCTTTTACGAATTGCGCCATATTTTTACTTTTTGCGTTTCGGACATATTTATTCAGCTTTTTTTCTGTCAATGCTTCATACGCCAGCTGATATCCAAATATATCTGCCAGTCTGTCGGTAAGCTCGGTCCTCGAGAACGCCGGATGATACACCGGCTCCTTTATCAATGCGATCCTCTGGTTCTGAAGAGTTTTCATCACTTCTTCCACTGTGTATTCGTGATCCAGGTACTGTTCAATGATCCTGTATACCACCAGCGCCAGGAAACAGATCAGAAGATGACCCTGTATCGCGTCTTCTCGGCGGACATAGACCGGTCGTGTCTTGAGTTCGCTTTTCATGATCCGAAAACATTCTTCTATTTCCCATCTTTGACGATTGACCTCTATGACCGTACTGATCTCCTCATCCTCCAGATCCGTCACTACCGCATAAAAGCCGTCCAGTTTCCTGTCTTCACAGATCTTTTCTTCATCCAGTACATAGCCCGTTCCTGCAGGCCTGCCATCGTTTCCGCATGCAGTCTGTTTGATGTAATAGCGGGGATCCCTCTGGTTATTGGTCCTGGAGATCTTTCCAGGTGCTTTGAGCAGCTTCTCGGCCCGTTTTATCTTTGCCTCTCTGATCTTGTACTGATATTTCTGGTACTTCGTGCTGAATGAAGCGATCAGATGTTCCCTGAGGACTTCCTGTTTTCCTGTCTGCCTGGACTTCTTCTTTGTTTCTGTCCACTTGTCTTTATAGAAAACCACAGAATCCGTCCGGACCTCGGACCCATTGATCATGACAGTCGGTCCCAGATTCCCAATGTCATACAGTGCGTGAGATCCCAGGGTTTTCCACCCTGACGGATCGGTCACCCACTCCTGCTCCGCTTTCTTCAGCTTCTTCACAGGCTGAGTGACGATATAAGCCCCATTATCCTTACGGTCGTTATACAGTTTGTTGTCGAAACCGTTGAGGGCCGCGTCAGCACATACGATGAAGCGGCTGCACTGAAAGTCTTTTTCCAGTATCTGCTCCAAAGCAGACATGGAGAAAGACTCATTTTTGTTTCCGGGGAAGCAGATATCTGCGATGGGGATGCCGGAAGAATCCATGAAAAGGCCATACTGCACGATGGGATTTGGCCTGTTTTCCTTGGACTTTCCATATTTCCGGAAATCATCTTCATCTTCGGTCTCGAAGTAGAAGTTGGTGCAGTCATAGTAGAGGACAGAGTTGAGGCGCTGACAGATCTTCCTGCTCTGCTGGTATATGGCGGACTCTATCTCATACCTGTATTTGGCGAGTATCCCAAGGCTGTGGTAGACATCGTGGATCTGAGGGACAGGACAGCCATACATGTGCTTCATGACATCGATGGAAGACCGCTTGGAAACCGGGTCAATGATCCTTGCACAGACCAGAGAACGAATGATGTCTTCCAGGCTGAACTGAAATCTGGATCTCTCAGAGATTGTGTTGGATATTTCTTTCAGGCCGAGCATGGAAAGGACTTTGGAAGGATAAAGCCAGCCAGCGTTGAAATCCTGATGACTGTCCTTTGGGATAAGTGAATCAGGAGAAAGCTGAAGGGAGATGAGGTCTTCAGACTGAACCTTCAGGGCTTCGATCTCCTGTTTAAGGATGGCTTCGACTTCTTCTCTGGAAGAAACGGAGTACTTCTGCATGAGAGAGGACAGATTACCGAGGGAAGAATGAGTCCTGGTGGAACGTTTGTGGGTGATGGGGTCAGTGAAATCCTCTTTTATGTAGTAGCAGATGGAGTTTTTGGACTGTGTGTGGTGAAGACGGATGGACATAAAAACACCTCTAAGAGAAGGATATAATATGGCGAAATATGGCGCAAATGAAATGACAAAAGAATTGACAGAAAAAAAGTGACACTGATGTCACTAAGCGGGCAAAAATCTGGAGGATAAGAGCAAGGAAGAGTGGGGAGGCAAAGCTACAGGATATTATATTTATTTACTCATCTCCACCTGAGAAGTATGAACTGTTAAAGACCCGGCTTTCATGAGAACTGGATGAAAGCGGATACCAGAGCAGGGGATTTCTTTCTGACAAGGCAGAAGCCTGGAACCCTGGCCTGTGGCAGCAGAGCGATCCAGTCGGGTCACTGCGGCAGATTGCCGGGCATCAGACAGAACTCCTGTCTCTGTTGATGCATGAATGGTGTACAATAAAGACAATATAGAATCGCCAGAATCGCTGGCAAAGAAGCCGTCAGCAGCCGTACAACCGGGCAGCGGCGGTGGAAAGGAGACTGCATGTTCCATCTTGATGAGCAGTACCGGAGCAGGGAAGTGCTGATTCAGCGCCTCATTCTGTTTGCACTGGGTCTGGCCATGGTCATCATCTATTTTCGTCAGATTCTGGATTTTTTCGCACACATCCTGGGCATCTGCACCCCGTTCATCGTGGGCGGATTCCTCGGGTACGTTCTGAATGTACTGGCAACCTCTCTGATGGGGTGGGGGCAGCGGCTGTTTCATATGCGGGAAAACCGGTTCACAAGGTTCCTCTGCAACTGTCTGGCCATCCTGACGCTGATTCTGCTGCTGTTTGTGTTCCTGTTCGTGCTCTTTCCACGGATCGCAGACAGTCTGCGGTCTGTCATGACGGACCTGCCCGGCAGCCTGTATTCCTTCTGGATGTGGCTGCTGCACATCACGGAACGAGTCCCTGCTGTACATGACTGGCTGGCCCGGCTGGATTTCTCCGTAGACAGCATTACAAGGGCCCTGGAAGAGTTCCTGTCCTGGCTGAACGCAGACGCCCAGACAAGTCTCATGAGTTCTGTCTACAACGTGCTGTCTTCTGCCTTCTCCTGGGCTTTCAACTGCATGATGTCGGTGATGTTTGCCATTATCCTGCTGTTCAACAAACAGCGGGTCGTGCACGAGGGACGCTCCCTGCTGCAGGCGTATATGCCTGAACGTTTCTACAACCGATCCATGCACATTCTGAAACTCATCGACAACACCTTTACCGGCTATATCGGCGGATCCTGTCTCGAGTGCCTGATCCTGGGAACACTTGTCGGGATACTCAGTGCTGTATTCGGTCTGCCCTATGCCCTGCTGGCCGGACTGGTTCTCGGGATCGGGGCACTGGTTCCGATGTTCGGAGCCCTTGCCGCCGCCATTCTGGTTTCGCTGTTCATGGCCCTGGAATCGCCGGTCAACGGGCTGTATTTCATGATTCTGTTCCTCTGCATTCAGCAGGTGGAAGGCAATTTCATCTATCCCCATGTGATGGGAAAAACCGTGGGGCTGCCGCCGTTTTTTGTCATGATCGCGATCACCATCGGCGCCAATGCAGCCGGGATTCTGGGAATGATCGTCTTCATACCCATTACATCGTGTGTCTATCAGATCATACGCGAAGATACCTCTGCCCGTCTGGCTGTGCGAAAGCGCAGGAAACAGGCGGACGCCCTGACTGCACAGTCCTCTGCCGGCAGAGGAAGTGCTGCGAACCGCCGGGATCCGGCCAGTGATTCGAAGGAGACCAGTCATGTATAAAACTGCAAATACCATCCGCATGCTTCAGATCCTGTACAGTGGCGGTGTTGTCAAAAAGCGGGACCTTGCACAGGAACTCGAGACCAATGAACGCAATATCCGGGAATACAAGAAAGAGCTTATCATGGCAGGCTATGACATTCTGGAACACAAAGGACGCAACGGCGGGCTCCAGCTGGACTCTGCTTCCATTATTCCTGCCGCCCGCCTTAACCGGGAACAGACCGACGCCTTTCTCGAGGCCCGCGATCTGGTGCATACCCACAGTTCGTTTGCGTCGATGAGAGAATTTGACCAGGCAGTGGAAAAGCTGTTCTCCAGCGTGGTTCCAAGCCCGGAAGAGGATGACGCCATCCTGTATCTGAGCCGCAGGCGGCGGGACCCGAGACAGACCAGTACACTGCACATGGAAGTATGCCGGCGGGGAATCCGGGAGAAAAAGCGGCTGAAGCTTCTGTACCGACGCCGTGATGGACGGATGCAGGAGTATCTTGTGGAACCCTACCAGGTGTTCTACAGTCAGGAAGCCTACTACCTGTTCGCGGACAAAGTGGAGCAGGGAAAGACCGCCGGCGGAAACTGGCGCTGTTTCCGGTTTTCGCCGACCCGCCTGCAGAGCGTGACCCTGACTGAGGAACGATTCGTACCGTTTACGGATGTATCCCTGGAACAGAATCTGGCGGAATACGGATTCGTGAAGACCCCCAACACGAAGTATCAGGTCCGGGTGCGGAAGGAAGCAGAACACCTGTTCAGGGAATCGGACTGGGGGGATGATCTGAGGGCTGTTTCCCAGGATGAAGAATGGATCCGCTATACCTTTCACAGGGATGAAAAAGAAGGGCTGTTCAATCAGCTCCTTGAGTTCGGCCCATCGGTCATTCTTGAATCCCCGGCAGATCAGCAGCAGGAATTCAAAGGCCGCATTTCGGCTTTGATGGAAGCCTACGGATCATGAATCGTCCGGAAATCATGCTTCATGGCCAGGACCTGATTCGCATGAAACGTTGCCCGCGGCTGGCCTGGCTGCACTATCACAGCCGTGCTGACAACAGTCTTCCGTTTTATCATATGAAGGAACCCTTTTCTGCTCTCTGGAGCCGTGCCTATGACCTGGATGATACACCGCAGGGACATCGCGGGGATACAATGGAAGACACCATGCGGATTCTGGGCTCTCTTCAGCCGGGAGAGTCTGCCAGATTCGTACGGATGAGCTGGCATGGACTGCGGGTGACGATTCCGTGGCTGCAGAAACTGGATACTGGCTGGAAAGCCATCTGGCCAATGATGACAGCCCGGGAAACCGAAGCCTGGCTCATGGACATTGCCCGGCTCATCGCACAAAAAGCCGGCATCGACATCCGGGAACAGGAAGCAGTCTCAATCAGCCGGCAGTATGTACGTGGCCAGAAACTGGATCTTTCTGCTTTGTTTGTGAAAAGCGACTGTCTGGAAAACCGGAAACACCATCCCTCGCGGACCATTGCCAGTCTCCAGGAAACCATGCACCCGGATCTCGACCAGCTCGTGAATGAAGCCCGTACCCTGTTTGAAGGACCGTGCCCGCCGGCGGTCAACAGCCGGAGCTGTGCTCTGGGCAAGCGGTGTACCTATTATGATGACTGTTTCCAGACAGACAGGCGTTCCGGGGATGACACCCTGTTTCTGCGTTCTGTGCCGCACCGGTTCGAGATCCGGGAAGGACCGATCAGTCAGCTGGATCCCGCCGGACTTCAGGAGTATCCCGTTGCCTGGGCGCAATACCAGGCAAGTCTGTCCAGTCCGTGGATCAGCAGACCGGACCTTGGCGAATGGCTTGCGGACGCAAAGCCTCCGTTCTCCTATTTGGATTTCGAATGGGACACCTTTGCGGTTCCGCCTTATGAAGGAATGAAATCCTTCGATGTCCTCTGCTTCCAGTTTTCTCTGCACACAGAGACAGATTCCGGTCTGGAACATACTTCGTATTTTGGCTGGGGAGACTGCCGGAAAGAATTTCTGGACCGTCTGCTGGCATCGGTTCCTGCCGAAGGCACCATCTTTGTCTATAATATGGAAGGAGCCGAACGCCTCCGACTCAAACAGCTGGCGGTGCAGTTTCCCGCATACGCCTTGAGGCTGCAAAAGATCTGGGAGCGCATGAAGGACCTTGCGAAACCCTTCGAAACCGGCCTGTACTACGACCTCCGCATGAAAAGCCGCTTTTCCCTGAAACAGATCGTGCAGATGTTCACTGACGATCCTGTCTACAACCGGCTTGCGATACACGATGGCCTGCAGGCTGTCAGGGCCTACCGCTGTTATGAAACTGCCGATGAACAGACAAGAAAGCGGATCCGGGAAGAACTGGACCGTTATTGTCAGATGGATACATACGCCGAGTATCTGGTCCTTCATGGCCTGATCCAGGCGGCAAAGGAGTAAACTATGCCCAATCTCATCACCCATGCACTGCTTGCCCAGGAAGCAGCCGGCCGGATGCCGGCAGATGTACAGTCTTTGCTGGAATCCCGCGCACATCTTGTGGGAATCGGGTCCAGTGGTCCGGACTTCCTGTTTTTCCAGGGACTCAACCCTGTTTCCTTCTGGAAACCGGCCAGGATCCGGCAGTATGGAGGCCGCTTCCACCACAGCCACATCAATGAGTTCTACCTGTCGGCGCTGGAATCCATCCGCCGGGAAAAAAATCCGGAAATCAGGCTCGACATGGAAGCTTATGTCTGCGGACACCTGTGCCACTGGGCTCTGGACTCCACAGCTCATCCATACATTTATGCCCGGACCGGGGACGGAACTACGGACAGTTCCACCCGTCATCACACCATGGAGAGCCTGATCGACGCGATCATGCTGAAGATCAAGCGCAATCAGACCATCCGGGAGTTTCACTTTCCTTCCATTGCGGATGCCAGCCGGGAAGAAAAACGGGCCATTGCCCGGATCTATGTTCCGGCGATCGCGCAGATTTTTCAGGACGACATTCAGCCGCACCTGATAGCTGATTCCCTGGATGACTGGCACAGCATGCAGAAGAGGTTTTATGACGCAGGCGGTGGAAAAAAACAGACGCTGAAAACCATGGAGAAATGGCTGGGGAAGGAAAACCTGATTTCCGGCCTGGTCGTGCCTGCGCAGATCGAGGACAACTGGGATGTCATGAATCTGCAGCACAGGCGGTGGACCCATCCCTGTGATGGCACCCTCACATTCACGGACTCCTTCCTGGACCTGTATGACAAGGCCGTGGAAAAGGCCGTAACAGCGATGTCACTGTTCATGGATGCCGTGAACGATCCGGCTGCCGATCATGCATTCCTTGCATTCCTGGATGACCGGGGGTATGACACAAACATGAATACTGACTGCCCGATGGTCAATTTTGACATCATTGATTTTAAATACTGATTTTTGATACCGGTTTCGAAAGAAGCCGGTTTTTTGTTATGATTTATCAGTGAGGTGAGCCAAATGTATAAAATTCTGAAAAAGGAAGCACTGAATCCCACCGTAACCAGGATGGTGATCGATGCCCCCCACGTGGCCAGACGGGCCAAAGCGGGGCAGTTCATCATTCTGCGTGTGGATGAGGCAGGGGAGCGCATCCCGCTGACGATTGCCGGTGCAGATCCCGAGACCGGGGAAGTGACGATCATTTTCCAGGTCGTGGGAAAAACCACGATGCTGCTGAATGCCATGGATGAAGGACAGCAACTGCAGGACTTTGCAGGCCCGCTCGGCAGGCCCAGTGAAATCGAAGGGGATTCTGTATGCATCATCGGAGGCGGTGTGGGATGTGCCATAGCGCTGCCGACAGCGCGTGCTTTCCATGATGAAGGAAAGCGTGTCACGGCCATCACCGGGTTCAGAAACAGAGACCTGGTGATCCTGGAAGACGAGTTCCGGGCTGCCAGTGATGAGTTCCACCTGATGAGCGACGACGGAACGGCCGGGGAGAAAGGGCTCGTGACCGACAAGCTCGAAGCGCTGATTCAGGCTGGACACCATTTTGACAAAGTCATCGCCATTGGTCCAATCGTCATGATGAAGTTCGTGACCAGGACTGCACAGAAATATGGAATCCCGGTGGTTGTCAGCATGAATCCCATCATGATCGACGGGACCGGAATGTGCGGCGGCTGCCGGCTGAAGGTCGGAGATGAAATCAGGTTTGCCTGCGTGGATGGACCGGACTTTGACGGGGCCCTGGTGGATTTTGATGAAGCCGCAAGCCGGAACCGTGCCTATCTGGATTTCGAGCAGCGTGAACGGGAAGAAGCCTGCCGGCTTCTGAACCAGGAGGTGCGATAATGCCGAACATGAAACCCGATAAAACAGCCATGCCGGTGCAGGATCCCGGGATCCGGATCACCAACTTCGATGAAGTGGCACTGGGCTACACAGAGGCGATGGCCAGAGAAGAAGCCGAACGCTGTCTGCACTGCCGGCACAGACCCTGTGTCAATGGCTGTCCGGTCAATGTAAACATTCCGGAATTCATCGAAAAGGTGAAGGAAGGCGAATATGAAGACGCCTATCAGATCATTGCCCTGACATCCTCGCTGCCGGCTGTCTGTGGACGTGTATGTCCGCAGGAGTCGCAATGTGAAAAGTACTGTGTCCGCGGCATCAAGGCACAGCCTGTGGGCATTGGGCGACTGGAACGCTTCGTGGCTGACTGGCACAGGGAAAACAGTGTGGAGCACGCAGAAAGACCAGCCTCCAACGGCCGGAAAGTGGCTGTCGTCGGGGCCGGTCCTGCCGGTCTCACTGCGGCGGGCGACCTCGCCAGACGCGGATATGATGTCACGATCTTCGAAGCCCTGCATGTGGCCGGCGGTGTGCTGATGTATGGCATTCCGGAATTCAGGCTGCCGAAAGCGATCGTCCAGAAGGAAATCGAAACGCTGAAGGATCTTGGTGTCGAGATCGTGACCAACTTTGTCGTCGGCCGGTCGGATACCATCGATGCCTTGATGGAGCAGGGATTCGAGGCTGTCTTTGTCGGTTCCGGAGCCGGACTGCCGAATTTCATGGGTCTGCCGGGAGAAAACCTTAAAGGGGTCTATTCCGCCAATGAATTTCTCACGCGGATCAACCTGATGAAAGCCTACCGCGAGGGCAGCCCCACCACTGTACAGCATCCGAAGAAAACGGTGGTTGTCGGCGGAGGCAACGTGGCGATGGATGCCGCCCGCTGCGCCAGACGGCTGGGATCCGAGGTCCATATCGTGTATCGACGGAGCCTTGAGGAACTGCCTGCCCGGAAGGAAGAAGTGGAACATGCCATGGAAGAAGGCATCATTTTCGACCTGCTCTGCAATCCGGTGGAAGTCCTGGGAACGGAGGATGGCTGGATCCGGGCTGTGAAATGTGTCCGCATGGAACTCGGGGAACCGGATGCATCCGGCCGTCGACGTCCGGTAGTCATTCCAGGATCCGAGTTTGTGATTGACGCCGACTGCATGATCATGGCCATCGGCACCAGTCCCAATCCGCTGATCCGCTCCACGACGGAAGGACTGGATGTGAACCGCCGTGGCTGTCTCGTGGTGGACGAACACGAACAGACCAGCCGGGAAGGTGTGTATGCAGGTGGCGATGCCGTGACCGGTGCTGCCACTGTGATATCTGCCATGGGAGCCGGGAAAAAAGCGGCTGCGGCCATGGATGCCTGGCTGAACGGACAGACTGACTGATTCTCATCTCTTTCGTGATTGAACATACCTGCTGACAGAATCAAAGCGCCCTGCCGGGCGTTTTTTGTGGAGACGATATACAGGAATGCCATGGTCCCGTCTTGAGCCGGTCTGTGTTTAACAAACTGTAAGGGTTTACATACCTGTCTGAATGCGCTATTATGTCGATGGGTAAAACAAATCGGAACATGGCTCAGTTCCGACACCCTGACCGGCAACATCCTTCCTTACACGGTCAGGCGGATTTATCTGTTATCGATTCCTTTCGATATGAGAAAAAGCGCAATGCGCTTTTTCTTTTGCCCGGACACAGTTTGACAAATCCCCAAGGGGTCTTTACATTTATAATGGTAAAAAACGAGGAGTGAAATCATCTATGATCAGTTCGAATGATTTGAAACCCGGTCAGACCATCAACGTTGACGGGGACATTTACGTGGTTCTGGACATCTCTCAGAACAAGACAGCCCGCAGTGCCATGGTTGTCAAGGCCAAGGTCCGCAACCTGCGTACGGGATCCAATGTGGAGCTCTCCTGGGGCGGCGGCGAAAAAGTCGAACCGGCCATGATTGAAAAGAAGGAAATGCAGTATCTGTATGATACAGATGATGCCATGGTCTTCATGGACAATGAAACCTATGAACAGGTGGAAATCCCCATGTCCAGACTGGAATGGGAGCGCAAGTTTGTAAAGGCAAACGACAACGTGAACATCTCCAGCTACGAAGGGGAAATCATCGGCATTGCCCTGCCTGACAAAGCCACACTGCAGATCGTGGAATGCGAACCGGCAGTCAAGGGTGATACCGCAACTTCCGCTTCCAAGACCGCAAAAATGGAAACCGGTCTGGAAGTGAAGGTTCCTCTGTTCATCGAAGAAGGCGAAATGATTGTCGTAAACACCAGTGACGGCAAGTATTCCGGCCGCGCAAAATAACAACCGAGTCAAATGCCCTGCCGGCGGCCTGGCAGCAGAACGATCCTGATGGTTCGTTCTGACGAGGGCCCTGCAGGGCCTTTTTCTGGCCATCTGTGTCAGGACGCTGAAATTGATTGTATAATGTACTGGTGAATTTAGGAGGAACCATGGCGAAACTTTCAAGAACGCAAAAATATCAGGAACTGAGAGACCATCTGGACGAAGAAACCACACAGGCTCAGGCAACACCCGTCAAGGCTGCCAGACTGTCCAGAGTCCAGTCCAGTTCCAACTCGCTGCCGCATGCAGCCAAGGCATATTTTCCCCATGAGGAAACCGCCCCGAAACCGGCTGAGCCGGATCTGCCGACCAGTCCGGTGATTGACGAACTTCTCGGCGAAGTGAAGCAATATAATATCGATAACGGCAACCGGTATACCGATGATACACAGATCAATATCCTGAAGCAGCTCGACCAGCCGGAAACAGACAAGGAGAGAAGGAAAGCCCATGTCCTTCCCATGGAAGAACCCAGGGAGGACTTTGGTTCCACGATGAAAATGCCCCGGACCACCCGGGAAATCACCCTGAACCTGGAAGAACCGAAAGAAGAGGAACCTGCTGCCCGGGAGACCCTTCTCGAGAAAACGGCCAACCGCCGGATCGTACTGACTGCTGGCGACATCCGCGCAGATGAATTTGAAGAGAATGACCAGCTGGATGTGCTCACCACCCGGAAACCGGAACCGGAAACACATCCTGTCCGCAAGGAAAAAGCCGAAACTCCGCGCAAAAAGAAAAAGAAGAAAAAGGTTCGGCCGGCAGCTGCTGCAGGCATAAAAAAGGAATCCTCTTCTTCCCGGAACCGGAAACCCGGGGATACCGAAGATATGCCCAGTGCAAAAATGCGCATCCGCGTGGAAGACTATGACGAGGAGCTGCCGGCAAGAAAGCAGAAAAATTCCAGCCGTACGCTGAACATCGTACTGTTTCTTCTGATTGTGGCCCTGATCGTGGCGATCAGCTTCATGGTGTACTTCGTCCGCAGTCTGGGTGCCCTGTAATGCAGGGATTCAATGTCGCCATTGACGGGACCAGCGGAGTTGGCAAAAGCTCGGCAGCGGATCTGCTGGCAGACGCAAACCAGATGATTCACCTGGATACCGGTGCGATGTACCGCTGTGTGGCCCTGGCCATGGAGGAAGCCGGTATTGATCCGGAGGACGAAAGTGAACTGAAGTCTCTTCTGGACACCATGAAAATCCGCTTTGAGGGCCGCCGCGTGTTTCTCAATGACCGGGAAGTCACGACACAGATCAGGACCAACAGGATATCCAACCTGACTTCCCGCATCGCGGCGCTGCCTGCTGTCCGCGCCCGGATGACAGGACTGCAGCAGCAGACAACCGCAGCCGGCGGATACATTGTGGATGGCCGGGATATCGGCACGGTGGTGCTTCCGGATGCAGCAATCAAGATCTTTTTGAGCGCCCGCCCGGAGGCCCGGGCCCGCAGACGATATGATGAATACAAACAGAAGGGAATCGACGCCGACTACGACCGGATCCTGGAAGATATCCGGCAGCGCGACTGGCAGGATTCCCATCGAAGCACAGCGCCGCTGAAAAAGGCTGAGGATGCAGTGGAGATCGATACCTCCGATCTGACTCTGGATCAGGTGGTAACAGCCATTCAGTCGCTGATCGACGGCGCCCGGAAATGAGGTAATGAAATGATACGTGGAGTTGCAGCAATAGTAGGCCGTCCCAATGTCGGGAAAAGCACGCTTTTCAACCGCCTGCTTGGTGAACGCAAGAGCATCGTGGATGATACACCCGGCGTCACCAGAGACCGGATCTATGGGGATGTGGAATGGCTGACCCAGACATTCCGGCTGATCGATACCGGCGGAATTCAGCTGGAAGACCAGGATTTCGGGGACGAAATCAACATGCAGGTGGATATTGCCATTGAAGAGGCTGATGTGATCATTTTTCTGGCATCCGCCAGAGAAGGCGTGACGGCAGACGACCCGGCGATTGCCCGCAAACTCCGGAAAGCCGGAAAGCCGGTCGTACTGGCTGTAAACAAGGCAGACAACGAAAAACTGCAGATGGAAGTCTACGATTTTTACCAGCTGGGTCTCGATGATCCCATTACTCTGTCTGCCTCTCACGGCATCGGCATTGGCGATCTTCTGGACAGAGTCATGGAAAAAATGCCGGTCCGGGACCTGAAACCCTATGAAGGTGTCACATCCTTCTGTGTGATCGGCCGGCCGAATGTCGGCAAGAGCTCCCTTGTCAACGCGATTCTGAAAGAAGACAGGACAATCGTCTCCAATGTAGAAGGCACCACCCGCGATGCAATCGATACGCCGTTTTTTTATGAAGGACGCGAGTATATGATCATTGATACTGCCGGGATCCGGAAACGGGGAAAAATCTGGGAGAACATCGAGAAGTATTCCATTCTGCGGGCTGTATCGGCCATAGAACGTTCCAATGTGGTGCTGTTTTTGATAGATGGAGAGAAAGGCATCCGGGCACAGGACAAACATGTGGCCGGCCTGGCCCATGAAGCCGGAAAGGGTGTCATCATCGTCTACAACAAGTGGGATGCAGTGGAAAAAGACGAGAAAACGATGCAGCAGATCACGAAAAAAATCCGCGAAGAATTCAAGTACCTGGATTATGCTCCGGTTGCCTTCGTTTCAGCCCTGACAGGGGCGAAGGTGCAGAACCTGATCCCGCTGATCGACCAGGTGCATGAAATGTGCACACTCCGCGTACCCACCAATGTCCTGAATGATGTCATTCTGGATGCGCAGATGATGAATCCCCCCAAACCGCACAACGGCCGTCAGCTCAAGATCTACTATTCCTCTCAGGTATCGGTGGAACCTCCGACGATCGTGTTGTTTGTCAATGATCCCGAGCTGCTTCACTTCAGCTATACCCGATACATTGAAAACAGGCTGCGGGAAGCGTTCGGCTTCACGGGTACACCTATCCATATCACCGCGCGAAAACGGTCATAGTTCCAAACGGGAAGGAGACAATCATGAAAACAGCAGTCATAGGCAGCGGAAGCTGGGGAACAGCCCTGGCACAGACTCTGCAGGACAACGGACAGGATGTCATTGTGTATGGAGTGGATGACAGAGAAATCCGTGATATCAACGAAAATCACAAAAACTCCAAGTATTTCGGGGACATCCAGCTCAATCCCGGGCTGAAGGCAACGACAGACATCAATGCGGTCAGGGATGCCGATGTCGTGGTGCTCGCAGTGCCTTCCATTGCCATTGAACCCATTGTCAGGGAAGTGGATGCAATTCTGGAAAAACCCGCAGTCTTTGTCAATGTCGCCAAGGGATTTCACCCTGTAACCAACGAGCGCCTTTCGGATGTCATCCGGCACAACGTCCGGCCGGAGCATCTCTCCAGCGTGGTCAGCCTCATCGGGCCCAGTCATGCGGAAGAAGTCGTGATCCGACAGCTCACGACCATCGACGCGGTTTCTCAGAACGAAGAAGACGCGAAGCTGGTCCAGAATCTGTTTTCCAATGGATATCTTCGGATCTATACCGGTACGGATGAAGTGGGATCCGAGCTGGGGGCGGCCATCAAGAATGTCATGGCAATCGCCAGCGGCATACTGTCCGGACTTGGATATCAGGACAACACCAGGGCAGCCCTGATCACACGTGGGCTGCAGGAGATGATCCGCTACGGAACCCATTTTGGCGGGAAAGAGCAGACATTTATGGGATTGACCGGTGTAGGTGACCTCATTGTCACCTGTACCAGTCCGCATTCCCGCAATTTCCAGGCCGGGTACCAGATTGGCCGCGAAAACGATGTGAAAAATTTCCTGGAAAACAACACCAAGACGGTGGAAGGTGTGAGAACCGCCAAAATCGTGTACCGGGTGGCTCAGGAGGAAAGCATCGATATGCCCATCTGTGAGGAGATATACCAGATTCTGTATGAAGGCAAGGAACCAAGTCTCTGCGCCAGCGACCTGATGGTCCGTCAGCTGAAGAAAGAATTCCCGGATGCCTAAATATGTCAGCCGGGAGTCTCTGGTACAGGCCATGGTCCATGATCTGGGGCTTTCGGGCAAGGATGCACAGGATGCAGTGACTCTTGTATTTAATGAACTGACAGACTGTCTGGCGGACAATGGAACAGCCGATATTGCAGGATTTGGAAAATTTGTTCTGTTTCACCGAAAAGAACGCATGGGAATCAACCCTGTCACGGGTGCACGGATCGTGATTGAAGCCAGCGAATTTCCGAAATTCAAGCCTTCGGCGACTTTGAAAAAGAGGTGCAATGAATGCAGAGTGGACAAGTGAACCGGCAGCGTACTGCCTCGATCATTCTGGCTGGCGGATGCTTCTGGGGCCTGCAGGCGTTCCTCAGGCGCCTGCCTGGAGTCCTGGAGACAGAGGCCGGATATGCCAACAGCCTTGTACCTGCTCCCACATATGAACAGGTATGCTCGCAGCGCACGCACGCAGTGGAGGCAGTAAAGGTTGTCTATGATCCGGATATCCTCACCCTCCGACAGCTTCTGGATGCTTATTTTGCTGTCATTGATCCCACTGCCGTCAATCGGCAGGGAAATGACACCGGCACGAATTACCGGACCGGGATCTATTACTCCGATCCCGCGGATCTGCCGGTGATCCAGACGGCTGTAAAGACGGAAGAACGGCGATATGTCCATCCTTTGGCGACGGAAGTGCTCCCGCTGAAAAACTATTATCCCGCGGAAGGATATCACCAGGATTATCTCGAGGTGCACCCGGGCGGGTACTGCCATATTTCGCCGGTCCTCATTCATGGATTCCGGCTGAAAAGCCCGGAAGAGCTGGCGAAGGAAGACGGGAACGGGCAATGAGAAAGACGTTTGTCTGGATCGTGATTGGACTCATGGTGCTCGGGATCGGTGCAGGTGCGTTTCAGGCATTTCGCGGTCTGTCGGGACAGCAGACTGGAGTGAACACAACACTTTCTGATACTTCAGGCGATACGCTGGAGAACGGGTCTGCAGAAACTGAGGAAAAGCCGGCTTACAATACCCGGGAACAGGTCTATGCCAATGCACACCCGGATTTTTCGGAGAGTGAGGTCAAACGCGATATCCGACTGGGTCTGGACAAGCCGCTGTATGAAGAAGCCGGGACTGTGTCGGATCCCGATGCCGTGGATGTGTTTGTCAGCAAACACTGGCAGCTGCCGGATGGATACGTACCGGCGGACCTGACCGATATACAGGGAGTCCGCCTTAGAGAACCGGCAGCCCGCGCATGGGAGGCGCTGCAGTCGGAGTTGTCAGAAGCCGGGATTCCCGTATATCTGCAAAGCGGCTGGATTTCGGCTGACGAGACTGAGTCTCTGTATTCGCAGGCTGTGGAGAAATATGGACAGGAACGGGCTGACCTGGTCTTTGCCAGACCCGGTTTCTTCGACTCCAACACCGGGTTAAGCGTGGATTTTGGCCTGGAGGGCGTGGAGGATCCGGCGACAGACAGCCGGTACCCGCAGATCGTGGACGCTGCCATACGTCATGGATTCATCGTCCGGTACAAGGCAGACAATGAAGCTCTCTCTCAGACCGCTGCCATGCCTGTGCATCTTCGATATGTGGGACCACAGCTTGCACAGGAGCTGACAGAAACCGGCCAGTCTTTTGATGAATACTATGGAACACATTAGCGCTGTGAAAATACAGCGCTATTATTATGGCTTTACATTAGGTATAATGTACGGGAAAGTACTGGATTGATTCATGAAGTTTTGGGAGGGAACGACTTGAATGGAGAACAGAAACTGAAAGACTATGCCGCATCGTGTCTGGCAAAAAAAGTCTATGTCATAGATAACGATATCATTCATTTTGCAAATTTCGGCAGCTCCAGCTGCACGGCAGTGATCGGTGAACATTCCGTAATTCTGATTGATGCGGTCCGGTCTTCTGTGTACGCGCGGCAGGTCCGTGAGATTCTGTCTGAATACACAGACAAGCCTGTACGCACCATTATCTACACCACGATATTGCCGGAAACGCAGGGCGGATCTGGTGTCTTTGCGGATACAGTGGAACAGGTGATTGGCTGTACAGAGACGGTGAGACCCCGGATAGCCCGCACCTGTCTGAATGACGTCAAGGAAATGCGGAAAATCTTCACCCGCGGTTATGGTCTGGCTGACAAGCTCATCATTCCGGATGGCAATACCCGGCAGGAAGTCATTACATCCTTCGACAGCACCCGGGATTCCTGGCTTGAACCCACGATGTGGATTGAAAACAACTGCAGCATGGAAATAGACGGTGTACGTCTGTCCCTGCTTCGCACGCCTGGTGAAACCCCGGAAACAATCACCGTGTGGCTTCCGGAAAAAAAGGCTGCAGCGGTCGGCTCACTGTTTTATGGAACATTCCCGAATTTCAACATCGTGACCGGTTCTGATTATATGGAAACGGAAATCTGGTGTGACTCACTGCGGAAAGTGCGGGATCTGGAACCGGAGATTCTTCTTCCCGCAATGACTGTTCCTGTAACAGGCCGGGAGAATGTCCGGACAGTCCTCACAACGTTTGCCGATGCATTGGAATACATCCTCATCGAAACACTCACCGGCATCAACGATGGTCTGGACCTTGATGAAATCATCGCTTCCGTCAGTCTTCCCGAACAGTATCAGACCTGGTATCTGGAAGAACGATTTGGGCGAGTGGAATGGATGATCCGGGCCATATGGGCCAGAAACATGGGATGGTTCTCCGGGCTGGCAGCAGAACTGACCCCGCTGCCGGCTGATACGTTCCACGAGGAGCTGATTCAGCTGATTGGCTATGAAAAGCTGTCACAGCGGATTGGACGTGCGTTGTCAGACGGTGAATACCAGCTGGCTCTCCAGCTCTGTGAACTGGATTCCAGACGGTATCGTGTTCAGAAAAAACAGGCATTAAAGGCTCTGGGAAGGGAATCTGACTGTCTCGGAGAACGATATTTTCTCCTCGCCAGGGCAGAGGAACTGTAGTGGGCATGATTCAAAACTGACAATTACAAGTGGAAATCCCATCTGGGATTTCCGCTTTTATATTCCAGTCCGGTGTCGAATATACCCTGTGTTCTGTTCCATGCAGCAGCTGGAACGCAGTGGCAAATATCAGACACTGTCAAACAGGTATGTTTTATTTCTTCATTGATTATTGAGCCTTTATTTTTCAATTTTTTCAAAGACCAGAGTATACTAGTTGTATAGAAACATTTTGATATGATTGGTGAAAGGTTCTAATGAAAACACGTGATAATGACATTTCCACATTCCTCCACTGGCTGAACATAGCTTTGTGGATGGACCATCCACAGGATCTGACCAGCCCTTCGGTGCGAAAAAAAAGACAGCCTCATCTGCATGTGGAACAGGCTGTCTGTCATGTGGACAAACCGGATGATATTTCGGCATTTCTGCATTCTGTTCAGGTCATTGAAGAACTGAGTCCCTTGCTGCTGATCATTGATGCTGCACGGGAAGCTGAAGGAAACAGAGACTCTGTCAATGCCTGAGACGTTCCGGCTCCCTGCAGGGGGTGGAACGTCTTTTTCTTTCCAGACAACGCATTTTTCGTTCCAGCCGTTCTTCTGTATTGCGGATATAGCGAAACTCTTCCTCCATCCGGCTGTTCAGTCTTTCCACCGTCAGAACCGGCAGTTTATGATTCCTGTATCTGACAGGCCTGGCCGGAGCAGGCACCATGGTGGTGTATGGCGGTACATCCCGAATGATCACTGAACCGGCTCCGATCCGTGCATCGTGTCCAATGGTGATCCGGCCAATGATTTTGGCTCCTGCACCAATGACCGTGTTGTTCTGAAGGATTGGATGACGATTGCCGGTTGTCTTGCCGGTCGCTCCAAGTGTGACGCCCTGATACAGGGTCACATGATCGCCAATGATACAGGTCTCTCCAATCACCACACCACTGCCATGGTCAATGAAAAAATCTGTCCCGATCTGGGCACCGGGATGGATATCGATTCCGGTTTTCTGCTGCGCCCTAAGGGACAAAAACCGGGCCAGTGCGTAATGTCCGCTGAGGTAGAGCTTGTGAGCCGAAAACCAGGTATTCATAGCCCGAAAACCGGGGAAAAACAGGATTTCCAGGGTGCTTTTCAACGATGGATCACGCTGTTTGATCGATTTAATTTGTGATAAAGCGAATTGAATCTTATTCATGTAACTATTATAGAATCGCGATGTCCCTCTGAACAGAATAGCACTTTTTGTATTTATAGATGACGTAGAGGCTGAACGATGAAACTGGCCCGTGGAGTCAGTATGGTATGATTAAACAGTCAGGGACACAGTCTGTGTCCTGCACTTCTAGGGGGTCGAGATACGATGATCGATGAATTCACAGTGGCTGGAATCCTGCATCAGCCGCCTGCTGAGCGTACCGCAAAGAACGGCAACCGGTTCCTGACTGCAGTACTCATCTGCAGCCGGCAGATGGCCACAGAACGACAGAGACAGGGGAATTCCGGAAAATATGCAGAGATGGTGGAAGTTACGGTGTATGACCAGACGTGCATGGATCTTCTGCGACAGTGCAGACCAGGTGACTTTGTGGCCTGCACCGGCTATATCCACTCGCATCAGTATCGGCGTGCTGACGGGTCTGAGGCCTGGCTGACAACACTGATTGCTGCCAATCTCTCGCGTCTGGATGTCAGATCACATGAATGAACCGGTAACAGCCACAGAGGATCTGCGCAGTCTGCCAGTCGAAAACACACGGATGGTGCCGCACAAGGGGCTGTTTGAGCCGCAGATCATTTCCGGGCTCTGTCATCAGTGGCTGATTTACAATGATGTATCCGAAAACTCACGCAGAAAATATACACAGTGGCTGAAATCATTTGCTCAATGGATCCGCGGGCAGGGGATCGAAGAACCCGTCAGGGAAGACATCATCCGGTACCGGGATGAACTGGCCAGAGAAAAACAGCCGACAACCGTAAACAATTACCTGCGGGCTGTCAAGTCATTTTATAGATTTCTGGAAACTGCCGGGATCCGAAAAGACATCACCCGGGGGATCCGGGCCATGAAACTGGAGCCGGGATTTCGGAAGGGGTACCTGAATGAAGAGCAGTGTGCGCAGGTCATTGAAACACAGACAGATGAACCGGCGCCTGATGAAAGTGAAGCAGCCAGAGAACGTCAGCGGCTCACCAGGGCGCGAAACCGCGCACTGCTGATTCTGATCATGACGACGGGTCTGAGAACCATCGAGGTACGCCGTGCTGATTATGGAGACATACAGATACAGGGACACTCCCGTATTTTGTATGTGCAGGGCAAGGGAAAAAGCGAGAAGGGACAGTATGTCAAGATCCCGGATGAAACCTGGGAGTGTCTCAAGGAGTATCTCCGCATGCGGGGACCCCTTCAGGCACGGGATCCATTGTTTGCTTCCGTTTCCAACCGGGATTCCGGCGAGCGCCTGACAACCAGGAGCATCAGCCGGATCTGCAAGGACGCGCTGGTCAAGGCGGATTTGAACAGTTCCAGACTGACGGCTCACAGTCTGCGTCATACCAGTGCAACACTGGCTTTGAAAAACGGCGCTTCTGTGGAACAGGTACAGCAGGTTCTTCGTCACGCAAACATCAACACCACCATGATTTATGTTCATGATATCGACCGCGAACAAAATGCTGCCGAAGATCTGGTTGCCCGCGCAATTTTCGATGAGCTGACACCAGATTCCAGGTGATTGACCCACCACCAAACGTGTAATCTGATCACTTTTCCCATCCAATGTCCGAATCCATGCATTTCCGGACATTGGATGGGTTGTTTATTTAGCCGGTTTCCAGTCCAAAAGAGCTCCAGCCGAGGCATTATTCTCCAGACAGTCAGTCTGCATCATCCTGTTTCGTTTGCTGCCTTTCCAGGAAACAGTCTGCCGCCTTCATCAGCAGTCCATAAGTCTGTTGTGCAGTCGATATATCCTGATACATTCTGACACGCGTATACAGGTCTCATCATTGAGAGGCTTCAGCACCTGCAAGGCGGTCTTCCGGAAGGTCCTCCGTCGCTCTTTCAATTCCTGTTCCATTGCATCCGCCGTTCCACTGGTTGCCTATACTCGCATGGCTATATGCCTTTGTGAACAATCACCGATGAATCCGCGGCAGATCAGATGGTGAAGGTCTGAGGAACTGTTTTGGACGGACAGAATTCAGAGCTGCACCTGTGCGTACAGGATTGCAGGATAGCAACCACAAAACCAGACACGTTGTTATCTGCCGGCTTGAGAAAACGGACTTCCCTCTCCTGTCGCGTTGTATATTTAAGATAATAAGAATTTAATACCATTCACTAAAAAAGACCGCCTGAGCGGTCTTTTTCATCTGATTTACTTCAGGGCAGCCTGAGCTTTTTCCAGGATGGCGATCTTGTCAGCTTCAGCAGCAGCCTTGGCATCTTCGCCCAGAGCAGCGTGTTTCTTCTCCCAGCCCTTCAGGAAGCCAAGACGGTCGTCGATGCGATCCAGAGCATCCTGACCATATTTCTTGTCAGCATCATCGAATGTGTCAGCCAGTACTTCCAGAACAGCTTTGCCGTAAGCAGTATCGCCGATAGCCGGAGTCAGTTTTGCAATCATTTCATCTTTTGTCATGGATTATTACCTTTTGTTTCCAGCAAGGAACACCGTGACAGTGCCTGAGCCACATATTGAGGAAACACTTTTGCCTTTCATTCATTTACAGGTGGCTTCCAATGAGGCTTGCGCCTTTCATCTCTTGCATCTTCATCATACTGATTCTGCTTGTTTATAAATACTGATATGCTCATACAATTCACAAACTCCCGTTCCTACTCGTTTTGAGACACGAGATTCTGTGTTTTTGCCCATTCCTGCGGGTTTAATCCTTCAAAAACTCTCAGAACCAATTATTTGTTATAATATTAACGGCACTTTTCAGGCAATTACGGTGATCTCTCATGCTTATCAGACAGGACATCTGTTTCAAAGGATACACAAGTCGACAGGAAATGCAGGTGCTGAGACAACGCTCAAATCTCATCCCCGTTCCTGGCTATTCTATGTCCCGAACAAATGCTGCAGGGCTTCTGTGACAGTCCGGACCGGAATAAGGCGGATACCCTCCCAGCGATTCAATCCCCCAGGCTGCTGCTGCAAGGACTCGAAGTTGCCTGCCGGCAGAACAAATTCCCGGAATCCCAGTTTCCTTGCCTCCTGGAGGCGCTTTTCGATCTGTGGCACCATCCTGACTTCCCCTGTCAGAGAAATTTCGCCGCAGACCACTGTGGTCCTGGAAACCGGTCTGTTGTCTGCACTGGAAACCAGTGCAGCCGTTGTGGCCAGATCCAGGGACGGATCAGTCAGTTTCATGCCGCCCACTACGTTTGTATACACATCACACCCTGTGATTCTGTATCCGCATTTTCGGTCCAGTACAGCCATCAGCTGTGTAAGCCTGCCTCTGTCCAGCCCTGTCGACGAAATCCGCGGGGTACCCAGAGCAGAACCGGCTACCAGCGCCTGTACTTCCGCCAGGAGCGCACGGCTGCCTTCCGTTACACAGCTGACACAGCATCCGGCTGTATCCTGACTATGATCCAGGAACACCCCGGAAGGATCTGCAACCTCCCGGAATCCCTGTTCTGTCATTTCAAAGACACCGACCTCATTGGTGGATCCAAACCGGTTTTTCTGTGCCCGGAGGATCCTCAGGGAATCATACTTTTCTCCTTCAAAATACAACACGGTATCCACCAGATGTTCCAGGACCCTTGGTCCCGCCAGGCTCCCGTCCTTGGTCACATGACCTACGATCAGGATCGCTGAATGTCGTTTTTTTGCCAGGGATGTCAGCAGTGCACTTGCTTCCCGTACCTGGTTTACGCTGCCTGGAGCCGATGAAATGTCCGGAGAATAAACCGTCTGGACCGAGTCCATGACGATGACATCCGGATCCAGCAAGTCAATCTCCGAAACGATGCGGGTTATGTCGCTTTCTGAGCACACCCAGATCCTGTCCTGGCGGATTCCAAGCCTCTGAGCCCGCATCTGAATCTGTGACTCTGATTCTTCAGCCGATATATACAAAACTCTGGCCTGCGCCGCGACTGCATCACAGATCTGAAGGAGCAGCGTTGATTTTCCAACACCCGGATCCCCGCCGATCAGGACAGCACTGTCGCTGACCAGTCCGCCACCCAGAACGGTATCCAGTTCCCGGATCCCGGTTTTGTATCTTTGCCTGGATGTGGCCTGGACCTGATCAAGGGGCACAGACTGCACCTTGTCGTGGGTTCTTTTCAGTGCTCTGCCTGTTGCAGAGGGCAGACTGACCGGTTCCTCTGGATGCAGGGTGCCGAATTCCTTGCAATAGGGACATCTATTCAGCGGCCGCAGTGATTTATAGCCACATTCACTGCAGACATATGCAGCTGCTGTATTTGCCATATCGATCTCCTTTCAGTGAATAAACCACATCAATCCTCCTGGTTCAGCAGTATTTCGCTGACAGCTGTCTGGCAGCAGGCCGCATCAAATCCCCGGGAATACAGGAACCGGTTCAGCTTTATACGGAGTTCCTGTTTGTTGTCGGTTTTCCGCTGCAGTGACCTCAGCTTCTTGTAACCGGCCCTGACAGCCTGCTCCACCGCTGTATCCCGGTCATAGCATTCTCCGGCGGCTTCTTCGATCAGTTGCTCCGGGAGACCTTTTTTTCGCAGGGCATGCCGGATCTTGTCCGGACCCCAGCCATTCATGTCCCGATGAGACAAAAAGAACGAGTGACAGTATTCCCGGTCATCAATCAGGCCAAGCTGCTTCAGCTTCTGCACAACAGTGTCCGATGTCAGCCTGTCATATCCCTTTTCCTGCAGCCTGTCCAGGAGGTCCGCTTCTGTGCGCCGTCCGTACTTCAGCAGTCTCACTGCTTCTGCAGATGCATGTTCCACAGAACTTCGGTTCTGCAGGCGCTTCAGCTGTTCTTTTGTGAGCTCCGCACCCCTGTTGACTCCCTCTTCCATCAATGCCTCCAGGCTGACAGACACCGCAAAGGTTCCATCCACTTCCACAGAGATGCGGTCATTGCTGCTGTTTTTCCTGAGACCTGTGATTTTCATGAGTTTCTCCTTTTCTCTGCATCGACCCGAATACACGCAAGGGTACCGGCATCTTCCGTCTGTAGCAGTATACCGTGCTGTGCCCAAAATGGAATGGCTGACTGTATGTAAACGATACAGCAAGCATGAATAATGCCGGTTTTGGCGATATACTGAACGTGAAAACTTCTGCTGTAAGCGGAAGCGCGGAGGATACCATGAATCAGACCAAGCCTCTATCCATCACATTTGTCACCGGCCCTGCAAGCGCCGGTTTTGCCGAAACCCTGATGGACCACATGACACGGTCCATCACCACCGATCAGCTCTTCATCATCTCCAGCCATGCCTACAGCGAAATGCAGACTATGCTCACCAGCCGTCACCTGCCCTGCAGGCTGCTGACCAGGCAGCAGATACCCGGCTGGATCGCGCAGAAAGCAGGAATCGAAGAAACAGATGTGGCAGATGAACACAGCCGAATCAGGATCCTGGAAGAAATACTGGCAGATCCTGATATGGATTTTCAGTTTTTGTCCTACAGCGATCATCCGGAAACCGCGGCAAGGGACCTGGGAACTCTGATTGGACGACTGCAGAAATCCGGAGTCGGTCCAGAACAGCTGCGCGAGATCCTGAAGCGCAAATTCGTTTCCTCTGCATCCAAAGCCCGGTTTCATGACCTCCTGACCGTACTGGAGGCCTATCTGGCTGTCCTCAGAAAGCAGGGACGGCTCAGCCGGGAGGATTTTGCACTGGATATGGCCGGGATCCTCACCAGGCTGAATCTCAATACAGGGTCTGTATTCACTGGCGTCCTGGATGATTACGACTATGTGACACGGAAACTGCTTGCTGCCATCCTGCTCAAAGCCGATACCGTCTATGCAGCGCTTCCCCAGATGCCGCCAGGACGCGAAAAGCAGGCCAATGCCCATTACCGAAGAGCCGCAGCTTTCTATCGCGACCTGATACGGGAAATAAGGATTGCTGCAGACAGACCCGTGAATATTCAATACATACCCGCTCAGGAAACCACGCGGACCTCAGCCCTGGATGCCCTCAGCCGCTGGCTGGAAGACAGTGCAAATCCAATGCCTGCAGACGACGAATCCATTCGCCTGGTGCAGTGCCTGACAATGGATGATGAGCTCCTTCTGGCTGCCGGAGCCATTTCAGAACTGGTGACGAAAGGGGTGTCGCCTTCCGACATCCTCGTGACAGGAGCCTCCATAGGGAACTGGCATGACAGACTCTCCCGGCTGCTTGCTGCCGGCGGGCTGGATTCCGTGTACTATCAGGGGGATACATTGGCCCGAAGTTCCATATTCGGATATTTCTCCTCCCTGCTTGGCTGGCTTGAGCATTCCAGCGATTCTGCTTTTTTAAGCAGACTGCTGCAGTATCAGGGGCTTGGTCTGACAGAATCAGAACGGCAGACGCTGCAGCGATTCATTCAGGCACAGGGACCGGACATCGAAGGCGGACTCAAGCGGCTGCAGGAAATGTGGGAAGCAGAGCGCAACAGCGGCACAGATATACACAGATCAGACACAGATCAGGAACTGAAAGACGTCACCACTGCCCTTGCGCATTTGAATCAGCTGACAGGCGGACTGCGATATCAGCTGGACCATGCGCGGACTACCGGAGATTTCTGTACAGCCATTCTGGATCACGCGCAGCATGGCACTTTCCTGCCCTCAATGCAGGCAGTCTGGGAAAAGGCCAAAACAGAAGATGTGTCGCTGGCAAATTCACTCGAACAGCAGTGGAAAGCCTTCAACCGCATGATTCTCCAGCTGCAGCGCTCCTTTGGAAGCGAGGCTTCCAGTCTGGATGAATTCAGAACCCTCATGGATCAGACTGCCGACGAAGTCATTGTCACCACACAGGGACAGAGACAGCTTTCTGTCCAGATGGAGCCGTTGCATTCAGCCAGAACCATCCACTGCCGGCATCTCTTCCTTCTGGGAGCCGGCAGTGACGAAATACCAGTACTGCCCAATCCGGCTTTCCTGACGGATCAGGAAACCGGAATCCTCATTGCAGCGGGCATCGACTTCAGAAACAACCGGGACTGGGCAGATGAATCTGCCAGCGATGCGAGCACAGCCATTGCAAACACCGGTGAATCTGTCTGGATTTCCTGGCACATCCGAAATCAGGACCAGGAACTGGAGCCGGCAGCTCTGTTCAAGCCACTGATTCAGTCCCTGACAGTGGATGACCGTTCTGACCGCAATGTGGCAGAAGATGAGTTTCTCCAGGACAGTATCCGGCTTCAATCCCTCAAGGGAACCCCGGAATATGAACAGTTTTCAGGAATTCTCCAGATGAAGTACGGATCCAGTGAACGGTATGCGGGACTGCTTGAAAAAGCGGATGCATGGATTCATCAGGAGTTCGGCACAGTGGACAAGACAGCTGCCGCTTCCCTGTTTGCCGATACTGACAGGTTATCGGTCACGAGCCTGGAGAGTTACAATCAGTGTCCGTTCCGTTTCTTTATGCAGCGTGGTGTCCAAGCGAAAGACCCGAAGACATTTGAGGAAACCAGTGCCGACCGGGGAAGCTTCCTGCATGCTGTTTTGAGCGAATGCCTGCCCATAGCCGTTCGCAATGGTCTGCGGTCTCAGGATACAGAAGCCCTTCGCAGCCTGCTGGAAGAAACAGCTTCCCGGCTTCTCACAACACACAACCGGCGGATCCTTGAAAGCGGCGGATTGATGGAATATGAAAAAACAGCATTGCTGCAGGCTGCGGCCGAAAGTCTCGATCTTGTCATGAAACAAGGCGATTCATCGGAATTCAAGCCCGAATGGCTGGAGTATTCCATAGGAGACCGGCATGGTTTTCCGATGACTTTGCCGGATGGCCGGCGATTCTACCTGACGGGGATTGCCGACAGGGCCGATGTCTGGACAGCTTCGGACGGCACCAGGTATGGACGAGTCATTGACTACAAAAGCGGTCGTGACCGCAAGGCACTGAATCGAGATACCATAGAATCGGGTTTGAAGCTGCAGCCTCCGCTGTACCTGCATGCACTGGCACAGGAAAAAAACCTGCAACCGGCTGGTATGTATTATGACCGTCTGAAAACAGAAGTGCTGAAACTCAAGGCAGATCAAAGCCCTGCCTCTTCTCTGCTGGATGAAAAGCGCCGGTCCACCAGACAGATGACCGGATATACCCTGGCAGACCCAAAAATCCTGGAAGCCTCCGATACCGGGTATGATCCGGATTCTCCCGGTCTGTTTGTATCCGGCTCAATTCCCCTTTCCACCACCACAAAAGGGGCTCCGAAAGCAGCCTGTGCCCGATCTCTTGTCAGTTCAGAGGAAATGTCGGAACTGATTGCGCTGGCCGTCACAAAGTGCCAGGAGACAATTGCAGCCATACAGGCGGGAGACATGAAAGCAGACCCCCAAAAAGATGACGGAAAGTCTCCCTGTACATGGTGCCCGTTCCGTACAGCCTGTCACAGGCGTCAGACATCCTGACAAATCGCCGAGGCCTTCAAATACCGGGACTGATCTGACCAGGACAGCTCTGTCTCAGTCTCGGTTCTGCCGACTGCCACTCATATAAGCAAGGAAAGGACAGAACAACGTCTCATATCGGCGTATTCTGTCCTTTTTCTTGTCCGTTGCAGACTCCTCTGAAGACTCCGCGCTTTCGGTCACGGGCTGTTCAGGCGCTCTGCTTCGATTTCTGGTACACCGGCACAAACACACCCGGTTCTGTAAATGCCAGCCAGCTTCCTTCGATCTCAATGTCAAAATTGTCCTTCAGAACCCGTCGATACAACTCCATCTGGATCCTGTGATGCTGTTTTCTTTCTTCGAGCCTTTCACGGAAAGTAGGTGCCTCGGGTGTGACCCCAATCTGGTCTGATTTGTAGTCAAACAGATACCATTTTCCATCTTTGCGAACCACGAGATCGATCACAGCCTGGATTTTTGTTGACAGATCTCCTTTGTACTCCAGATCCAGTTCCGAATACGGAAGCTGGAGACTGCCCGGCTTCTCTCTGATCACAACATCTGCCTCTTTTATATAAAGGGCTTCCGGCTGGCTGAACAGAGTCCGGATTTTGTCCGCATCAATTACAGTCTGTTCCGGCCCGAACATTTCCTCCGCCTTGTTTTCCACATACCCAGGTCGCAGGATTTGTTTGAAATCTGCCTGTTCCATAAAAGAATGGATCTGGATACCGCGCTGCGCCGCTTCGAGATGATCTGTGTCTTCGTCCAGCTGTTCCTCACTGCGGATCACCGCAAAGGGGTTCTCGCAATTGCCTTTGGCACATCCGGTCATCAGTCCCACAGCTCTGGAAGCTCCTACTGAAACCGGGACCGGATAGACATCTCGTTGCACCGGCCCATCCTCTTCCGGTTCAAATAGACCGGGATCTGCCTTCAGAAGACGATGCTCTGTCTTTTTTTCTGTCTCGGAAGCTGCAGGACCCAGCAATCGGGCATAGTTGTCTGCGGGAACTTCTTTCCATTTGCCCAGGTGATCGGGATGGCTGTCCAGGGCCTGGAGGATCCAGTTCATCAGGCTGGCTGAAGATTTTCCCTTTCCTGGTTTCTGGCCGGTAATGACAAGCTCTTCCTGTGCGCGTGTCATGGCAACATACAACAGCCGGCGTTCCTCTTCAATAGATTTCTCTTTGTTTGCGCTTTTGGCCAGTTCGTTGAGAAACAGCTCACCTTCTGCAGCCTGATCCGGATCAATATACGGGAGTGATACAGAATAAGAATCCGGGTGAGTGATGTCATGCTCCACTGTGAGTTTTGGTTCCTTCATCCCTGACCCGGTGCCAACTGTTTTCCCTGCAAACGGGATGATGACAATGGGATACTGCATTCCCTTGGATCCGTGGATTGTCGTAAGCAGAACACTGTCCGAACTCGGCTGGATTCGGGCAGACTCCAGCGTCTGACTGTCATTCTCCATCAGCTTCAGAGCAGACAGAAAGGCATGAAGGCGGTTTCGTCCATCTCTCTGGAAATCCGATCCCAGCTGTATGAGAAGATCGACGTTTGCCAGCCGCTGCCTGCCTTCTCCCAGGGCCGTGCACCATGTACGAAAGGCAAGTTCATCTGCAGCCCAGCTGATGACATCCTGAAGAGGCTGACTGTCATCCCTTGTTTTCAGTTCCTGTATGAACTGCATAAACCGGCTGCATTTCAGGCCCAGAAGGCTGGTTTCAGTTTGCTGACAGCTGAGTTTTTCCATAAAGGTGTTCCCCGGAAGACGGGCCAGATCGGTGATATCCTGGTCGGTAAATCCGAAAAATCCATTATGCATGGCATTCAATAGGGCATAGTCATCTTCATATCCTGCTGACAGACCCAGGATCTGCACCAGCATCTGTATTTCCAGGGTTTTCAGCAGCGGTCCGGATTTATCCAGGGAATAGGGAATCCCGTTTCTGTTCAGCACATCCATCAGACTGGAGAGAAACTCTGTCCGTTTCCTTCCAATAACAGCAAAATCCGACCATCGGCAGGGACGCATGCCACCCTTCCCTTCATTGATCCGGGGATCATAGATTTCGTGTTTCATACGCTCCTGAATATATCCGGCAATGGCTTCACTTTCCAGTTCGCTGGATTCAGTGTCGGGATCTGCATCCTCTTTGCTGGACGTGATCAGCAGTGTATCCTGGACCGGTCCCTGGGCTGTCCGGCCCACCTGCAGCCGGTCTGCCTCACCATAATCCAGTTCCCTGGAGTGAGTTGACAGCACTGAAAACACATCATCACAGCAGTTCAGAACATTGGTGGTGGACCGGAAGTTGCGGAACAGGTTGATGACTTTGCCCCTGCTGCTGTCTTCCTGATACAGCTTGCTTCGTCTGCGGAAAAGCAGGGGGTCTGCACTCCGGAAACGGTAGATCGACTGTTTCATGTCGCCAACGCAGAACAGATTGTTGTCTCTGGCAGCCAGGGTGATGATTTTTTCCTGCACCGGATTCGTATCCTGATACTCATCCACAAATACCTGCCGGTACTGATTCCTGTACTGATCCCTGATCATGGGAATGGAAAGAATCTGCAGGGCGTACACCTCCATATCCGAGAAATCAATGAGTCCCCTCTCCTTCTTCAGGTCCTGATACCGTCTATCGTATTCCAGAGTAAGCTCCACTGTACTGCGGACGACAGGTTCCATGACCTTCATTCGCCGGATCTGTTCCTGAACCACTGTCGAAATATCGGTGAATTCCTTCAGCCGGCTTTTTGCATCGGCAAACATGCGTTTGGCCAGGACTGTCTGTTCTGTTTCCGCTACAGCAGGACTGTTCTTCTGCAGAAAGGAAAAGTCAGAACTTTGCAGTCCCTTGGGCCCGTCTGATTCCAGTCTGGCCGACATTCGGCTGCAGGCTTCTGCAGCCGAATGCATGTATGCGGCTGTTTTTGGCTTCTGATCTGCATTCTGCGCCAGCAGAATGGCACTGTCTTTCATCTTCAGCAAGGCCGATGATAAAACAGCAGCAACAGACTGACAGGCTGTTTTTTCCAGATTCTCCGGTTTCCAGCTGTCCAGAGCCCCATACAGCCACAGGTCTTTGTCATCAAAGGAAGACAGTCTGTCTGAGAGACTCCGGATCTCATGCTTTGCCTGGCGGATGCCTCCGAAGGCTTTTAGCATCTGCATGACACCTGATTCATGTTTGCGGATGTGCTCCGCAAGGATCAGGTCAAGCAGCCCGCTTTTCATTCTGGTCTGCTCCAGTTCCTGTGCCATGAGGACATTCCCAGGCAGTCCCACCAGTGCGTGGTTCTGACGGACCACATCGTTGCAGAATGAATCGATGGTCTGTATCGCTGCAGAAGGAAGCATGGCAATCTGCCGGCTGAGGAACGAAACACGCTGTTCCAGGGCAGGATGTCCCGGATCCTGTTCCAGACTATGCCGGACATTCTCAAGCTCCGCCTGCATTTTGGCAGCGATGCGGTTTTTCATTTCCTGGGCTGCTGCCTTTGTAAAAGTCAGTACAAGCACCTCATCCGTCTGCATATCTCCGGATGTCAGCAGCCTGACAACCCGTTCGGTCAGAACATGGGTCTTTCCGGACCCTGCGCCGGCATTCAGCAGAATCGAACATCCATCCAGTTCGACAGCTTCTTTCTGGTTTCCTGTCAATGGCATCTCTGTATCCCCTTTCTGTCAGACCGCAGTCAGTTTTCAGCTGTTTCCGGTTCAGTCTGGCCGGTGTCTCCCCGCCATGGTTCCAGGCCCAGGGCTTTGCACAGATCATTGAGCAGCCCATGGTAATACAGATATCGGATGGCGCAAACCCCCGGAAACTGTTTTCGGCTGCTGATTTTCTGATTTTTATCCAGCCAGGTTTCCAGCAGCGCTTTTCCCTCCGGAGACTGTGCCACTCGTGAAAGTCGCTCGGAAACCGTCACCATTTCTCCTTTTGTCAGCGGGATCTCTGTGTTCCATGCCTCTTCGACACTGTCAATCACCGGTGTACTTATACGTCCGCCTTCCTGATTGACCCAGCTGAGCGTACCGTCTGTCCCCTGCCTCACATAGGCGACCATAGCCGGATCGTATTGTGTTTTGTTCTGTATCATGTCAGCTCTGGCAGCAGATGTCTTTGTGGCTGCTGTTTTATGACTGTCCGCCTGATATTCCAGCTTGCGCAGAGCCTGCTGCAGGTCCCTGAGCTCCAGCTCCTGCCGTGATTTCACTTCCTGAGCAAAGTCCAGCTGGCTTCTCAAAGATAGCAGTTCATCCTGGAGCGCGTCTATTTTCAGACGGGGATCTGCCTGTTCTCCGGATTCCTGTGCCTCCTGCTTCAGAATTTCTTCCTGTTCCATGGCAGATGGAACAGGAAGACTGAATCCGAGGCCGATGGTGATCGCGTTGATGAGCTTCTGGCGCAGGACTTCGAACAGATCCCGGGTGTCGAGTTCTGGACCCGTCTCATCCCGGCTGACCTGGCAATACACCCGTTCACCGATGGGGTCATCCGGTGTGCGGTAAAATTCCATACCGCCAATCAGCTGTCTGCCTTCAGCCAGCAGTTCGGGTTCCAGCTGCCGGATGATACCCTGTGGATACGTATTTCTGAGCCAGGCAAGGCGGAACTGATACGGCAGGTATTTCTGAGGGCCTCTGTACGGGTCTTCGTAGATCCGGACGTACTCATCCAGATTCAGCCCCTCTTCCTGAATATCATGCCGCCCATACCGCGGGGGGAATTCCCGGGTGGTTTCCTGTTTTTGCTGCAGTTCTTTCTCTGATTTGCTGTCCGACATGTCTGTCTTTCTCGTAACTTCCATACTTCCTCCATTGCTGTCATTCAGGGTGGTTTTGAAGCTGATTCATCATAGTTCTGTAGGCTGTTGTCTGACTGAGTGGTCTGATGCGGGGGTTTGAGGTGACTCGCAGGAGAATCCTGCCAGCCCCTGGACGCCATACCTCGATGGCCCCGGCTTCAGACAGGATGTCAAGTGCCCTGGCCATTTTGAAGGGGGAAATCTCCATGCCTGTCCTGGAAGCAGCAAGTGGTGTCAAAAGGCTGATATCCGTGAACATCCATTGTGACCCGGAGCTGTGGATCTGCTGCAGACAGCGGTAGATCCTGTTGAGTTCTGCTGCTGTAGGGATCAGAAGATCTTCCTCGATGCTGTATTCCTCAAGGATTTCAGGAATGGTCACGAGACCCGAAAGGTATAGCTCATCTTCGTCGAGCGTGCTGCCAGGGGTATAGACCGGTTCATGGAGGATCTGTTCCAGATCCAGGAACAGGAACGGTTCTTCCTGTATCTGACGGACTCTCAGCCGGCAGACGGCATCCACAGAAATGCCAGTCGGCAGGATTTCCGAAAAGTCACCGAGATCCCTTCCCACTCCTTCAATCGTTTCTCCAGGAAACTCACTCAATCCAAACAGAACGTTCAGAGTCTCTGGCTTCTCCGGGTCCCTGCTCAGTTTCAGGAGTTTCAGATTTCGGCAAAGAAACAGAGGCTCGGGAGCATCCGATGCAAATGGACCAAACGACTGGAGTTCATTCCAGGATTCGGGGATCAGTTCGTCCTGACCGATTTCCAGGTCGATTGTATGCAAAGGTGCCGGTGTGGTGGCAGACAGTCCCGAGGCCAGCTGTTTCAGCTGCAGAGTGATCAGCTCCTGATCAGCATCAACAGTCTTTCCGGCAGATGAAAACACGGCTGCAGACCGGTCGGAACATTCGAACAGCATAGCGCTGCCGGACTGAGCCACTGTTTCTTCAAATTCTTCCAGCAGATCGCGGGAAGGAAACCCGACTGTCATCAGCTGTGTGCGGGATGTCCGATGTCCGGCTGATCGTTCTGGTCGAAGAATAATGACCCGGTTGAGTTTTTCCGCCAGGCAGGCGACAGCTTCGGGTGTCTTTCCCATGCAGTCCGATGGGATGCGGGCAATGAGCACATCTCCCACAGACTGCTCACTGGACCAGTATTCTATGGCAGAATCGAGGATTTCCTGGAAATATGAACAGCTGTCAAAACCAGACACCAGCCCCTCTGCAGTATCGCTGTCATCTGTCAGCAGAAACTGCATTGCTTCCTCCTGGTGTTCCGCAAGTATGCACTCATTCAGAAACAGGTACAGCTGGTCAGCAGACAGACAGCGAAAACAGGGAAAAACAGAATGATTCTTCCACTCGAGACCTTCAGTGATAAGCTTCCCGTATTCATTTGTCCGGGTTTCATGTCTGGCCAGCATGGCCATGGCTGCAAAAGGCTGCAGATCTTCCGGGATTCTCAAACCGGCAGATCCAAACAGCTCGCACAGAAGGCTGTACGCAGATACGGCATCCGGGAGAGCTGTGTACCCGAATGAACTGTCTGCTTCTTCCTTCAAACAGAGAATTTCCATGCCGTATGCTTCCAGCTCCCTGGCTGCATGATTGTCTGATGTAAAAGGCATGGTTGACACGACCAGATCCGCATCTGTCAATTCGATTTCTGCGGCATTTTTGACAGTCATGGAGAGCGGGCTGGAGATCTCCCGGGATATCAGATACTCGGTCTGCAGTCCGGCTGCACGGAGGCCTCTTACCAGCATGGCTCCCAGCAGCAGTTCGGCTGCACCCGCCCGGAGAAATATCAGGACTGTTTCCCTGCGTTCCCGGGCTGCCATAAGTCTTTCGGCCTTTGCCCGTATCCGCTGCAGGGCGGAAGCCGGGATATCCGTCGCTGGCGGATTTGTCTCCATCTGTCTGATCGCCCTGTAGCGTTCTGGCAGATCATCTTCGGGATCTGGTGCCGGATATCGGAGATTGTAGTGAAAGAGGTCCATGGGATCCGTCTCCTTCCTCCACCTATTATACGGATTCCTGCCCGTTACAGGCGTTCGGACATCTCATCCGCCCTGTCAGGATCAGGATCTCTATCCACAGCAGGACTGTCGCTCAGCCCAAGCAAACTTCTGATCTTCTGTTCCAGACTGGTTGCAGCATCCTGATTCTGTCGAAGCCAGGCTTTCGCTCCGTCTTTCCCCTGTCCGATTTTTTCCCCGTCAATGGAATACCAGGAACCGGATTTCTGTATCAGGCCCAGATCCAGACCTTTGGTCAGAATCTGGTCTTCCATGCTGATGCCGGAATCGAACAGCAACTCAAACTCCGCTTCCCGGAATGGAGCTGCAACCTTGTTCTTTGCCACTCTGACTGAAATGACACTGCCTATGATATCGGCTCCTTCTCTGACAGGCTCACGTCTGCGGACATCCAGGCGCAGGGAGGCATAAAACTTCAGGGCTCTGCCACCCGGGGTGATTTCCGGACTGCCAAAGGAGATGCCGATTTTCTCCCGCAGCTGATTGATGAAAATCACAGTGGTGCCCATCTGGTTCAGGATGGGTCCGCATCTTCTGAGAACCTTCGACATCATCCGTGCCTGAGCACCGACCTGGAGATCCTGCATGTCGCCATCTATTTCTGCCTGAGGGAGAAGCGCTGCCACGGAATCCACTACGATCAGAGAAAACAGACCGGATTCAATCAGCGAAATCATGATGTCCAGTGCCTGTTCACCGGACTGTGGCTGTGAAAACGTCAAAGATGCCAGATCCACTCCAAGAAGACTGGCAAAGGATGCATTCATGGACTGTTCCACATCAATGAAGGCGCACCGGCCTCCATGCTTTTGTGTCTGTGCAATACACTGCAAAGACAGCATGGTCTTTCCTGCAGCCTCGGGTCCGAAGATCTCAACGATCCTGCCTGCAGGAAGTCCTCCAATGCCTGTGGCTTCATCAAGAGAGAGAATACCGGTTTCAAGATGTGGATACTCTGCAGTCAGTTCCCCCAGACGTATGACTGTCCCGGGGCCGAATTTCTGTTCGATTTCTTTCATCAGCTGCTCATATCTGGCATCGGAAGCAGCATCCGCCCTGGCTGCTCCGACCGTTTCGACACGTTTTCGCCTTGCCACAATTTCACCTCCCGTTCGGGTTTTATCCCTTTACTGACAATACTCTATCATTCTTACAAGCATTTTTTATGCATGATCCCTGCGATTTCTGATCGACATTAGTGTAAATACAGAACTGGAATGGCAGAATTTTCCCGTTTCCATGCTTTTTAATGCCTATTTTAGTTTTTATATCGCATGCAAGCATCGTTTATTCTTGCAATCCGAGAATCCAAATGTAGACAATGCATTCCTGCAACTTAACGCTCCAGACCTGATTTGTTCTTATCTATAACTATAGAGCATATAAATAAATTAACTGCATTTAGAAAGCATATTTTTGTATTATTCCTTCACCCTCTATAGACACAGAAAACTACTCCATAAATCTGTTTGAGCGATCATCTGTATCCATGATTCGATTAAAATCATGCCGGAACCATCTATGATTTATCCTCTCGCTCCTATACATATAGAAAACAGGTATGGTTTCTATATGTATTGATTGATAAACGAATCTCTTTATTCTGATTGCTCCTGTCTCCTGCTTGAGCAGGTGCAGTTGAGCTCAACCCGTAAGGTACCAGTCGTCTGGCGTTTCGGACCATATCAAACACTAACGACTATCCACACATTCCAAACACCTGTCTGGTACAGGCAGCCACATACAGCCGTGCTCACATGAGAACCCCTGGTTCCGGGCACACTGAAAAAACCGGAATCCGAACAGGATCCCGGTATGACACGAAGAAAGATAGTGTGTGCTTATTTTGTATACTGGGCGGCAATCTCATCCAGCCGCCCCGGATGGTTTTCAGCCCAGTCATGATAGGCGAGACCTGTATCGCTGACTTCCCGTCCAAGACTCAGTATAAAGGGAATCATATCCTCTTCCAGAATCACTCCGGCTTCTCTGCCCATCCTGGAATCATTTCGCCCGTTTTTCCCATGCAGAGACAGAAAATATGCGGGACGGATATCGCCTTTGGCTACCACTTTCACTGTTCCACGCAAACCAATCTCGGCTGTCTGCTGTGCCGAGCAGGAAGAAGGACATCCGGAGATGTGCAGTTTTGGCCGCGCATCTTGACTGATACCGGCTTCTCTGACAGCTCTGATCAGTTCTTTGAGCAGCTTCTGACTGTCGCGGACTCCCACAACGCAGGTTCCGGCACCCACGCAGGCGGTACTCGTTTCAAACAGTGACCGGGCAGTATCCGCTTCCGTGATGCGGGCAATGAGATCTGCCTCACGGCCAGTCAGATTGATGATATACACAGACTGATCCGGACTGGTGCGAAGTTCCACACCGTCCATGGAATCCAGAGCCGTTGAAAGACTGCGAAGCACTGACAGCCTCGGACATCCTCCCACGGGATGGTACAAAACACTGTAGAGGCCCTGCTGTTTCTGCGGCTGGATGCGCCAGTGAGTCTGCGGGCTGGTCCCATCTCCTTCCTTCTTGACCGGTGACACAATCTCAGGACCGAACTCCAGCTGCAAAGCATTTCTTACCGCTGCAAGCTCCTGCAGGAATGCCTGCCGAAATGCTTCATCCCCGCCCAGAGCTTCCACCATGTACCGGGTTCTGGCTCTCCGCTTGTTTCCTGTATTGCCATATTTGCGAAATGTATTCATCATGGCCTGGACATAGTACAGGCATTCCACCGGTTTGACATCCTGCCCTACCTGCACGCCGAATGCCGGATTCGGCCCCAGACCGCCTGCAGCATATATATCGAATGTACCTTCGTCAGTCGCGGCAAATCCCAGATCTCTGTACGTGGCATGGGTCATATTCTCACGGTCCCCCGAAAAAGCAGTTTTCAGTTTCCGCGGCATATCCGGGTCATCCACCGTTTCCACCAGATACTGTGCTGCTGCCTCTGCATATGGAAGCACATTCATGACCTCGTCAGGATCCACACCGGACAATGGACTGCACATGATGTTGCGGGGATAGTCTCCGCCGGTACCATACGTCTCGTACCCATTGTCGACGATGTCCTCCAAAAGGGAAATCACCTGATCGGGCTGCAGATGATGAAACTGTACTGTCTGGCAAGTGGCGAAATGCACCATGTCGACCTGGTGTTTCTCCGCTTCCTCCACAATGAAGCGCAGTTTCCTCCTGTCGATCCGGCCAGCCGTATTCCGCAGCCGTACCATGTTTCCACGTTTGTTTCTTTCAGCAAAGCTGCCTCTGGCAGCTGCAAAAGGTTTGTAGTCTCCAAGTCCGACAGAAGACTGATAATACCCTTCTGTTTTCTTCTTGAGCTGTTCATATCCCTGGAGTCTGTCCTGTTCCTGCATTGATTTCAATGATGCCATGGTCACCTCCAGTATGCACAATGCAGCCTGAAGTCTGTTTCCTCTGGCGGTTCCAGACAAAGACCTGCTGTACATACTCATTCCAGCATCACTATATCAGTCCACAAAAAAACCGGCAGACTGTATGCCTGTCCGGTATTCTTCTGCAGAGTTTTCAGGTTGCCCGATACACAAACCATCGCTGCCTCAATATGGAATGTACAGCTCCTGTGAATATCCGAGAGCCGCAGAATTCAGGTCAATGGTCAGCGACTTGGGATTGTAATTCGCGAAGTCAGGAATCACTCCCTCGAACTGAAAATCGATCCGGCATGGAAGACTCATTTCCGGATCCAGGTACAGACACTCATAGCCCGAGGCAGTCCCGTCATAGGTCTGTGTACGCGGTGCCATTCCATCTGTACGGAAATCCACCTTTCGCAGCTCGTCCTCATTCATGGACTTGAGATCTCCTTTATCGGAATAGTCTGCAAGCCTGATTCCCGTCAGTCTGCACAATGGTGTGATATATGGAACCACAAGCCGGTCATCGGTCTTGTTTTCATAGGTAATGATCAGTCCCCTGACCCAAGACGATCCGTTTTCATAGCTGTAGGAAGCCTCAGATCCATCCACGCGGAATGCGAAGTCCCGGTCTTCATACAATGTGAAGGCATTTTGTTCGGAATACCTGACATTCCTGTCGGAAATCTGTCGAAGATCTGCCGCATCAAACGGGATGAATCCCTCGTTTTTGGGAAACAGCAGACCCATGTGTTTCTGATCGTTGTTGGGATACCCGGTATAGCCATAAACCAGCGTGGAATGAGATGGCTGGACCGATCTGGCAATGATCGTCTGCTTTCTGTCTATGGCATGAATGTCATCATTTGCTTCATCCGTGACCTTGAACGAAAGCGAGTCCATGGAATACGCTTCCTGCGACTGGTTGTCGACAGAAGCCAGATAATAATAATACACTGTATTCGTTGTCTGATTGGTGACCTTCAGGGCATCCATCAGCCGGAATGAAACATCGTCCTTCAGCATCACAGCCGGATCCCGGCTGCTGCACGCCCCCAGCGACAGAGCCAGGATCATGGCAGTCAGGACGGTTATCACTTTTTTCATACTGAGACCTCCATTCATCAGTGAATTCTAACAGAAAGGGAATGATATTTATATGCTGTCTCTGCAGCTCGAAATCTTTCTGCTGCTCGCCCTTGGCTGGTTTGTCGCATGGAAAAATCTTCTGAGCAAATCCGCACGTACTCAGCTGACCTCACTGGTTCTGTCACTGGTTCTTCCCGCCGCCATCATCCAGTCTTTTGAACTGGACCTGACCTGGGAGGAATTCAGGACTATGTCCTCCGTGCTCTTCTGTTCCATCGGTATCCAGGTCCTGTATTCCCTGACAGCGAAACTGCTCTGGCGACACCAGCCGGAAAACCAGCAGATCAGTCTGCGTTACGGGACACTGGTATCGAACGCCGGGTTCATGGGAATGCCCATTGCCGGTCAGCTGTATGGCAGCCTGGGCCTTCTCTGTGCCTCGATCTTCCTGATTCCTCAGCGTATCGTGATGTGGAGTGCGGGACTGGCGCTGTATACCAGGGCAGACCGCAGAACCGCTATCCGCAAAGTCCTGCTCCATCCATGCATCATCGCCCTGGAAATCGGTGTGGCTGTGCTTCTGCTACGCATGAACGGGATCCTGCTGCCTGAGCCGCTGGATGCTGCCATTCATGCAGTGGGAAGCTGCAATACAGCTCTGTCCATGATGATGATCGGCGGCATGATGGCAGATGCAGACAAACAGAATGTCTTTTCACCGGTGACACTCGGATATTCCTGTATCCGGCTGCTTGCCCTGCCGCTGGTCATCTGGTTCCTTCTGCTCCAGGTGCCGGTTCCGCGGCTGGCCAGGCAGGTATGCGTGGTTCTCTCTGCCATGCCCGCGGCAAGCACAACGGGCATGCTGGCACAGAAATATGACAGGGATCCGGCATTTGCCTCCAGACTCATCTTTGTGTCCACTTTGCTGTCCATGATCACGCTGCCGTTTATTTCCTGGCTGGTCAGTCTGTGAATCCGGCTGCCTGCCGGTGGCGGCCTCCCGCAGGCAGTGATACAGTGATATGTATGAAACTGATACCAGCCACAACAGAACAGGACCTGAACAGAGTCCGGAATCTGTACATGGTCTCCTTTCCGGACAGTGAACGGAAACCCTTTGACATGATTCTGGCCATGCATGAAACCGGAAACGCGGATATCCTCATGATGATGGACCCGGACTTCAGCGGACTGCTGATCACCATGAAAGACGACGGGCTGCTCCTTATTGACTATCTGGCCGTGGATCCCGCCATTCACAGCCAGGGTCACGGATCCCGGGCACTGACCGCCTTTGAGGCTCTGTATCCTGGGCAGAGAGTCGTTCTGGAAATCGAAAATCCCGACAAGGCGCCAGAAGGGAGTCCTGAACGCAGACGGCTTTCGTTTTATCAGAATAACGGATTTTCTGTCATGAATACCGGCATACGGCTCTTTGATGTTCCCATGAAGCTGCTCGTACGGAACGGAAGCGTAACGTACGAGGACTACAAAGCGTTTCTGATCAGGCGTCTGGGACCATGGGCAAACGAACACATTTATCCGGATGATTGACCCTTCTTCCTGGAAACAGACAAAAACCTCCCGCGCTGTGACATTGAATGTGTGAAACACTGTCCAGCCGGGAGGTTTTTTGATGCTGATTACAGGAATCCGTCCGGGGCTAGAAACTCAGGATTCCAGTCCGAGTTTTTGCAGGACCTGACTTCTGGCAAGGGCCGCAACGCTGTCATCCAGCGGTTTGAGGTCCTCCATCCGGAAAGAAGGGTTCCGCTTCTGCATAGCCTTTGCAATGACAAAATCAGCAACTTCCGGATTTTTCGGGAGCAGAGGCCCGTGCAGGTACGTACCCAGCATCTGCCCGTCATAATATCCTTCATATCCGGCATGGAAGCTGTTACCGCAGCCGCTGACTACCTTGCCCAGCGGTCTGGTCACGTTCAGTGTCTGACCGCCGTGGTTTTCAAAGCCGATGATCCGGGTTCTGCGGCCATCCAGATTGGCATCTATGACAATGTTTCCGATGCACCTGGACCCGGCCTTTCCTGTCTCCGTACAGTAGGAGTGGAACCCCAGTCCCTCGATTCTGGTTCCGTCAGCTGCAATATAATATTGTCCAAACAGCTGGTAGCCTCCGCAGATCAGCAGGGCAAAGGTGCCTTCGTCCAGTGCCTTGCGGATGTTGTCCCGGCGGGACAGGAGGTCGGGAATCAGCTGCAGCTGTTCCTTGTCCGCTCCGCCCCCCAGAAAGATCAGATCGTAGGTCGAGAGGTCGGCTTCCTGACCGATGCCGATCTTGTCCACTTCACAGGGGATGCCTCTGTCCCGGCAGCGTTTCTGCAGAACCATGATGTTTCCTTTGTCCCCATACAGGTCCATAAAGTCATGATACAACCAGGCGATTTTCATGAGCGCACCTCCTCCAGAATGGCGTTTCTGGCCGGTACCAGGGCTGTATAGGTCGCCACCACATACACAGTGTCCCCGCTGGCAACGGCTTTCTGAATCGTTTCCTTCAAATTGGAAGACAGGTTCAGTTCTCCGTCCCAGCCGCCATACAGCATCCGCAGTCCCATATCTCCGGAACGGGTTCCGGTGCACCAGATGGCCCTTGTCTCCGGATTCATGAACTTCTCAAAGTGGGTATCGTAGATCCAGCTCACATCCCGTCCGTCCTGTTCCCTGTCATTGAGCACGATGACAACCTGTTTGGGGCTCCGGTCTTTCTCGATGACTTTCATCACCTCATTGGCACCCGTCGGGTTCTTGATCAGGTTCAGGATCACGTTCTGCCCGTTGATTTCAAATGTTTCGTTTCTGCCCGCCGGCTGCGGTGCATGCCGGAAGACATATTCTGCCACTTTGCCGGGTATGTTCAGAAGTTTTCCCGCAGCCAGGACAGCGGCGGCATTGTACATGGAGTACAGACCCTCATAGGGACTGTGAAACCGCTGTCCGTTCCAGCTGAAGCTTCTGTCATCCACATCGATCTGATCCAGATTGACATCGATGTCAGCAGGTGTGGAAAACCCGCAGCCAGGACAGTGAAACTTTCCGATATGAGAATACTGGTACCAGTCATAGTCCAGCGGCTGTCCGCAAACCGGGCAGAATTTGCCTTCTGCCGCTTCACTGGTTGTACGGGTGGTGGCACTGTTTTCAGATACCCCGAATGTCATGACGCTGGCCTGCGGGGCTTTTGTGGCCAGACGAAGCACGTTCGGGTCGTTGGCGTTGAGGATAAGCGTCCCCCTGAAGGGTTTCAGCACCCCTTCTATAGATTCGATGAGCTGCTCCATTTCCCTCGCACGGTCCAGCTGATCTCGGAAGAAATTCGTCACGACCAGCGCCGTTACAGGCAGAGACGGCAGTATGTACCTGACATTCAGTTCATCCGTTTCCAATACGGCAGCTGTGGCTTTTACACGGCCGCCGAGACTTGTCTGCGAAACAAGAGCCGTGGTGATTCCTTCTCTCAGATTGTCGCCCTTGCGGTTGGTGACCACCTGGTAGCCGGCTTTCTCCAGAAGATCGGCGATCAGATTGGCTGTACTGGTCTTGCCGTTTGTGCCTGTCACCACAATCACGGGGCCATCGATCTGCAGTCTGCTCAGGATCCTGGGATCCAGTCTGAGTCCGATCTGGCCGGGAAGAGACCCGCCGCGTCCTGCAAAGGACAGCAGCCAGCGGGACATCCGAACCGCTGCAATTGCGAGATTTTTCATTCAGCGCCCTCCAAAACTGCCTTTTATTATACCTTGCTGCTTCGTATAATAAAACATAGTCAGCCCGGCTGACACTGGAAGGTATCTGAAGGAGGAACCATGAAACAGCTCGAACAGATGTATGAAGGCAAAGCCAAAAAGGTCTATGCTACCGACGATCCGAATCTGGTGATCGTGGATTACAAAGATGATGCCACTGCATTCAATGGCCTGAAAAAAGGGACCATTGCCGGCAAAGGAGCCATCAACAACCGCATGACCAACTACCTGATGAAACAGCTGGAAGAACAGGGCATTCCCACACACTTTGTAAAGGAGATCGACGACCGGAAAACTGTCGTGAAGAAAGTCGACATCATTCCCCTGGAAGTCATCATCCGCAACCGTGCAGCCGGAAGCTTTTCGAAACGCCTTGGCATTCCCGAGGGTTCCGATCTTCGCTGCTCCACTCTGGAGTTTTCCTACAAGGATGACGACCTGGGCGACCCTCTGATCAACAGCTATATGGCCAAAGCCATCGGAGCCGCTACACAGGAAGAGATCGATGTCATTACCGACTATGCTTTCCGGGTTAATGATCTGTTGAAATCATTCTTCAAGGGCATCGGAATTGAGCTGATCGATTTCAAGCTGGAGTTTGGAAAAACCGCAGACGGGACCATTGTCCTCGCTGATGAAATTTCTCCGGATACCTGCCGGTACTGGGACATGGAGACAGGCGAACACCTGGACAAGGACCGTTTCCGCCGTGACCTGGGAGATCCGGAAGGTGCATACAAAGAAGTATTTGCCCGCATGGGATTTACGGAGGCAGACTGATGGCAGATCATTCTATCTGGTCTTCTCCTCTTTCTGCACGGTATGCATCCCGGCCAATGCAGGAGCTGTTTTCGGATGACAAAAAATTCCGGACATGGCGCCGGCTGTGGATCGCACTGGCCGAAGCAGAGCAGGAACTGGGCCTTGACATCACAGATGTCCAGATCGCCCAGCTCAGGGAACATGCAGAGGACATCAACTATGATGTGGCAAAAGCCAGAGAAGCAAAGGTCCGACATGATGTCATGTCCCATGTCTATGCCTATGGGCAGCAATGCCCGGACGCCAGAGGCATCATCCACCTGGGTGCCACCAGCTGCTATGTGGGAGACAACACCGATCTGATTGTGATGCACGAAGCGCTGGCCCTGCTGCAGAAAAAAATCGTCGCCATACTGGCACAGCTCCGGGAGTTTGCCCTGAAGTACAAGGATATGCCGACTCTGGCGTTCACGCATTTCCAGCCGGCACAGCCCACCACTGTCGGCAAGCGCGCAGCCCTCTGGGCGCAGGATCTGCTCATGGACTATGAGGAGATTCAGTACCTTCTGGACAACAAAAAGCTTCTTGGACAGAAGGGAACGACCGGGACACAGGCGAGCTTCATGGAGCTGTTCGACGGCGATGAAGCAAAAGCCAGCCAGATCGACGCCCTGATCGCCTCCAAAATGGGATATGACAGCGTCTTCCCGGTTTCCGGTCAGACATACACCCGCAAATATGATACCCGGGTCCTTCACGCCCTGTCGGGCATTGCCCAGAGCGCACACAAGTTCAGCAATGACATCCGGCTGCTGCAGCACATGAAGGAGATCGAGGAACCCTTTGAAAAAAACCAGATCGGTTCAAGTGCGATGGCCTACAAGCGCAATCCGATGCGCAGCGAACGGATGGCCGCCCTTGCCAATTTCGTGATGTCGGATGCCATGAATCCAGCCATGACAGCCAGCACCCAGTGGTTTGAAAGGACTCTGGATGACTCGGCCAACCGGCGGATGGCGGTTGCAGAAGGTTTTCTTGCGACAGACGGGATCCTGGATCTCTACCTGAACATCACAGATGGACTGAAGGTCTATCCGAAAGTCATTGAAGCCGATCTTCTTCGGGAACTGCCCTTCATGGCGACAGAAAACATCATGATGGATGCTGTGAAGGCCGGTGGCGACCGGCAGGAGCTGCATGAAGCCATCCGCGAGCATTCCATGGAAGCCGCCAGGCAGGTCAAGGAATTCGGCAGGCCGAACGATCTGGTCGACCGGATCGCCGGTGATCCCAGGTTCGGTCTCACCCGGGAACAGATTCTGGAATCCATGGAACCATCCCGATTCGTCGGACGGGCCCCGGAACAGACAGAAGCGTTCTTCCGCGAGTTTGTAGATCCAATTCTGGATGCAAACAAAGAGGCCTTGAACATGACCGCGGAAATCAGCGTCTGATCATCGACCGACACAAAGCCTGTCAGACAGGTCAGGAAAGATATCAGCAGGGGATGCCTGAGCATTCCCTGCTTTTCACGTCCTGCGGTTGGCGCCGGACAGCCGGCAGAACAGGAGAAATCTCCGATTCTGAATTGATTTACTTTTGCTATACAATTATTGTCCGGGGCAGTATCAGGGTGATTTTTGTTCCAGTGGGGTATACTTGAAATTGAAAAAAGGTGACTTAAACATGACAAGACAAAGGAAGACCAGCGAATTTCTGAGGACCTGCATATTTGAGGCGCTGATGCTGTTGCTGGACCAGAAGAAATACGAAGATATCACTATTTCGGAACTGGCTGAGAAAGCCGGCGTCTCGCGCATGACGTATTACCGTACGTATGAAAATAAAGAAGATGTGATGATTCAGTTCCTTCGCACAAGAACCGACAGCCTGCTTCGGCAGTTTGACGAAGGCAACTACAACAACCGCTATGAATGGTACAGGGATATATTCGAGGAGATTCTCGAACAAAAGGACGTTACCTACAAGATCCTGAAAACCCCTCAGCTTTGTGCGGTGGCACTGGAACATTTTAATAATTTCGCCAAAGTACTGCTGCCCCGTGTATACAAAATCGAAGGGGACAGTACGGTAATGCATAACCGGATCATCTATCAGACCGGCGGATTTGTGTTTTTGATGTCCCACTGGGTGCTGGACGGATGCAAACAGTCTCCGGATGAAATGGCCAGGCTGCTGGACAGCTACATTCACAACGAGAAAAAATAACAGAAATTCAGTTTCTGACTGTCTGCGCTTTCCTGCTGCAGGCAGTTTTTTTCTGCCTCCAGCCGTTTTCTGCAGAAGTGACTGAAGCGGAACTGACCTGGGAATTCCACACAGACGTCATAGTGAAAACAGGCATGGACCTCTGAGATCCATACCTGTTTTCCTGTATGCTTTCCTGCGACAGGCCGGCTGTCATGCCTGCTGTTGTGCTGAAGCTGTCACATCTGCCATGACCTGGGCAGCCACATCTTTCATGAAGCCATCCACCTGTTCCCGGCTCCGGAGGTCGTAGCCTTCATATCCACTCACATCCCGGATCAGGTCCATCATCGGCAGGGTGCCGTACAGCTTCAGCCCGGAAGACTCCAGGAATTCCGACAGCTGGTCTGTGTTGTAGAAATCAATCCGTTCGCCACAGTGCGGGCAGTCCAGATACGCCATGTTTTCCAGGATACCCAGAACAGGAACATGCATCTGTTCACACATGTGCACAGCTTTGGACACTATCATGGAGACCATGGGCTGAGGTGTGGAAACCATGATCACACCCTGGACCGGCAGCTGCTGCAGAATGGTCAGCGCCACATCTCCGGTTCCGGGAGGCATGTCGATCAGCAGCACATCCAGGTCGCCCCAGATCACATCTGTATAAAACTGCTTGACCACGTTGCCGACGATCGGACCCCGCCAGATGACCGGGTCATCTTCGTTCTTCAGCAGGTAGTTCAGGGACATTACTTCGATTCCCTCCTGTGTCTTCACAGGAATGATTTCGTTCTCGCCCGTGGCATAGGCCTTTTCCGACTCAATGCCAAAGAGCCGCGGAATACTGGGACCGGTGATATCGGCATCCATGACACCGACCTGCAGTCCCATCTGTTTCAGGGCACGGGCCAGCAGGACTGTAACAGTGGATTTTCCCACACCGCCTTTGCCGGATAAAACGGCAATCACGTGTTTTATATGGTTTTTGGGATTCGTCTGCACGGAGCACAGTGTGCTGTCTTTCGAGCAGTTCCCTTTGGACGGACAACCTTCACAAGACATGTTCATCTTCCTCCTTCTGACTGTCAGAGTTCATCATACTGCCAATGTGTCCGGTTCGCCAAGTCTGCAGCCGGAATCACCGGATCTTTCTTCGTTTCCATCACCCGCAGCCACACCGATCCACAATGGCGGTTCCATGACCAGTCCCCCGGTCCGGCCATTTTTCCTGGCTTCCACCAGCAGAGACTTGCATAAACTGTCACGTCGGTCATACACCAGCTGCAGGCGTTTGACAATCAGATGATGCTTTTCCAGCACCGTCAGGATCTCCTGCAGTCTGTCCGGCCGGTGCACAAGATAGAACCGGCCTCCGTCATTCAGAAACCGGGAAGCCGCTTCGCAGAGTTCTCCCAGGGTCAGGTGAAACTCGGCTCTTCCCTGCTGCCGGAGTGTCAGCGGGGTCTTCCGGTCGGTTGCCTGTAAAGAGAAATACGGCGGGTTGGAGATCACCACATCGGCTTTCCGGTCCATGACCTGCTGCACCGGCTGCTCCAGGATCTCCCAGGGACTGCGGCAGACAGACAGGTTTTGTCTTGCCACCTGAGCCGGTTCATGCAGCAGTTCAATGCCGGTCATGAGGGCAGGATGGCTGTCATCGGCATACACCAGCAGCACTCCGTTGTTGGTTCCGATATCGATCACGGTTTCTCCGGGCCGGATTACCATGAATTTTGCCAGCAGCGCTGTATCTGTATTGAACCGGAAATGATCCGGGTGCTGCCAGATCCGCCGGTCCGGATCCAGAAACCAGTCCTGCCTGAGCGGCTTTTCTGCTTCCATTTCGGGCCCTGTTTTCTTTTCCAGTCCTGACTCAGTCATTCTCTGTTCCACCCTGCATCTCAACAGGCCCGGTCTGATTCCTATGGTCCGGGCGGTCACCGACAGAGGCTGTCTGTTCCCGTTCAGCCACTCCTGTCGATCCTGGCTGCGCACCTTTTTCCTCCCGCTGTTTCAGCAGATCCCCGGCAGTGGTGAATACGGACTGATCGAACTTGCGGTTCAGCAGATTCACAACATCCCGGGCGGTATCCTGTACAGGTTCAAAAATCGTCGGCTGCATCAGGATCTTGTCCGCATCCTGCAGGGATCCCATGCTGACACCCATATGCCGGTATCCCTCCGGCTCAAAGTTCTGCTCAATGATCGACTGCACTGTCTCGAAGACCGGCTCGAACTGATCGGTATATTCCTCCAGTGTCCGGGACCGCACTTTGTTCCGGAAGTCCACATCCCGAAACACCACGCTGATCAGCATGCCTTTCTGCCCCTCCTTCTGCAGGCGCCTGACCAGTTCCCGGCACAGATCCCTCGCAAAGCTCAAAGACTCTTCCAGGGTGTAAATATCCACTGTCAGCGTCCGGGAAACAGAGACAGACTTGTGGGTGGAGGAAAACTCCAGTTTGTCCGGGCCATTGCCCCGGGCCTTGCGGATCATGGACAGGGCATTTTTTCCAAGGATCCGGCGGACAGCCTCTTCATTCTCCGGATCCGCCAGGTCGCCGATGGTGTCCACACCGGCTTTTTTCAGCAGCGGCACGGTTTTCTTTCCGATTCCCACCATATCGCTGATGTCCAGGGGCCAGAGCTTGGCCGGGACCTCGGATTTTCGCAGCACAGTGATGCCCATGGGTTTGCGCATGTCGCTGGCCATTTTCGCCAGAAAGCGGTTGGGAGCCACGCCGATGGAACATTTCAGCCCCAGTTCCTCATAGACCGCTGTCTGGATTGCCACCGCCAGGTCCAGAGGCCGCTTGTACCGGCGGATCGGGTCGGTCACATCGAGAAAACACTCGTCGATGGAAACCGGTTCGAGCATGGGAGAAAACCGCCGGAGGATCCGGAAAAACTCCCCGGAGAGCCGACGGTAATAGGCATGGTCTCCCGGAACAATGATCAGGTCCGGATCCAGCTGCCTGGCCTGAAACACCGGCATGGCGGAATGGATGCCCAGGGCCCTGGCAGCGTAATTGGCTGTGGACAGCACGCCTCTGGAAGACAAAGAGCCCACTGCCATGGGCCTGTCTTTGTATTCAGGATGACGCAGTTCTTCAGCACTCGCGAAGAATGCATTCAGGTCAATGTGAAACAGGACTCTGGCCATCCAGAACCTCCTTCTGAAGTTCCCGCATTCCATCCACGGCCTGTTCGGTGGCGTGACCATGGGCCATGATGGCCAGTTCGCGGAGTGTTTCCTCATGATCCAGCTCGCTGATCCGGGTCAGTGTGGTCTGACCGTCTGATTCCTTGGATACAGTGAAATGCCGGTCAGCCCAGACAGCGACACTTGCCAGGTGCGTAATGCACAACACCTGCCGATTTTCTGCGATTTTGTGCATCTTGGACCCCATGGCCAGTGCCACTTTGCCGGATACACCGGTATCGATTTCGTCAAAAATGATGGTGTCAATGCCTTCTCTGGTCTGGAACACTGTCTTCAGCGCCAGCATGAGTCGTGACAGTTCACCGCCGGATGCCGACTGTCTGACAGGTGTCAGCGGCTGGCCTGGGTTCATGCTGGCATAAAAAGTGATGTCATCCATGCCCGTCTCTCCGGGGGTTTTGTCCGTCCGCCGGATCTCAAACCGGGCATGTTCCAGCATCAGGTCTCTGGCATGGGAGAGGATCTGTTCCTGCAGTTCCGGTATGACGGCTTCCCTGGCTTTGGACAAAGCCCGGGCTTTTTCCACATAAGCTGCCAGAGCCGCTTTTTTCTGTTTTTCCAGTTTATCAAACAGGTCCTGGCGGTGAAGGATCCGGTCCACCCTGGTTTCCAGTGCCTGGCGTTTCTCCATCATGGCTTCCCGGCTGCCCCCGTATTTCCGGTACAGGCGCTTCAGCTGATACTCCCGGTCCTGCATCGCATCCAGGTCCCGTGCCTGGTCCCGCACACTGTCGAGCTGTTCCTGGGCTTCCTCTCCCACAGATTCCAGCTGGTAGTACAGGGACTGGATCTCATCGCTGCGGCCGGCCAGCCCTGGGTTTTTCTTCATGACCCTCGCCAGTTCATAGACACTCTCCAGTATGCCGCCGTCTTTTTTCAGCAGTCCCAGGACCTCCCGGACTTCTTCTTCCGTTTTCTGTGACCGGCTGGCGGTCCTGATGGATTCCTGAAGCTGTTCCAGTTCCCCTTCCCCGGCTTTTGCGGAATCGATTTCATTGAGCTGTGCGGTCACGAACTCCAGCTCTTCATCGGAGTATGTTTCGTTCTGTGCCTGCTGCAGCGCCTGTCTGGCCGATGCAAACTCCTTCCATGCATCCTGGACACCCTGTCTGTCGACGCCTGCATACTGATCCAGCAGATCCAGCTGCACAGCCGGATCCATCAGCTGAATGGTATCCAGCTGGGAGTGAATGTCGATCAGGCGTGCTGTGAGCTGGCGGATGAAACCAAGGGTCGTGATCTGTCCATTCAGACGGACCTGCGACTTGCCTGCGGCATTGACTGTTCTGGTGATGGTCAGCACTTCCTCAGGCTCAAACCCATGTTCTAACAGCAGCGCATCTGCAGCGGGGCTGGAGGTCAGGACCATGCGCAGCACGGCTTTGTCCTGTCCCTGGCGGACGATGCTGCCCTGGATCCGGCCGCCACACAGATAGCCGATGGCATCGATCAGCAGCGATTTGCCAGCCCCGGTTTCACCGGTAATGACCGACATCCCGTCTTCAAACTCCACTGAGGCTTTGTCGAACAGAATATAGTTCTGTACAGTGATCTGCTCGATCATCGCATTCTCCTTTCCCAGGCATACAGCATGGCTTCGCGGTTTCCACTGCGGCCCGGCAGGATGTCATCCACAATCCAGACATGGACAAAATACTGCAGAAGCCACGTTTTCATGTCCTGGATGATCCTCGAGCGCAGCCGGTCATCCCGCAGCACCCCGTGTTTGTTCAGGGTTGCAGGGCCGCATTCAAACTGCGGCTTCACCAGGACAGCCAGGTGTCTGACAGCGAACCGCTGCAGCAGCGGCTCCAGAACCGTCTTCGCAGAAATGAAGGATACATCCATGCACAGAAACTCTGGAACATCCGGAAGGTCCTGTGGCTGCAGATCCCGGGCATTGACGCCTTCCATCTTCACCACCCGCGGATCCCGGTCCAGTTTGTCCGCCAGCTGCAGGTGTCCCACATCCACGGCATAGACTTTCGCAGCCCCATGCTGCAGGCAGACATCGGTGAATCCGCCGGTGCTGGCCCCGATGTCCAGCACCGTCTGTCCCTGCAGATCAATGCTGCACACATCCACCGCCTTTTTCAGTTTGGCCCCTGCACGGGAGACGAAATCTGCTTCAGCCGGCAATATGGTGACCTGTTCCGGATCGGATACATCCAGACTGGGCTTGCTCACCGGTTTGCCGTCCACCTGGATCCGGCCTGCACGAATGGCATCCTGTGCCTTCGCACGGGAGCCCATGGTTTCTGCCAGCAGCCTGTCCAGTCTCATGACAGGCTCCCGTTCCCGGAGGAAGGCCCGGGTTCCCCGCTGGACGGGCGTACACCGGCATCGACCCGCCGGGTTCCCTCCGCCTGGCGGTTGTCAGTGCCTGATTTCCGTTCGATCCAGTCAAAGAGATCCTCCAGAGATATGCCTTCCTCTTTGCGAAGCGCACGGACGCTGCCATGAGGAATGAAGGCATCCGGCAGACCGATCACATGAAACGCCGGAACGGGATCCCCGCTTTTTGCCAGGCAGTCGCGGATCGCGGAAGACAGTCCCCCCTGGGATACATCGGTCTCAAACACCGTGACAGGCAGGCCCATGGCAAACAGCTCCCGGATCATGGCTTCATCCACCGGCTTGAAAAACCGGGCATTCACCACACGGAGTCCGGTTCCGTTGACCTTTGCCTTTTCCCGCACCCGATCGACTTCCGGACCATAGGTGATCACGATTTGTTCCGGGGTCCCTTCATCAAACCATGTCCAGGTCCCGGTTTGAATTTCTTCCAGGACATCCTTCCGCTTTGCGGCGGTCGTACCCCGCGGATAGCGGATGAAACAGGGATCACTGTGCAGGAAGGCAGAATACACCAGATCCTGGGCTTCCTGTGCATCCTTCGGCTGGCAGATCACCACATCCGGAATCGTCCGCAGAAAGGCGATGTCATAAATGCCCTGATGCGTGTCTCCGTCTTCCCCCACCAGTCCTGCACGGTCCACGCCAAAGACCACAGGCAGGTGCTGTCTGGCGACATCGTGCAGCACCTGGTCATAGGCGCGCTGCAGAAAACTGGAGTAAATGGAGACAAAGGGCCGCAGTCCGCCGGCCGCCATGCCGCCGGCCGCCGTCACGGTATGTTCCTCGGCAATGCCGCAGTCGAAGAACCGGTCCGGATATTTCGCGGCAAACTGCAGGAGCTTCGATCCATTGGCCATGGCAGGCGTGAGCACCGTAATGCGGGGATCCTTTGCAGCAAGGCGGCTGACGGCATCCGCAATGATCAGGGACCAGCTTTCCTCACCGGCACATCCGCTGCTGCGGAAGCGGCCGGTTGCCGGATCGAAGGGGGGCACCCCGTGCCACTGACCGGTTCTGTCCTGCTGCGCCGGTCCGTAGCCCATTCCCTTCCGGGTTCTGACATGCACAACCACCGATCCATGATGTTCCCTGGCTGTCTCCAGCGTCCGGATCAGTTCCGGCAGATTGTGACCGTCCACCGGCCCCAGGTAATCCAGCCCGAACTGCTGAAACAGACCGCCATCCACCAGACTGTCCCGCAGGACATCCCGGATGGAAGACAGACCATTGAGCAGCGCCGGAGAAGGCTCCAGTCCCGCTTTGACGTCCCGCTTCACAGACCGGTACGCCCTGGAAGACCGCAAAGTCGTCAGGTGATTTTTGAAGCCGGCATGGTTGGGGGAGATGGACATGTCATTGTCGTTGTAGACAATGATGACTTTCTCCTTCCGCATGCCAATGTTGTTCAGTGCCTCCATGGCCATGCCGCCGGTCAGGGCCCCGTCTCCGATCACCGAAATGACCTCTCCGGATTCCTTCTGCAGATCCCTCGCAACGGCCAGTCCGAGGGCTGCCGACAGAGAGGTGCTGGAATGTCCGGCTTCCCAGGGATCATGGGGACTTTCTTCCCGCTTCTGGAATCCCGACAGACCGTGCCGCTGACGAAGGGTTACAAACCGGGGAGCCCGTCCTGTGAGGATCTTGTGGACATAGGACTGGTGTCCGACATCAAACAGCAGCCTGTCTTTCGGAGACTCAAACACATAGTGCAGAGCCAGTGTCAGTTCCACGATTCCCAGATTGCTGGAGAGATGCCCGCCGGTTTTGGACAGGGACTGGATCAGGAAACTGCGGATCTCCTGTGCCAGGGATTCCAGCTGCGGGATGGACAGCGTTTTCAGCTGGCCGGGGTCTTTCAAATCCAGTATCCGCATAGTTCCTCCTTTGCATCGTTTGCTTTGCAGCCGTTTTGTGGCGGTTGCAGACAGAATTCCTGCCTCCAGGATCCGGATGTCCTCAGCGGGACCGGTTCAGCAGCTGGTCAAACACTTTGACGAGCCGGTCGGGATCCATGTGCAGGGAGCCGGTCAGAAGCCGGATCCGCCTGTCCAGGTCCTTCACCATATCCCGGGCTGAGCCGAGTCCCAGGGTGCTGACAAATGTGGCCTTGCCGCGTTCCTGATCCGACAGAGACTTCCCCATGGCTTCTTCCGTGCTGGTCAGATCCAGAATGTCGTCCTGAATCTGGAACTCGATGCCCAGTTTCATGCCGATTTCCTGCATCGTTTCCCGGTCCTCCGGATGTCCTGCCAGAACAGCCGCCATTTCCAGGGCTGCGGCGATCAGGCAGCCGGTTTTGTACCGGTCTATGTCTTCCAGCTGGGCGAAGGTGATATCCTGGCTGCCCTCGGCATCCAGGTCCAGGGTCTGTCCCAGGATCATGCCTTCCGGACCGGCATTCCTGGCCAGGATCTTTACCAGGTCCGGCAACACAGCCGGATCGCTGTCGGCAATGGTTTCAAATGCCTGCGTCAGCAGGGCATCACCGGCAAGGATCGCCGTGGCTTCGGAGAATGCCTTATGGGTGCTGGGTCTGCCGCGCCGGAGATCATCGTCATCCATGGCCGGAAGATCGTCGTGGATCAGCGAATAGGTGTGAATCATTTCCAGGGCTGCGGCTGCCGGATAGCCCAGTGAACGGTCACAGCCATAGTCTTCCAGCGCTGCCAGCAGCAGGGCCGGACGAATCCGCTTGCCGGGTGCCAGCAGTGCATAGGACATGGCCTGCCTGGTTCTGGAGTCCGGTTTGTCCATGCTGGCAGTCAGCCATGTCTCGAAATCACGCATTGCCGGCTGTCTCCACGATCAGCGTGTTCATTTTGTTTTCAAATGCCTTCAGCTGCACTTCGCACTGCTGCGTCAGCTTCAGCCCTTCTTCGAAGAGCTCCATGGCTTTTTCCAGTTCCAGGTTCCCCGAATTCAGCTGCCGTACGATTTCATCCAGCCGCACCATGGCCTGCTGAAAGGTCAACTGTTGTGTTTCCATTGTTTATTGTTCCTCCTGCACATCGTGCCTGTCGTTTTTGCCGGTGACAGAACGACCCTGATTCGTTTTCAGCACCTGAGCCTCCAGTGTTCCGTCATGCAGCCGGACATCCACCAGTGCCCCGGCCTGAATGTCTGCGGTGCTGTGGACCAGCTGTCCCTCTGCGCTCACGAGTGCATAGCCCCGGGACAGGACTTTCAGGGGACTGTAGGCATCCAGCAGGGAGGCATTTCTGCAAAGGCGGTCCCGCTGTCCGCGGGCAAACTCCTGCATGGACTGCCCGAGCATCTGATCCAGCTGCCCCAGCCGGACCAGTTCCACCTGGATCCTGGCCTGCGGGCTTTGCCTGTTCAGCTGCAGACGAAGCGAAGCCAGCCGGTTCTGCTGCGCTGCCGCAAAGGATGCCTGAGCGGACTTCAGCCGGGTGCTGACGGCCGCCAGCTCCAGTTCCTTCTTCTGCGCCCAGGACAGCGGGTCTGCCAGATAGGGATTGGACTGGTACTGCAGCAGTCTGGCCGCTGCCTGATCCATGCGGGCATTCATGGACTGGATCAGCTGTGCCCGCTTCTGCTCAAACCACTGCCAGACCTCTTTCTGATCCGGGGTGATCCACTGGGCAGCAGCCGTGGGGGTGGCAGTGCGCTGGTCTGCCGCAAAATCCGCAAGTGTGGTGTCCACTTCATGCCCGACTCCCGTAACGGTGTATGTCTTCATGTGTGCCAGCCGTCTTGCGATGTTCTCGTCATTGAAACAGAACAGATCCTCGAAGCTGCCACCGCCCCGCACCAGCAGGATGGCATCCAGCCCGGCATCATCCGCCTGGTCAAGCGCCTTCAGAATGCTGGCCGGCGCCTGTTTTCCCTGCACCGTGGCCGGAAACAGAAACAGCTCGGCCATGGGCCAGCGGCTGGCAATCGTCCGCCGCACATCCTGCAGCGCAGCACCTTCCTTTGCGGTGATGATCCCGATCTTCTGGATCCCCCGGGGTTTGGGACGCTTGTTCAGGGAAAAGATCCCCTCGGCTTCCAGTTTCTTCTTCCGGCGCTCCAGCTCCAGATACAGTTCCCCGACACCATCCGGTTTCAGGGCCCGCACATAAAACTGCAAGCTGCCCCGCTGCTCATAGACATTGACATCTCCGCTTGCGAGCACAGACATGCCTTCTTCCAGCCGGAAATTCATCTTCTGCACGTAGGAGCGGAACATGACGCACGTCAGTTCGCTGGCTGCGTCCTTGATGGAAAAATAGTAGTGACCGCTCCGGTGTCTGGTCAGATTTGAAATCTCGCCCTGGATCCAGACGCCATCCAGCCGAAGGTTCTGCTGCAGGCAGGTTTTGATCCGGGTGACCAGAGCCGAAACCGGCACGACCAGCTGTTCGCTCATAGCCGGTCCAGAATGCCGTTGATGAGCTTGTAGGAATCCTCGTCTGAATATTTGCGGGCCAGCGTGACTGCCTCGTTGATGACCACCGGTTTGGGTGTTTCGTTATACAGGATTTCCTGCATGCTCATGAGAAGGATCGCCAGGTCCAGCTTCGAGAGACGGTCCACTGACCAGTCACTGCGGAGCATGCTCTGCAGTTTTTGCGTCAGTTCCTGTTCGTGTTCCACGGTTCCCATGGTCAGGGCATACAGATAGCCGTCGATCTGGTTCGAGTGTGTGATGTCAAAGACTGCCTGGCGGATGTCTCTGTCCATCAGCAGGTGCTGATACAGAGCCTCCATGGCGATTTTGCGCATTTCACTGCGTGACAGTTTGGATGTGTCCATTTTCTTACATTCTCCCATTATCTAAAAAGAGGAAATCCTGCGATTTCCCCTGTTAAAACAAGAACCCTACGACTTCGATTTCGATGGACTCGGGCTTGTAGTCCGTCATGTACGAAATGCTTTCAAAGATCTGGTTCTGCAGGCTGGCGCAGATATCAGTGACATTCGTGTTGTACTGGATCCTCACGGGAACAGTCAGCCACAGCTGGTTGTCTTCGATTCTGGTCTGCACGCCGCCCTTGAACGGCTTGGATCCCTCGAACAGCTGCACATTTTCCGTTTCATCGATCACATTCGTGGCGATGGTGGAAAACACGCTGCGGTTCAGGTTGATCGTGCCCAGGGAATCCCTGGAAGGTAGCTGTATGAATTCTTTTGCCATGCTTTCACCTGTTTCTACGAAGTCATTTTATACCACAAGCCATATCCTTGTCACGCCCCCGGTCCCGGCAGACTGCCCTGCCGGCTTTCGGCTGTGGCATACACGCCATCGGGATCCGGGTCATGTCCGTCCAGCACCTGTCGGGACTGTGCTTCGTCTTTGACAAGCTGCGATTTCAGGGCCTCCGGTCCATCAAACCGTTTCTCGGGACGCAGCCGCCTCGAGAAATAAAACCGGACCCGCTGTCCATAGAGATCCGAGTCGAAGTCGAACAGGAATGCTTCCACTGTCTGTCCGGTACCGGTGAAGGTCGGGTTGACGCCGACGCTGATCATCGCCTCATGGATCCCGCTGTCCGTCTGCACAAACCCGGCATAGACACCTCGGGCCGGCAGAAGATAGCCGGGATCGGGCTGCAGGTTGGCGGTGGGAAAGCCCAGAAGCTTCCCGCCACGTCCGAAGCCATGGACAATCAGTCCGGGAACCGAATAATCCTGGCCAAGCATGGCTGCTGCCGCTTCCACATTCCCGCCACGGACTGCCTCTTCAATGCGGGTGCTGGAAATCTTGCCGTCCAGGTCCGTCACCGCCTGCACGACAGAATGTGCGAACCCGGCTTTGGTCAGGGACTGCACAGAGCCGGCATTGCGGGCGCCATAACGAAAATCAAATCCTGTCACGAGATAGTCCACGTGCATATCTTTCAGCACCTGGTGGAATCCATCCGGGCTCAGGGAGGCAAACGCGCGTGTGAAGTCCAGGATGCAGAACAGGTTTGCTCCCAGCGCTTCGGCGGTTCGTTCCCGATCCTCCAGGCTCTGGATATGCTCCAGCGGTTCACCGGGCCGGAACACTGCCCAGGGATCGGGATCGAAGGTCAGCACCCCCCAGGGAAGGCCCAGGCGTTCCGCCTGTTTCTTCGCCTCAGTCAGCAGGGCACGATGACCCTGGTGAAATCCGTCAAAGAATCCTGCTGCCAGGACCGAATGGGGAAGGCATGGAATACTGGTATAGGAAAACCGGAAGATCTGCATCACCACAACCCCCTTGCACAGGCAAACACATCTCCGTGATCCCGGTCATAGACAGCAAGCGCATGACCATCACTGTCCAGAACCAGCACTCTGTCATCTGGTGTGTTCAGACGTATATGCCTGCCGTTTCTGATATCCGACAGATCCACCTGTGCACTGTCTGCTGCGGGTATGGTCTCGAGGACCCGTTCGATGGGATGGATGGTATGACAGTCGGCGTCCAGCGGTTCTGCCTGTTCCAGTGTAAATCCGCCGGCTCTGGTCCGGCGAAGGGACTTCATGTGACCGCAGTTCCCTGTTGCTCTGGCCAGATCACGGCAGAGGGCCCGGATATATGTCCCGGAGGAACAGGAAACCCGGAACCGGAGATCATCATCGTCCAGAACCTCTGTGTCATAGATTGTCACATCTGTGTAGACTGCCGGCACCTCCTGTCCTTTCCGCTGGTAGTCCATGAGCTTTCTGCCGGCAATTTTCTTTGCCGATGTCGTGGGCACCTGCTGGTGCAGAGGGCCTTCGAACTTCTTCAGCTCCTGATCGAGGGAGAAATCCCGGTTCACGGGAGCCGTACGGACAACCGTTCCGGATGCATCATCCGTATCTGTTTCCGATCCAAGTGCGAGTTCGGCAATGTACTCCTTGTCAGTATCCGGCAGAAACTGCAGGCACTTGGCCGCTTTCCCGGCCAGGATCACCAGGACACCCGATGCATCGGGATCCAGGGTGCCGGTATGCCCGAATTTCTTCTGTCTGTATTTTCGACGCAGGGTGGCGATCACGTCGTGGCTTGTCATCCCCGCAGGCTTGTCAATCACCAGGATCCCGTCCAGGGATGCTGTCTGTGTCTCTTTCATAGCTATCACCGTACCCATTTTACCGGTTTTGTCCCACAGGGGAAGCAGCATTCGCCCGTGGCTTTACCTTTGCAGGCTTTCCTGTCAAAATCGGTTCGGATGCAGGAGGAACCCGCAATGAAAATACAGACCATTCTCCGGGGGATCCGGCAGGCGGACAACCGCTTCGGCCTGATCCGCCCCGGTGACAAAATAGCTGTGGCCGTATCGGGAGGGAAAGATAGCATGCTGCTGCTGACTGCCCTGCGACAGTACCAGAAGTTTCCGCATACAGACTTCGAGCTCGTGGGCATACACGTGGATGTCGGGTTCGAAGAATTCGACCATGACCTCATGACCGGCTACTGCCGGGATCATGATCTGCTGCTGCACATCGAAAAAACCAGGATCTTCCCGATCCTGGAGCTGGACAAAAACCGCGGCACACAGGGACAGATCCAGTGTTCCCTGTGTTCGAAGCTGAAAAAAGGCGTCCTGTTTGAAACCGCCAAAAAACTCGGGTGCAACAAAGTCGCCTTCGGTCATCATGCAGATGATGCCATCGAAACGTTTTTCCTGAACATGATCCACGGATCCAAAGCCGCCACCTTCCAGCCTCTGCAGTACATGTCGCGGATGGACATGGACCTGATCCGGCCTCTGGTCCTGCTGCGGGAAAGCGAAATCGTCCAGGCCTGTCAGGACAACGGAATCCCCAGTGTCCGCCGGGTATGTCCCAATGACGGTTTCACCCAGCGGCAGAGCATCAAGGATGACCTGGAAGAGGTCTATCGCCGCTATCCGATGGCCCGCGACAATTTTCTGACTGTGCTGTCCAACTGTGACGAAAAGGGATTCTGGCATGATGCAGATTCGGAAAATGTCAGAACCGGCACAGTACACCGAAAGGACCAGCCGGGAAAGGAGGAAACCCCGGATTCTCATACCGGATCCATTCAGTGATTTGCCTGCAGCCCGCTGTTTTGCCTGGACAGCGGGTTTTTTCTGTCTGGTCTCAAGCTGCCTGCCCATGGAAGACTGAGCTGCCGGTTGCGGCGGTACCGCGGCAAAGGCGGAAGGGTCAGCAGCAGGATGACACGGATGTAAGATTGCATCTTTCTCCGGCAGCGTACAATGCTGCCATGAATGGATATATCGAGGTGATCCGGGATTCCTTTCTGTGGTTTCCCCTGGCAGCTCTGCTGTTTACAACACCCTACATTTTTTACAACTATCACAAATACGGCTCTGTGTGGTCCTTTCGGATCCTGGTGGTCTACTCCTTCATCCTCTATCTCATGACTGTGTATTTCCTGGTGATTCTGCCTCTGCCTTCCCGGGATGCTGTCGCCCATATGACCGGAAGGACCATGAACCTGGATCCCTGTGGTGTCATCCGGGATTTCCTGAAGGAACTGCCGGCCCATGGTGTCCTTCACAATCCGGCCCTCTGGCAGTTTGGCTTCAACATTCTCATGGTCGTACCTTTCGGAATGTATCTAAGATACTGGTTCGGCTACTCCCTTCCCAGAACTTTCCTGTGGTCCCTGGGACTGTCGATGTTTTTCGAGCTCACCCAGCTGAGCGGACTTTACGGTCTCTATCCCCGGCCCTACCGTCTCTACGATGTGGATGACCTGATTTCCAATACTCTGGGCGGCTGCCTCGGATGGCTGATCACGGGCCCCATTCTGGGGATCCTCCCCGCCCGCAGTCAGGTGGATGCCGCCAGCTACCGCTCCGGGCAGCATGTATCACCCCTGCGAAGGCTGTCCGCGCTGTTTGTGGATGCGCTTGTGATGGCGGTTCTATCCTTCTGGAGCCTTGGCTGGTGGCCGGAAATGATCACCGGCTATGTCCTGCTGGGCATGCTCGCAGGCCGGACCCCAGGCATGGCCGCCGTTTCTTTGCGGGTGGAGTCTGCAGACGGCCTGTCCGGACGGATGCTGCGAGGCATCTATCAGCTGGCAGGGTATCTGTGGCTGCCCATCCTTGGCGCCCGGCTTGGATATCCCTTCGATCTGGCCGCCTGGCTGCTGTGGCTCTTCCTCTGTCTGAGCGGGACAGCCAGTCTGCTGCAGGGGCGCCCAGGCTGGTTTGGCCTGTGGTCAGACAGCAGAATTGTATCTTCCATCCGGCAATGATAGATTAATGACATGGCAGAAAAGGAAATGAGAACTTTATCAAATGGTGTGAATATGCCGGAAATCGGCTTCGGCACATATCTGCTGGACAATCTCCAGGCACGTTCCTGTGTTGGTCAGGCTTTGCAGGATGGCTACCGTCTGATCGATGGAGCGGCGTTTTACGGCAATGAAACAGGGGTGGGACAAGGCATCCGGGATGCAATGCAGTCCGGTGTATCCCGCGAAGATCTGTTTGTCGTGAGCAAGGTCTGGAAAGATTCTATGGGTTATGAACTGACCATGGCCTCTTTTGAGAAAACCCTGCGGGAACTGCAGCTTGAATACCTGGATCTGTACCTGATTCACTGGCCTTCCGGCGACCATGAACTTGACCGGTCGAGCTGGCAGGCCCTGATCGATCTCTACAAAAGCGGAAAAGCCCGGGCGATCGGCGTCTCGAATTTCAAGCCGGAGGATCTGATGCCGCTGTTCGATATGGAAATCGTGCCGATGGTGAACCAGATCATGGTGTATCCCGGGTGGAAGCAGGACACTGTGACATCGTTCTGCCGGCAGCATGGGATCCAGGTCATGGCCTGGAGTCCGCTGGGCAGAGGACGTGTCCTGAATAATCACCTTCTGCGCCAGATTGCAGCAGCATACGGGAAATCCACCGCACAGATCTGCCTCCGCTGGGAGATCCAGAAAGGATTCGTACCGGTTCCCAAATCTGTCAGTCCGGCCCGCATCCGGGAAAATCTGGATGTCTTCGACTTCGAACTGACAACTGAGCAGATGCAGGCCATTGATTCCCTGCCGCCCATGGAGTAAAGAGGCAAAAAAGAAGAACTGTAACTCCCTGTTCGATGAAATCGGGCAGGGTATCTCAGCCGGCTCTGAAAAAGGACCGGAATTCCACAGGAATTCCGGTCCTTTGCATTTCATCCAAATACCCAAGAACTGAGATTTTTCCCTGTATCTACAGGTGGGCTGACTGTGTCTGTTTTCAGGATCCCGGCAACGCAGTCGGTATTCAACACAAACAGGCAACGTCCGTCTGCCCGTATCTCTTCATGTAGGAAAAACTGTGATATCCTTGGGCAAATCCATCATAGTCAATTCGGGTCCTGAATACAAGCCAAAATCATTATGTATTGCAGCCGTTATAACAATCCATCTTTTTATGCATCCTTCAGACTTCTCAGGGAACTCTTTCACAATAATTTCAGAAAACCGATTTCAAATACCGTGTGCTCTTATCCGCGGCTTCCTTCCATGATCCCTGTCTGTCTCCCTGCCGCTTCCTGCGCAGCTTGTATTGCCCTCTTGCCGGACACACCAGGAAAACCCGCAGACGGATCTCTCTGACCGCCTGCGGGATATGACTGTCTGCACAGGTGCCGGCTGGAACAGCCGCTCCTGATCCAGTCAGGTTTTTGCCTTATTTCTTTTCTGTCACAACAGCCAGCTTCAGTTCCTCCAGCTGTGCCTGATCCACCGGCGTCGGAGCCTTGGACATCGGGTCATTGGCTGCGGCATTTTTCGGGAAGGCTATGACATCCCGGATCGAATCGCTGCCTGTAAGGATCATCGCGATGCGGTCCAGACCAAAGGCCAGTCCCCCGTGTGGCGGCGTTCCATACTGGAAGGCATCAATGAAGAAGCCGAACTTCTTTTTGATGTCTTCATCCGACAGCCCCAGAATCTCGAAGATCTGCTTCTGCAGTTCATTGTCATGAATACGCAGGCTGCCGCCCCCCAGCTCATAGCCGTTCAGCACGATGTCATAGGCATTCGCCTTCACGGCACCGGGATCAGTCGTCAGCAGCGGGATATCCTCTGCCTTGGGCTGCGTAAAGGGATGGTGACAGGCCGTCCACCGGTTTTCCTCTTCACTCCACTCGAACATCGGGAAATCCACGACCCACAGGAACGAAAATTCGTCCTTCTTCTTCAGGCCCATGATTGAGGCAATCTCGTTGCGCAGGGCACCCAGGGCGTTGACAGTCTTCAGCCAGGGGCCGGACACAATGAACCAGGCATCACCTTCCTGCATCCCCTCCAGCAGGGCTGCCTTCTCTGCATCGGACAGAAATTTCGCAGCCGATCCATGCAGCTGTCCGTCCTGGACTTTCAGGACCACCAGTCCGGAACCGCCGTTTTTCTTCACAAATTCGGTATATTTCTTGATGTCCTTGTTGGACAGATGCTCCAGCCCGGACACCTGGATGCCCTTGATGGCTTCGGCGTCCTTGAACACCGCAAACTCCGTGTCTTTGAAGAGTGTCTTCAGGTCCTGCAGTTCCATGCCGAAGCGGTCATCCGGCTTGTCCGATCCATAGGTGTTCATGGCATCCGTCCAGCTGATCTGCCGGAAGGGACGGGGCAGATCCATGCCCTTGACATCCTTCATCAGCTTCACGAGCATCTCTTCTATCATGGACATGATTTCCTGCTCATCCAGGAAACTGGTCTCCAGGTCCACCTGCGTGAAGTCGGTCTGACGGTCCGCACGAAGATCCTCATCCCGGAAACACCGGGCAAACTGATAGTAGCGTTCCAGGCCGGCAATCATGAGCAGCTGCTTGTACAGCTGGGGTGACTGCGGCAGCGCGTAGAAGCTTCCCGGGTGCACCCGGCTGGGGACCAGATAGTCACGGGCACCTTCAGGTGTGCTCTTGCCCAGCATGGGGGTCTCCACTTCGATGAAGCCGTGTCCGTCCAGGTACTCCCGCATCGAGCGCACGATCGCCGCGCGTTCCATCAGCCGTTTCTGCATGAGCGGGCGTCGCAGGTCCAGATACCGGTACTGCATCCGGGTATCCTCCAGCGCGTCGGTCTGATCGGCAATGATCAGCGGGGTGGTGGCAGCAGAGTTCACGATATCGAAGTCCGTGACTTCCACCTCCACATCCCCTGTCGGCAGATCCGGGTTCTTGCTGGCCCGTTCCCGCACCTTTCCCTTGACATGCAGGATATATTCGTTCCGCACATCCTTCACGGTGTCCTTTTTGTCTTCGTCAAACACCAGCTGGCAGATTCCCGTCCTGTCCCGCAGGTCAATGAAGCAGAGCTGGCCGAAGTTCCGCTTTTTGGAAACCCAGCCGACGAGCTCCACGTCCTGGCCAATGTGTTCCGGGCGCAGTGTCCCGTTTTCGATGTTTCTCATCATATCAGTGTTCTCCCCGGCATGCTTCGCACTGGCAGCCTTCTTCATGATCGTGGTGGTGATGGTCATCCCCGTCGGCATCCAGACCGTCGAGATAGGCCACCAGATCGGCAGCCGCCACGGTCTCCTGTGTGCGGGTTTCCGTGGTCTTGACCGTCACCACGCCTTCCTCGAATTCCCGGCCGCCAATGATCAGCACATGCTTTGCATGAGCCCGGTCAGCCGCCTTGAACTGACCCTTGAAGCCGCGCCCCTGAAAATCCATCTCGGACTGATAGCCTGCTGCACGCAACTGTGTCAGGAGCTCGAAGGCATACATCCGGGCTTTTTCATCCAGGACCATCACATAGCAGTCCACGCCGGCTGCATCCTCCAGCGTGATGCCTTCTGCCTGCAGGGCGATGAGCAGCCGTTCCAGACCCAGGGCCCAGCCAATGCCGGACATGCCTTCCGGGCCGCCGAAATATGGAATCAGGTTGTCATACCGGCCGCCGGCCAGCACCGTGGACTGGGCTCCCATTTCCCGGTTCTCCGACACGATTTCAAACACTGTGTGAGTGTAGTAGTCCAGACCGCGGACCAGGTCGTCCTCCACCTGATAGGGGATCTCCAGGCGGTCCAGGATTTCGCAGACTGTCCGGAAATACTCACGGGATTCGTCATTGAGGTAATCGGACATTCTCGGCGCCTGCTGCATGCACTCTTTGTCGTGATCCACTTTGCAGTCCAGGATCCGCAGCGGATTCTGCTCATACCGTCTCTTGCAGTCGGCACACAGCTCACCGACATACGGGGCAAAGTAGTCCTTCAGGGCTGCACGGTAGGCTGCACGGCTTTCATCGTCTCCCAGGGTGTTGAGCAGGATCCTGATGTCGGACAGCCCCAGGCTTTTCAGGATCGAATAGGCCAGGACCATGACTTCGGCATCCGCATAGGGGCTTTTCACGCCCAGGGATTCCACACCGAACTGGTTGAAAATCCGCAGCCTTCCCTTCTGAGGCCGCTCGTGCCGGGCCATGGGACCGAGGTAGTACAGCTTCATGGGCAGGTCCGGATCGGCATACAGCTTGTTTTCCACAAAACTGCGCACCACACCGGCCGTGCCTTCCGGGCGGATGGTCAGGCTGGTCTTCGATCCCGGGAGCGTGAAGGTATACATCTCTTTGTTCACCATGTCGCTGGAGTCGTTTTCCCGCTTGAAGACATTGGTGTGTTCGAAAATCGGCGTCCGGATTTCCCGGAAGTCATACAGGTAACAGAAATCCTTCAGGTGCTGCTCCAGGGACTGCCAGGCCGGTGACTGTTCCGGCAGCAGGTCCGCGGTACCGCGGGGGATCTGATATGTCATGAGGGTTCCTCCTGCAGCGCACTGGCTGCATGTCATGTCTGTGAATCAATGAAACCGGGTCAGACTCAACTCGCCCGGTACAAAAAACGTCCCTGCCAGACAGGGACGAATGGGAAAGCAGCCGTGCTGACCGCCGCCGCTCTCCGGATCAGTTCAGGTTCGATACGTTGTGATATACGTTCTGTACGTCATCGACGTCATCCAGCAGGGTCACCAGACGGCGGAACAGTTCCAGGTCTTCGCCTTCCAGCTCCACTTCTTCGCTGGGCACCATCTTGGATTCCAGGACTTCATACTTCACATCCGGGATCAGCCTGTCGATGACTTCCTTGGCATCGTCCAGCTGTGTGGGGTCCACGGTGACAGTCATGTAGCCGTCTTCGATTTCGATGTCCTTGAGCTCGATGTCGTTTTCGATCATCGCATCCATCATGGCTTCTTCATCTTCAAACGGGATGACGATGACACCCAGGTATTCGTAGCCGAAGGAAACGGATCCGGCCACTCCCATTTTTGCGTGGGACTTATTGAAGCAGGCACGCAGGTTCGCAATGGTCCGGTTGGCGTTGTCTGTCAGACAGTCGATGATGATCGTGCTGCCGCCGCCGGAACCGAACCCTTCATAGCGGGCTTCGCTGTAGGATTCATCCGCACTGGACTTGGCTTTGTCAATGGCACGCTTGATGACATCTGCGGGAACGTTGTTGGCTTTCGCCCGCTCGATGGCTTTTTTCAGCGTCTGGTTCATATCGGGGTTTGGGTCGCCGTTCTTGGCGGCCACCAGGATTTCCTTGGAGTAGCGGGAATAGATTTTCGCTTTCTGATTCGCGGTTTTCTGCATGGCTGCAGCACGAACCTCAAAATGTCTGCCCATTAGTATCTCACCTTTCGCATTCGGTCAATATTTTACACGCTGGCTGTTTTTTATTCAACAGAGGCGTAAGCCGCGATGATTTTCGCCACCAGGGGATGACGGACGACGTCGCTTTCCGTCAGACGGATCACGGAGATGCCGTCGATGTCTTTCAGAAGATCCGCAGCCTGCACCAGGCCGGAGTCCTGCCGGCGGATCAGGTCGATCTGTGTCACATCACCCGTAACGATCATCCGGCACTGCTGTCCCATGCGTGTCAGGAACATTTTCATCTGTGCCTTTGTGGCGTTCTGGGCTTCGTCCAGGATCACCACGGCTTTGTTCAGAGTCCGGCCCCGCATGAAAGCCAGGGGTGCAATTTCAATGACGCCCCGTTCCAGATAGCGGTCCACGGTTTCCTGTCCCAGCATGTCATACAATGCATCGTAAAGGGGGCGCAGGTAGGGATCGACTTTTTCCTTCATATCGCCCGGCAGAAAGCCCAGGGATTCCCCGGCTTCCACCGCCGGTCTGGTCAGGACGATCCGCTCGATGTTTTCCTTTTTCAGCTGCTGCACAGCCCAGGCCACGGCCAGGTAAGTCTTGCCGGTTCCGGCTGCGCCCACCGCAAAGACGATGTCGCGGTCTTCAAAAGCCCCCGTGAGCCTGGCCTGTCCTGCGGTCCGCGGGTAAATTGGCCGGCCGGTTTTGGTCCTGGCCACCGGTTTCAGGTTTGCAGCCGAAAACTGGGACAGCTGTCCGGATTTTGCCAGAGAGCACAGATATTTCATGTCCGCCGTGGAGAGCTCCAGGCGCTCGTCAATGATGTCCAGTGCCTTGTTCAGTACTTCCAGGATCGCTGCTTCGTCCTCCGGCTTCACTTCCAGGACCTTCACCTGATGCCCGCGCAGAAGCACCGGCACATGAAAGGCCTGGGAGAGCACGTCCAGGTTTTCGTCGTGATTTCCTGCCAGCACCTGCATCAGCGACATATCATAGTCTTTGCAGTCCAGGGTCAGAGTCTTGGTTTCCATAACAGTCCTTTCAAACAAAAAAATCTGCAGATGCAGATTATTTTCTTATTTTCCTCTACGGGCTTTGCGTGCAGCTTCAGATTTCAGCTTGCGGCGAACACCCGGCTTCACGTAAAATTCTCTTTTACGGGCCTCGGCAAGGGTGCCGTTGCGGGACACCTGACGCTTGAACCGGCGCAGGGCGTCATCGAGCTGTTCGTTCTCTTTGACAACAACTTTAGGCATGCAGACAAACCTCCCTTCCCAAGTCATACAAACAGAGTATAAACGGACGCCTTCCAGAATGCAAATGATTTTGATTCGCGGGATCTGTGGCAAGGCTGAAATGAACCTGACGGGCACATATCCTGTGAACGAAAAGTCTTTGAACAGGTGCAGGCAATACAGAAGATGACAGTATTCTCACAGAAAGGCATATTCAGCCAGTATCCTGTCATTTTCTTAAAGGGCAATATACTATGGCTAGGATTTGGCTTTTGGTATGTTCGAAGCAGAGAGGAGGAATGCCATTGAACAGTCATTTCCTTCTGCCTGGCAGATGCATCAAAGCCGTTCGTTCTGTGTTCCTGCTTTCCGTGATCCTCAGTTCTTCGGGATGCACAGATTCTCCGCCTGCAAAAGAAGAAGCAGAATCCGGAAAGCCGGATACGTCAGTCATCAGACGACCACGGAATCGTACCTTACGAATCTGACTGGCCGGATTATAATTACGGAAACTGGAAAGATGTTATCGCCAATCCCGCCAAATATGCCAAAGTGGCCAAGTGTATCGTAGAGGCAACCGGTTTGAATCTGACAGATTCTGTCAAGCTTCTTAGCGGTCAAATTACATTCTGGGCTGTAGCTGCTCAATTTGGTATCCAGATAGCCTGGGATTTCACAACCTGTTTGTGGGGATAAAACTCACAATTTCATTGGACGCCGGATAGTCAGACTGGTCCTGCCCAGTCACAATACGAGGAGGATCTCCATGAAACATGCATTCCTTTTGATCATGACACTGATTGCCATCACCGTGGTGGCAGTCCTGATGATTTCGCCGCCTGCAGACATCGCAGAGTTTGTCCGCAGCAGGCTGGAGGACAGCGGGATGAACGGGACCGGTCTGATTGCTCTGGCAGTTCTGGGTCTGACTCTGATCGTGATATACATCTGTTTGTCCAGAAAATTCCCGGCTGTGAAAAACCGCATCTGGATTCCTCTTGGCTGGATCTGGGAGCTGGCCTTTCTCTTCCTGTGTTATGGAAAATCGCCAGAGCTGCCCGATCGACTGATCCAGCATTTTGGCTTTTCCATCGTCATGGGCATCGGACTCTGGATCATGCTGAAACAGCAGGGCCGTTCGGGCTCTGACAGTTAAGGTCCTGATTCTCATCGATATTGAAAAGAGCGCATCGGATCATATCTGATTCCAGATACGCTTTTTATTTCCACCATGTACAGACCGAAGGCTGTCAGCAACTCCCCGCTTGACAGGCCTTCCACCACATTTTTCCATTTTCGAACTCATATAAAACACTGCCTTCATCCGCCAGATACGAAAGGAAGGAGCGCACTGTGCTTCCCACCAGCACGTACTGGGCCGGATCCAGATGGATGCCATACAGACCGCACAGAGCTGCCAGGATGTCTTCGAAGGTTTTGGGTTCAGCCAGGATCTCCAGGAACTGATGGAGCAGAGCTTTCGTATGATCCTGGTTGAAAGCCGCCAGTTCCTGGATGTCTTCTGTCACTGGGGCATGAGCGGGCACAAACACAGCCGCCTGCATATCCCGTACCCTGTTCAGCGTCTCAAGATAAGCCTGGACATCATACACAAAGGAGATGCCATACTTTTTCAGCGTTTCCCGGGAGCTCAGGCAGTCAGCCAGAAAGACCACATCATCTGCGGTCCGAAATCCCTGCATCTGGAAAAAATGTCCGGGCAGATCGATCATCTCCAGATATTCCGGCAGGACATCCGGCGTCAGTTCCCGGCAGTCACAGGGCTGGGCCATGAGAAACTTGTGCCGCAGTGCCTTGAAAGGATACCCACCATAAAGAAAGGAAGGCTCCAGCACAGGCCATTTCGTAAAGGCGCATTCGATGCCTGGCGCATAGATCCTGCAGCCGGTGCGGTCCTGAAGAAATCTGCAGCCACCGATGTGATCCGCGTTGGAATGGGTAATGTAAATGGCCTCCAGCTGCCAGTGATTCCGGTCCAGCACCTGGCGTATTTTTCGTCCCGCTTCCTTGTCGCTGCCGGCATCGATCAGCACGACCCGTGTATCATCCAGCTGATACAGACCCACTCTGGCCGGCGACTCAATGGTCCAGGTCCTTCCTTTTATATGCTTGAGTTCATACATGCTCTGTCCTTCTCTTCCTTTTCATTTCCAGTACATCTTTGCTTCTGCGTGGCATCTGTCAGCCATGGTACTGGATGATGTTCATAAACCGGCATCCGTGTCCGCCCGCCTGGTAGCTGTGGTCAACATCTGCCATGAACCGCAAAGCCTGCAGGTCCTCCAGCATTTCCTGGCTGTCTCCTGCTGTCATGACCAGCGTTCCCTGTTCCAGGAGGATCGTTTCCTCTGTTCCCCCTGCATGAGGCGGTGAAGAATGGACACAACCAGGTTCCAGACTCACCCGCCAGATCTCTGTTCCCGTGTTCGGATCGAAGGGAAACAGCAGCCAGGCCTTCATCCGTCCTTCTTCTGCTTCAACCGGCCTGTTCGGCACCACTTTCTGCATCCGGCGCTCCGGTTCCTGCAGCAGACTGGAGAGCGGGATCTGCAGCCCCGAAGCAATTTTCCACAACGTGCTGATGGTGGGAACCGAGGCTTCCCGTTCGATCTGCGACAGCATGGGGCGTGATACTCCCGTCAGGATGCTCACCTGTTCCAGAGACAGGCCTCGTTTCCGGCGGATGAATTTCAGGCTGCTCCCTGGTCTGGGGACAGTGGATGCAGATTGTTCCGTACAAGCTGTTGTATGTGATATTTTCATGTTTCCAATATAACAGAATTTATGTCAGTCGCAACCAAAAGGCTGCACATTTGAAAACACCCCTGACAGCCATATACATGGGAGAAATGCGGTTTGAAAAACAGCGCCGGCGAAATCTGAACGACAGATTCTCCGGCGCTGAATGACATGCTGTTTTCCGGTCTCGGTCCCACAGCGTTACGACTGCAGAACCATGCCTTCCGGCATTTCTGCCGGACTTCGGTCTTCTTCCTCTTCCTGAGGATGCGGGACCTGGTTGATATTGTACTTGGTTTCGTATTGCGACAGCAGGTCGGCATATTCGCTTCGTGACTGCTCCTGGTACTTGCGCAAAAACCGGTGGACATTGAAGTCCTGCTCCGCCTGCTTCACCATATCCAGGGCAATGTTGGCACAGTGATCCACGATGCGCTGCATATTCACCAGCATTTCACTCTGGATGAACCCCATTTCCATGGAGCACTTTCCTTCCTGCAGCCGGCGGATATGCCGCTTCTTGATTTCATCCGCAGACACTGTCACCAGTTCCCGCAGCGGGAACACCCGTCGGATGGACTGCACATCATCGTTCTCGAAGGCCTCCACCGTCAGGTCAATGCTTTCCTCCACAGCCGCGCTCATGATCGCCAGCTCATCCCGGGCCTCCAGAGAGAAGTTTTCTTTCTTCTGGTTCACCGACCGGGCCAGGTTCGCGATCTCCAGGGCATAGTCGCCAATGGATTCAAAATCGCCAATGGCCTGCAGGCTCTTGGATATGGAACGGGACTGGTCTTCGCTGATGGCCATCGACATGATCGCCACCAGGTATTTTCCCAGCTTGTCCTCGTATTTGTTCAGGGTCTTCTCCAGATGCTCCACTTTCCGGTACCCTTCATCGGAATAGTCCTCCAGCAGCCGGATGGCGCGGTGCACATTTTTCTGCGCCTTCAGCGCCATGCCTTCCATGACCTCCATGGCCCGCTGATAAGCCAGTTCGGGGTTCTGCAGGAGTCTGGAATCCAGCTTCTCGAAATCCGGCTGGTCCTCTTTCTCGGCTTCGGTCACCGGCATCAGCAGCATGATCAGGGCCCGCACGCCATGCACAGCCGGCAGCATGAGCGTCATGGTAATGGCACGGAACAGTGTGTTGGTGGCTGCAATGGTGAAGGGATCCATGACCAGATCATTCAGGTGCAGCACACCCAGCATCTCCAGCGGGTAATACACCAGGGCTCCCAGCACCATGCCCAGTACGGAGACCACAAGATAGGCCAGACTGGTTCTCTGCCCCGCCCGGCTGGATCCCATGGCTGCCAGCAGCACCGGGAAGGAAGCCCCGATTCCAATGCCCATGACCATGGGGAAGGCCCCCTGGAACGTGATGGCGCCGGTAGTCGACAGGGCCTGGATGACGCCCACGGCCGCGGAACTGGACTGCAGGATGGCCGCAAAGGCGATGCCAAAGAGCCCTGCCAGCAGCGGGTTGTTGAGCGCCACCATGGTGTCAATGAACACGGGGTTGGTCCGCAGGGGTGCAACGGCACCGGACATCATGGACATGCCGGCCATCAGCACCGCGAATCCCAGCAGGATGGAGCCTGTGTGCTTCAGGACATCCTTTTTCGCAAACATATGCAGCAGCATACCCGCCACTGCAACCACCGCTGTGATCGTGGTACTGGAAAAATAGGAAGCCCAGCCAGCTCCTTCCACATAGGACAGGGATACGATCCAGCCGGTGATGCTCGTGCCGATGTTGGCACCCAGGATCACGGCAATGGCCTGGGTGAACTTCATCATTCCGGAATTCACAAAGCCGATGACCATCACCGTGGCGGCGCTGGATGACTGTACGGCACAGGTCACGGCTGTTCCCAGCAGGAAGCCTTTCAGCGGGGTATTGGTGAGTTTGTACAGGATCATCTCCATTTTGTTGCCGGCGACTTTTTTCAGTCCGTCAGACATGGAAGACATTCCGAACAGAAACAGGGCCACGCCTGTGAGCAGACTCAGCACCATTGAGACATTCTCGTCCATAAAGAACTCCTTTTCTTCACTTTCCTTCGGTCAATTTTCTTCATTGTTTCATCCAGGACGGTTCCTGACAACAGAAAAAAGCCGAAAATCCGGCTTCAGTCTCCCTTTCGGGATCATCTGTCACGGATTTTCGGTCTATTGCATGGAATAGCGGATTGTCGCACCTGAATTGTCTGTCTTTCTGTCAGCCTGGCTGTCCGGCCCGTGTGCATCTGTTCCCGCTGTGGGATGCAGTCACCCGTTTTCTGGAAAAGCAGCCGCAAATCCCCTCTCCAGATCTTCCAGGATGTCATCGATATGCTCTGTGCCAATGGACAGCCGGATCGTGGCATCATGGATTCCCTGGTCCTCCAGCTGTTCTTTGGACAGCTGAGCGTGGGTCGTGGTAGCCGGGTGGATCACCAGGGATTTTACATCGGCAACATTGGCAAGCAGGCTGAAAATCTCCAGGGCATCGATGAACCGGTGGGCTTCCTCTTTCCCTCCTTCGATGTCGAAGTTGAAAATCGATCCGCCGCCATGCGGGAAATACTGTTTGTACAGTGCATGATCCGGGTGATCCGACAGCGATGGGTGGTTCACTTTGCGGACATGTGGATGGTTTTGCAGGAAGTCCACGACTTTTCCGGTATTCTCCACATGGCGGTCCAGCCGCAGGGAGAGCGTCTCTGTACCCTGCAGCAGCAGGAAGGCATTGAAGGGAGAAATCGAAGCCCCGGTATCCCTCAGCAGGATTGCCCGGATGTAGGTGGCAAAGGGAGCGGGCACATCCGCGAAGACCACGCCATGATAGGACGGATTGGGTTCGGACAGCTGGGGGAACTTTCCGTTTTTCCAGTCAAAGCTGCCGCCATCCACAATGATGCCCCCCAGGGAGGTGCCATGACCGCCGATGAATTTTGTCGCCGAATGCACAACGACATCCGCACCGTGTTCCAGGGGCCGGAAGAGATACGGCGTCCCGAAGGTGTTGTCGATCACCACCGGAATCTGGTGCCGATGGGCGATTTCGGCGACTGCATCCACGTCAGCGATATCGGAATTCGGGTTTCCCAGGGTTTCCAGGAACACGGCTTTGGTATTGGGGCGGATCGCCGCTTCCACTTCCTGCAGGTCATGGGTGTTCACGAATGTCGTCTCAATGCCATAGTCCTTCAGGGTGTGCTCCAGCAGGTTGTGGCTTCCGCCGTAAATGGTGTTCTGGGCCACGATGTGGTCCCCTGCATGAGCCAGTGCAAGGATGGCATAGGTGATGGCTGCCGCCCCGGATGCCGTGGCCAGGCCGGCCACTCCGCCTTCCAGTGCAGCGATCCGCTTCTCCAGGACATCCTGGGTGGAATTGGTCAGCCGTCCGTAGATGTTGCCGGCATCTGCGAGCCCGAACCTGTCCGCCGCATGCTGCGAGTCGTGAAACACATAGGATGTGGTCTGGTAGATGGGGACTGCCCGGGAATCGGTGGCCGGATCAGCCTGTTCCTGTCCCACGTGAAGCTGAAGTGTTTCGAACCGATAGTTGTTTTCTGTGCTGCTCATGATGTTTTCCTCCTTGTTTCTGTTCATGAATGTTCCTGGGATACGATCCTGTGCATCACATTCGTCCAAATCGGAAATGCAACGGTTCAGCTTCGTGAAATCCGGCATGGCGGTCCTCTCTTTCATTGTCTACTGTTTTAATAGGTTAATGTAATGATAATGGCCCGACACGCATGCGTCAACTGATTTACAGAATTTTTTCAGAAAATTTTCAACCTTTCCTGCTGCCGGTTGTCTGGTCCGGACCCCAACCGCCTCCGCTCCAGTCCCGGGTTCCGGTTAGAAAAACGGAGTGCATCTGACTCACTCCGTTCTCCAGGCAGACCGTCACCGTCCTGCTGTATCGCTGAATGGGGACCATTGGGTCCTTATGCCGGTTTTTTCTTCGGTGTCCGCTTTTTGCGTGCCGGCAGTTCGGGTTCCATGGCATCCATGAGCGAAGTCAGGAAGGACCTGTCCTCCAGGTCTTCCACCAGGATCATATCCTTCGCTCCAGGATAGGGCGGTTCCAGAGAGGCATCGGGCAGCAGCCGCAAAGCAGACGGAACCGGTTTAACGAGCAGCCGGTTATCACAGATGTCACCCCCGACTTTTCCGCCCCAGTACACGAGGTATTCGCCCATCATCGGCCGAATGACCACATCGTCTCTGCCCGAGAGCTGTTCCCGGACATAGTTCACAAATTCCCTGCTTGATGCCATCTTTCTTCCTCTTTCCGTCAGTGAGTCTCCTTGACCGGTTCATGACCGCTCTTCAAAGCATCCGGTTCTGCCATGGGTCCGGCTTCCGGAAGCAGCAGATGGATCACCGGCAGGTGCCATGGATTGCAGATCCGGGGGATCTTCATCCAGTCCCCCAGTCCCCGGGAAACGATCATACTCATTCCCTGCACGGTTCTGTACAGCCCCGAAGTGTATTTTGGAAGCAGCCGGTGTCCGGGACCGGCCAGCCCCTGGTGAAAGAGACGCCACTGTCCGCCATGGATGTGACCCGCCAGGATCAGACTGGCAGTCGCTTCCGGCAGGCGGTCTGCCTTGTATGGATCGTGCACGAGCAGCAGCCGGATCTTTTCCGTTTCGGAAAACCGGATATCCTCCGGCCAGGCATCGAACCCGACACCCGCGACGTGAATTCCCTTCCAGGCCACTTCCTCATTCTCCAGAACCGTCACACCCAGCGCTCTCAGCTGATCCAGCAGCTGTGCCACGTCCTGTCGGTACAGCTCGTGATTTCCCGTCACATAAAACACATCCAGATCCGCATTCCGAAGACCAGCGACAAATTCGAACGCCGGCTTTGGAGACTGCACTCCGTCAAAAAGATCGCCTGTGATCATGACACCATCCGGCTGCAGGCCGATGACCGTTTCCAGCAGGTGTCTGCGGTGACGGCTGTGCAGATCCGAGACATGGACTATGGTCAGCTCACCGGCTGCCCTGCAGCTGGCCCGTCGCTGTGCCTGATCCATATGGCAAAGGGCTCCCGTTCTGGAGACCGGCGAGCCCTGGATCACGAAGTGTTCGACGTCTATTTTTTCAGCGCTTCGATGCATTCTCTTGCCGCCACGTTGTCACCGATGTAGGGACTCCGGCCGGTTTCGCGGTAAATGAAGGGTTCATCCGCCTTGCCCAGGATCAGCACCACATCATCCTTTTTGGCGCTGGAAATCGCCTGGTTGATGGCCTCATACCGGTCTTCGATGTACAGATTGTTGGTGGTTTTGATTCCTTCCCGGATCTGGGATGCGATCTCCCTGGGGTTTTCATCACGCGGGTCGTCCTCCGTCAGGATGATCAGGTCGCAATACTTGTCGGCGAGTTCCCCGAACACCTTCCGTTTGGCCACATCCCGCTTTCCGGCGGATCCGAACACAGCGATCACATCGCCGTTTTCTCCCGTGATTGAGCGACCGAACTGAAACATCTGTTCCATGCCGTCCGGTGTGTGGGCAAAGTCCACAATGACATGAAAGTCCTGCCCCGCATCGATCTGCTCGAGGCGTCCCTTGATCTGCGGGAGATCTTCGCAGGCCGGCAGGATCCGGTCCAGGGGCATCCCCGTTTCATGCAGCGCCGCAATGGCAGCCAGGAGATTGTATATGTTGTAGCGGGCCACGAGATTGGTCATGACCGGATACAGCCGGCCCTGGTGCACGAGATTGAAATGCGAGCTGGTGCTCGTCATCTGGATGTCAATGGCCCGATAGTCCGCCTCGGAGTTGATGCCATAAGATATGACCCGTGCCTTGCTCAGCCGTTCCAGGTCCTTGAACCGCGGATCATCCATGTTCAGGATACAGACACCGTCTGCCTTGACCCGGTCCTTGAACAGCCGGCTCTTGGCGTCGAAGTAATTCTCCATGGTGCCGTGGAAATCCAGGTGGTCATAGGTGAAATTCGTGAACACCGCCGCATCGAAGTTGATGCCGTCCACACGCCCCTGCGCAAGCCCATGGCTCGATACCTCCAGGGCACAGTCTTTCATGCCCGCCGTAACCATGTCATTGAGTGTGCGCTGCAGAAACAGGGCATCGGGAGTGGTCAGGTCCGGCATGAGGTGCTGATCGCCATAGTCGATCCCGATCGTCCCGATATACCCTGTCGGCTCCTGGAGGTTCATGATTGCCCGGATGATGTTGGCGACGGAACTCTTGCCGTTGGTGCCCGTGATGCCGAACATCCGCATTTTGTCGCTGGGTTTCTGGTAAAACAGACGGGCACACTGATTCATTGCCGCATTGACATCCTGGACCCGTACATAGATCGCTCCCGGCCGCTTTTCCTTCAGGTCCCTGGAATACACGATGCACGTGGCCCCTTTGTCCAGGGCATCGTCGATGAAGTCGTGACCATCGTATGTCAGGCCAGGCAGACAGAAATACACATCGCCGGGCTTCACCTTCCGGGAATCGAAACTCAGGCCCGTGACATTGGTCGTGGGCGCATTCTTGAACAGTTTTGACAGACGCATGATTCAAACCTCCATGATGTACCGGCCATCCTCGGGCCGCAGCGTTCCATGCACCCGTCCGGACAGCGGACGGTCACAGCGGATCAGAACCGGATGGTACTGGCGGGTGTATCCGGTATATTCTCCATTTTCTCCCTGCTCGACAAGAACCGTTTCCTCTCTGAAACGGGTCATGTCAGCCATACGCAGTTCCTTCGACAGTTCCAGCAGTCTGGCTGCCCTCTCCTTCTGGATGGTGCCGTCCACCGGTGGACCCATCCGGCTGGCTTTGGTGCCCTGGCGCTGCGAATACGGGAATACATGCAGGAAGGAAAAGCGCATCCGCCGCAGAGTCTGCATCATCTCCTCAAACTCCGCATCGCTTTCACCGACAAATCCGCAGATCACATCTGTGCTGATGCTGATATCCGGCACCGCCCGGCGGATTTCATCCAGCCGCTGTTCGAATTCCTCCACCGTATAGGGACGGTCCATTCTCTGCAGAACTGCATTGCTTGCGGACTGGACCGGGATGTGAAGATGCGGCATCATCCGGGGTTCTGTGGAGAGAAGGGCGATGAGGCCGTCCGTCACTTCCGTGATCTCGATGCTGGAAATCCGGAACGTCACATCTGTGGTGACTGACAGCATATCCTTCAGGAGATCTGCCAGGTCTTCTCCCTGTTCTCCCTGCCACCGGCCGGTGTGAATGCCTGTCAATACGATCTCCCGGTGTCCGGCCGCTTCCAGTTCCTGCACCAGCTGCAGAGCCTCATCCCGGGAAATCGACCGCTCCCGCCCTCTGGCAAAGGGAATCGCGCAATAGGAGCAGAACTGGTTGCAGCCATCCTGTATTTTCAGGAATGCCCGGTTGCGTCCTTCGAACCTGGCAATGGGCATGGATTCAAACCCGGCTCCATCCTCATGGGAAGTCAGGTCCGCGCTCCGGTCTTCCGTCATCAGCGCCAGCACCCTGGCTGCCAGTTCATTTTTGTGTCTGGCACCGATGATCAGGTCCGCCTGCAGTTTCTGCTTTTCCTCTTCTTCCGCTGTCTGGGCATAGCAGCCCACCACCACGATCCGGGCACCGGGATTCCGGCGTCTTGCCCTGTGAATCATCTGACGGGACTTCGCGGCTGCCGTATTGGTGACCGTGCAGGTATTGATGATGCATACATCCAGATCACTGTCCGCTTCCTCGAACCCCAGCTCTTCCAGCTTCTGGGCGTAGTATCTGGATTCGTAGGCATTGACCTTGCACCCAAGCGTGGTAATGGAAAACCGCATCAGCATCCCTCCTGTTTCTCTGCCGGAGATTCACTGTCAGACAGGCAGGTCTCCGGTTTTTCGCTGACATGCGTCTGGTATTCACAGCACGCCAGTACATACAATGCCGCGGTCTCCGCCCGGAGGATCCGGCTTCCCAGGGTGCAGGGGGCAAACCCGGCTTCCATGAGCCAGCCTGCTTCCTGCTGGGAAAAACCGCCTTCCGGACCGATGCAGCATGTGACGGATGCAGGATCCTGCTGCAGATACTGGGCCAGGTGGCGGCTCTGTTCCTTTTCATAGGCCACAAGATTCAGCTGTGACTTGTAGGCTGCCAGGTCTTCGAGACGGGAAACCGGCGCCAGTTCCACCAGATCATGCCGGTTGCACTGTCTGCAGGCATTGACCAGGATCTGGTTCCAGCGCTCCATTTTGCGGAGTGCCCGTTTGTCGTCCAGCTGGATCACGGAATACCGGGACACAAAGGGAACAATGCGTGTGACGCCAAGTTCTGCGGCTTTCTGCAGCATCCATTCGAATTTGTCCGATTTGATCAGTGCCGTGCACAGTGTGATTTCCGGTCCCTGTTTCCGGGTTTCCTCTTTGCCGAACAGCCAGACAAACGGTTTTTCCTCCACATGTCCCAGCCACACTTCCCCATCACAGACCACGCGTACCGTTTCCCTGGGGCCTGTCCGAAGCACATCAAACAGATGATGGGCCTGCTTTTCGTCCAGCATGATTCGGGATTCCAGAGCACAGGGGCCTGATGCAAACACCTGCTTCATCCGCGGCGGGCTCCGCTGTCGGTCTGTTCTGCAGATGACGCCAGCCGCAGGAGTTCCTTGACCTCATGGGGGTTGAGCCGCCTGTACTCGCCGGGTTTGAGTCCTTCCGCCGTCAGCGGGCCGAAGCTCTTGCGGTTCAGCCTGCGGACTTCGCAGCCCAGGGCTTCCATCATGTTCTTCACCTGGTGATTCTTTCCCTCGCTGATCGTGAGCTCCAGGATCATGCGGTCCCGGGTATAGTCTTTCTGCAGGATCCGGACACGTGCAGGCTGATAGGTCTCCGTCTTTGTCTTCAGGCCGCTTTTCAGTGTCTGTACGTCTTCAGGCGACAGCATACCCTGCAGGTTGATGGTGTAGGTCTTGGGAATGTGATAGCGTGGATGGATCATCCGGTTGGTGAATTCTCCGTCATTGGTCAGCAGGAGGATGCCGCTGGTATCGTAATCCAGGCGTCCGACCGGGTAAATCCGCCTGTCTTTCGGCAGATAGTCCAGCACGGTCTTCCGGTCCTTGTCGTCGCTGACGCTGCAGATCGTACCCTTCGGTTTGTTCATCAGGTAATAGACTTTTTCTTCCTTGTCAAGTCTCTGTCCATTGACCTCGATCGTATCGCTGCCCGACACCTTGGTCCCGGGTTCCGTGATGACTTCTCCATTTACCCGCACCCTGCCCCTGGCTATGAGTGCTTCCGCCTTCCGCCGGGAGCAGATCCCGGCCTGGGCAATCACTTTCTGAAGTCGTTCCATGATTCATCATCCTTTCGCTTCGTTTTGCCGGAAACTGTATCCGGCTTTCTGTGCCTCTGTGTGCCGGCCGGATCACCGGCTGCCCTGCTCAAAGACAGTTCAGCCCCCCTGCCCTGTCCCCGGTTCGCTGTCATCTGCCGAAGATCCTTCAGGCTCCTCTGTCACTTCATCGAACAGGCTGGCCTGCCCGCCTTCCGCGGACAGTTCCGGCAGCGACTGCAGATCCTCGAGGCTGAAGGCATCCAGAAAGGCATCCGTCACGCGGTAAAGCAGCGGCCGGCCGACTGCGTCAAGACGGTCGCGGGCTTCGATATAGCCGCGGGCCAGCAGTTTTTTGAGCATTGTATCGCAGGCCACACCGCGGATCTCCTCAATCTGGACCCTGGTGACCGGCTGGCGATAGGCAATCACCGCCAGTGTCTCGAGGGCAGCAGCGGAAAGAGAAGCCGGCCGGACTTCCCGGAAGAGATCCTGTGCATAGGGAAACACCTCTGCCCGGGCCACAAACCGCCAGCGGCCTGCATACTCCACCAGATCGATCCCGCGGGATATGCAGTCTTCCTGCAGCCGGTGCAGCCCTGCTTCCAGTTCCTCCCGAGTATATTCCGGCATGCCTGCCTGCAGCTGCCAGAGATCCAGGCCGTCCTCTCCGGCAAGAAAGACCAGGCCTTCCAGGATCTTCAGTGCCTGGCTGCCCGGTATGTCTGCTGTTTCTGTCATTGGTTCTCCTTTGTGCCGGCCGGACCGGCCCGGCCGGATGCGGTCCTGTCCGATTCTGTGCCGGCTTCGCCCTCCGGCCTGTAAATCCGGATGTCCTCTTCATTCTGCACCGCCTGCACGAGGCCTTCGTGCAGAAGATCCAGAAGGGCCAGAAATGTCACCACGACCATATGCACATCTGTGCAGTCGCTGCACAGCTCCCTGAGACTCGTCCGGGCTCCCGGAGGCAGTCTGTGAAGGATCTGCTGGCGCCGCATGCCGGTGGACAGTTCCCGCGTCTGGACCCTGGTTTCATGCGGGACCAGGACAGCATACCGTCGCAGGACACGTTCCATGGCTTTTGCCAGTTCATCCCCCGTGCCGGTCCAGGTTTCCTCCACCGGCCGGCTCCATTCCCTGATCCGAGAATCCGGAGCCCGGGAAAGCAGCAGGGTACGCTCCTCGTATCGGGCAGAGAGCATCTGCGCAGCTTCCTTGTATGCCTGGTACTCCAGCAGCCTGCGGACCAGATCCTGCCGCCGGTCTTCCTCGTAGTCATCCTCCTGGTCATCCTTCTGCCTGGGCAGCAGCATCCGGCTTTTGTATTCGACCAGCAGCGCCAGTTCCTCCAGGTACTCGCTGGCGATCTCCAGGTGGAGATCCGCCATGGACTGCAGATAACAGATATACTGCTCGGCCAGTTCAGCCATGTTCAGATTGTGAAGATCCAGCTTGTGCTGCCGGACCAGATGCAGCATCAGGTCCAGCGGTCCTTCAAATTCATTCAGTGCAACCAAAAATTCCATGCATTCACCTTTCGCAATTATACCATAGACGACAGCGACCAACTCATGGCTCTGTGGTATACTGAAAAGACTTCCGAATTCGGGAAAGGGGGAAAGGGACATGAAAAAAGCCGCCATCTATCTGCTTCTGGGCCTCTTTGCGCTGCTTGTGCTCCATCCAGGGCTCAACAGCTCCTATACTGCGCCGGATGTCCGGGTACCCACGGTCAACAACAGCGGATCCACCACCAACGAAGATGCCACTATGACATCCAGCCAGTCCCACGCCGTCATAGCAGTCGATGCGGGACATGGCGGCAGCGACTATGGCTATGTGTCCGATACAACCATTCCTGAAAAGGACATCAATCTGGATCTGGCACTGGCCATCGGACGGAAGCTGTCAGCTGCCGGATACCAGGTGGTCTACACCCGTGAGTCCGACGATGTTCCGGTGTTCGATACTGAGGCAGCCTCCAGTCAGGACCGTCTTCGGCGGATGAAGGAACAGGGTGTGCAGTACCTCGTTTCCGTCCAGCTGTCCAGCAGCCCGGATCCGCTGGCCAGGGGATTCGCGGTCTTCACCCAGCCGCAGACACAGCTGGAAGAACTGGGGGCGGCGGCCGGGCAGGCAGTGTCCGCGATCAATCTGTCGTCATTTGAAGGCGTGGATTCCGACCATTACGCAAACTTCCCCATCCTGATGGACCGGGATGTGCCGAGCATTCTTCTGGAGCTGGGATATGTCACGAATCCGGATGACTACGCCAAACTCACCGATTCAAGTTACCAGGACCGGATCGGGGAAGCGGTTGCAGAAGCATTTCTGAAAGTTGTCAATTAAGTCCGCAGGGACTTTTTTGTTTATCTTTTCCGGTATGGTAAAATCTTGGGCAAAGGGAAAAAGGAAATGGAAAAAGAAACACTGTTTGAAGGAAAAATCTTCACGCTGGGCCGTGAAACCATCGACGGTCATGCGTGGGAAATCATCCGCCATCCCGGCGGGGTGGGAGTTCTGGTGGTCCGTGAGGGAAAAATGCTGTTCGTGAAGCAGTTCCGTCCGGCCGTGAATGCCGTGACCCTGGAGATCCCTGCCGGGAAACTGGAATACGGAGAAGATCCTCTTTCCTGCGGCATGCGGGAACTGAATGAAGAAACAGGCCTGGAATGCAGTTCCATGACCCTTCTGCAGAAGTTCTGGTCCACGCCGGGATTCTGCGACGAAACACTCTATATCTATCAGGCGCATGATCCGAAACCGGCTGCCGTTCACCTGCCGCCGGATCCGGATGAAGACATCGAGCTGGTCTGGATGAGCCTGAAAGATGCACTGGCCATGGCAGGGCGAAACGAGATCTGCGACGCAAAGACGCTGATCGCGCTTTACCTTGCCGTGCTGCAGACCCATGAAATCGGGCGCTGAGTCCGGTTTCCGGCCTGGCACGTGCAGGCATGAATCGTAAAATGAAGTTTAGAAAGAGAATATATGAATTTTTTGTTTATCAGTCCCAATTATCCGGAAAGTTTCTGGATGTTCTGCCGGGGACTCAAGCGGCAGGGGGCCAGAGTGCTGGCGGTGGTGGATCAGCCCTATGATTCCCTGAAGCCGGAGCTCAGGGCCAACATCGACGAATGCTTTGTGGTGAAAAGCTTCCATGACTACCAGGAAGTGCTCAGGGCAGCGGGCTATTTTACCTGGAAGTATGGCAAAATCGACTGGATCGAGTCCAACAACGAAGCCTGGCTCACGCTGGATGCCCGGCTGCGGGATGACTTCCATGTGACAACCGGGTTCAGCCTTGAACAGATCACGGAATTCCAGTCAAAGGCCGCCATGAAACAATACTATGAACGGGCAGGCGTTCCTGTCTCCCGCTACTGCCTGCCAAAGACGCTGGAAGAGGCCCGGGCCTTTGTACAGGAAGTCGGCTTCCCTGTCGTGCTCAAGCCTGACCATGGTGTGGGCGCATCCTTCACCTACAAAATCTCAGACGATGCCCAGCTGGTCTCCTGCTTCGAGCAGACAAGGGACCTGCACATGATCCTGGAAGAATACATCGACGCGGACGTGATCACGCTGGATGGCATCACCGACCAGGACGGCCAGATCCGCTTTCTGGGCAGCATGGAATATGTCGGCAACTGCATGGATTCTGTACAGCAGCATGACTCCATCGGTACGTATTACACCTTCGACGTGAGCGACGAATACCGCCAGATCGCGCAGCGGGTCGCGGATTCCTTCGGGATCCGGAGCCGGTTCTTCCACGGTGAATACTTCCGTCTGCGGGGAGACAAGCCGGGGCTCGGGAAGAAGGGCATGCTCATGGGGCTGGAGGTGAATTTCCGTCCACCCGGAGGATTTGCACCGGATCTGCTCAACTACTCCAACGACATGGACATCTACGACCTCTGGGCACAGGTCATCACCGGGCACGAGACATCTGTGTCTTCCAGGCTGAAATTCTCCGCAGGATTCGCAGGACGCCGCAATGGCGTGCCCTACCGGTACTCGGTGCATGAAATCGAGGACATGTTCCGGCCGGAGCTCCTGAACACGGAATACCTGCCGCCTGCCTTTGCAGCAGCGATGGGAGATGTGACCATCAAGGCACGATTCACTTCCATGGAGCGGAGGGCAGAGTTCTTCCTGAAGGCATTTGAACGGCAATGATCCTCAAGTTTGAAGTCTTCATGGAAAAGCTGCAGTGCAGCCGGATGATCCACATGTATCTGCCGGATGACTACCTGACATCCGGCCGGGACTACCCCGTGCTGTACATGTTTGACGGACACAACCTGTTTTTTGATGAAGACGCCACCTTCGGCCGCTCCTGGCGGCTGCAGGAGGAAATCCAGGCAGCCGGTGCAGATCTGATCGTGGTTGGACAGGAATGTTCCCACGAAGGCAATGCCCGTCTGGACGAATACGGACCGTTTCCCTTCTATGATGCGCAGTTCGGGTATTTTTCAGGAAAAGGAGAGGCGACCATGGATTTCTTCATCAACGACCTGAAACCCTATATTGATGCCCACTTTCCCACCAGACCCGGACGGCGCTGGACGTGGATCGGCGGCAGCAGCTGCGGCGGCCTCATGGCGCTGTACGCTGCCTGCCGGCATTCCGATGTCTATTCCCGGTCACTTGTGATCTCTCCCTATGTGCTGCCGGTTCTGGGCACACTGATGGCGGACGTTTCATCCTGCCGGCTGCATCTGCCCGCCCGGATGTACATCTCCTGGGGGGCTCATGAAGGGACTGGAATGCATGCGTTCATTGAAGAAACCGCGGCCTGCACGGATCTGGCCAACCTGCTGATGGACAAGGGCATGAGCGTGCGGTTCAATGTCAAGCCCCAGGGAGAACACACGGAAGCTTCCTGGCAGGAGGAAGCCGCGGATTTCCTGCGCTTCCTGATTGAACGATGAACCGGTCAGTTGTGGTTCATGCCCTGCCGGAGCTGACAGATCCGGAAGCCAGGGAGATCGTGATATCCGATATTCATGGCAATCTCGCGGTATATCAGCAGCTGCTGAAGAAATGCCGATATCGCCACGGGGTGGACCGGCTGATCCTGGCAGGTGATCTCGTGGAAAAAGGGCCGGAAAATCTGGCCCTTTTGCGCTTCGTCATGGAACAGGTGCGGACCGGAAATGTGTGGTGTCTGATGGGAAACTGTGATTTCACCGCCAAAAACGTGCTGTTTTCCTACCGGCTGCCGTTTCTGAGATCCGTCATCACATCCCGGCAATCTCTGATCATGGAAATGGCAGAAGCACTGGGCATTGATCCTGCCGGAATGGAGATGGACGAATTCTGTCACAGGATCCGTCAGGCCTTCCTGCCGGAGCTGCAGTTTCTGGCGGATCTTCCGCATGTTCTTGTATCGCCTGACCGGATTTATGCCCATGCGGCCATCATGGATGAAGAGCACTTCGGATCGGACTTCCGGGAGGTCATGACCACACCGTTTTTCCTTCACACCGACAAGCAGTTCTCGAAACCCGTCGTGGTGGGTCACATGCCGGTTTCCGAATACCGGAACAGAGTGATCGACTTTTCTCCCGTTTTCGATCCGGCCCGGAACATCTGGTCAATCGATGGCGGGAATGTGGTAAAGAGATCCGGTCAGCTCAATGCAGTCATCTTTCAGGGTCGTAACGTCACGACCGTGTCGGCTGATGATCTGGAGCAGGCAGTCGTGTTGAAGGACACAGATCCCGGGGTACAGATTCCCTTCGCCATGAGCTGGAATCACCGGGACATCTCAGTCCTGGATCATGCCGGAGAACAGTCGCTGGTGCATTCTGACTGGCTGCGGCGATCCTTCTGGGTCCCGGATGCATTTTTGCAGTCCGGTTCGGTCAGCGAATACACCAATTACCGGATGCCGGCTCAGGCAGGTGAACGGGTTTCTGTTGTCCTTCGCTGTCAGGACCAGGTCCTGGTCAAACACAACAGCATTCTTGGCTGGATGGAGGCAGAGGCGCTGGCCCTGCCTGAATCAGAGGATAACGATACAGAACAGGAACCGGATGGCATGTAAAATCGAGTAGGTGTCATCTGACCCTCTCACACCACCCAGCGTGCCGTTCGGCACTGGGCGGTTCGTACAAATGATTTCATGAACCTTTCTGCCACCGTATCGAAGTATTCCTCTATGGTCAGGAGGCCTTTCTTCTTCAGGTGTATATTTCTGATATACTTGTTCAG
>Ga0209694_1000299_pt1 | contig 88589 bp, 67 predicted proteins | sample GluameincwithD2O_FD_187499 | JGI IMG/M metagenome (GOLD analysis project Ga0209694, IMG submission 187499) | Mouse cecum microbial communities from Vienna, Austria - Glucosamine amended microcosms incubated with D2O (SPAdes) (version 2) | ecosystem: Host-associated > Mammals > Digestive system >... | reverse complement strand
ACTTCATATGACAAAACAAAGATAGTTAATCTCGGGGAGACTTCGGTCTCCTTTTTTTGTTTTGTCAGTTAAAAACTTTGGCTCCGTCCTCTCTTGGGGGCGCGCCCCCAAGAGAGGACGGACAATACTCTGAAAGAGGTAATTCCTAAATCAAAATTTTGCACTTCGATTTGGAATCTTCACATTTTATGTATCTTGTTTTTGAAAACTCCACACATGAAACACACATACAGTCAAAGGGATAAAAAACGAAGCTATGGAGGGTTGCAAGTTTTATAAAGGTTCCACACAAGGTTCCACACAAAAGACTGCATGTTGCAAAAACTTGTGTTACAGAGATTTACAAAATATACAAACGTGGCAAAATTGCAAGTGTGGAGGGTGTGGAACCTTTTTTACAAAACTTTTTTTATATATACATACAAAAACACAACGTCACCTCCCGTCGTGATAAATATGCGTATTTTCTCGCGTATGTTTTAGAGAAAAAGGCTCCACACCCTCCACACTTGCTGTTTTGCCGCATCTATGTGTTTCATAAGCATCTGTAACACAAGTCGTTGCAACATGCAGTCTTTTGTGTGGAACCTTTATAAAACCGACAACCCTCCACACATCTTCGTGCAATATGTCCGACCGCACACCGCGGCATCTTAAATTGCGGTTTGCAGAGCATTGACTGTCATAACCCATAGCTTTACGACACGTAACCCATAGCTTTATGAGACGTAAACATAAGGGTTATGAATTACGAATAAGGAATGTATCATTCGGATGTCCTCACTCCGAATACATCCACCCATGTAGTTATTAAAAATACAAATTAAAAACACGAAATATCAAAGCATCAAATTATTGTTTAATAATTTTCTTATTTTACAAAAAAACACTATCTTTGTAGCAATGAACTTTTAAAACAAATAGAAATAAGAAAGGAGAGCATCATGGCAAACAAAAGAGAACTGAAGAAACGTATAAACTATATCTGCAGCGATCTCTTCGCTGAGTGTATAGCGGCATCCCTATACGGCGTTCCGGCGGACAAGCAGACGCTCGATGCCCTTTTATATTCGATAATAAAAACACACAGTAATTATATCGCGCGTGTTTCTCATCCGGAGCCGGGAATGAAAGCTGAGACTTATTATAAAGACCTTACGGAGAATTTCTCCAAACAGATTAACGAGATTGTAGATCAAATCAGCAATCTCAACTAAACTCCACAACAACAAATAAACATGATCAGAAAAATATGTGCCCGGGTGCTCTACGGAATTCTCGGGTGGAAAAAGAATGTAACTGTACAACACCCTGAGAAATGTATAATATGCCTTGCACCACACACCAGCAACCGGGACTTTGTCATTGGGCAGCTATATATGCGGGCGGAAGGCATGAGAATAAACTTCATGATGAAGAAAGAATGGTTCTTCTTTCCTCTCGGACCAATCTTCAGGCATATCGGAGGTATACCCGTATGGCGCTCCAAACACACAAGCATGACTGATAATCTGGCAGCAGAAGCGAAGAAGGCTTCAGACTTTCAATTGTGCATAACACCCGAAGGAACACGCTCGCTGAATCCGAATTGGAAAATGGGATTCTATTATATAGCTCTAAAAGCAGGTATACCTATCTTATTATATGGCGTAGACTACAGTCGCAAACTTATACAATGCACCAAGACAATCGTGCCAACCGGCGATGCAGACCGTGACATGCACGAGATAAAACAATATTTCAAGGACTTCAAAGGAAGATATCCGGATAAGTTCACTACAGGAGAATAAGAATGCCCGGTATACTAAGAAAATCATTATTCATAGCTGTTCTGTGTGCACTCGCGGCATGTGGCAGTCACCGTTCGATACAAAAGAACGGTGGAACGGTTTCATCACCGACACAAACAAAAGACAGGAACAGCCATAAACGTGATACAAGACAACAAACATCACCGATATACACCGGTACGCCGTGGGTACAAAGTCTCTCACAACCATACACAATCACCGAAGGCTTGCAAAATCGTCATCTCTCAATTTGGGCAAGTCACGGACGATACTACAACAATAAAAAGAGACGTTGGGAGTGGCAACGCCCTTATCTGTTCTGCACCACGGAAGACCTCTTCACGCAAACAATTGTCGTGCCATACCTCATACCGATGCTTGAGAAATCAGGGGCTAATGTTTTCACTCCACGAGAACGTGACTGGCAACGCAATGAAATAATAGTGGACAATGATGACATTAATCCTCTGCCATACTACACAGAGATAAATATCGGCGAGAAATGGCATGATGCAGGCACACCGGGCTTTGCATATAAGAAAAGAATTGAGAACGAGAACCCGTTTACAACGGGAACGGCACGCATGGCAAAAGCCGCACAACACGGAGGATGTGAAATATCATACCAGCCGCGCATAGTAAAACCGGGGCGCTATGCTGTTTATGTAAGCTACCCGACCGTGCATAAAAGCATACCGGATGCAAGGTACACCGTATGGCATAAAGGGATAAAGACAACGTTCAGCATAAACCAGCGTATGGGCGGAGGCACTTGGGTGTATCTCGGAACATTCGACTTTGACGCCGGTTGCAATTCCAATAACAGGGTGGTGCTGTCAAATGTTTCCGGACATAAAGGAGTTGTCACTGCCGATGCCGTACGCTTTGGCGGAGGCATGGGCAACGTCTCAAGGGAAGGAACGGTAAGCGGTATGCCACGCTGTTTTGAAGGAGCAAGATACTATGCCCAATGGGCAGGGGCACCGGACAGTGTCTACAACGGTAAAGGAGGAGCCGATGACTATGCCGATGACATCAACACCCGGTCTTATATGACAAACTGGCTCGCAGGCGGCTCATGCTTTGTACCTGACAGAAAAGGAAAGAACATCCCCATCGAGCTGTCACTTGCCGTGCACAGCGATGCCGGTTTCGCAAGGGATAACAAGTCTATTATAGGCTCACTTGCCATTTGTACTACGGGCTTTAACGGAGGCAAACTTGGTGCGGGGCAACCGAGAAGTCTTTCAAAAGACTTTGCCGGCAGCCTGCTTGAAAACATCCGGCGTGACATTACAGCCCAATATGGAAAATGGAACATACGCGAACTTTATGACCGCAACTATTCCGAAACGCGCTGTCCGGAAATGCCATCGGCAATAATCGAGACTCTCTCACACCAGAACTTCCCCGACATGCTATTGGCACAGGATCCGTCATTTCGTTTTACAATGGCAAGAAGCATATATAAGACCATACTGCGTTTTATATCCAAACAAAACAACAAGCCATATACTGTAGCGCCATTGGCACCAACGGCACCATGTATAACATTCACTGCACCGGGAGAAATATTGATAAAATGGAATGCTACACACGATAAGCTCGAGCCGACAGCTGCACCGCAGTCATTCGTTGTATATACATCCGCCGGTAATGCGGGATTTGACAACGGAAATGTCGTTAAAGGCAATGCCTGTCGCATAAAACTTAATCCGGGAATGGTGTATCGTTTCAAGATAACGGCTTTAAATAAAGGCGGCGAGAGTTTCCCATCGGAAGTGGTATCGGCGGTATACGAACCAAAAGCATCTAAAACCGTAATGATAATCAACGGTTTCCAAAGGCTGTCACCTCCGGCTGTTGTGGAAAACGATTCATTACAGGGCTTTGATATTTCCGAAGATGTAGGAGTAACATACGGAACCACTGCAGCATGGAGTGGCAGACAACTGTCATTCAACAAATCACAGACAGGAGTCGAGACAACTGCAGGATTGGGATACAGCAGCAACGAAATGGAAGGAACATTCATTGCCGGAAACAACTTTGACTACACTGCCACACATGCAGAAGCCATAGCTGCAACAAAAAAATATAACGTTGTCAGCTGTTCCTCCAAGGCTATAGAAAACGGTATGGCTGATATTGCCGGATATGACTGTGTAGATCTCATCCTCGGACAGGAAAAACAAAGCCCGTCAACAACGACATCTTACAAGACGTTTTCCAAAATCATGCAGGAAAAGCTACGGCAATATATATCATCCGGTGGCAGACTGTTAGTATCCGGTTCATATATAGCCGGTGACATGTTGTCTGTAAATGACAAAGCATTTATGGCGGATGTACTGCATACCGTATACAACGGGACTTACCGTGACACAGATAACGAGAATATAACCGGTATGGGTACGACATTCGACATATACCGTAAACTTAATGAAACACATTATGCCTCAACATCATCAGACATCCTGCATCCGCTGGCACCGGCATTCTGTGCACTGACATACGAAAACGGAACATCTGCATGCGTGGCATATGCCGGCAATGACTTCCGTACAATGGCATTGGGCTTTCCATTCGAATGCATAAAGTCGGCACGGAAAAGGGAAACAATAATGCGGGGCATAATGACATTTCTACTTGAACAATAAAATATACATTTATTATGTACAAGATTCAAACAAACCTTTCAGGAACAAGGACAATAATCGTCAGTGACGAACATTTGCGTACAATAAAAGACTATGCGCTTTTGAAAGATCTCATAGACAGCAACGGAATAATAGACGAGGCTGTACTGGAAAAGCTGAGACTCAACATACGCTCGCTTCTCGGCTCAGAAGCAGGCAGAGACAAGCGTCTTATAGACTTGTGTCTCGATGTGGTGTACAACAGCAACATGAAAGCAACAGGATTGCAAAAGCTTGCGGAGCTGTTCATTAAATGGGAAAACGACAATGACGAAGAAACGGAAGGTTGTGACAAGGAACAAAAAGAATAATATTATATACGTCAGCAGCGTAATAAGTAGATGTTCAAAATTAAACGTATATATATTAATAGGTATATGAAATATTTACTTTAATAATAATTAATTTCAAACATCTACATAGCAAAATGAATAACTACAAACTGACCGACTGGCTGCCAACTACAAAAAAAGAAGTTGAATTAAGAGGGTGGGACACACCGGATGTAATACTGTTTTCCGGTGATGCCTATGTAGACCATCCGTCTTTCGGTTGCGCAGTGATAGGGCGTACGATAGAGTCTATGGGACTGAAAGTCGCCATCGTGCCGCAACCGGACTGGCACGGTGATTTCCGAGACTTCAAGAAACTCGGACGTCCACGCCTGTTCTTCGGTATATCACCCGGCTGCATGGACTCCATGGTAAACAAATATACGGCAAACAAACGTCTCCGTTCTGAAGATGCCTATAGTCCGGACGGCAGACACGATTGCCGTCCCGAATACCCTACAATAGTATACAGCCGCATCCTTCGCAACCTCTATCCGGACACTCCCATTGTTCTTGGAGGCATAGAAGCATCGCTCCGCCGCCTTACACACTACGACTATTGGCAAGACCGCCTGAAGCCTTGCATATTATTCGACTCCGGCGCAGACTTGATAATATACGGCATGGGAGAGGCACCTATAAAGAAATTGTGCCACGAATTGCAAAAAGGAAGAGACATAAAGGATATAAAGGACATTCCGCAAACCGTATACGTCACCGAAGAGAAAGATATTCCCACATACAATGATGAGAACGGTGATATCATACTGCATTCACACGAAGAATGTCTGCAAAACAAGAAAGCACAAGCGGAAAACATAAGACATATCGAGGAAGAATCAAACAAGCTGCACGCACAGAGATTGATACAACACACAGGCAAATCCTGCGTCGTAGTAAATCCTCCCTACCCTCCAATTTCAACGGATGAATTGGATGCATCTCATGAGCTGCCGTATACACGGTTGCCGCACCCTAAATACAAAAACAAGCGTATCCCCGCCTATGAAATGATAAAACACTCGGTAAACATTCACAGGGGATGTTTTGGCGGTTGCGCTTTCTGCACAATCAGTGCCCATCAGGGAAAGTTTATCGTGTGCAGAAGCAAAGAGAGCATATTGAGAGAGGTAAGGAAGGTTATGGAACTGCCGGACTTCAAAGGATACCTGAGCGACCTTGGAGGACCGTCTGCAAATATGTACGGAATGGAAGGTAAGAATAAAGACATCTGCGGAAAATGCAAACGCCCCTCGTGCATACATCCACAGATCTGCCCCAACCTGAATACAGACCATTCAAAACTTATCGATGTATATAAGGCAGTGGATGCCATACCGGGAATAAAGAAAAGTTTTATTGGCAGCGGAGTACGCTACGATTTGTTATTGCACAAAAGCAAAGACGATAAAACAAACCGTGCCGCACATCAATACATTCACGAACTTATCTGCAACCATGTAAGCGGACGGCTGAAAGTGGCACCGGAACATGTTACCGATCGTGTTCTCAATCTGATGCGAAAACCGTCGTTCAAACTATTCGAAGAATTCAAGCGGATATTCGACCGCATAAATAAGGAAGAAAATCTTAAACAACAGATTATACCTTACTTTATCAGCAGTCATCCGGGATGTCGCGAAGAAGACATGGCAGAGCTGGCTGTATTGACAAAGGGCATGGACTTTCACCTTGAACAGGTACAGGACTTTACTCCTACCCCTATGACAATCAGCACCGAAACATGGTATACCGGTTACGATCCGTATACACTTGAACCGATAACATCGGCAAAGACGCAGCGCGAGAAACTGGCACAACGCATGTTCTTCTTTTGGTATAAACCCGAAGAAAGAAATAATATAGAAAATGAGTTGAGGCGCATCGGACGTCCTGACATTATCAAACGACTGTATCCTTTCATGCCCAAAGCACCGTATAATGGAAATCATAGAGAAAACAATAATAGGAAAAAGGACACAACAAGAGTGCGAAGACGGAATAACGGTAAACGATAGATTTGTAGCCGTAATAGACGGAAGCACAAGTAAAACTGCCGCACGCATCGACAGCAGTATGAGCAACGGACGCTTCTGCATGGAAACAATCAAGGCATTCATTGACAGCATGCCGGCAAAGACAAGCATGGAAGAATTCTGCAAAGGTATAACAAATGCCATATACAGGATATATGCAGAATACGGTTATGATATAAACAGGCTGCGTGCCATGCCAACAGAACGCGCCACGGCAAGTGCCGTGATTTACAGCCGACACCACAGACAGGTTTGGCTCGTAGGCGACTGTCACTGCACGGTGGACGGAACATATTACGATAATCCCAAGCCATACGAAGAGACCATTGCCGCTAAACGCTCGGCTTTCATCAAGAACGAATTGCATAAATGCAAAGACGCCTATGACTTGCAAAAGAGCATTGATTGTCTGCGTATAAAAGACACGGGCAGAATTCATATCCTGCCCGAACTTATAGCTGCATGCTCACATCAGAACAAGAACTATGCCGTAATAGACGGTTTTGACATGCCTGTAAACTTGATAAAAGTAATAAACGTACCTCCACAAAAGACTGAAATCATATTGGCAAGCGACGGTTATCCGTTTATAAAAAGTAATTTGAAACAGAGTGATGAGGCTCTAATGCAACTTATAAACACCGACCCGCTTTTAATAGACAAATACCAAGCGACAAAAGGAGTGATGAAAGGGTACAACTCGTTTGATGACAGAAGTTATGTAAGGTTTAGGGATTAGTATTAAACCTTACATCCATTTAGTTCTCATCTAAACTCATTCACGCACTTTATACGCTCATACAGTGCATCTGTCCAATCCTCACCATTCTTAGGACATAGCGTGTTTATTCCGAGGTTACTCGCCATGGCTGTATTCCGTGGACCGTCATCGACAAACAATGTCTCTTCCGGCGTGATACCTTCCTTCTCGAGTATAAGGTTGAAGATTTCTTCACATGGCTTCATCATCTTCAATTTATAGCTGAGATACAATGAATCGAAATAATACTCGAGCGAATGCCCTTCACCGTCGAAATCATCACTCAGCGCCCAACTCATCATATACGGATTGGTATTGGAAAGCAATATGAGACGATAACCGTCAGCTTTAAGTCTCTTCAAGGCATCGAGTGCCCGGCGCGGCACCTCCTTGCAATATCCACGCCAGCCGTAACAACACTGTTCAAAAGTAAGTTCCTTGCCAACAAGAGAACTAAGTTCACGACGGAAGTCCTCCGCCGTTATTTTTCCTTCTTCCAGGTCACCGAATATGCCGCTCTGCGTATAAGGATCAAGACGCTTCTCAGCATCCTCCAGTCCCAAAGACCTAAAACGCCTTACGGCTTCACTCTGGTCAATGGTCATTATAACACCACCCAAATCGAATACGATATTCTTTATCATAACCTTCTGTTCTTAAAAGTGTTTTACAGCACGATCCATCTCACGACGGTCTTCTTTTTCTTTCAATGTCTGACGCTTGTCATATTCCTTCTTTCCTCGCGCAAGAGCAATATCAACCTTTGCCCTACCCTTGTCATCTATAAACACAAGTATAGGCACAATCGTATATCCGGGCTGCTTAGAAGCCTCCTGCAATTTGTATATCTCCCGCTTTGTAAGCAGCAGTTTTCTGTCGCGTTTACTTTCGTGATTGTTGTATGAGCCATAAAAATAGGGCGAAACATTCATTCCCTTTACCCACACCTCACCATTGTGAATGTAGCAAAACGCATCCACAAGCGACGCCTTGCCCATACGTATTGATTTTATCTCCGTTCCGGTAAGAACGATTCCGGCAGTAAAAGTATCGATAAAGAAGAATTCGAACGAAGCCTTCTTGTTACGTATATTCACCGGACTCTTCTTTCGGAGCAGTTCGTCTTCTTTTCTCATTGTTTTATCAGTCGTTCGTTATTTCTGCAAATAACCCGATATTATCATCTATATAATGAGCGACCATGGCAGTCCACTCTTCTTCATTCTCTACAAAGATGTCGTCATATTGGTCAAACTCAGGATATTTCTCAAACATAGCCATGAACTCATCGTCGGTACAATCCTGTTCTATTTCGTCACGATACTTCTTATACAAGCTATGCACTTTGCGCACCAGGCGTCCAAGTTCCGTCAGCCCCCATTCTTTCACGGCACGTGCAAAAGGGTTCAGGAAAATAAAACCTCCATAACCGTTGTGGATGAGCTGCACAAAACCTCCGTCCATTACCTCGTCCCGCAAAATCTTATAAGCCAGAAGAGTTATCTGCGATGCATTCAGCCGGGACATTGTCTCCACATCCAGCTTTCCGCCAACATACTCATAAAGGGCATTGACAAACACATCAATAAAAGCGTCCATTCCCCCGGTTGCAGCCTGTTGCAGGTCAGCATCCCTCACAACCACTTTTGTAATATCCATTTTCTTAATTTTTTACTCATGCAAAGATAATGCAAGCCGAGTGCAATCAAACTTTTGTTTGAAATTGCTGAGGCGCCGCTTATCTTATTCAAAGATAATGCAAGCCGAGTGCAATCAAACTTGTTTGTAATTGCCGAGGCGCCGCTTATCTTATGCAAAGATACTACAAAAAAGCCAATAACAGAAAAAATCGGCATAAAGTATCAATATATCAGCATCAAACCTCTATGAGCTTGCCTTCACTTTCAAGAGCATTCCACACCGAATAGCGCGCCTCCGGATTCATTTCTTCTATCCGTCCGAATATATCGCGGATATCAGAACGGTGAGAATTTGTTTCGTACGGACATAGCTTCACCTGTTTCTCATACCCTCTGTATCGGGCATATCTGTAAATATCACTTTCCTCAACCATACACAAAGGGCGTATTATCGTCAATGGCATCTTGCGCATTTTGAGCATTGCCGGCATTGTTGAGAAATGTCCTTGGAAAAACTCATTCATCATGGCAGTATGAATGATATCGTCCATGTGATGCCCCAACGCTATCTTGTTGCACCCCAACTCCTGCGCCTTCATGAACATTTGCTTGCGCCTGTTCCATGAACAAAGAAAACATGGAGACTTGCGTGTATCCGTATGGGCATTGAACCCTGTTGTCAGACAGTGCATCTTTATGCCATACTGCGCGGCAAACTCCTCAAGATATCCGGTGTCCGTCTCATACTTTATGTTTTCCATACGTATATGAACGGCTTCCACTGTAAAGTGCGGCTTGTCGATTTTCATTCTGCGACCGAGCATTTCAAGCAGGCACAACGAATCTTTACCGCCTGATATCCCGGCAAGGATACGGTCGCCTTCTTCTATAAGATTATACTTGGAAATGCCTTTGTGAAAACGACTTACAATCCTTCTCTCTATTTTCTGTTCATCTGTCGGTATTGCCATTGATATACATCCGGAGTTATTTCATGAAAACAAGATATACGGCACAAATGATGAAGAAGAAAGCCAGAATATGATTCCAATGCAGGTTCTGTCCTTGGAACATTATATTGGCTATCACCGCAAATACTCCCAGACTGATACATTCCTGCACCACCTTAAGCTGTACAAGTGTAAACGGACCGCCATTGCCGACAAAGCCCATGCGATTGGCAGGCACCTGGCAGCAATATTCAAAAAAAGCTATTGCCCATGAAAATGCAATGACACCCAGCAGAGACCAGTTGTTGCTGATACCCGACTGCTGCAATTTAAGATGCCCATACCAGGCAATAGTCATAAAGACATTGCTCAGTATGAGCAATATGATAGTATAGAGACCGTTCATTTATTTACCGTTTCTCAGTTGTCTGTCCATATTCTCTGCCGCACGCCGTCCATCGCCCATGGCAAGTATCACAGTCGCGCCGCCACGCACAATATCTCCTCCTGCATATATTTCATGGCGTGAACTCTGCATGCCGTCGTTTACGGCTATCGTGTTCTTCCGTCCGAGTTCAAGTCCCTGTATAGAGCTTGGCACAAGCGGATTTGGCGAAACGCCTATGGCAACGATTACCTGATCCACATCCAGCGTTACGGTCTTTCCTTCCACTGCCACCGGACTGCGGCGTCCGCTCTCGTCCGGTTCTCCCAGCTCCATCACCTGCAACACAGCCTTGCATACGGCTCCGTTTTCATCGGCTTCATATCTTATGGGGTTGTGAAGTGTAAGGAAGTTTATGCCCTCTTCCTTTGCATGCTTCACCTCTTCGAGACGTGCGGGCATTTCTTTTTCCGAACGACGATATACAATCGTAACATCGGCTCCGAGCCTTTTCGCCGTGCGACATGAGTCCATGGCAGTGTTTCCACCTCCTACGACAAGCACTTTCTTACCGATATTTATCGGCGTATCGGTTGTAGGGTCGGCGGCATCCATAAGGTTTACGCGCGTCAGATACTCGTTTGAAGACATTATGTTTATCGAGTTCTCTCCTGGAATACCCATGAAGTTTGGCAGACCTGCGCCCGACGCAACAAATATACCCTTAAATCCGTCTTCTTCAAGTTCCTCCACCTGTATTGTCTTGCCTATTATACAGTCTGTATGGAACTCTACTCCCAACTTCTTAAGATTGTCTATTTCCACGTCTACGATGCGGTTGGGCAGACGGAACTCAGGTATTCCATATTTCAACACGCCGCCTATCTCGTGCAATGCTTCAAAGACATGCACTTCGTATCCCTTCTTCACCATGTCACCGGCAAAGCTAAGACCGGCAGGACCCGAACCTACCACAGCCACCTTCATGCCGTTGGCAGCAACCTTGTCGGGCAATGAAACGTTTCCGCTTTCGCGTTCATAGTCTGCGGCAAATCGTTCAAGATAACCGATAGCCACCGCCTGTCCGTTCATCTTGAGGTGTATACAACGGCTTTCACATTGCTTTTCCTGCGGACATACACGACCGCACACGGCAGGCAGCGCCGAAGTGTTTTTCAACACCTTTGCCGCAGCAAGTATCTCACCGCGCTCAATGTTCTTTATAAACGACGGTATGTCTATGTTCACGGGGCATCCCTCCACACACGACGGCTTGGCACAGTCGAGACACCGCTTTGCCTCTGTCATCGCCATCTCCTTGGTAAGCCCCGTGTTGACTTCTTCCTTACGTGTTGTGGAACGATATCCCGGTTCAAGTTCCGGCATTACGACACGCTCTATGGCAGCACGTTCTTTAGGTTTAATGGCAACACGTAACTCCTTGCGCCACTCTTCGTTACGGTTTGTCAATGTCTCTATAGGACATTCAACGTTCTGCGCGTCAGAAGCAGCATGAGCTTCTTCGGCTACGTTCTCTGTATTATCATCAACAACAGCGGCAAGATGTTCCTCGAAGTGTTCAAGTTCGTCCTGTTCCACACGACGGAACGTTCCCATACGTCTGAACATTTCATCCCAATCCACAAGGGCACCGTCGAACTCCGGACCGTCGATGCACACAAATTTTGTCTTTCCGCCTATCGTAAGGCGGCATGCGCCGCACATACCCGTACCGTCCACCATTATGGTATTCAGTGAGACATCTGTCGGAATATTGTATTTTTGCGTCAGCATACAACTGAACTTCATCATGACAGGAGGACCGATGGCAAAGACCTTGTCTATGTGCTCCTGTTTGATAAAACGCTCTATGCCCACGGTAACGACACCTTTCTCGCCGTATGAGCCGTCATCGGTCATAACGATTGTCTCGTCGCTGCTGTCGCGTATCTCGTCCTCCAATATTATCAGTTCTCTGTTGCGTCCCGCAATGACCGACAACACACGGTTGCCGGCGGCTTTCAACGCCCTTACAATAGGAAGCATGGGTGCTACTCCCACTCCACCTCCGGCACAAACCACCGTACCGAAGTTTTCTATATGGGTGGGATTGCCCAACGGTCCCACGATGTCGGCAATGAAATCGCCTCCATTGAGCCTGCACAACTTTATCGATGACAGTCCCACTTCCTGTACCACAAGAGTTATGGTTCCTTTCCTTGTGTCGGCATCGGCAATGGTGAGCGGCATGCGCTCACCTTTATTGTCAACACGCACAATTACAAAGTTGCCTGCCTTGCGGCTCTTTGCAATCAACGGAGCTTCTATCTCGAAAAGAAAAACTTTCTCCGAGAACTGTTTTTTACGGACGATTTTGAACATCAAGCCTTGGTTTTAAATACTGAAATTATTGTCATCGAGCATATCGAAACCGCAATACGGCACAAGACACTTGGGCACGCGTATGCCTTCAGGTGTCTGGTTGTTCTCGATTATGGCGGCAACAATGCGCGGCAATGCAAGAGCCGAGCCGTTAAGAGTGTGGCACAATTCGGGCTTCTTTGTCTCGCTGTTGCGGTAACGGCACTTCAGACGGTTTGCCTGATAGCTCTCGAAATTGGATACGGAACTTACTTCCAGCCAACGCTTTTGTGCTGCGCTCCATACCTCGAAGTCATAACATATCGCCGATGTGAAACTCATGTCACCTCCGCAAAGACGAAGTATTCTGTACGGAAGTTCCAACTTCTTCATAAGTCCCTCTACATGTTCCAACATCTCGTCCAGGCTCTGATACGAGTGTTCCGGTTTGTCAATGCGTACAATCTCCACCTTGTCAAACTGATGCAGGCGGTTCAGTCCGCGCACGTCCTTGCCATACGACCCTGCTTCGCGACGGAAACATGCCGAGTAGGCACAACGCTTTATAGGCAGGTCCTTTTCATCGAGAATGACATCGCGGAAGATGTTTGTAACCGGAACTTCTGCCGTAGGTATAAGATACAGGTTGTCAAGATTACAGTGGTACATCTGTCCCTCTTTGTCGGGAAGCTGTCCCGTGCCATAACCCGACGCTTCGTTCACCACGTATGGCGGCTGCACCTCGAGATATCCGCTCTTGCGTGCCTCTTCAAGGAAGAAAGCCTCAAGCGCACGCTGCAAACGTGCCATTTTTCCGATATATACAGGGAAACCCGCACCGGTTATTTTCACACCAAGATCAAAGTCTATCAAATTGTATTTCTTGCAAAGGTCCCAATGACACAACGGCTCTCCGTCAAACTCTGGTACATTACCGCCGGTTTTCACAACAACGTTGTCCTCTGCTCCGGCACCTTCGGGCACATCATCATTAGGAATATTGGGTATCGAGCAGAGCAACGTCTCCACTTCTTTCTCGGCAGTTGCCATCTCTTCACTCAACGTCTTGTCCGATTGTTTCAGAACGGCAACCTTTGCCTTTATCTCTTCAGCCTCGTCCTTCTTGCCCTCTTTCATAAGAGAACCTATCATTGCCGACAGCTGTTTTACCTCCTGCTTGTTCTTGTCCGATTTCTGCTGCGCCTCGCGTCTGCGTCTGTCCACAGCCAACACATTCTCTACGGCTTCTCTCGCACCCTTAAAGTGTTTCTTTTCCAAGCCTTTAATCACACGTTCAGTTTCCTCACTGATGAGTTTGATTGTAAGCATTTGCTGATATATTTTATTAAAAATACGTATTAATTCTGCAAAGTTAAGTATTTTAATTGAAAATGAGGACTACAGTAAAAAAAGTTTTACACAATCCCGTTTCATGCACCGGATACAAGAGGGTGTGTCAAAATAAGTCATCATTGATTTTTCACACACCCTATTCATGAAAATTAAAAGCGGCATCAAAGGTTTTTCTGCCTTTGATGCCGCTTTTATATTATACCAAATACTCTCAATAAGTATTAGTCAATCCACTTTACATAACAGAAATCAAGGCGGTGAGGAAGGTTCTCGTTCTTCGGATACATTCTGACACAGCTCTTATATGAACCGGCTTCATCGGGTTCAAATTCTGCTTCGAATGTATAAAGGTTGCCTTCATTGTTTGTCATATTGAACGGACGTACATTGAAGATGCTGTCTTCTCTGTTCTTGTCTGTCTTGATAGTAACAAGTTCAAGTCCGACAGCATTGTCAAGTCCCTGCTCGTCGATAACATACTTTATCTTGTATGATACACCTGTCTCTGCACCTGTAGCCGGTATGTTGTGCTCTTTTGAAACAACATTTATAGAATCCCAACGCTCTGCCACTGTCTCTTTCCACTGTGCGATCTCTTTTGCCAGACGGTTGTTGTCGGCAGAAATCTTCTTAAAGCGCGCAGCTTCTTTGGTATAGAACTTGCTATAATAGTCGTCAAGCTGACGTTTCATCGTATAGTTTGGAGCTATCTGTGCAATAGAGTTCTTTATTACCTTTATCCAGCCTTCGCTGTATCCCTTCTTGTTCTTCTTGTAATAAAGAGGAACAATCTCATTTTCAAGGAGACTGTAGATTGTAGCTGCGTCTAACTGATCCTGATAGCCCTGGTTCTTGTATGTACGTTTCTCGGTAAGTGCCCATCCTGCACCCTCGCGGTAACCTTCAAGCCACCATCCGTCAAGCACAGAAAGGTTTACAACACCATTCATCTCGGCCTTTTCACCGGATGTACCCGATGCTTCAAGAGGACGTGTCGGAGTGTTCATCCAAATATCTACACCGGAAACAAGACGGCGTGCAAGCTGCATGTCATAGTCTTCGAGGAAGATAATCTTGCCAAGGAACTCGGGACGCTGGCTTATCTCAAAGATCTTCTTGATGAGACCCTGACCGGCACCGTCGGCAGGGTGAGCTTTTCCTGAGAAAAGGAACTGTACGGGATGCTCCGGATTATTGACAATCTTGGAAAGACGGTCGAGGTCAGTAAACAAAAGATGTGCTCTCTTATATGTTGCAAAGCGACGGCAGAAACCTATCATCAGTGCATTGGGGTTAATCTTCTCAAGCAAAGAAACGACACGTGAAGGATCTCTCTGGTTCTTAAGCCATGTTTCACGGAACTTAGCGCGTATGTAGTCGGTAAGTTTCTTCTTCAATGTCATGCGTGTTTCCCATACAACGTCATCAGGTACATTGTATATTGCATGCCAGATGCTCTCGTTGCTCTGATCGGACATGAATGTCTCGTCAAAGTACTGAGCGTAGAGCTTACGCCATTCAGTTGCTGTCCATGTGGGGAAGTGAACACCGTTTGTAACATATCCCACATGATTTTCTTCGGGGTAGTAACCTTTCCAGATGCTTGCGAACATCTTCTGGCTCACCCATCCGTGAAGTTTGCTGACACCGTTTACTTCCTGACATGTGTTACATGCGAATGTAGACATGCAGAACTTTTCTCCATGGTCTTCCGGATTTGTACGTCCCATACCGATAAACTCATCCCACGATATGCCAAGCATCTGTGGATAGCCGCTCATATACTTGCCAAACAGAGCCTCGTCGAAATAGTCATGACCGGCAGGCACAGGCGTATGCACCGTATATAGAGAAGATGCACGCACCAACTCCATAGCCTGGTTGAATGTCAGTCCGCTCTGCACATAGTCGCAAAGGCGCTGCAGGTTGCAAAGAGCCGCATGTCCCTCATTGCAGTGATATATTTCCTTTGTTATACCAAGAGCCTTCAATGTCAGTATACCACCGATACCCAGAAGTATCTCCTGCTTTAGACGGTTTTCCCAATCGCCACCGTAAAGAGAGTGCGTGATAGGTTTGTCGAACTCTGAGTTCATTTCGTTGTCCGTATCAAGCAAGTAAAGTGATATACGACCTACGTTTACTCTCCATACATAGGCATGTACGTGATAGTTCATGTAAGGAACGGCTACAACAAGCGGTTTGCCGTCTTTGTCCAGCTGGCGTTCTATGGGCAGTGAGTTGAAGTTCTGCGCATCGTAATTGGCAATCTGCTGACCGTCCATGCTCAGAGACTGCTTGAAATAACCGTAACGATAGAGGAAACCTACGGCACACATGTCGACGTTACTGTCCGACGCTTCTTTCAGATAGTCGCCGGCAAGCATTCCAAGACCTCCGGAATATATTTTCAGTACCTGATTGATACCATATTCCATACTGAAGTATGCAACGGAAGGACGCTCGCTGTTGGGTTTCACATCCATATAGTTGCGGAACAAAGAGTAAACTTCCTTTACTCTCTTTATTATAGTCTTGTTCTTGACAATCTCTTTTTTTCTGTCATAGCTGAGACGTTCCAGCAACATTACAGGATTGTGTCCTACCTCCTCATAGAGGTCTTCATCAAGACTTCTCCACAAGTCTCTTGCTTCGTAGTTCCAAGCCCACCACATGTTGTGTGCAAGTTCATCCAAGCACTTGAGCTGCTCGGGCAATCTTGATTTTACGGTCAATTCCTTCCACTGGGGAGCATTGACATAATCAGCTTTTATCTTCATAATCAATTTTAATGTATTATATGTTCGAATTTATTCATTTTAATAATCTCATACACCGTGTACAGGTGTCATTTCCTGCCTTCCAACCTCATGTCTCTTTGCCTCAGGGCATGGTCGTATGCCTGATAATAGTACTTTATGAAGTTTGTCCAAAGTGCTTTCTTTGATAGTTTTCCGGCGTTGTCCCGGCATTTCTTTACTTTTGCGGGCGTGAAATTGGAGTATTCGGCTATGGTATTCTTTATAATATCCGCCACTTCCGAATAATTATAGTCTGTACGGTGTATTACCTTCACGCCGTCTTCAATCTCACCTTCGTGCCCTGCTTCCGTGTTTACCCACAGTCCGAAGCCGGCAAGGTCCGTTGTTATACACGGCACCTTGAATGCAATTGCTTCAAGAGGAGTATACCCCCAAGGTTCATAGTATGAAGGATAGACACAAAGGTCGTTGCCAAGCACCAGGTCGTAATACTTCATATCAAGAATACCGTCGTCACCGGTAAGATAACATGGCAGGAATATCAGCTTGACATTGTCGTCCGCCCTATTCTGCATATCCAGATATTTAAGCATGTTCAATACGCTGTCGTGACTCATGTTATGCAGCCAGTGGGTTATCATCGGTACTTCAAGCGGAGTATCGTATTTCTTTCCGGACTCGATACGTTCTTTCAGGTCACGACGCGGCTCACCCACCCAACCGGGAACTTCTATGAAAGCAAGAACCTTTCTTGACAGACTCTTTTCGCGGAGCAGACGGTTCATCGCTTCGATATACACGTCCACGCCTTTATTGCGGAACTCATAACGTCCGCTTGTCGATACGATAAGAGTGTCATCCCCAAGGTCTGTACCCATAAGTGCGTTCGCCATCTGCAATACACGCTTTCTTGCCTGCTTGCGTTTGCGTGTGAACTCTGCGCCACGCGGTACAAAATCGTCCTCAAATCCGTTGGGCAGAACAAAGTGAACAGGCTCGTCGAGCAGCTCACGGCATTCGTTTGCCGTTATATCGCTTACCGTAGTGAAGCAGTCTACATTCTTTGCCGTCTGTTTTTCTATCGAATGCTTGCTCTGCATGTTGAGTTCGCCCGCCATCTGGTCGCCGTTGTATGCAAACAGATAATCATATAGCGGCTTGTTGTTGCCGGCGATGCTGCGTCCGATGCTTGTGGCATGCGTGGTGAAGACAGTCGCTATCTCGGGCATATACCTTTTTATATATAGCAGTCCGAAACCGGTCATCCATTCGTTGCCGTGATATATGACTTTCTTCGACTCGTCCAGGTAGAATTTATAGAAACTCTCCACAACCTTGGCGGCAGCATAGGAGAACATCGAAGCCTCGTCGTAATCTCCGTAAGCATGAAGGCTGTCCACACGGAAATCTTCCCACAACCGGGCATATATCTCATTCTTGCGCTTATAGAAAGGAGTGAAATCCACAAGTACGGCAATAGGATTGCCCGGAATGTTCCACCGCCCTACCTTCAATGTCAAGCCGTCTTCCACGGCAGAGGCTGCCCATTCACCGAACAGGCTCTTATCTTCCGTAAAATAAGGATTGTCTTTTTCCGACCAACAATCGGGTCCGATAAATATTATACGGTCTTTCATCGCATTCTGCAATGTATTGGCGCGCGTTGAAAGAACAGTGTAGATACCACCAACTTTATTACAAACTTCCCAACTCGACTCGAATATATAGTCTGGAAACAATAATTCTTTTCCCATTTAAAAACAAAATAATCGGTGCAAAGGTAATAAAATTGTTATATATAAGGTGTATATATGATGCTTTTAGGTTTTATAACATATAAAATATTGACTTATGTCATGTCCAAATAATGTGATTATCAGACGTATAAATGCCTTATCTTATATGACAAACTGTCAATTAGTTAACATGATTAAGGTGTTTTCATTACCGTCGAACCTGTATCCGATATGTAAGGATATTGTATGGAATTCCATCTCATATGAGTTACGTTTCTATCTCATATGAGTTACATTTCTATCTCATATGCGTTACATTTCTATCTCATATGCGATACAAATCTATCTCATATGAGATAGAAAACCGTACAGCATGTTTAAGGATTTCATACACCTTCCGTGGGTGTCAAAATGAGCATCCATACACGTTGTAGGGACATATTCTTGTATTTGTCCGCTTGTATAACAGCTTGATAACGTGTCTGTTACAGGCGGACAAATACAAACATATGTCCCTACAACGCGCATGGTTGCTTACTTTAATACACCCTTATACGCAGAAAGTTCTATATTAAAAAGATGTCGGCTAATATAAACAGGCATATTATATTAGCCGAACTCACATTGAAAATGACTTAGAACATTCCGCCCCTCTGCGGTCTTCCGCCTCCGAAACCCCTGTCCGGCGGCATCATACCCCCTCTTTCCACCTCCGGTCGTCTCTTTTCATTGCGCGAAGCCTTGCCGCCGAACAGGTTCAGGCGATATACTACATGCAGCATGGCATAGCTGTTGATGCTGTTATACTGCGTATCGCTGCGCTGCATGGCATTTATGGTACGGCTGAAGTTGCTTTGGTTGTGAAGGATATCGTAGAACTGCAGTGAAACGTTCAGGGCATTTCCCTTAAGGAACGGCTGGTTTATCTGCGCATTCCATATCAGTTCGTTGGTGTTCATCGAGTTGTCGTTGTATCCGCGACGGCTGTTCTCGTGCATATTCGTGGCGATGCTCATTCCCCACGGCATGTATACGGTCACCGAACCGCCGTATGAGAACTGCCATGTGTCAAGGTTGCTCTGGCTTTGCAGCAGGTTGCGCGTGTGAGTATAGTTGAGAGTGCCGTCGAGTTCTACCTCCAGCCAACTGTTGCGATAGCTTCCGCTCAGGCGTTCCGACATGGTTGTCGTGCGTGTCGTGTTCTTCTGCGAGTCCGCATTCTTGTCAATGCTCAGATATCCCACATAATTGTTATATCCAACGCTCGTAAACGTGTTCACGTTCCAATATCCCGTGGAGTCTATCGCGGTGTTGAACATCAGCATTCCCGACATGTTCCAGTTGCCGTTGATGTTCTCCGGGCGTGTTGTCCGCCCTCCGGTCTTCTCGTCATAAGTAACCATGTTGCTGATACTGTTGCGCGTATTGCTGTAGTTCAACGCTGCCATGACGGCTCTCTGGTGCTTTTGTATGTAGTTGTTATAGTTGATGCGCAGCATATTGGTGAACGAGGGCTTCAGTCCCGGGTTACCTTTCTTGATGTTAAGCGGGTCGCTGTCGTCGGTGATGTCGAGAAGATCGGACATAGAAGGCTGCGATGTCGAGCCTCTGTAGTTGATACGCAGGTTGTGGACCTTGGAGAAACGGTATCTGAAATCGAACGTAGGCGTCACATTGACCACGTTTTTCGTCATATCCGTCTGCACTCCCTGATAGTCCTGCACGAAGTGCGTCTTCTGCGGCTGCACCATCACGCCCACGTTCATCCTGTACTTCTGGCGTATGACGCGCAGCATCATCTGCATCTCGTGTATATAGTTCGTATATTCGGAGAAACGGCTCAGCTTCGTGTCGAGATAGTCTTCAAGCGGATTGTCGAGTCGCGAGAAATAGCCGTCCCAGCCTCTGTATTCCGGCGATATGCCGTTGAAGAAGTCCTCTCCCATGTTGCTGAAGTCGTATGTCGAGCGGTCGCTCTTGTTATATTTATATGTGAACTTATAGCTGAACTGCAGGAACATCGCCCTGAATATAGGTTCGCTGTACGTAGCCTGCACGGCATAGCTTGTCGATGTCGTCGGCGTATAGTTGAATCTGTTTGTCTGATATGTGGAGTCGTTGCCGTATTTGTCCATTATCTGATACAGATGGACATCGGTTGTCGACAGATCCTTATTGTCGGCGTCCTTGTATTTGACGTCCGCGCGCAATGTCAAGTTACGCCCTTTGTTGCCCAGCTTCCTGTTATACTGCAACATAGCGCCGAGAGACTTGTTGTTTCCGTATGATATAGCCCTGTTCTTTCTGGTGTTTACCATAAGGTCGCGGTCGGCAAGCTCGCCTATCGCCTCTTCCGAAAGCGGGTCGTCGACATACATGTACGGGTCTTCGTTGTACGATGCCGACGTTCCCATGGTTATTCCGTCACTTGTAGAATAGCTCATCGTCGGACGGAACAGTATGTTTGTCATCGTGTCCGGCTTCCATTCCAGGCGGAAACTCGAGTTCCAGCTGTTGTCCCGCGTATAGCGTTGGTTGAGACTGTTGGAGAAAGAACCTGCACTGCTCACGAAATTCTCCGTAGACTGTGCCGTGCGCACATCACCGTTGCCGTGGTTCCACCTCACATTGCCGTTCAGATTAAACTTCTTTCCTTGGGTATAGTTCATGTTCACGCCAAGCATCTTGCTCGCATTGAGCCCCTGTCTGCCGCCTCCGAAGCGTCCGCCGCCACCGCCGGGGAACCCTGCGTCATTGGTATTGTTGGCATTTCCAAAGAGCATCAGCTTCATGTTGTCCTTGAAATAGCCGCCCATAAGCCGCTCGGCATATCTCCCGTGTGTGCCTATAGCCGCATCGGCGTTTGCCATATAGCCCTTATTCATGCCCTTCTTTGTGCCGAAGTCGAGCACAGTCTCCTCCTCTCCGTCGTCAATGCCGGTCACTTTGGCAAGGTCGCTCTTCTCCTCGTATGTCTTTATCTTGTCTATAATGCTTGTGGGCAGGTTTTTCATCGCCGTCTTTGTGTCGCCCGTCATGAATTCCTTTCCGTCCACAAGTATCTTCTTCACTTCCTTTCCGTTTATGGTTATCTTGCCGTCATCATCGACCTGCGCTCCCGGAAGCTTCTTCACAAGTTCCTCGACAACCGAACCTTCGGGCGTGCGATATGCCGAAGCGTTGTACACAAAGGTATCCTCCTGTACCGTCACCTTTGCCGCCTGTCCTACCACCGTTGCACCTTTCAGCATTATCGCATCGGCGGAGAAAACAATGTTTCCCATGTCTTTGTCCTTGTTTTCCGATATTACGACGGGCTTTACAATGCTCGTATAGCCCACACTTGTAAATCTTAACAGATATTTTCCGTTGTCGGGAGCCGCAATACTGAACTCTCCGCTCCCGTTTGTCAGCGTGCCTTTCACAAACGTACTGTCTGTCTTTAGCATCTGTACCGTTGCCATCATCACGCCTTCTTTAGTGTCACGGTCTGTCAACTTGCCCGTTATGGTTCTGCCCTGGGCGCACACTAACATTGGGAAAACTGCCATCAAAGACAGCAAGATAAGCTTTTTCATCGTTAAAACTAATATATGTTTATTGTTAAAATACGTCCTTTTAGACACCGAACTGCAAATATAGTTTAATCATTTCATAACGAAAAGCACACAAAAAGCACATTCTCTCAATAAAAATACGTATTTTTGCATCACATTTATCACATTTATCGCATTATGGAACAGAGGGTTATTATTTCCAAAGACTTGCAGACAGAACTTGAATATGCCGTATCACAATGTCGCCATGACAGGCTTTTCGTATTGACAGACGACGTTACCGTGAACAAATGCTGGAATATAATAAAGGATTACAAGTGCCTTGAAAGCGCAAGGATGATAACAATTCCCTCGTCCGACGTAAACAAGAACATCAGTTCGGTACAGCATGTATGGACAGAACTGAGCCGTCTCGGGGCAACAAGGCACTCGTGTCTCATAAATCTCGGCGGCGGTATGGTTACAGACCTCGGCGGCTTTGCGGCATCTACATTCAAACGCGGAATAGACTTTATCAACATTCCCACCACCCTGCTGTCCATTATCGACGCATCGGTAGGCGGCAAGACGGGATTTAACTTCAACGGACTTAAGAACGAGATTGGTGTCTTCAACGATTCAAGGTTCGTCATTCTGAGCACCGTATTCCTTAACACCCTCGACATCAACAACATTCTTTCCGGATATGCGGAGATGCTTAAGCACGGGCTGATAAGCGACACCGATACATGGGCAAGGCTTGTCTCGTTCGACTTGTCCGCGCCCGACATGGCGGAACTTGGTGCAATGATTGCCGACAACGTGAAGGTGAAAGAGCGCATAGTTGAAGCCGACCACGAGGAAAAGGGCATTCGCAAGGCGCTTAACTTAGGACATACCGCCGGTCATGCGTTCGAATCCATGGCGATAAAGCGCGGCAAACCGATGCTTCACGGATATGCCGTGGCATACGGAATGGTATGCGAACTGTATCTTTGTGCCACAAAGATGAACTTCCCTCTTGACAAAATGAGACAGACAGTGAGCTTTATCAGGCAGCATTACGGCATGTTTGACTTTACATGCAACGACTATAACGAACTCCTGGAACTTATGTCGCACGACAAGAAGAACGTGAACGGCATCATAAACTTCACACTGCTTGGCGACATAGGCGACATACACATAGACCAGACAGCAACAAAGAAAGAAATTTTCGAGGCGTTTGACTTCTGCCGGGAGGGATAAATACCGTACTTAATGTGAATTCAACGAATTCATATTCCTTATTATACAACAAACCACCCCTGCCCATCCTTTGGAAAAGGAGGAGACATGCAAGATGTATTCTGTTAAAGAATGTCGTGGATTATATCAATAGGCATGTTATAATATGTATGCAGTACATGCTCAATGTCCCCTCCTTTTCCAAAGGAGGGGCAGGGGTGGTTTGTGTAAATTGCCGAACTCACGTTATTCAGAACTACATCTTTATCGTCATACACCCTCGGCAATGAGCTGTGCTTCGCGGCGTGCCGGCTTTCCCGTTTCCGTCATCGGCAGACGCTCCACCTTTATATATATACGCGGCTGCCGGTACTTGGGAAGAACATTCCTGCATATCTCCCGGGCGTCAGACACACGGTCGCCCTCTACAAGCATGACGACAGCCTCTCCCAACCTGCCGTCTTTCTTCTTCGTTATGAGAAATTTGAAGTCGGCAAACGGTCTTATCGCCTCTTCCACCTCTTCAATCCGTATCTTTATTCCACCGCTGCATATAGTGTTGTCCATACGTCCGAGCACCCTGAAACGTCTGCCGTCGGGTGCCATCTCACCGATGTCGTTGGTTATAAGAACTTCATTGCATACATGCGGGGCATCGATAACAATACGCGACTGACAGTCTACTTTAACGCCGACACCGTCAAACGGTGTGTACCAGTCACTTGCTCCGTCTCCGTTAAGACGCCTTAAAGCGATGTGAGACAATGTCTCCGTCATACCGTAAGTGCTCCATACGGCATTGGGAAAATCCTTTAACGCAGCGGAAAGTTCGCTGTCTATGGCTCCGCCTCCGATTATAAGATGTTTTATTCCGCGCAACATCTCACGCTCTTCATCTACCTGCATACTGTTATATACCTGCATCGGAACCATTGCGGCAAACGATATCGGAGTATTTCCGTTTGCCTGCAATCTTGCAAGCGGGTGTCCCGACGGCTCCACGGCAATGAGTCGCAATCCGCATACCAACGATCGCACCACCATCATCTTGCCGGCTATATAGTCGAGCGGCATGCACAGCAGTGCCGTGTCTCCCCGTTTCAGTCCGAGAAACGAACAGGTTATGCGCGCACTTGCCGCCATGCGTTCCTTTTCAACAAGCATTTCCTTGGGCTTTCCCGTAGAACCGCTTGTGCGGACCCTCACGGTGCCGCCGTCATCGTTCCACTCTTTTATAAACTCTTCAAGCACCATAGCATGTCTTTCCTTATCTCTATCGGCATCGGAATGTTGTCCGTAAACAACTGTCCCGTACCAAGTCCCTGCGGCATTGATATGTTCCTGCCATATATATCAGCCGTAAGCTGGGCGACGGCGTTAAGTCCCACGTTGCTTTCCAGCGCACTTGTAATCCAACTTCCTATACCTCGCATATCGGCAAACCTCACCCACTCGCGCGTTCCCTGCATTCCACCGTGCAGAGAAGGCTTAAGTATTATATATGCAGGGCGTATCGTGTCTAACAAATCCTTCTTCATGGCATTGTCGTTTACGCCTATCAACTCCTCGTCCAGCGCTATCGGCAACGGAGACAGGCGGCACAAGTCTGCCATTCTGTCCCACTGACCTGCCTTTATCGGCTGCTCTATGGAATGAATGTCGTAACGTGCCAGCATCTCAAGCCTCTTTTGTGCCTCCTCAAACGTGAATGCACCGTTGGCATCCACCCTCAGTTCTATCTCTTCCTTGCCAAATCTGCCGCGTATCTGCCTTATCAGTTCTATCTCGCGGTCAAAGTCTATGCTGCCTATTTTCAGCTTTATGCAACCGAAACCGTTCCTTATCTTTTCCTCTATCCGCGCACTCATCTCCTCGAACGTGCCCATCCACACAAGCCCGTTTATAGGTATTCCCTCCTCGCCACGACCGAAAGGCGTGTCAAAGAGCATGGGACTCCCGGCATTAAAGTGTGCTAAAGCCGTTTCAAGACCGAACAACATCGACGGATAATGCCGCATGGCATCATAGTCGACGACGCCCGTACGCTCGAAACCGTCACAGAACTCTCTAAGTATGCTGCCGTAGTCTTCCACATCGTCACAGCTCAACGCCGACAACGGAGCGCATTCTCCTATCCCTTTACGCTGGGGAATGCTGTCGGAAGTAAGTTCCAAAAACCACGAACGGCGTGTGTTATACACTCCGCGCGACGTTCCGGCAGGACTCTTAAAGTGCAGTATGCGCTCCTTTATCTCTATTCTGTATCTCATAAACCGGTATATTCGTGAACATCAAGGCAACTTGGGATACTTCTTGAAGTCCGGTTTCCGCTTCTCAAGGAACGCCTTTCCGCCTTCCTGGGCTTCATCAAGGAAATAATAAAGCATGGTGGCATCACCTGCCAGTTCCTGTATTCCCGCCTGTCCGTCAAGCTCTGCGTTAAGTCCAGCCTTTATCATGCGCAGTGCAAGGGGCGAATGCTGCATCATCGTCTCAGCCCACTCCACACACTCGTCTTCAAGTCTGTCGAGCGGAACAACCTTGTTTACAAGTCCCATACGCTCTGCTTCGGCGGCAGAATACTTGCGGCAGAGGAACCATATCTCACGTGCTTTCTTCTGTCCCACTATGCGTGCGAGGTATGAAGCGCCGAAACCGGCATCGAAAGAACCCACCTTCGGTCCCGTCTGTCCGAATATCGCGTTCTCGCTCGCTATGGTAAGGTCGCACATAAGATGAAGCACATGTCCGCCGCCTATGGCAAATCCGTTGACCATTGCAATCACCGGCTTGGGCAAACGGCGTATCTGCATCTGCACATCAAGCACGCTAAGGCGCGGCACACCTTCGCCATCGATATATCCTCCGCGCCCTTTGACGTTCATGTCACCGCCGGAACAGAATGCCATATCTCCCGCTCCCGTGAGAAGAACCACGCTTATGTCCTGCATTTCCCTGCACAACGAGAATGCTTGGGACAGCTCCCACGTTGTCTTGGGGGTAAAGGCGTTGCGGTAGCGCGGACGGTTAATGGTTATCTTTGCTATGCCGTTATATTCTTCAAACAATATCTCTTCAAACTCTCTGATGGTTTTCCATTCTCTCTTGTTCATATCTCAATGTTTTTAATTTTAATAACTAAAAGTATATTTCGTCAACCGAGGGTGTTGCAATACTCCATTCTTTAAGTTAGAGTAAGGACATATTCTTGTATTTGTCCGCTTATAACATATTGATATTCAATGCTTATTTGGCGGACAAATACAAGACGTGTTGTTGAACGAAGTGAAAAATATGTCCCTACCGTGGAATAAATTCAGGTTTTGCAACACCCTCCCGAATTGTCCCGACTATCTTTCTGTAATACTCATCCAATGCCTTCTTGTCCTCAAAGGCATCGGTAAACACTTCGAGAACCATGGGACGCGAAGTTTCCGATGTAAGAAGCGTAACGATGCCTATCTGCATTTCACTCATGTCGGTCGCCTTAAGATAACCTATATCGTTCTGCGCGCATACGCCTTGTGCGCTTGCCGCGTGCTTGCCGGCAACCATATTGTCGAGCGACGGACTTTTCTCAAGTCCTTTTAGACCGTAGAATATGCCACCGCAACCGTTGTTCAACAGTATTATACGCAGATTACCGTGCAAACAGACGTTCCAAAGGGCATTACTGTCGTACATGAAACTGAGGTCGCCTATGACACAGAACACCATTCTTCTGCATACAACGGAGTGCCCGGCGGCAACTGAAAGGCTGCCTTCTATGCCGTTTACGCCCCGGTTGCAGAAGACATGATGGTCGGCATAGATATTTGCCAGTCTCACGGAAGAACTGTTGCCATAGTACACATCATAGTCATAGTCCATGTCTTCAAGCTGTTCTTCAAAATATTTCACCACAGCCATCTGTGAAAAGGCAGGCTCATAGTCGGCGGCACACTGCGCGGCGGTATTCAGAATGCCGTTCCATTGCCCTGCATAAGCACACTCCCGTGTGTCACCGCACGCATCTGCCAACAGCGCAAGCGCATCCTCGTGCCTGCCTTGCACCACGGTTCTAAGGTTCATGAACGTATCATGAATGTCTCCGTCATCGTCTATCCGCCACACATCGGCATCCTGTGCCTTGCGCAAGAAAGCCTTGATACGCTTGGAAACCAACGTTCCGCCTATGTAAAGTATGAAGTCCGGCAAGTATTCATCAATGTCTTTCAGCGAACTTATCGCTTCGTCGAAATGCATTATGTGCAAAGTGTAGGCAAGCGACTCGCTTATAATCACGGCGCGTTTTGACAACGTTTCGATAATGTCATGCGGCATTCTGTCCCGCTTCATCTGCCCTATCACTATCATCGGTCTGCGTGCCCTGATGAACGACGCAACGAGAGTATCTTCCAAAGACACCGTGTCAGCGACCGGCTCAATCCGCCTTATAACCCTTTCTACAGGCAGAGAGGGAGTGGTGAAGTTGAAAAGCGGCTCTGAAACGGGCACGTTTATATGGACCGGACCGCCGCCGTTGCGCACACATTCGAGCAGCGTTTCGTTTATCATACGGTTGCAGTGCCAGCGACCGGTGTCGTCGCAAGGTTCCTGAACGCTTATCGACTTTCTTGAAAAACAGCCTAAAGCGTTGTCCTGAGGCAGCGTCTGACCGTCGAGTTGGTCTATGAAAGCTGCGGGACGGTCGGCAGAAACGACCACCAACGGCAACTTAAGATAAAAGGCTTCAGCCACTGCAGGGGCAAGATTTAGCAATGCCGTGCCCGATGTGACGCACACCGCCACGGGGCTACCCGATGCCTGTGCCATGCCGAGGGCATAAAATCCCGCACTCCTTTCATCGGTTACGGGGTGGCACTGCAGTGCATCGCACTCGTTGAAATTGTGTATCAGAGGAGCGTTACGGCTGCCCGGACAGACAACGACATGGCGTATGCCATGCGCTACGAGCAGCGTTGTGAGCATGTTAATGTTTTCTTTATTGCTGAACATTGGTGTATTATGCCATTCGTTTTTTAAGGTTTCCGTCTGTATATATAATATAATGTGTAAGCTAATATATAGGAAATGTCATCCGAAAACACCCTTCATCGTCTCTAATTTTGCTTCCGTCTCATCCCATTCCTGCTGCTCTATGCTGTCGGCAAGCAGTCCTCCTCCTGCATACATACGATACCTGCGGTCTTCTATTTGCATACATCTCAGCGACACGTACAAATGACTTCGTGAACTTTTAAGCCACGGTCCGGCGAAACCGCTGTAATAGTTGCGGTCGCCATGCTCGTTTTTCACGATGAAACCGTATGTTTCCGCCTTGGGCAGTCCGCACACGGCAGGAGTGGGATGCAGGTCGTTTATGAGATTTCCTATGCACTCTCCATTGCGAAGAACAAAGCTGAAATCACTGCGAAGGTGCACAATGTTGCCCGCCCTTGACTTATAAGGACCGTTTTCAACCATTTCATCGGAGTATTTCCCGAGGCATTCTGCAATATATTTTGCAACGATACGCTGCTCGCATCTGTTCTTTTCACTCCATTCTATGCTACCATTATCATTGCGACTTCCTGCAGGAATGTCGAAAAGCAACTGCTGTCCTTCCAGTTTCATTGTGCCGGCAAGAGCCATTGTATGCCAATGTCTGCCCTCGCCTTCGAGCAGTATTTCGGGCGTAGCCATGAGCCATGTGCCTGAAACAGGTGTGGATACCAGTGCCACAAACATACGGGGATACATGTTGCATGCCCTCCTGAAAAGTCTTTCGGGAGATATCTGACTGTCGCAAAGCATGTCGTGACGGCGCGCAAGCACTATCTTGCCGAAGTCGCCACACACCAGACGGCGGTGGAAAATATCAAAATCCCGGCTGTATGAAAGCCTTTCTTCCTCATCGCAGTCGCATGAAAGCATGGCGCCTATAACTTGCTCTTCTTCCGAAAGTTGCACGTCTTCGATAACGTCAGGCTTCAATACAAGGATGGGATTGCGTGCGGATATCTCGAAAGGAGCCATGACAAAGCCTTCGACACCGGCAAGTTCGGCGCACGACTGCAGTTGCAACGGCTCTCCCGACGTCTGCCTTATAACGGTGAACTGGTCTGCATGAGGCAGACGATACATTGCATAACTCTCTCTCATTGCTGCTTTTTGGGCGTTATGACATAGTTCGTAACGTGAACGGTAGAAATAAGATCGCCTGCCGAGTCGGTGATGTTCACATCCCACACATGCAGCTTCCGCCCTTTGCTCACAAGATGTGCCAGCGCCGTAACGGTGTCTCCCTCTGCCACAGCTTTGACATGTTCGCCGCTCACACTTATGCCCACGCATATCTTTCCGGGGCACAATGCGGTGGAACCAACGCCTGCCACATTCTCTGCAAGTGCCAATGAGGCACCGCCACTGAGAAATCCGAAAGGCTGACGGTTGCGCTCGTCGACCTTCATTGTTGCCATACACATGTCGTCATCGGGTGTGGAAATGAACTCCATGCCGAGAGCCGTCGACAGATTGGGACGCGTTTCTATTATTTTCTTTATATCGTCTATATTCATAAACACCTGTTTATATATATGCAAAATTACTACAAACACGCCATAACGCAAAATAAAAATATGACAAACATGATATATGGCATTTCAAGACGTGACCTTTTACACTCCCAAATGCCACCTTTAGCACTCTTAAAGGTGGCATTTGGGAGTGCTAAAGCTATGCTTTTCAATCCGAAAGAATAACGCTTTGTAAAATTAAAGTTTAAAACCGAACTGTATAGAACCTGCATAAAATGTTACTAAAACAGTATGTTTACTTTCAATTTTCAGCCCCTTTCCCGTTTAAAATAATGTTAAATGAAAAATAATAGTGTCACAAAACTATCCACTCTGCGTAAAGAGGATGTACTGAACATTGAAAAACGCCGTTTTATCGGCTATATAATGATATTCATACATAAAAATATGGAAAACGTAAACATCTGTGATCCACCCCGATGGATTTACCTTTCGCAATATGTTAATAAAACATAAATCGGGGGGGGTGGCGAGTTTATAATAATAATTACATACATTTGCATAAGATAAGCTGCACCTCAGCAATTTCAAGCAAGTTTGATTGCATTCGGTTTGCATTATCTTTGCATAAGATAAGCTGCACCTCAGCAATTTCAAGCAAGTTTGATTGCATTCGGTTTGCGTTATATTTGCATCATGAGAACCAAAAACATAATGATAATGAATAGATACTTTACACTTTTGTTACTTTCGCTTTCCGTAGTCTGTGCATCGGCACAGACTGCGGAAAACACCGTCAAGACACCGGTCGATTCGCTTTCAACGGACACGGCAAGAATACAGGAAAAGATGATAGGTATAGGTGAAGTGACCGTGACGGCACAGCGTTCGCTGATAAAGAACGAGGCGGACAAGGTGACATACGACGTGAAAAACGACGAGGACGCCAAGACAAGCACTATCATAGAGATATTAAGAAAGGTGCCGTTTGTAACGGTAGACGGCGATAACAATATAAAAGTGAAAGGCAACAGCAACTTCAAGATATACAAGAACGGGCGTCCTAACCAGAGCTTTTCAAAGAATCCCAAAGAGGTACTGTCGTCTATCCCGGCAAGCATGATAAAGAAAATAGAGGTTATAACCGAACCGGGAGCAAAGTATGACGGTGAGGGACTGGACGGAATACTGAACATCGTAATGGAAGACAACACCTCCATGAAGGGCATTGTGGGAAACATAAACACCGGAATAAGCCGCAGTAACGGGTACTCATCGATATGGAGCACGGTGCAGACCGGCAAGTTTACGGCATCGGGATATTATTCGTATAACAGGCAATTGGCAGCCGGTACAACTTACGACTTCAGATCTGAAAAGACATATATAAAGAGCGGCAACAAGGAAGTGTCAAGAAGCAGGTCGTCAAATGCCGGAAACATACATCCTTTCGGGCTCGACGCAAGTTACGAGGCAGACAGCCTTAATCTGATAACGCTGTCGCTCAATGCCTTTTCATACAAGATCGGCATCCCGAGCAGCAACGAATATATGCTGACAGACAATGAAGGAAACATAATAAACTCATACAACTCCAAGTTTGAAGGCTCTTATCAGAAGTATCTCGATCTTGACGGGCACATAGACTATCAGCGCCTTACGCACAGAAAGGGCGAGTCTTTGAACCTGTCGTACATGCTGTCAACAACCAACATGAGACGTGCCAACGACATATATTATAATAATGTACTGAACTATCCTGCATATTCCAACAGGAAAGACCTTACGAAAAACATTTATATGGAGCACACCGTCCAGTTTGACTGGACAAGACCTGTGACAAAAGGACAGACTTTAAACCTCGGTGCAAAGTACATCTACCGTGACAATCACAGCAAATCGGAACAAAGCACCGACGGAAAAGAGTTGCCGGCATCCGACTTTTCGCATGTAACACAGGTGGCGGCGGCATACGGAGAATACAACATGAAGATAAGCAAGTGGACATTTATTGCAGGACTTCGCTATGAACATGCTTTCATGAAGGCGGAATACAGGGACGGAAGTGCGGATGATTTCAAACGGGACATAGGCGACTTCATACCGGGCATTACGACAAACTACCGCATAAACGACTATAACAGCATCAAGCTGAAGTACAACATGCGAATAAACCGACCGGGCATTTCATATCTGAACCCTGCCGTTTACAGATATCCTAACAGCGTTTCGTTCGGCAATTCGGAGCTTGAAAGCGCCAATATGCACACGCTAATCCTGTCATACAGTCTGACAAAACAGGATTTTATGATGAACATCGACTGCACCTATGCATGGTCAGACAACCAGATAAGCGGATATAATTATGTGGAAGACGACATCGTATACTCGACATACGGCAACATAGGATGTATGGACGGACTGAAGATGAACGCGTATGTCAAATGGAAACTGTCAAAGACAACAAGCTTCATGATAAACGGGGCTGTGATGAACATGAAGTATTACAACGATAATCTGGGACTGAACAACAGGAAATGGGTGTGCTACTTTTATTCACAGATAACCCAGCAGCTGCCTTGGAAACTGAGAATGGAACTGGCAGGAGGTAGAAACGATAGTGGTATAAGCGGACTGTACGGTCATTCCAAGGGGACATACTTCTATTACCCTACGCTACAGCGCTCGTTCTTGAAACAAGACAGGCTTACCGTAAGACTTTATGCATTCAATCCGATAGGACGTAAATATACGGAATACAAGTCGTATACAACAGCCGGCGACTATATAGGCAGGGATGTCAGCAGAACCTATGCACGTAATTTCGGTATAAGTGTATCTTACCGCTTCGGTTCTCTTAACGCAAGCGTGAAAAAGACCAACAAGTCGATAGACAACAGTGACCTTATAGGACGCAAATAGACAGTATAAGACAGAGAAAACGAACGGAAATATCATTTCCGGACGCTTTAAATCATTGAGGGTGTTTCAAAAAGGAGATAAAGGGAGATAATAGAAGATATGTTGCCAAGGCAACAGAAGATAAAGGACAATAGTCATATATGAAACAACAAAACATTTGTCTTTTATCTTCCCTTATCTCCTTTTATCTTCCTATATCTCCTTATTTTGACACACCTTTTCGTTATCAGATATATCCCACACCAAGCCCTGCAGCCGCAGACAGCTCTGTTACTCAATAGAAATAAAGCATGAAAATACAATGCGCTTTCAGATTTATTTATTAAATTTGCACCCAAGAAGTGAATATTTTCAAAGTAAAAGATGAACATATTAGAACTGAGTGAACAGGAAATAGGCAGACGCCAAAGCCTACAGGAGCTGCGTGACATGGGGATAGACCCGTATCCGGCAGCCGAGTTTCCAACAGATGCTTTTTCTACCGATATAAAAGACGGCTTCAAAGATGAGGACGACAAGCGCGAAGTGTGCATCGCCGGACGACTTATGAGCCGCCGTGTAATGGGAAAGGCATCGTTTGCGGAAATACAGGACTCGAAAGGAAGAATACAGGTATACATCACCAGGGACGATATTTGCCCCGGCGAAGACAAGGATATATATAATAAGGTGTTCAAACGTCTGCTCGACATTGGAGACTTTATAGGTATAAAAGGTTTTGTGTTCAGAACACAGACAGGCGAGATATCGGTTCACGCCAACAGTCTTACGGTTTTGTCCAAGAGTCTTAAGCCGCTGCCTATCGTCAAGTATAAGGACGGTGTGGCATACGACAAGTTCGACGACCCGGAACTGCGTTATCGTCGGAGATATGTGGACTTGGTTGTAAACGACGGCGTCAAGGATACGTTCTTGAAACGTGCCACAGTAGTAAGGACACTGCGCCGCGTTCTTGACGAGGCAGGATACACCGAAGTGGAGACACCCACACTGCAGAGCATCGCAGGCGGCGCGAGCGCGCGCCCGTTCATAACGCATTTCAATGCGCTTAACACCGATATGTACATGCGTATCGCAACGGAACTGTATCTGAAGCGTCTTATCGTGGGAGGCTTCGAGGGCGTTTACGAGATAGGAAAGAACTTCCGCAACGAGGGAATGGACAGAAATCATAATCCGGAGTTCACATGTATGGAACTTTATGTGCAGTACAAGGATTATAACTGGATGATGTCGTTCACGGAAAAGCTTCTTGAAACGATATGTATTGCCGTAAACGGCAGTACCGAGCGTGAAATCGATGGCAACATAGTGAGCTTCAAGGCTCCGTACAGACGTCTTCCGATACTCGATGCCATAAAGGAAAAGACCGGATATGACCTCAACGGCATGGACGAAAGCGAAATAAGGGAAGTGTGCAAGAAGCTCGATATGGAGATAGACGACACCATGGGCAAAGGCAAACTCATAGACGAGATATTCGGAGAGTTCTGCGAAGGCACATTCATACAGCCTACATTCATCACCGATTACCCCGTTGAAATGTCGCCATTGACAAAGATGCACCGCAGCAAGCCGGGACTTACGGAACGTTTTGAACTGATGGTGAACGGCAAAGAGCTTGCAAACGCATATTCGGAGCTTAACGACCCTATAGATCAGGAGGAGCGTTTCAAGGAACAGATGAAACTTGCAGACAAAGGAGACGATGAGGCTATGATAATAGATCAGGACTTCTTGCGCGCCCTTCAGTACGGTATGCCGCCAACATCCGGTATAGGAATAGGCATAGACCGCCTCGTTATGCTCATGACAGGCAAGACGTATATACAGGAAGTACTGTTCTTCCCGCAGATGAGACCGGAGAAGAAAGCACCGAAAAGCACAGTTGCCGAATGGGAAGCCATAGGCGTTCCGGAATGCTGGATACCGGTGTTCAACAAGTGTGGGTACTATCTTGTGAGCGACATAAAGGACATTAACCCGCAGAAACTGCAGCAGGACGTGTGCGGAGTGAACAAGAAATACAAGCTGGGATATGACAATCCTAAAGTTGACATGTTTGCTTCGTGGATTGAAGCCGCAGGAAAATAATGGCATAAGGCTAAACCGCAGTTCATCGGAAGATGCACGGACTTGCGGTTTAGCCTTAGTTTAATTAATCGTAAGTATGGCATTATCATTCCTAATTATAATCTAAGTGCCAATGTTTGATTGTGGAAAGATAGCGGTTATCGGCGGTGGTAGTTGGGCTACAGCTATCGCCAAGATCATCGTAAGGCATACACATCATATAGGCTGGTATATGCGTCGCGATGACCAGATAGCCGATTTCAAGCGACTGGGGCACAATCCTACTTATCTTATGGGGGTGCGCTTCGACACAGACGAGATTTTTTTCTCAAGCGACATCAACAAAATTGTACAGGAATACGACACACTTGTGTTCGTGACACCGTCGCCTTACCTTAAGAATCACTTAAAGAAACTTAAGACCCGCATAAAGGATAAGTTCGTAATAACAGCCATCAAGGGCATCGTACCCGATGAAAACCTTGTGTGTTCGGAATATTTTCACCATGTATATGATGTTCCTTACGAGAATTTGGCATGCCTCGGAGGACCGTCGCATGCAGAGGAAGTGGCTTTGGAACGCCTCTCCTACCTCACCGTAGGATGCTGTGATCAGGAAAAGGCGCAGGCTTTTACCGACGTGCTTACAGGAGAATACATAAAAACCAAAATCAGTAGCGATGTCATAGGCATAGAGTATGCGTCCGTATTGAAGAACGTCTATGCCATCGCATCGGGCATCTGCAACGGATTGAAGTATGGAGACAACTTCCAGGCTGTACTCATTTCCAATGCCGTACAAGAGATGTCGAGATTTCTTACAGCCGTACATGGCATTGAACGCAACATAACAGACTCTGTCTATCTTGGCGATCTGCTTGTCACAGGCTATTCCAATTTCTCGCGAAACCATACATTCGGCACGATGATAGGCAAAGGATACAGCATCAAGAGTGCCCAAATTGAAATGGAAATGATAGCCGAAGGTTTCTTCGGAACAAAATGTATGAAGGAAATAAACCGTCACTGGCACGTAAATATGCCCATTCTTGATGCGGTATATAACATACTTTACAAAAGGATATCACCTCAAATCGAAATAAAACTATTAACAGATTCCTTCCGATAAGAAAGGATCATAAAAACACATCAACAATGAAAAATATCAGCTTAGACATCACTAAGGCAGCTATGTTCCTCGAACAGGGAGCGGTAAAGGCGTATGAAACAAAAGTAAAAGAGGCACAAGAGGCTCTTGAAAACGGCACTTGCCCGGGAAACGACTTCCTTGGCTGGCTTCATTTGCCGTCATCCGTTACTCCGGAGTTCATAGATGAGATACAGGCAGTTGCCGATACGCTGCGCGAGAAATGCGAAGTAGTGGTTGTTGCCGGCATCGGCGGAAGCTATCTTGGCGCACGTGCGGTAATCGAAGCACTCGGAAATTCGTTTGCATGGCTTGTGAACGACAAGAAGAACCCTACTATTATGTTTGCCGGAAACAACATAGGAGAAGACTATCTTGCTGAACTTACCGACTATTTGAAGGACAAGAAGTTCGGCGTTATCAATATTTCAAAATCCGGAACAACAACGGAAACGGCTCTCACATTCCGCCTTTTGAAGAAACAATGCGAAACACAGCGCGGCAAGGAAGAGGCAAAAGACGTTATCGTTGCCGTGACCGACGCCTGCAAAGGTGCTGCCCGTGCAGCCGCAGACAAGGAAGGTTACAAGACATTTGTTATCCCTGACAACGTAGGAGGACGCTTCTCCGTACTCACACCCGTAGGACTTCTGCCTATAGCATGTGCCGGTTTCGATATCAAACAGCTTGTTGCCGGAGCTGCCGCAATGGAGGTTGCATGTGGCAAAGACGTGGCTTTTGAAGAAAATCCGGCTGCCATATATGCAGCCGTACGTAACGGTCTGTATGCCCGGGCAGGCAAGAAGATAGAGATAATGGTGAACTATCAGCCCAAACTTCACTTCATGAGCGAGTGGTGGAAGCAGCTTTACGGAGAGAGCGAGGGCAAGGACGGCAAGGGTATATTCCCCGCTTCTTGCGACTTTACGACCGACCTGCACTCCATGGGACAGTGGATTCAGGAAGGCGAGCGTACCATTTTCGAGACCGTAATCAGCGTGGAAGAGACAAACAACAAGCTGTATTTCCCCGAAGATGAGGAAAATCTGGACGGTCTGAACTTCCTTGCAGGCAAGCGTGTAGACGAGGTTAACAAGATGGCAGAGCTTGGAACACGCCTTGCACATGTGGACGGTGGCGTTCCAAACATACGCATCAGCGTGCCTGCACTCAATGAGTACTATATCGGACAGCTCATCTACTTCTTCGAAATAGCATGCGGTATAAGCGGAAACATACTTGGTGTAAATCCGTTCAACCAGCCGGGTGTAGAGGCATACAAGAAGAATATGTTCGCTCTTCTCGACAAACCGGGATACGAAGCTGATAGTAAGGCTATTAAAGAGCGCCTTGCAAAGGAAGCTTAAACATACTTTATGGCTAATAATAAGGGGCTGTGGCAAAATGCTGCAGCCCTCTTTATAAAATAAATATATGTACATAGAAGAGATAAAAGAATACTTGAAAAAGCACGGTTTTAAGGCATTTACACCTAAAGCCGTGCTTTTTGATATGGACGGAGTGATATACGACAGCATGCCCAACCACGCCGTCAGCTGGCACAAGGCAATGGCCGAATATGGTCTGGACATGCCTCTTACGGGGGCATACCAATACGAAGGCATGCGCGGAGTAGAGACAATAAAGCTTCTTACCGGGCAACAACGCGGCAAGATGGTGTCTGACGAAGAGGCGAAAGTGATGTATGCGGAGAAGTCGAGGATATATGCCGAGTGTCCTGAAGCAAGTAAAATGCCTGGCATATATGAGCTTATGTGCAAGATAAAGAATATGGGCATGAAGATTGTCGTAGTGACGGGAAGCGGTCAGAAGACACTTCTCGACAGGCTTCAGAACGACTTCCGCGGGCTTGTCACACCCGAACTGATGGTTACAGCCAAGGATGTGGAGCACGGAAAACCCAACCCCGAACCTTATATAGCAGGCATGAAGAAAGCCGGAATACAGCCTTGGGAAGGCATAGTTGTTGAGAACGCACCTCTCGGGGTACGTGCCGGCGTGGCTGCAAGACTGTTTACAATAGCCGTAAACACCGGTCCTCTACCCGACAGCATGCTTACCGACGAAGGCGCAAACCTGCTGTTCCACCGCATGACCGACCTTGAAAGAGAATGGGAAGTATGCCATTTTAGCTTGTAAAGTGGCATACTCCAATGCGAATTCTACGAATTTATTTTCCTTGTTACAGGTGTATGAGATCTTTAAACATACTGTACGAGTTTCTCCGGCATATAGTACAGATTTCTGTGGCATATAGTACAGATTTCTGTGGCATATAGTAGAGAAAGCTGTAGCATATAGTACAGAAAACTGTACTATATAGTAGAGAAAGCTGTAGCATATAGTACAGAAAACTGTACTATATAGTAGAGAAAGTTGTAGCATATAGTACAGAAATCTATCTCATATGAGATAGAAACATAACGCATATGAGATAGAAACGTAACGCATATGAGATACAAACGTAACGCATATGAGATAGAAACGTAACGCATATAAGATGGAAATCAGTAATATCTGTTTAAGGATGCGTTCACACTATCTTTGCGTTGCAAAGTGCGCCACTTTAGCCTGCAAAGTGCGTAACTTTAGCCCGTGAAATGCGTAGAGTTACAGTGCAAAGTGCGTGGGGTTACGACGTGAAGTGGCGCACTTTACGAGTCAGGTGCCGTTTGCATGCGAATTAGTAGCACTTACGTTAAAATAAAAAGACATGCCTTTGTTTGTTTTCCGGTTCTTATAGAAACAAACAAAGGCATGCGTCTTTTATTGATATGACGGAGTTTTATCCTATCCGCCGAAGTTATCGTACATGATACTGTCCGGTTCTACACCCAGACTGTCAAGCATTTTCACCACGGCAGCACTCATCGGACCGGGTCCGCACATGTAATACTCGATGTCTTCCGGTGCTTCATGGTCTTTCAAATACGTATCATACATCACCTGATGAACAAATCCGGCAGTATAAGCAACGCCCTTTTCATCGGCTTCAGGGTCGGGACGGTCGAGCGCAAGGTGGAAATGGAAGTTCGGGAAGTCCTTTTCGAGCTTCAGGAAATCATCAAGATAGAACACTTCGACAAGCGAACGGGCACCATAAAAATAGTGCATTTCACGGTCGCGTGTGTCCAATGTCCTTGTCATATGCATTATCTGAGCACGCAAAGGAGCCATTCCGGCACCACCGCCAACCCATATCATCTCTTTCTTTGAGTCGAATATAGGATGGAAATCACCGTAAGGACCGCTCATTATAACCTTGTCTCCTGGCTTGCGACTGAATATATACGAAGATGCAATGCCTGTAGGCACATCCTGAAAACCTACCTGCGGTCTGGGCTTGAACGGTGTTGTTGCAATGCGTACTGTCAGCATTATGCGGTCGCCCTCAGCCGGATAGTTAGCCATGGAGTATGCCCTTGTGGTATCTTCGGGGTTGTGAGCCTTCAACGAGAAGATGTTAAAGCGCTCCCACATGCCGATATACTTGTCACCTATATCAGCCTTGTCAAAGTCCTTGTCGTAATCGATCGTATCGTATGCCGGTATCTTTATCTGCGCATACGAACCCGGAACAAAGTCCATGTGCTCGCCCGGAGGCAGTGCAACGATAAACTCCTTTATAAAAGAACTCACGTTCTTGTTGCTTATCACGGTACACTCCCACTCCTTTACTCCGAGCACACTCTCGGGAACCTTTATCTTAAGGTCGCCCTTAACCTTGCACTGACAGCCGAGACGCCAGTGGTCTTTAATCTGTTTGCGTGTGAAGTGAGGACGCTCGGAGTCGAGTATCTCGCCCCCTCCTTCAAGCACCTGCACCTTGCACTGACCGCAACTGCCCTTGCCACCGCATGCAGAAGAAAGGTGAATGCCGTTCTCTGCAAGCGTGCTCATCAGTGATGCGCCCTGCCCCACCTCTATGTTCCGGTCTCCGTTTATGTCTATTGTCACATTTCCGCTTGGCGAAAGATACCTCTTTGCCACAAGAAGTATCACCACAAGGAGAAGGATTGTGACAAGAAAAACTCCTATACTTATAATAATAAACTGTGTCATAACCTCATAAAATTATATGTTAAGCCCCGAAAAGCACATCATTGCCATTGCCATAAGACCAACCGTTATAAACGTAATGCCAAGTCCCTGCAACGGACGGGGCACATCGCTGTATTGCAATTTCTCGCGTATCGCACCCATTGCCACTATCGCCAGCGTCCACCCGATGCCACTTCCTACGGCATAGATCACGGCATCCCATACATTTCCAATATACTGTGTGTTCGAAGGATCAAGCCCTATACGCTGCTGCATGAACAGCGATGCACCCATGATGGCGCAGTTTACGGCTATCAGAGGCAGAAATATACCCAGCGCAGAGTACAGTGAAGGAGAATATCTCTCTACTATCATCTCCACCAACTGCACTATTCCGGCAATGACAGCTATAAACAGTATAAAGCTGAGATACGACAGGTCCACGCCTTCCATAAGGCAGTCGGGACCGAGAACATACACCTGCAACAGATAGTCCACGGGCACTGTCACCAGCAAAACGAACGTTACAGCCAGACCAAGCCCCAGCGAAGTCTTTACGTTCTTCGACACCGCGAGGAACGAACACATGCCGAGAAAAAAGGCAAATATCATGTTGTCGACGAATATCGACCTGAAAAACAAACTTATAATATGCTCCATTTTATAATATTCTTTAATTTATCCTATGTTTAAAGACCAATAAGAACGCCGCGCAGAATACACTCTGCGCATGCCTGTCCGTCATTTGTCCTCATTGCAGAAGTATGCCCTGTGAATCCATATTATACATCCGAGCAGTATAAGCGCCATTGCGGGCATCGTCATCATGCCGTTGTTAATATACCCGGCATCGTAGACACACTGCGGAACCACCTGATATCCAAGCAGCGTTCCACGACCGAACAACTCGCGTATGCCGCCCACGGCAACAAGAATATACGCATATCCTATGCCGTTGGACAGTCCGTCGAGGAAACTTGGACCAACCTTGTTCGTCATGGCAAACGCCTCAAGACGCCCCATAAGGATGCAGTTGGTTATTATAAGTCCCACATAAACCGACAGCTGCACACTGACATCATATACATAAGCCTTAAGTATCTGGCTGACAACCGTCACAAGTGCCGCCACCACAACAAGCTGCACGATGATGCGTATGCGGTTGGGAATGGTGTTGCGCAGTAAGGATATTATCACGTTTGCGAATGCCGTAATGATCGTTACGGCAAGTCCCATGACAATTGAAGGCTTGAGTTGCGAAGTAACGGCAAGTGCCGAACAGATGCCAAGCACCTGTACAAGCACGGGATTATCCTTACTAAGAGGACTTCTGAACACCTCTTTATTCTCTTTTGAAAACAGTTTACTCATTGTTTTTGCCCTCATTATTTTGTTCTAAAAACTTAGTGTATTTACCAAGACAGTCCTTCAGCATAAGGCTTACACCGTCAGACGTAAGCGTGGCACCGGTAATTCCGTCACACTGAACCGACCTATCTCTAAGCTCGCTCTTCTTTACAACGGCAAGAGCTATGCCCTCCGTGCCCTCTTTCATTATCTTCTTTCCACGGAACTGCTGCTGCCATGCCTTGTTGTCCTTTATCTCCGCACCCAGTCCGGCTGTCTCACTCTCATGCGTAAAGTATGCACCGTACACGGTATTCCTGTCGCTGTCTATACCTATATATCCGCTTATCGGTCCCCAAAGTCCCATGCCATACACCGGCACAACATACTTCACGCCACCGTCCACACGACATACGTACACGGCAAGACGTCCTTTCTTGAAGTCAGAGCTGTTCAAGGCAAAGCCGTCACGCTCTCCTCCTTTCTCTCCCTGCCGCACAACGTTGTTGTCACTGTCTATTATCATGTCAGCTTCCACCACGTCCGCATATCTCGCCGCAACGTCCTTGTCCTCAAGACCGTTGATGTTCAGCGCCGCCAATATCTGCTTTTTCTTGTCAAGCATCACGTTTGTGTCCTGAACCGGCTTAAGATAACTGGAGACAAAAGCCAGTATAAAGGCAACGGCTATGACCATTACCGTCGCGTACATTATTATATATGTATTGGAATTTGTGTTCAAACTCCTCTTACCTTTATCTTCCATATCCCTTATTCCTTATTTTCAGTTAAACGTTTCTTCCTCTTCGATATGTTACGGCTTACAACACAATAGTCTATTGTAGGAGCAAACATGTTCATAAGCAATATAGCCAGCATCATACCCTCCGGATAACCGGGATTCATCACGCGGATTACGATCGCCACCGCACCGACAAGAAAACCGAATATGTATTTTCCGGTCTCCGTTCTTGCCGAAGTCACCGGGTCTGTCGCCATGAATACGGCACCGAAACAGAAACCTCCGAGAATAATATGCTCATACCATGCCAGCGGAGTGCTGCCCGTGGCACTGAAAACCATTGCCGTCAGTATGCCTCCTGCAAACACTCCCGCCATTGTCTTCCAGCTTGCAATGCCCGTCCAAAGCAGTATCACGGCACCCAAAGCAATCGCCACCACACTTGTTTCTCCAATAGAACCGGGTATAAAGCCCAGCACCATGTCACTGATACTATACGGTATGTCCGCGCCCTGTGCCGCCATTGCAAGCGGCGTTGCCTGCGTAAACGAGTCGGGAAGGTCGTATCCGAAGCCCAGCAGATAATCCCGGGCTATCCAAACCCCGTCTCCACTCATCACGGAAGGATAAGAGAAGAAGAGGAACGCACGCGTAACAAGCGCCACATTGAATATATTCATACCCGTTCCGCCGAATATCTCCTTTGCAAATATCACGGCAAAGGCAACGGCAACGGCAAGCGCCCACAGCGGACAGGTGACCGGAATTATCATCGGTATGAGTATTCCGCTCACAAGATAGCCCTCTTGTATCTCCTCGCCCTTCATCTGCGCCCATGCAAACTCTATGCCCAGTCCCACTATATAGCTGACAAGTATCTTGGGCATCACGGCAAACAAACCGTACAAGAACAAATCCAAGAATGAAGAACCGTCAAGTTGTCCGGCTGCAAGATAGTGCTGATAGCCCGTATTGTACATGCCGAAGAGCAGTGCGGGCAACAGCGATATGACGACAATGCTCATTATTCTCTTCGAATCTATGGCGTCGTGTATGTGCACTCCGGTCTTTGGCGTGGTGTTGGGGACAAAAAGAAATGTCTCCATGCCGTCATACAGACTGCGGAAAGCGTGCAGCTTTCCACCCTTGTCGAACAACGGCCTGATTTTGTCCATATAATCTTTCAACTCATTCATAATATAATCTTTCTGTAAAATCAAGCGTTTTCTTTCCTTAACATGTCAAGTCCGGAACGTACAATGTGCTGCAGCTCCAGCTTTGACGAATCCACAAACTCGGCAAGTGCAAAGTCTTCGGGAGCTACCTCGTATATTCCCAACTCTTCCATTCTGTCTATATCTCCGGATATTATAGCCTTTATAAGATATTCGGCACAGATGTCCATCGGTATCACACGATCATACTCTCCGCTCATTATCATATGGCGCTCGCCACCCTTTACACGGGCATCGAGAGTGTATGCCTTTTTGCCGAGAAGCCAGCTAAAATAGCTGCGGTTTACAGAGAACTGGTTCAGGCGAGGCATCATCCACCCCATGAATTCGCATTCTTCTTCACCCTCGGATATCACGGTTATCTCGGATGTGTGCGCCCCTATATATCCGTCAATGGTAGTTCTCCTGCCCGTAAGCACATTACCGTCGATTATGCGCAGACACTCGGCAAAGTCTCCAAGCCTGCATTCAAGCAACGGGGCAATCTGTCCGCCGACGATAACATCGTGGTATGAAGGATTTTCCACCATGCTTCCCACCACGGCAACAATGCGTCGCAAGTCCACCTTACCTGTGTTGAAAAGTCTTCCGATGAATATTACGACCATGGGATCTGCCGTCCACACTGTCTCACCCTTGTTTACAGGAGATATATGATTTATCTGCACGCCAACGTTTCCTGCCGGACAAGGTCCGGAGAACACGTTTATCTCTACGTCTTTTGCCCCGGTAAGCGCCGCAGAAGTCTGTTTTGCACCTATACCGAGATACACTTTGGCTATTTTAGACAATGCGGTAAGTCCGGTCTGGAAGTCAGCTTCGTTTCCCTCAAGCTCGAACTCAAAGTCAGCCGCAAGCGGCTTGTCGCGCAGCGCGCTCACGAATATCGCCTTGGGCTCGTTGCAAGGAAGGGCGGATATGGCATACGGAAGCTGATCCATAAAACCAAACAACCCTGCCTTTAAAAGCATATCCTTGACATCTTCTCCCGACATACGGCTTACATCATGTATGCCATAATCAACATACTTCTGCTCCGTATCCGGCGAAATCTTTACATGAAGAACTTTTCTGCGCTCTCCTCTTGCTATCTCCGTAACCGTACCTGATACAGGAGAGGCAAAGCCTACTTCGGGATATTGCTTGTTGACAAACAACGCCTGACCGGCATCCACGTGCTCTCCCTCACGGACAATCACCTTGGGAACAACACCTTCAAAAAAAGCCGGAGACAGGACAAAATCTTCGGAAGCGTCTTTCTGAACCTTTATCCGTTCAGCCTTTCCCTCCAAGTTTATATCCAATCCCTTCTTAATCTTAAAAACATTTACCATATTATTTATGTTATAGAAGTTTTGCCATTCAATCTATTCGGCAGAACAAGTGCACCGCAAAAATAGCTGACGGCACCACAAAAGTAGTAAAAATAAGATAAAAACAATTGCTGTAAGATGCAATATAGCTGTTTTTTATAATAAAAAAATGTCATGCCTCTATTATATACCCATTCTGACAAACCCGGATTGCAGTTTTATTGCACAAAAGAAGGTGTTTCAAAAATATGAAGTCAGAAGAAGTCATGGGAGTTATGTGGCTCGTGCCACGGAGGATAAAGGACAACAACTGTTTAGATATTATTAACAAACACACAAATTCGTTTAACATTAATACGCCCGTTTTTCCGGGCAAAACGCAACAAGCACGAATACGAAGCCAAAAACATACGTTTTCACAAGACATCAGACAAGAGGCAAAAGAATATTTATGCAGAAAGCGTATAATTATAGTATATAGACAGACAAAACCGCACTAAGAAGCGTAAAGCTATGCTTTTAACCTCCCAAAGCATAGCTTTAGCAGTGCTATATGCCACCTTTAGCAACACGATATGCCATGTTTTAAATGTATAAAAACTGCATATATCCATGTTTCATAGCATCTTTTCATGCAAAAAAGAGGTATATTCCACCGGTTTGCGGGGCATGAAATTCTATAAAAACATCAAAACAGGAAGCCGAAATGCCAATCTTGGCATAGCAAGAATGCACATTCCGGCATATTTTGTGCACAAACGCACGCCTTAACACCATATTTTTTACATCGAAAACTATACCGTAACACCATTTACAACCGTCGGTCTCTCTATTTCACATGTTTTACCTTATAAAAACAAGCAGTTCGGTTTTAACACGAGTATATATATATTAACACTATCATAAACTCCTTTCACGTCTAAGTTTGGTAAGAAAAAAAAATGTTGTACCTTTGTAAAAGAAACAGAAAACACTTATTTTTACAGTTTTATACATTGAAGACTATCAAGCGCATTGTTACAGGTGCGGTATGGACATTGTTCGTTACCTATAGCCTGTTAATGGTGTTGTTACATATACCGTGCATACAAAACTTTATCGGGACGGAGGTTGCCTCTGCCCTGCAGCATGCTTTAGGCACCAAAGTAACGGTTGGAAGGGTCGATTTGGGGTTCCTCAACCGTCTGATAATAGACGATGTGACGATATACGACAAGGCAGACAAGGTGATGATGCGTGCAAGCCGCCTGTCGGCAAACATCGACTATTATCCGCTTACACGCGGAAGAATATCGGTTTCATCGGCACAATTGTTCGGTCTTAAAGGCATCTTCTACAAAAAAGACTCTGTGACGGCAGCCAATTATCAGTTTGTCATAGACTCGTTAAGTTCCAAAGACAACGGTCAGAAGAAAGCATTGAACCTGCGTATAAACTCGCTTGTCATACGGCATGCCGCCATAAAATACGACAGATACGACATTGCGAAGACACCGCATAGGTTCAATCCGGCACATATAGATGTAAAAGACATCAGTGCACATGTGATATTGCCTGTGATAACAGACGACAACATAAACATCACGTTAAAGAAACTGTCGTTCAAAGAAGCATCCGGACTTGACGTGAGGAATGTATCTTTCGGCGCATACGCCGACAAACAGCACGCATACATCAAGGCTCTGAACATCAGACTGCCGCAAAGCAGTATCGCCATAGACTCAGTCGGAGCTGCATACAAAAGCATAGGAGGCAGCCCTGACATCACTTCCGCAAGATTTTCAGGAAGTATTGAACGTTCTTTCATAACTCCTTGTGATTTAACTTGTTTTATTCCACAGACCAAAGCATTTATACAGAAGATATACATCCATGCATCGTTCTCCGGAAACAGCAGACAGCTGAATGTTTCCCGTCTGGGTATGCACTCTCAAGACGGCAATATGGCATTGTCGGCATCGGGCTTTATAAATTACGACAAAAAGGGAAAGGGAGCCTTCCGTGCAGACATAACCGACATGAAGACAGACGGTGCAACAATAAAGACCATAGTCGGAAACGGAAAGCAGGGAAACGGCATCGCAGACATTGCGGAAAAACTCGGCAGAATAAGCTTTAAAGGCATTGTAAAGGGCGAAGGAAAGCAGTTGTCGGCAACAGGGACAGTGGGCACGGATGCCGGAAACGCAAGGTTCGATGCAGGCATGGACGGCAATGGTTTCAATGTCAAGGCAGCAGCCGAGAATATAGACCTTGGGCGGATATTAGACGACGGCAATTTCGGAAAGCTGTCTGCCGACATGGCAATAAACGGAACGACAGGCAACGGCATAGAGACTGTCGGGGCGACAGGCACCATATCGGCACTTGACTACAACAGATACCGCTACGGCAACATAACCCTTGACGGCAAATACGACAGGGGCAAGGTGGAAGGGAAGATTGCTATGAACGATGCCAACGGAACCGTTGACATACAGGGAAGCATAGACCTTAAAGACCGGAAACATCCTACGGACATAACAGCAGTCATAAAAAACCTGTCTCCCGCGGCACTCAACATTACGGAAAGATGGAACAATGCACGCTTCAGCGCAGACATATCGGCACAGACATACGGCACAAACATAGACGACATCACGGGAAAACTCGCACTATGCAACTTCCTCATGACGGCAAACGACGGTGTATACAGCATGGAAAGGCTTGACATCACGGCAGAAGAGCGTGCCATGCATATACGAAGCGACTTCGGAAGCATAGACATAGAAGGAAAGATAAAATATAAGGAACTTGCACAGAGTCTGACAAACATCATAGGCGCCAAGCTGCCTACACTACCTGCCCTGCCGCAAATAAAGGGTACGACGGGAAACAACTTTACTTTGAGAGCAGACATAACCGACACCAAGTTGCTCGATGCAGTGTTCGGGGTGCCGTTGGACATACAGTCGCCGGCAAGTATCCGCGCCGAGATGGATGACAACGGAAAGAGTATCAACATCAAAGGCAGCGCCACACGCTTCTTATATGACGACAAGATGTTCAAAGACTTCAGTCTTGACGTATGCACATCCGGCGACACCCTGTCGGCAAACGCAAGAATAAAGAAAATCATGGACGACGGCAAAAGTATGGCGATTAACGTCTTTGCCGCGGCGGCAAACAACAAACTGAGCACGACGGCAGGCATACAGCTGAACCAAAAACGCCCTATAACGGGTGTGATAAATGCCGAGACAGAATTTTTCAAGACGGAAAACGGCATACCGGCGGCACACATACACGTGCGCCCGTCGCACATAATGGTCAATGACACGGCATGGAACGTACTGCCGTCGGATGTGGTATACAGCAAGAACAACATCATCTTTGACAATCTTGCTATAGAACATAATAACCAGCACATAAGGATAAACGGACTTGCAACGGAAAATGAGACGGACTCCGTGATGCTTGACATAAAGGAAGTGGACGTGAGCTATATACTTGATCTTGTGAATTTCCACTCCGTAGAGTTCAGCGGACTTGCCTCCGGACGTGCCTGTGTAAGGTCGGCATTCGGAAATCCTGACGCCGAGGCACAACTTACGGTAGACAAATTCCATTTTCAGGACGGAAGAATGGGAACATTGCAGGCCGGTGTAACATGGAACAAGACAGACAAACAGATTGACATAGACGCAAAGGCGACCGAGACGGAGAGCGCATATACTGTCATCAAGGGATATGTATCGCCGGAAAGAAACTATATAGACCTTGGCATTGCAGCGCACAACACAAACATAGAGTTTCTTGAAAGTTTCTGCGGAAGCTTCATGGACAACGTGTCTGCACATGCCAACGGCAGTGTCAGACTGTACGGAGACCTGAGCGCGATAAACCTTACCGGAACGCTTGTTGCCGACGGAAAGGTGGACATAACACCGCTGAACACGACATATAGGCTTGAAAACGACACTATAAGGCTGATACCGGACAATATCGTTTTCAATGCAGACACGATAAGAGATCGCAACGGAAACATAGGTGTCGTTACAGGAAAACTGAGGCACAAGAACCTTACAAGGCTTACATACGACCTGGACATAGATGCAAGAAATCTGTTGTGCTATGACTTCAGGACATATAACAACAGTACATTCTACGGCACCGTGTTCGGTACGGGCAGTTGCAGGATAAAGGGTGGATACGGAAAAACAGTAATGGACGTGAACTTAACGCCCGAAAAGGGATCGTTCATAGAATACAACGCGGCAAGCCCCGATGCAATAACCAACCGCAGTTTCATAACATGGAACGACAGGTCTGCCACAAACGAAACCGACACCGTGAAGGCAAGACAACATAATGACATACATGAAACGGAAAAAGAGGAAATGGAATACGCATCGGACATGTACATAAATTTCCTTTTCAACACAACAGAGGATTTCACACTGAGAGTTCTGATGGACCAGGCAAGCGGAGACCACATCGCACTGAACGGTTCCGGCAGCATACATGCCGCATATTACAACAAGGGGGCATTCAACATGTTCGGCAACTATAACATAAACCATGGCATATACAAGCTGACAATGCAGAATATCATCAAGAAAGACTTTATATTCCAGCCGGGAAGCAGCATCGTCTTCGGCGGTGATCCGTATCATGCCGCACTGAATCTGAAGGCGGTATACACCATTAACGGTGTGTCGTTGTCTGACTTGCAGATAGGAAAGAGTTTTTCGGGAAACAACATACGCGTGGACTGTATAATGAACATAGGCGGTACACCGGAGACACCGCATGTGGACTTTGACATAGACCTGCCAACCGTAAACAGCGATGCCAAGCAAATGGTGCGCTCACTGATAAACAGCGAAGAGGAAATGAACCAGCAGGTGATATATCTGTTGGGCATCGGACGCTTCTATACGCAAAACACAAACAACGCAGGCGAGGACGACACGCAGCCAAGTCAGACGAGTCTGGCAATGCAAAGCCTCCTGAGCGGCACCATAAGCCAACAGATAAACAGTCTGCTAAGCAGCTTCGTCAACACCGGCAACTGGAACTTCGGGGCAAACATAAGCACAGGGAACGAAGGATTTAACAACGCCGAGTATGAAGGACTGCTGACCGGACGGTTGCTGAACAACCGTCTTGTCATCAACGGACAGTTCGGATACCGCGACAATGCCAATGCCACCACATCATTTATCGGTGACTTTGACATACGTTATCTGTTATATCCAAACGGAAACCTTGCAATTAAAGTATACAATCAGACCAACGACCGTTATTTTACCAAGTCATCGCTCAACACGCAGGGCATAGGTATAATAATGAAAAAAGACTTCGGGTCTTGGAAAGAACTGTTTAAAATAAGGAAGAAATAAGGCATGCTGCTTCATTGACGCCCGTATAACGATGTCATCTCACCGTTATATGGAAACAGCCCTGCTTGACCTCATACTTTACATAGCAACGTTTTTGCTGCCTCATATCGCGCAGCACTTCACTAAGTATCCACTTAAGAGTGTCGTTGCGCACCGCACGCCTTTCCGGACCACCCGGTTCCTGTACAGTGATATAACGGTTGTAACATATATCGAACGTCGTGCCATAAAGATGACATGAGTTTTCGGTGGCATTACCGTTATGATTACGCAGTTTCTTGATGTCCTCACGGGTTCTCAACACGCTTGTAACTATCACTTTATGCAGCGGAACGCCCTTAATCTGCAGACTGTCGAAATATGCCCTGCCTATGTCATTGAGCAGCACGGCAGCCCTCGGAACAAGATAAGGAATGCTCTGCTTGAGAGGATCTACATGATAAAACGGATTGGAAGCGATGTAGACAAGTTCGCTTTTACGGTGTTCGGCATCGGCACGGTTGTCAACGGGCGACACTCCATGCCTGTTGGCACACTCAAGCTGCACGCTGTTGCTGTCGGGAAAAGCATCGGAATATCTCGGAACACTCATGATGCGATGCTTGACGACATTACCTTCTTTATCGAAAAAACGCGAAATGGGAGCAGGCAAAGATACAATTTCCGGCTCTTTTTCAGCCTTCACTTTATTACTGTCACAAGCCGCAGACATTGACATAACATTCTTTTCCTCTGCCACAGACGGAAACACACAACGCACCAAAGCCAGGATCATAACAATCAAACCAAATCCTGCCAGATATCTGTTTTTAGTAACTTTCATTCAAAAAAAATCGTTTTGATGCACAAAGATAGACAAAAGTAGCGTAATATCGAAAGCTTTTTGTAATTTTGCACGAAATTATTTAAAGGATAAAGGCGTTGATAGAAAAGCATATAGTACTTGAAGATATAGATCCCGTATTGTTTTACGGGATAAACAACACCCACCTCCAGATGCTGAAAGCCCTTTTCCCGAAACTTAGAATTGTTGCAAGGGATAATGTAATACGTGTGTTGGGCGACGAGGAGCAAATGGCTGTGTTTGAGGAAACGGTGGAAAACATGCGCAGGCATGTGCTTATGTACAACTCTATCAACGAAGAAAATATACTGGACATCGCTAAAGGACGGAAAACAAAAGAAGATTCTGTCAAAGGAGTAATCGTATACAACATATCGGGCAAACCTATAAAAAGCCGGAGCGCCAATCAGCAGGAACTTGTCGATGCATATGACAAGACAGACATGATATTTGCAACCGGTCCGGCAGGCACCGGCAAGACATATCTCAGCATTGCACTGGCAGTAAAGGCTCTGAAAGAGAAACAGGCAAAGAAGATTATACTGAGCCGTCCGGCAGTGGAAGCCGGAGAGAAGCTCGGTTTCCTGCCCGGAGATATGAAGGAAAAGATTGACCCGTACCTGCAACCGCTATATGATGCGTTGGAAGATATGATACCGGCGGTTAAGCTACAGGATATGATGGAAAAGCATATCATACAGATAGCCCCACTTGCATTCATGAGAGGCAGAACTCTAAGCGATGCCGTTGTAATACTTGACGAGGCACAGAACACCACTTCCGCACAGATACGCATGTTCCTGACACGTATGGGATGGAATACGAAAATGATTATAACAGGAGATCTGACCCAGGTAGACCTGCCCCGCGGAACGGAAAGTGGATTGAGAGAGGCGCTGAGAGTACTGAAAGGAGTTGAAGGCATATCTTTTGTGGCAATGAACGCAAAGGATATTGTGCGGCACAAGCTTGTTACAAATATAGTAAAGGCATTTGACAAAGCAGACAAGAAAGAAAAACAAACAACATAACAACAATGAAAGCATTAACAAAGACTGACTTCCATTTTAATGGACAAAAGAGTGTTTATCATGGTAAAGTGCGTGATGTATACAACATTGACGACGATCTTATCGTAATGGTGGCAACAGACAGAATATCCGCATTTGACGTAATTCTGCCCAAAGGCATACCTTTCAAGGGACAAGTGCTTAATCAGATAGCCGCAAAGTTTCTAGACAGCGTAAGCGACATATGTCCTAACTGGAAACTGGCAACCCCCGACTCCATGGTAACCGTCGGTCTGAAATGCGAAGGCTTCAGGGTAGAGATGATAATACGCTCTATACTTACTGGTTCGGCATGGCGTGAGTATCAGAAAGGATGCCGCGAGATTTGCGGAGTGAAGCTTCCTGAAGGAATGAAGGAAAACGAGCGTTTCCCGGAACCTATCATTACACCGACAACAAAGGCGGATGAAGGTCACGACATGAACATCTCAAAGGAGGAAATCATTGCACAGGGAATCGTAAGCAAAGAGGATTATGAAATAATGGAGGACTATACGCGCAAAATATTCAACAGAGGACAGGAAATTGCTGCAAAGCAAGGACTTATACTGGTTGATACAAAGTACGAATTCGGCAAGCGTGACGGCAAGGTATATCTGATTGACGAGATTCATACACCTGACAGCAGCCGTTATTTCTATGCGGACAATTATGAAGAAAAGCTGAGAAACGGCGAACCGCAGCGACAATTGTCAAAGGAGTTTGTACGTCAATGGCTCATCGAACACAACTTCATGAACGAGCCGGGACAGCAGATGCCCGAAATAACCGATGAATATGCGGAAAGCGTAAGCGAAAGATATATAGAGCTATACGAGCACATAACAGGAGAAAAGTTCGACAAGGCAAGCACAACGGACGACATTGCGGCACGTATAGAAAAGAATGTGGATGAATATCTGAAAAACAGATAACCGGAAAAGCGATGGTCTTCACTCCGCATAACGCCACACCTTATTATATATAATATATAACGGCATCAGGAATGTACAGACAAGAAAGCATCACACCATACGGAAACGGGCAGGAAAAGGGCAAGCAGGTTGAAAAGATGTTTGACTCCATTGCCCATTCATACGATATGCTGAACCATCGTCTGTCATGGGGGATAGACAAAGGGTGGAGAAATTATGCAATAAAACAGCTGAAGGCATTCGGTCCAAAATCAATATTGGATATAGCTACAGGCACAGGAGACTTTGCCATATTGGCTGCACGCATGTTGCATCCGGAACGTATAACGGGAGTGGACATATCGGAGGGGATGATGAATATCGGAAGGAAAAAGGTTGAAGAAGCCGGACTTGACAATATTATATCCTTCAAAAAAGAAGACTGCATGCGTATGTCGTTTGCCGGAAACAGTTTCGATGCCATAACTGTAGCATTCGGTATAAGGAACTTTCAGGATCTTGACAACGGTCTGAAGGAAATGTGCAGGGTTCTGAAAAAAGGCGGATGTCTCAGCATTGTCGAGCTGAGCCAACCTTTAAAGTTCCCGATGAAACAACTTTTCAAGGTTTACTCTCACACAATATTACCCATATATGGAAAGCTGGTCTCTAAAGATACATCCGCATACAAATATCTCACGGAAACGATTGAGGCATTTCCACAAGGCGAAAGAATGGTAGGTATATTGGAAAAAGCAGGATTTTCGCATGTAAGATTCAAACGTCTGACTTGCGGAATATGTACATGTTATATTGCAACTAAATGATAAAATCATGGATAAATACGGACTTATCGGATTTCCTCTTGAACACTCTTTTTCCAGGAGTTTCTTCAATGAGAAATTCAACAGCGAAAAGATAGATGCCCAATATATAAACTTTGAGATTCCGGCTATTGAAACATTGCCGGAAATAATTGCATCAAATCCTGAATTAAAAGGGCTGAATGTGACTATTCCTTACAAGCAGAAAGTAATAAGTTATTTGGATTCTGTAAGTCCGGAAGCAAGAGCAATAGGTGCAGTAAACGTGATACGTGTTGAACAAAACGGAAACGAAACACTGCTGAAAGGTTATAACAGTGACGTCATAGGGTTTACAAAAAGCATGGAACCGCTGTTAAAAGATTACCATAAGAAGGCTCTGATACTTGGTACGGGAGGTGCATCGAAAGCCGTAGACTACGGTCTGCGTTCACTCGGACTTGAGACAGTATTCGTAAGTCGGTATGAACGTCCCGGCACAATACAATATAACAAAATAACACCGGATGTCATAAGCGAGTATAATGTCATAATAAACTGCACGCCATGTGGAATGTTCCCGCACATAGACGAATGTCCGCAACTTCCGTATGAGGCAATGAATGAGAAAAACATTCTATACGACCTTATCTATAATCCGGATCAAACACTGTTCATGCAAAAGGGAGAGAAACAAGGTGCCACAGTTAAGAACGGATTGGAAATGCTATTGCTTCAGGCATTTGCCAGTTGGGATTTTTGGAACGGGCAGGAATAAAAGACCTACATAATACGGATAAAATAAAACTCACATAAACATGGATTCATCAAATCGTTATATGTTACGTGGCGTCTCTGCAGCAAAAGAAGACGTACACAATGCAATCAAAAATATAGACAAAGGTATTTTTCCACAGGCTTTCTGCAAAATCATACCGGATATATTGGGTGGAGATCCCGAATACTGCAACATAATGCATGCCGACGGAGCCGGAACAAAGTCAAGTCTTGCATACATGTACTGGAAAGAAACGGGGAATCTGGATATATGGAAAGGCATCGCTCAGGATGCGATTGTAATGAACACCGACGACCTTCTATGTGTTGGAGCTGTTGACAATATTCTTGTGTCAAGTACAATAGGACGAAACAAGATGTTAATTCCGGGCGAAGTTATCACAGCCATTATAAACGGAACAGACGAGTTGCTGTCAGAAATGCGTGAAATGGGAATAGGCATATATCCTACAGGAGGCGAAACAGCAGATGTAGGCGACCTTGTACGTACAATAATCGTAGACTCTACGGTGACATGCCGTATGAAACGCAGCGATGTGATAGACAATGCCAATATAAGACCGGGAGATGTGATAGTGGGATTGTCGTCCACAGGACAGGCTACATACGAGAAACAATACAACGGTGGTATGGGTAGCAACGGTTTGACAAGTGCCCGCCATGATGTATTCTCCAAATATCTTGCCAAGAAATATCCGGAAAGCTTTGACCATGCCGTACCTGAAGAACTGGTATACAGCGGGAAAAAGACACTTACGGAAAGCATTGAAGATCTGGACATTGACGCCGGAAAACTTGTTTTGTCACCGACACGTACATTTGCTCCTGTAATAAAGAAGATGCTGGATGAGTTCAGACCGGAAATACACGGCATGGTACATTGTACGGGAGGCGCACAGACAAAAGTGTTACATTTTGTCGGCGAGAACTGTCGCGTAATAAAAGACAACATGTTCCCTGTCCCGCCGTTGTTTAAGATAATCCAGGAAGAGAGCAAAACCGACTGGAAAGAGATGTATCAGGTATTCAACATGGGGCACCGAATGGAAATATACGTCAGCAAAGACATTGCAGACAAGATTATATCAATAAGCAAGAGTTTCAACATCGATGCCCAAATCATAGGACACGTAACGGAAGGCGCACGTTCGCTTACAATCAAATCAGAATTTGGAGAATTCAACTATTAATAATATATGGCTGAACAAAACAATATACTTGAGAAACTTGAAGGATTAGAATCGAGATTTGAAGAAGTTTCCACTCTTATAACAGACCCCGATGTAATCGCAGATCAGGAACGATATGTCAAACTGACACGCGAATACAAGGAACTTGGAGGAATTATGGATGCACGCAAACGTTATATAGCGTGTATCAATTCCATAAAAGAGGCAAAGGACATTATTGCAAATGAAACCGATGCAGACCTTAAAGAAATGGCAAGAGAGGAACTTCAGACCAATGAAGCCCTTCAGCCAAAAATTGAAGAAGAAATAAAGATTGCATTGGTTCCGAAAGATCCGGAAGATGCAAAAAATGTACAAATGGAAGTACGAGCCGGGACAGGCGGTGATGAAGCGGCATTGTTTGCAGGAGATTTATTCCAAATGTACAAGAAGTATTGTGACAGCAAAGGCTGGAGTCTCAGTGTTACAAGCGTGAGTGAAGGTGCTGTAGGAGGTTTTAAGGAGATTGATTTTGCCGTAAGTGGAGACAATGTCTACGGCACATTGAAATACGAATCGGGAGTCCACCGTGTCCAGCGTGTACCTGCAACAGAGACACAAGGACGCATGCACACATCTGCTGCTACTGTTGCCGTATTGCCTGAAGCAGATAAATTCGAGGTTAACATCAATGAAGGAGACATCAAATGGGATACATTCAGAAGTTCAGGAGCTGGAGGACAGAATGTCAATAAAGTGGAATCGGGTGTACGTCTACGATATCCGTGGAAAAATCCCAACACCGGAGAGACGGAAGAGATCCTTATAGAATGTACGGAAACACGTGACCAGCCCAAGAATAAGGAACGTGCATTATCACGCCTACGTACATTTATATATGACAGAGAACATCAGAAGTATGTGGACGATATAGCAAACCGCAGAAAAAGCCTTGTATCCACAGGCGACCGCTCTGCCAAGATACGTACATATAATTTCCCACAAGGACGCGTCACCGACCATCGCATCGGATTTACGACACACGATCTTACCGGATTTCTTTCCGGCAATATACAGGAAATGATAGATGCACTTACCGTTGCCGAGAACGCAGAAAAGATGAAAGAGAACGAATTATAAACAAAAGACATGAACAAGGAACAATTAATAAAACAGATATTTGCAAAGAAAAGTTTTCTTTGTGTAGGTCTTGATACGGACATAAAGAAAATACCAGAACACCTAAAAGAGTCGGAAAATCCCATATTCGACTTCAACAAAGCCATAATAGACGCCACGGCTCCTTATTGTGTTGCTTACAAACCCAATCTGGCTTTTTACGAAAGTCTCGGTGTGAAGGGGCTTATTGCTTTTGAACAAACAGTTGAATATCTGAAAAAAGAATATCCGGAACATTTCATCATCGCTGATGCAAAGCGCGGAGACATTGGAAATACTTCAAAGATGTATGCACGCACGTTCTTTGAGGAATATGACATAGACGCGCTTACCGTTGCCCCGTATATGGGTGAAGACAGCGTCAAGCCGTTTCTTGAGTATGAGGACAAATGGGTTATACTGCTCGCACTGACAAGCAATAAAGGTTCTAATGACTTTCAAATGACCGAAGACAAGAACGGGAAACGCTTGTTTGAAAAAGTTCTTGAAAAGTCACAGGAATGGGGAAACGAAGATAATATGATGTATGTGGTAGGTGCAACTCAAGGTAGTATGTTTGAAAATATACGCACCCATGTCCCCCATCATTTTCTTCTTGTTCCAGGAGTCGGCGCCCAAGGAGGGAGCCTGCAAGAGGTTTGCAAGTATGGAATGAACAATGAATGCGGACTTTTGGTAAACAGCAGCCGCGGAATAATATATGCAAGCAACGGTAAGGATTTTGCAGAAACAGCTGCCACAAAGGCAAAAGAACTGCAGGAAGAAATGGCTGTTGAACTGGAAAAGATTAAATGAATGACGAAAAAATAATAAACGACCCGGTTTTCGGATTCATAAAAATTCCGCGCGGTCCACTGCTTGACATCATCAAGCACCCGTGGATGCAAAGACTTACTCGCATTAAACAGTTGGGTCTGACGTCGATAGTATACCCGTCGGCCCAACATGCTCGTTTTTTACACTCCATCGGCTCATTCCATCTCATGAGTGAAGCGATAAATTCGCTTACCAATAAAGGGGTATTCATATTCGACAGCGAGGCGGAAGCCGTCGAGGCAGCTATATTGATGCACGACATCGGTCACGGACCTTTCTCGCATGTGTTGGAAAACACACTGATAAACGGTATCAGTCACGAAGACATCTCACTGATTATGATGGAGCAGATGAACAGGGAGATGAAAGGTGCACTGACGCTTGCACTGAAAATATTCAAGAACGAATATCCAAAAAGATTTCTTCATCAGTTGATAAGCAGCCAACTGGATATGGACAGGCTGGACTATCTCAGACGTGACTGTTTCTTTACCGGTCTGACAGAAGGAAACATAGGCAGTGCAAGGATAATAAAAATGCTTAATGTTGCCAACGACAGACTTGTTGTAGACTATAAAGGGATATATTCCATAGAAAACTATCTTATATCAAGGCGTCTTATGTATTGGCAGGTTTACTTGCACAAAACAACCGTTGCAAGTGAAAAGATGTTGCTGAACGTTCTGAACAGGGCTAAAGGACTTGTAAGAAACGGACATGAAGTATTTGCTCCACCATGCTTGAAATATTTCCTGTCAAACGATGTCAACGCCGAGTTGTTCAAATGTGACAGCAAAGCTTTGTATTACTATACACTTTTGGACGACACTGACATTTGGAGCGCACTTAAAGAATGGACGGAAAACAATGACAATATTCTCTCCATACTGGCATCAGACATAATAAACCGTAATTTGTTCAAGGTAGAAGTAAGCGATAAACCATTTGATGAAGAATATATTGAAAACATACGGAAAAGTTTATCGGACAGATACAATATAACAAAAGAAGAAACATGCTATTTCATGAGCATTGATTTCATACAGAAAGATATGTATGATTTTAATGACGACCACATATCCATACTGTACAAAGACGGTACAATCAAGGATATATCCGAAGCTTCGGACATACTCGACATTGTATTGCTTTCCAAAAAAAATCGCAAATATTACCTTTGTTATAAGCGCTTCTAAATAAAAATTGTTATATTTGCAAAATAAATTAAGATATTTTGTATATATGGAATTCACAGCGAAACAAATTTCAGAGTTTGTTCAAGGCAGTATAGAGGGTAATGAGAATGCTTCGGTAAATACTTTTGCCAAAATAGAAGAGAGCAAGCCGGGAGCCATTTCTTTCTTATCCAATCCTAAATACACACATTTTATTTACGAAACAAAATCCAGCATTGTACTTATAGACGAGAGTGTGAAACTTGACAGACCTGTAAGCGCCACGCTTATACGTGTAAAAAGTGCATACGAAGCCATTGCCAAGTTGCTACAACTGTATGAGTCGATGAAACCAAAGAAAACAGGTATTGATTCTCTGGCTTTTGTTTCGTCAACAGCGAATATCGGAAAAGATTGTTATATAGGTGCATTTGCCTACATCGGAGACAACGTTGAAATAGGCGACGGGTGTAGAATACATCCTCATGCAACGATAGAAGACAACACCAAGTTGGGCTGCAACTGCAATATATATCCCAATGTAACAATATATCATAATTGCCGCATTGGGAATAATGTTACAATACATTCTGGCTCTGTAATAGGTGCCGACGGTTTTGGCTTTGCCCCTAATACGGAAGGTTATGATAAGATACCACAAATAGGTATTGTAACAATTGAAGACAATGTTGAAATCGGTGCAAATACATGTGTTGACCGTTCAACAATGGGAAGCACTTATCTGAGAAAGGGTGTAAAACTTGACAATCTTGTACAGATTGCCCACAACACAGACATCGGTGAAAACACAGTTATGTCTGCCCAAGTAGGTGTGGCTGGAAGCTCAAAGGTAGGTGCATGGTGCATGTTTGGCGGACAAGTAGGCATAGCCGGTCACAGCAGTATAGGTGACAAAGTGTTTCTTGGAGCACAATCCGGTGTTCCCGGGAGTTTGAAAGATAACCAGACGCTTATAGGCACTCCCCCTATGGAACCCAAACAGTATTTCAAGTCACAGGCAATATTCCGCAAACTTCCTGACTTATACAGACAAATCAATGCCCTTCAGAAAGAAGTGGAACAATTAAAAGAATTGCATAAACAATAAAATAACGAAAGCATGCTAAAGCAAAATACACTAAAAGGTAGTTTTGCCCTTTGTGGAAAAGGACTTCATACAGGATTAAGCCTTACCGTCACATTCAATCCCGCAAAGGAAAACACCGGATATAAAATCCAAAGAATAGACATTGAGGGACAACCTGTAATCGATGCCATAGCTGAAAACGTAATTGATACACAACGTGGAACCGTTCTTGGAAAAGGAGATATAAGAGTTTCGACCGTAGAGCACGGGCTCGCAGCCCTTTACGCATTAGGTATAGACAACTGTCTTATACAGGTAAACGGACCGGAATTTCCTATTTTGGACGGTTCGGCTGCACCATATATTGAAAAAATAAATGAAATTGGAATAGAAGAACTAAACTCTCCCAAAGATTTCTATGTGATACGTCACAAGATTGAAGTTAAGGATGAAGAGACCGGTTCGTGTATAACAATTCTTCCGGATGAAGAATTCAGCTTGACTGTGATGTGCTCGTTCCAGTCCAAGTTTATCAACAGCCAGTTTGCCACACTCGATAAAATTGAAGAATTTCCTACAGAAATAGCACCGGCACGCACATTTGTATTTGTACGTGATATAGAACCGTTGCTGAACGCCAACCTTATAAAGGGAGGAGACATGGACAATGCTATCGTTATATACGAACGCCAAACCACCCAGGAACGTCTTGACCAACTGGCTGATCTGCTTGAGGTGCCTCACATGGATGCTACAAAATTAGGATATATCCAACATAAGCCATTGGTATGGGAGAATGAGTGTACACGTCATAAGCTTCTTGACCTCATTGGCGATATGGCTCTAATAGGCAAACCTATAAAAGGACGTATCATAGCCACACGACCGGGACACACTATAAATAACAAATTTGCACGTCTCATGAGAAAAGAGATACGCAAACATGAGATACAGGCTCCTATATATAATTGTTGCGACACACCGATAATGGATGTTAACCGCATTCGGGAACTTCTCCCCCACCGATATCCCATGCAATTGGTGGACAAAGTTATTGAAATTGGAGCAAGCAGCATTGTTGGTGTAAAGAATGTAACGAGCAATGAGCCTTATTTCGTAGGGCATTTCCCTCAAGAACCTGTAATGCCCGGTGTATTGCAAATAGAAGCGATGGCACAATGTGGCGGTCTGTTGGTACTGAACACATTGGAGGAACCTGAGCGCTGGTCTACTTATTTCATGAAGATAGACGATGTAAAATTCAGGCACAAAGTTGTTCCTGGCGATACACTGATATTCAAAGTAGATTTGCTTGCCCCGGTACGCCACGGTGTATCATCAATGAAAGGATATGTATTTGTAGGAGATAAAGTGGTATCGGAAGCAACATTCACCGCACAGATTGTAAAAAACAAATAACAGCAAAATTGCTTTAATCATTATATAACCATTATGAATCAGATAAGTCCATTAGCATACGTTCATCCGGAGGCAAAACTTGGGGACAACAATATTATCGGTCCTTTCTGTTTTATTGACAAGGATACGGTTATTGGTGACAACAATACTTTCCAGAATAGCGTGACAGTTCATGTGGGCGCACGAATAGGAAACAACAACGAAATATTTCCTGGTGCAAGCATAAGCACCAAACCACAGGATTTAAAGTTTAAAGGCGAGCATACTACATGTGAAATCGGTGACAACAACAGCATACGTGAAAACGTGACAATATCACGTGGAACGGCATCTCGCGGAACAACAAAGGTGGGAAGCAACAATCTTCTCATGGAATGTGTACATATTGCACACGACTGCATTATCGGCAACCAAACAATCATAGGCAACTCGACAAAGTTTGCAGGTGAGGTTATTGTTGACGATTGCGCAGTTATCAGTGCCAATGTACTTTGTCACCAGTTCTGTCACATAGGCAGCTATGTGATGATACAAGGAGGTTGCAAATTCAGTCAGGACATACCACCTTATATTATTGTAGGCAAAGAACCGGCAAGATACTTCGGTCTAAACCTTGTAGGTCTGCGTCGCAGAGGTTTCAGCAACGATACAATAGAAAATATACACAACGCATATCGCCTGATATATTCAAAAGGACTTAAGTCGGAGGCTATAAAGGAGATACAGGAGAAACTGCCGAAATGCAAGGAAATTGACTACATAATAGATTTTATCACGTCTTCTCAACGAGGCATCATTAGATAAGAACCATACATTACAATAATGATATTTAGTGCTTGGTGCGTTTCAACAAAAAGAAACACCAAGCACTAACTTTTACCCCTCAGACGACAAAAGACAAGAACAACATGAACAATCTTATCGTAATATCAGGTCCCACTGGAGTCGGAAAGACAGAGCTTTCCATCAATATAGCCAGACACTTCAACACATTTATCATAAACGCTGATTCAAGACAGTTGTTCAGGGAACTGCCTATAGGTACCTCTGCACCAACGGAGGACCAACTGAAAAAGATTAGACACTTCTTTGTCGGAACGCTCAGCATACACGATTATTATAGTGCAGCCATGTTTGAAATGGATGTAATGAAATGTCTAAGTGAACATTTCGCATCGGACAACCACAACGGCATAGCACTAATGACAGGCGGGAGCATGATGTACATAGATGCCGTATGCTATGGTATAGACGATATTCCTACCGTTGATGATGTCACACGCAATACAATGAAAGAACGATATGAGCGAGAGGGACTTGACGCTTTATGCCATGAACTTGAGATATTGGATCCGGAATATTACGATATAGTGGATAAAAACAATCCCAAACGTGTTATCCATGCACTCGAAATATGCCACATGACCGGAAAGACATATACTTCATTCAGAAAGAACAAAATAAAGAAAAGACCTTTTAATATAATAAAGATAGGACTTAACCGTGAGCGAGACGAACTTTATGACCGTATCAACAGACGTGTTGTTGAAATGATAAACAGCGGATTGGTGGACGAGGCACAAAAAGTGTATGCCATGAAAGGACTAAACTCGCTTAATACAGTTGGTTATAAAGAACTGTTCGAGTTTTTTGCAGGTAACTGTAAGCTCGATGAAGCCGTATTCAGGATACAATGCAATACACGCAGGTATTGCAGGAAACAGCTTACATGGTTCAAAAGAGATGAAAAAACAGCATGGTTTCATCCCGATAACTTTGAAGAAATCATAAATTATATTGAAAGTAAGTTACAATAGATAAGTTTTTTATTACTTTTGTAAATCTATTATTCAAAGAAACATAAAACAATATCATACATTATGTTTGAGAAAGTAAAGGTGGCAGCAGAACTATGCCGCAGAAAAATTGCCGGTCTATGGTCATGGTACAAAAATCTGTACAAAGGTCGCGCATGGTACACAAAAACAATAATAGTCATATGTTCACTGATAATATCGCTTATCATTTATCTTGTAATGGTGGACATAAACTTTCTTTGGCTGTTCGGAAAGTCCCCCGGCTTCTCACAGATTAAAAATCCACAGACCAATGAAGCGTCAGAAATATACAGTTCCGACGGAGTTCTCATCGGAAAATATTTCAATCAGAACCGTACACCGGTAAAATATGAAGATGTAAACCCCATATTTTGGAAAACCCTCATTGACACTGAAGACGAACGTTTCTACAGTCATTTCGGCATAGACATAACAGGATTGTTTGCTGCAGTAAAGGACATGATAGTACACCACGATGCACGTGGTGCCTCAACTATCACACAACAGCTTGCAAAAAACATGTTCCGCGTCAGGACACAATACTCCACAGGACTGTTGGGACACATCCCCGGTGTGAGAATGCTGATAATGAAGAGCAAGGAATGGATTATCGCAACAAAGCTGGAACTTATATATGACAAGAAAGACATCATTACAATGTACGCCAACACCGTAGACTTCAGTTCCAATGCCTACGGAATAAAAACTGCGTGCAAGACATATTTCGGCATTACACCGGCAGAAATGACAGCGGAACAGGCTGCCGTATTGGTGGGAATGTTGAAAGCAACAACTGCATATAACCCTATCTCCAATCCGAAAAACAGTCTGAAACGCCGCAATGTCGTATTGCACAACATGCTTAAGCATAATGATCTCACACGAGCCGAGTACGACTCAATAATACAAATACCCATAAAACTGAACTTCAGTATAGAAAGCAACTACGACGGGCAGGCACAATACTTCCGCGAGGCTGTTGCAGACGAACTTAAAGACTGGTGCAACGATAACGGATACGACCTATACACAAGCGGTCTGAAAATATATACAACCATTGACACACGCATGCAGAAATATGCTGAAGAAGCAGCAATAAAGCAGATGAAGCAGGTGCAACGTAACTTCAACAATCATTGGAGCGGACAGGATCCATGGCGCGACGAGAAAGGACAGGTCATTCCCAACTTCATCGAGAACATAGCAAAACGGCAACCTGTATATAAGGCATTGCAACTGAAATACGATGGCAATGAAGACTCCATAAAATATTACATGAACAAACCGCACACGGTGAAACTGTTCGACTACGAAAATGGAGTCATTGAGAAAGAAATGAGCACAATGGACTCCATACGCTACATGGTGCACTTCATGCATTGCTCATTCCTCGCAATGGAGCCACAGACAGGCGAAGTGAAAGCATGGGTTGGCGACCTTGACTTCAAGTCATGGAAATATGACAAGGTAACGGCAATGAGACAGCCAGGATCTACGTTCAAGCTTTTTGTCTATACCGAGGCAATGAACCAAGGACTTACACCGTGCGACAAACGTCGGGATGAATATATACGCATGGAGGTTTACGACAAGAAAAAAGGAGAGACAACAATATGGACGCCAACCAATGCCAACGGACGTTTCTCCGGCGACTCCATTCCGTTACGCAGTGCATTCGCAAGGAGTATCAACTCCGTGGCTGTACGCCTTGGTCAGGAAATGGGAATAAAGAATATCATCAATACAGCCCATGAAATGGGAATAAAAAGCCCATTGGACGAAGCTCCGTCACTTGCATTAGGAGCATCAGATGTCAATCTGCTTGAAATGGTAAATGCCTATTGTACGATAGCCAACAATGGAAAACATGTATCACCCGTACTTGTAACAAGAATAATAGACAAAGACGGAAAAGAGATATACAAGGCGCAACGTGAAGAAAAGCAAGCCATACCATACAAAAGCGCCTTCTTCATGCAGCAACTGCTCATGGGCGGCATGCGCGAACCGGGCGGTACGTCGCAAAGCCTGTGGTCGTACATCGGCTCTGCCCCTGATACCGACTTTGGAGGAAAGACCGGAACAACAAACAATCATTCTGACGCATGGTTCATGTGTGTAAGTCCAAACCTTGTGGCAGGAGCATGGGTTGGCGGAGAATACAGGAGCATACACTTCCGTACGGGAGCCTTGGGACAAGGAAGCCGCACAGCCCTGCCTATATGCGGAAACTTCATACAGGCAGTTATGAGCGACGCCGCATTTGCAAAATATCATGGCAAATTCCGTACGCCGGATGATACCGATATAAAGTATGGCATGTACTCGTGCGCAAGCTATGTACCGGTGCGCAACGACACTGTAAGTACCGATACAACCGATGTTGTGACTGAAAATGAATCAAATGTTGTTGAAGATGAAAATGCTCCGGAAACGGATGAGAATACTCCATTGGACGATTGGGATTTATAAATGATCTGATATAACATCTTTATCATAATGAAAGGGATGTGTCAGAATTCAATATTTGTTGTATGTATGGACATATGCTTGTATTTGTCCGGTGCACAAGCCACCGATATTAAGGCTGTTATGAGCGGACAAATACAAGCATATATCCATATAACATGAATAATCCACTTATTTTGACACATCCTTTTCATTTCTCAACTAAATTCGTTTTTTCCTTTCTTTTTGATTTTCCATAACCCCGAAATACTGCGATCTTCTGAAAAAGAAAGCTTGTCGATGCGAAATATCGCCTAAATTCGCGTGCAGGCATAACACGTTAGACATCAGCATGTTACACACAAAAGCAATAAAGTGTGCATTATCGGAATAAGAAAGTTGCCTGATTTCTATGCGAAAGTTGCCTTATTACGTTGCCAAAGCAGCCCTTTTACCCTGCAAAGTGCGACATTTCTGCCCCTAAAAGCACGTGCTTTCCACTCTTTTGCACGTACTATTCCTATGAAAAGCACGTTCGTTTATAACAAAACGCATGCCCTTTTATCATTTACGACCGCCCTTGAAAACTTTTAACACGTAGAACGCGACTTTCAGACGATGATTTTGAAATGACAAAATGACACAAGAATACAATTTATAATTGACAATTGATAATTTATAATGGACACTTAAAGTTGTAGCAAAAATATATTTGCCTATTTTATGATATTCTTTTATTAATGTATCTTTCTATCATCTTATAGCCATAACAGCAAGAAACAACAGGCAGTATGGCACACAATACATAGCAACCGGCGGCATCCCAATAGGCAGAAGATGAAAACGGCACCCCATATATCGGATACAAGATGAGGTGAAACAGATTGTACACTATGGCGGAGAAAAGCAGATTATTACCTGCCAGCCGCCAAACGCCATCCTCTTTAGCTATTTTCCATGTCGCAATTCCGCCAATGCAGAAACATAGAGGATAAACGAACAAATGCCCTATGAGATAAAACAAGCTTATTCCATAGTTCAGAGCTTCCACACAAGTGGTTGCCACACCACAAAGCAACATCATTGTCTCGAATATCCAAAATCGTTTATCGGTCAGTTTCATGATTTATAGGAGAAAAGACTTAAAAGGATATAGTTTGCGAGCAATAATGGCAATATGCTGCCTCCCCATGATATGATAGAAATCATAAGATAGGCTAAACCGCTGAAACCATCATGTATTCTTATTCCAGCCCATATAAAAGTTGAAACTGCAATTAGGGGGCAGGCAATTCCCCAACCAATAAAGGAACTTGCAACCCAACTACTTGATTTTACCTTCCTATATGACAATACACCTGCCAACAAATAGGTTATCTCCCATATTACAAATATTTCAATATTTGCAGGATAAAGCAATTCTGAAAACTCGAAGCTCATGTTACCGGATATTAAGACTATGATTGCAAATAATCCCATGATGAATGGTATTGTGGCAAGCATACCTTCCAAAATCCAAAACCGTTTATCTTTCAGCCGCATTTTTTACCCCCGTTCTTACATAGACAGATAAACAACAATACTATAATAAGATAATTAGCCAATACGAGATACCCAACATTCAATAAAGCATCATGAGAATCGGACAGGACTCTTTCGACAGAAGGATATTTTTTAATATACATAGTTTGCATATATGACAACTCATATATTACGAAATTTATTATCGCCAAGATTGCCAGCGTCACTATGTCTGATATTTTCTGCCACTTCTTCATACGTTTCTCATATTGTTCTAACATCCACAAAGTTACTGTATTTTCCGCAAAAAGCCTTGTACTGCTATAAACAAAGTTCCTAACCTAAATGAAAAGAAGCTATTTGGTTGTAATTTCACTCCCCTATCCTTTCCTTTGCAGTGATATTCCATACTCTTTTAACGGTTATTACAGAGATTTTCGTTAACTTTGTGCCCGGAAAAATTATCTAAAGACATAATAAAGATAATGAGCAGAAAGAAGAAACCGTTACCGATATTGGAAAATATAACCATCACCGACTGCGCTGCAGAAGGAAAATCGCTCGTAAGAGTAGACGACAAAGTAATCTTCGTACCGTTCTGTGTACCGGGCGACGTGGTGGATTTACAGATACGCAAGAAAAAACATAGCTACTGCGAGGCAGAAGTCATCAGATTTATAAAATACAGCGATGTGAGAGAGACACCGATGTGCAGTCACTTTGGCATTTGCGGAGGATGCAAGTGGCAGAATTTGCCATACGAAGAGCAGTTGAAGATGAAACAAAAACAAGTGATGGACCAGCTCACACGCATCGGTAAAATAGAACTTCCCGAACCCCACCCCATTCTCGGCTCCGTAAAAACACGCGAATACAGGAACAAGTTGGAGTTCGGATGTTCAAACAAACGTTGGCTTACACGCGAAGAGGTTGCTGCAGGAACGGTATACGACAACATGAACGCAATAGGTTTCCATATTACAGGTGCATTCGACAAGATACTTCCCATCGAAACCTGCCACCTTATGGACAACCTGCACAATAACATCAGAAACGAAATACGCGATTTCGCATACAACAACGGCATGTCGTTCTTCGACCTGCGACAGCAACACGGTCTGTTGCGCGACATAATGATAAGAAACTCCAATACCGGAGAGTGGATGTTGCTGATACAATTCCACTTTGAAAATGACAACGACCACGAACTGGCAGAAAGACTGTTATGCCATATAGCAGACAAGTTCCCGCAGATAACGTCATTGCTATATGTAGACAATCAGAAGTGCAACGATACGTTCAACGACCTTGAAATAAAGACCTTTAAAGGTAATGACTTTATCTTCGAGACAATGGAGGATCTTAAATTCAAGGTTGGTCCGAAAAGCTTCTATCAGACTAACACCGAACAGGCATTGCATCTATACACCGTGGCACGCAACTTTGCCGGACTGACGGGCAACGAACTTGTGTACGACCTGTACACCGGAACCGGAACCATTGCAAACTTTGTGGCAAAGCAGGCACGACAGGTAATCGGCATAGAATATGTGCCGGAGGCAATAGAAGATGCAAAAGTGAACTCAAGCATCAACGGTATAGACAACACCATATTCTATGCCGGTGACATGAAAGATATTCTTAATGACGAGTTCATAGCCAAACACGGCAGACCGGACGTAATAATAACCGATCCGCCACGTGCAGGAATGCATCAGGACGTAACGGATACCATTCTGCGCGCCGCGCCGCGCCGCATTGTGTACGTAAGCTGTAACCCGGCGACACAGGCACGCGACCTTGCCGCACTTGACTGTCACTATCGTGTGACGGCTGTCCAACCCGTAGACATGTTCCCGCATACGCCACATGTAGAAAACGTGGTGTTGCTCGAGAAAAGAGAGCAACCGAAAACGCCGACCGTGGAAATACAATGATTGTCTGATTTTATCAAGACACCGTTTCATAACGATAAAACACATAATAAAGAACATAATTATCATTCTGTAAAATCACATTATACCTTTAAAAATATTATGAAAAGAACACACAACATCAAGGGCATGGACAGTGCCGATTATTTCAAGACAAGAAGTCTGCTTTCATACAAACGCAGAAGAAAGATATCATTGATACTTTTCAGAACAATGATATTTATTGCCATAATAATCGTAATCATGTCCGTAATATCAACATTCGTAGAAATCTGAACCGGCAAGACATACCATATCCCCACCGATGACACTACACAAGAACACAGCCTGTATGGCACTTGCAATGATAATGATTGTCGCATGCACGCATAAGAAATCCGAGACAATCGTCACGCCGTGGGGAGAAGTAAGTACAGACTCGACAAACGAGGCTTTTGCGATAAAAGACATAATGACAAACGGTGAAATGATTGTGCTGACCATTTCCGGTCCGGATACATACTACGACTATCACGGGCACGGCATGGGAACACAATATCTGCTATGCGAAAAGTTTGCCGCACACCTTGGAGTATCCGTGCGTGTGGAATTATGCAAAGACACAGCAGAGATGATAACACGCCTCTGCAACGGAGACGGAGACTTGATTGCCGTAATGCTTCCACGCAAGTTAGGCAAGACATACCCGATACAGTTCTGTGGCGCTGCCATAGACTCTCTCGGTGTTCAATGGGCGGTATCCGATGAAAACCGGGAACTGGCAGACACGCTAAACAACTGGTATCGCCCGTCTATGCTTGCAGAGATAAACAGGGAGCAACGCATGATGTTCTCGAAAAAGAGTGTCAGACGGCGCACGTATTCGCCATTCCTCAACAAATCTGCCGGTATTATATCCTCTTACGACCCGTTATTCCGCAAATACGCACCCGTTGCACGCTGGGACTGGAGACTCATTGCAGCACAATGCTATCAGGAATCATGCTTCGACCCAAACGCACGTTCATGGGCAGGGGCATGCGGTCTGATGCAGATAATGCCGTCTACGGCCACACACCTCGGCTTGCCGCTATCCAAGATATACGACCCGGAACAGAACATATCCGCCGCCACGAAGTTCATATCCCAACTTATGAATTCTTTCCGCGACATTCCCAACACGGAACAGCGACACCTTTTTGTGCTTGCCGCCTATAACGCCGGTCCGTTGCACATACGCGACGCCATGGCGCTGGCACGCAAAAACGGACGTAATCCGCATCTTTGGAACAACGTGGCACCGTTTGTTCTTGCTTTGCAGACGCCTGCCTACTACAACGACCCTGTGGTGAAATACGGTTATATGAGAGGAAGCGAGACCGTTGACTACGTGGAACGCATAAGGCAGCGCTATGCACAATACCGCGGTGTGCCATACAAATCATCGGGAATACATGAACCGGATATAAAAACGGAGGAAATGATTCCGTATAATCCGATGACGCCGAGAAAGGCACGGAAGAAACATAGGTTTAAGATTTGATTTAAGGAGATAAGGAGGAGATAAAAGGAGATAAAAGGGAGATAAGGGACGTATGCTTTATCGCTTCGTACATGACATGACAATAATAAAATGATGGCGGGTCGACATAAGCAATCATCCGCGTTGTAGGGACATATTTTTCACTTCGTTCAACAACACGTCTTGTATTTGTCCGTCTGTAACAGACACATTATCAAATCATTATACAAGCGGACAAATACAAGACGTGTTGTTGAACGAAGTGAAAAATATGTCCCTACAACGTGGATGGCACCTCAATACAAATCAGACTCATTTGGAATACTTTTCAATAAGTTTCTCTGCCTGCTCATTGCCAAGCTCCTGCGCCTTTTTCATATTTTCCAGTCCTTCTGCCTTATTTCCTTTCTGCACTTGAGCCAGTCCGAGCAACAGATAGCCGTCGGCATAGTCCGGAGCAAGCTCCACACAGTGTTGCGCAGTCTTCATAGCCTCGTCAATCATGTTTACTCTTAATTCAAGCGAAGCTTTCTCCGCCCAATATAAAGGTTCTTTGGGGGCAAGCATCACTGCCATATTTATATCGATGAGCGCCTGTTTGAACAATTTGCCTTTTACCTCTGCCTGCTCACGCACATAATAGAAGTCTGCGCCAAGCTGACGGCGACCCTTCAGCAGTTCGTAACGTGTATAATCAAATACCGCCTGACGGTAGTTTCCCTCCTCTACATACACATCGGCGCGGGCAAGGAAATAGGGAGCCGCCTCAACGATGCGAAGAGTGTCGGTGTTGTTCACCGCACTGTCGAGCAGAGCCAACACTTCCGTATTGGGAGCTTTCATCATCTGCTTGCAACGTGCCGCCTCATAATAAAGTTCAGAGTTGTGCAGTGATGTCGCGGTCAGTGCCATAAACATGTCATACGCCTGCCGGTATTCGCCCTTGGAAAACTTCACCAATGCCTGCTGATGCCTGTAAACAGGCAGAGGATTTATGCTGTACGCCTTCTCCGCCTCATCGAGAGCCTTGTCAAGCGACCACGATGAATACGGTGCAGGGTTGTAAAGCTCCTTGTCGTATATTATCTTACTGTAATTGAAATGCGCATCATCCTTGTTTGCGACGCTGCTTATCGCCTTTTCCATGCTCTTTGCAGCATCGTCAAACTTATTTGCCCTTACGGCTATCTGCGCCTTTGCCACATATCCGTCCAACAATGCAGGATATGCCTTCAGGAAATCGTCCACTGCCGCAGCATGCTTCAACGAGTCACCGTTCTGACCTATTATCATCAGTGCAAGCACAGCCTGTTCCCTGTCATCGGGAAGAGCCGTGGGGATAGATATTTTGCGGAAGACATCCTCATTTGCCGAGAGGGCGCTCATCTTCAAATCCGCAACATAGCGCGCATCGGTTGCATGGATGTCGCTGTTTGTCGTCGAAGGCTGCATCAGTCCTATCACCTCGCCACCGGCATTTACAAACGGGCACGCCACTGTGTTGTCCGAAGCATCGAGGGTAAAGATATAGTACGAATACTTGTCCATGAATGTCTCCACGTTTCTCACCGTGGCTGACTTCGGCGACGGTGACTTCACCGAATACGGAACAAGCCACACCTGTGCGCCCGCCTTTGCAGCCGACGACGCCAGAGGAGCGGGCGTCGTCTTGCCGTCGACCTTGAACTTTGCCACATCGTATATGCTGTTTGCGCCAAGCATACGCGTCACATCCATCTTGTTGCCGCGGGCATCTATCACCACCGCACGCGCAGCGCCGATAAAAGGCGCAAGGTTGCTTATCGCCTCGCCGTCCGTTCCGACGAACACACCGTGTCCGGATGCCAGCAGACTGCCGTCTTCCTTGAATGTAGTAAGTGTGAATACAGACTTCGCCACGTTCTTTACTGCTGCCGGCTGGGCTTTCAAGGCGCCGCAGACAGCTATCAACACTATTATTATAGTTACAATCCTTTTCATATCGTCAAATAAAATTAAACCTATACATTATATATATTATATCATCCCAAGCAGTTCTTTCGCGTTGCTGACCGCCGCTTCGCTGACATCCGAGCCGCTGAGCATCTGAGCAATCTCACGCACGCGGTCATCGGGCGACAGAACATCCATGCGGCTTTCCGTTCCGCCGGAAGTGTCGATTTTATATACCTTGTAATGCGTCGTGCCGCGCGCGGCAATCTGCGGCAGATGCGTGATGCTGATGACCTGTCTGTCTTTCAACGCCATTTCCTGCATTATCATCGCCATGCGCTCTGCCGCCTTACCGCTCACGCCGGTGTCTATCTCGTCAAAGATGATTGTCGGCAACTTCACCGCACCGCTTATCATAGCCTTCAGCGACAGCATCACACGCGCGATCTCTCCGCCCGACGCCACCTCCGAGACAGGTTGCAGGGGCATGTTCTTGTTGGCGCTGAACATGAACACCACACGGTCGGCACCGTCGGCTGCCAAGTCCTTATGCTCCAGAGTAACTGAAAAGCGCACATTTGGCATGCCGAGAGCCACGAGCCTCTTCTGCATCTCCCCCTCTATCACGCCCGCCGCCTTACGCCTAAGCCCGGACATGCGCGCCGCCTTCTCCTCACACAACTTGAATATCCGCTGCTTCTCAGCCTCAAGTTCCTTAAGATGCGCGTCGCTGTTGTCTATGTTTTCCAACAATTCGCCGTGGTGCCGCCGTATCTTCAACAGCTCGTCCACCGTAGACACATGATGTTTCTGCTGCAAGGAATAGATACGGTCGAGCTTTGAATTGATAACCTCCAGACGCTGCGGGTCGAAACTTATGCTTTCTGCATTGCCGCTCACCTCGTCGGCTATATCCTTCAGTTCGATATAACAACTGTCGAGCCTTTCCGCCGCATCCTTTATGTCCGGACAGATGCCGCCGATGCCGCCGAGCGTGCGTGCAACTTCCTTCAGACGCTCCACCACGCCCTCGCCGTCGCCGCCTGCAAGTATGCTGTCGGCGGCAAACAAGGCTGTCTTTATCTCCTCCACATGGTTCAGCGTCTCGCTCTCCTGCTCGAGAGCCTCCTGTATGTCCGGTTCAAGTTGGGCATCGCACAGTTCGTTATACTGAAAACGTATGAAGTCCTCGTTGCGCATACCGTCTTCTATCTCACGTCGCACGCGGTCCGCCTCTTTTACGGCGGCGATGTATCCGGCAAACTCACGCCTGTAGTCGTCGAGCGCGTCCTTGTCCTGCGCAATGACGTCCACTACGTTCAACTGGAAGTCCTCATCGCTCAGCAACAGGTTCTGATGCTGGCTGTGTATGTCTATCAGCTGCTCGCCGAGCCGGCGCATCGTCGTGAGCGGCACGGGCGTGTCGTTTATAAACGCGCGGCTCTTCCCGGCGCTCGTCAGTTCGCGCCTCAGTATACAGTCGTCGGCATCGTAGTCTATGTCGTTTTCTGTGAAAAACGCCTCCATGTCATAGCGGCTGAGGTCGAAATGCGCCTCTATCACGCAGCGGCTGCATCCCGTCTTTATCAGTTTCATGTCCGCCCGCTGCCCCAGCAACAGGTTTATCGCACCGAGTATAATGCTCTTTCCCGCGCCCGTCTCGCCCGTTATCACGGAGAAACCGGGGAAGAAACGCATGTCGAGCGTGTCAATAAGGGTAAAATCCTTTATATATAGTTGTTTCAGCATTTCAGTTTCACGTTATATGCTTCTTATTCCTTTATCTTCTCCCAATAATTGTTCTGCGACGCGTTTATGGAAAAGAGGATATCATAAACGCTTTCCTTCTCCTTCGGCGTGCCTTTGCCCTTGTATATGCTCGCCAGCTCGTCCTTCTTGTAGTCCGTCCATATCTGCGGCAGGAGACTCAAAGGCTTGTCTTCGTGCACCTTCTTTAGATTTGTCTCTATCGTCGTCGTTATGTTGGTGCGTCCGCGCTCCGCATTGTTCGCCATCTCGTCCAGTCCCGTGCGGTAGTAGTCGTACTGCAACTGTCTGAACGGTCGCATGGCGCCCTCCATATAGTCGTTGATGATGGCAAAGCGGTTACGGTCGTTCTCAAAAGCCTTCCAACCGGGATACGACAGGTTCTGCGCATTGTTCGTAAGGTTGAGACAACGCTGCAGAAGGTCCTCGCCGCCCATGGGAGAGAAGCTGTCGAGGTCGAGACCGATTATAAGATAGGCGTAATAGGCGATGAGCGCCGTCAGCTGGTTGTCTATCTGCTCTTCGTTGTAGTTGAGCTGGTCGAACTGTGCGAACTCGAAATTGAACTCATCGTCCTTATTATTATATAAGGTGGTGGTGTACGAGGAGTTGTACACCGGTCGGTTTGCCTGTATCAGCGCGTTGCACGTGAAGATATTCGACGACTGGTCGTATTTTGTCACGGTGATATTGAAGTTGCAGACGATGCGTTCGTTCTTCTGAAACTGCAACGACGTCCACTGCATGTCGTTTATAAACTGCTCCAACGTCTGCTGCAGGTTGTCAAACACGCTCGCATCCGTTCCCTGTATCTGGTTATGATTTATCGTGACGCGCGCCTGAAGCTCCTGCGCATCCGTCTTTATCGCCGCAACCACGGCAAATAATATCATCAATATGTATTTCATGATTGCAAATGTACGAATAAGTTGAGAGCAAAACAACAAATTCATTTGTTTTTTGCCGAGACGGAGTACATTGGACGTAGCCGAAGGCGAAGTCAAATGTACGAAGAATATTCGATAAAACAAAGGAGATAAGAGGAGATAAAGGGGAGATATGGGGGAGATAAAGGGACGTATGCCTTCAAGATGTGTTCTCCAACAGGAGAAGATAGCGTAAGGAGATAGAGAAGATAAGGGGAGATATGGGGAGATAGAGGACGTATGCCTTGTCGCTTCATATATACATGATATATACCCTGCGCTTCGGGAAGGTGTCAAAATGCGATATCTGCTGTTGTAGGGACATATTCTTGTATTTGTCCGCCCATAACAATTTGAAAATCAGTGGATCTGTACCGGACAAATACAAGAATATGTCCCTACAACGCAGGTGACTGCTTGTTCTGACACACCCTCCTACACGGCACAAAAGACGTCCTCTCCAATTATAAATCACCTTCGTGGGCTTTTCATTTGTCAACTGTTTTCCTTTTTTACCTATCACTTTGTCATTTCAAAACTATCGTCTGCAAGTCGCGTTCTACGTATTAAGAGACGTTAAAAGCGGTCGTAAAAGGCGAGAAAACATGCTTTTGAGGATGAAAGGACGGGCATTTTACGTCTGAAACGCCGCCTTTTGCAGGGTAAAAAGGGTATTTAGGAACTCTTTAAAGAGGTGCTACAGAGTTCTGTACTATATGCTACAGATTTCCATACTATATGCTACAGATTTCTCTACTATATGCCACAGATTTCTCTACTATATGCCACAGATTTCTCTACTATATGCCACAGCTTTCTCTACTATATGCTACAGAGTTCTCTACTATATGCCACAGAGTTCTCTACTATATGCTACAGATTTCCATCTCATATGCGATACATTTCTATCTCATATGCGATACGTTTACATCTCATATGCGATAGAACCCCGAAAAGCATATTTAAACAGGGCAAAAATACTGTTTATGGGACATTATAAGGCGCTTTCCAGCCCTAAACGATGCACACTTTCCTGCTTCCTGACGTAATTTACTGATATCAAACACGTTATACCAGCACGCGTATTTTGGCGTTCTTTCGCCCCGACATGCTTCTTTTTTCTGAATATCGCCGTATTTCGGGGTTATGGAAAATCAAAAAGAAAGGAAAAACGCCATTATAATTAATAATTGATAATTCATAATTTATACCTGCGCCGTGTAGGGATGCTCCCCGGAGCATCCGAAACCGCATAGCTTGCGTCATTCGCAATCACATCGGCTTATCATTCAAATCTATTCGGGTAATTATCCATATTCTTTTCGGCTGCACCATGGTACAGCTCTACCCGTTGGAGAATACGCAACCCGTTGGAGAACACGCATCGGAGGCATACGTCCTCTATCTCCCCCATATCTCCCCTCTTATCTTCCTTTATCTCCTTCCCTTATCTCCTCCCTCTCGACAAAAAACAAATAAATTTGTTGTTTTATTATCGACTTATTCGTATCTTTGCAGCCGCTGTAGGTTTGCAACCAATACGTGGGTTCGGGATAAGCAACAATCGCTTCAGTCGTGTTCTCCTCATGTAGGGACATATTCTTGTATCTGTCCGCACGCCTCATAGAGGCGTTCTTTATACTGTTCACACAGATAAAAGCGACAAAACGACAAGGCATTTGTATTGAAGACATTGACTTCTTATCTGAACGCCTCTTCGATGCGTGCGGACAAATACAAGAATATGTCCCTACATGAGGAGGATATGTTCGGATTTCCGTTATCTCGAACTCGCGTAACCAGTGCAATTAAAAGGGAATCAGGTGAGAGTCCTGAACAGTCCCGCTGCTGTAAGCTGCCGTTTGCGAGACAAACACAAAGCCACTGATACTATCGGGAAGGCGTTTGTCTACGGGCAACAAAGTCAGAAGACCTGCCTCCGGCATGTGTATATATTTTCTGCGTGCTCGAGGAAAGCTGCAGAACAACAACATCATTATGAGAAAGATTCTAACAATCGCAGCACTGTTGTGCACATCCGGGGTAGCTGTCTGCGGTCAGACGGCAGGAAACGACTCTGTCTGCGGCAAGACGAAAGCCATCGACGGCGTTGAAGTGTCGGCAAAACGCACATCGGGCAACATACTGTCGGACAAGCCGTTGCAGACGATAGATAAAGAGACTGTCGACATCATGGGTTTTCACACCGTGGCAGACATCGCCAAGAAGTTCGCCGGGGCGAGCGTGAAGGACTACGGGGGCATAGGCGGAATGAAAACCGTATCGGCGAGGAACATCGGCGCGCACCACACCGCCATAAGCTACGACGGCGTGACGATAAACAACACACAAGCCGGGCAGGTGGACATCGGACATTTCATGAGCGACAACATAGCGCGCCTGTCGCTCGCATTGGGCGAAGGCAGCGACCCTATGCAGACGGCGCGCCACTATGCCTCGGCGGCACTGCTGTCGATAGAAACCGAGCTGCCGCGGTTCGACGCCAAGGATTGGACGTTCAAGAGCAAGCTCCGCGGCGGTTCCTTCGGTATGGTAAGCCCCACGATGTCGTTATGGAAAAAGCTGTCGGAGAAGACGGTGGTATCCGCCAACGCCACATTCATGCGCGCCGACGGCGCATACCCGTTCGAACTGAAGAACGGCAGGCTTACGACAACCGAGAAGCGCAGGAACAGCGACATATACTCGTGGCAGGGCGAGGTGAACATGCACAACACGTTCGACAACGGCGCCACTCTTCACTCAAAGGCATACTACTATTATTCGGAAAGGGGGCTGCCGGGCGTCGTAATCCTATACAACAACGATGCAAAGGAGCGTCTTTGGGACGAGAACTTCTTTGCACAAAGCGTTTATAAAAGGAGTTTCGGCAACAGACTGAAGCTCAACGCCATACTGAAATACACGCATTCGTGGAACAGATACGAGGACATCAACGTGAAATACCCCGACGGCAGGCTGACAGACATAAACCGGCAGAACGAATACTACGCCTCGTCGACGCTCATGTGGCTCCCCGTAAAGAACGTCTCGGTGGCTTTTGCACAGGACTTCTTCATCAACACCCTCGGCAACAACATCGAGACGCAGCCCGATCCCAAGCGTTACACATCGTTGAGCGCCCTGTCCGCCCGATACAGTGGCAAGCGGCTGACCGTAAACGGCAACATCGTAGGGACATACGCCGCCGAGCATGTGGACAAGGGCGACAAGCCCGCCGACCGCAAGCGGCTCTCCCCCTCGCTGTCGGCATCCTACCGCCTCATCGCCGACCGCTCTTTGTTTGTGCGCGCGATGATAAAGAGCACGTTCCGCATACCTACGTTCACAGACCTGTACTACATGCACATAGGCAACACCGGACTGAAGCCGGAAAAGGCTGTCGAGTACAACGCCGGCATGACATGGGCGGGGAAAACAGGCAGGACGCTCTCCATGCAGATTACCGTCGACGGCTATTTCAACAACGTCAGCGACAAGATAGTCGCCTTTCCGACAACATACGTATGGAAGATGGCGAACTTCGGCAAGGTGCACATCACCGGAATAGACGCCACAATGGCTTTGGGATGGCACATCGCAAAGGGCTTCGACGCCGAACTGACGGCTGCCTATACTCTCCAGAAAGCCGTAGACAAGACCGATACGCAGCGTTCGAGCTACAACAGGCAGCTGCCCTACACGCCCGTGAACAGCGGCAACGGCACACTGACACTAAACACGCCCTGGATGAGCATCGGATACAGCGTCAATGCCTGCGGCGAACGCTACAGCATGAGTCAGTCTACGGACGAGTACAGGCTCGAACCGTATTGGGACCACTCCATAACCCTCTCGCGCAAGTTCAAACTGAGGAGCTGCGCGCTGCAGGTGGCGGGAAGCATATACAATCTCACGGACGAGCAGTACGAAATAATACAGTACTACCCCATGCAGGGGCGCAACTGGCAATTATCCGCAACTATTACATTATAAAATAAACATTAAAACAGTTATTATGAAAACAAGTAAAATGCTTCTATCGGTCCTCTGCGGACTGGTTCTCTCATTCGGTTTCTTCTCATGCAGCGACGACGACAGCGAAGACTGGTCTTGGAAAGAAGGTTCAAAAGTCGAACTGCCACGCTATCGCGCGTTCGTCCTTACCGAAGGAACATTCAACCACAACAACTCGCACCTCACATTCCTCGATCCGGCGCAGGACACCATTTACACCCGCGACATATACGAGGCACAAAACGGCATAAAGCTGGGCGACACAGCCAACGACATGATCGAACACGACGGTGACATCTACATCGTAGTGAACGTATCGAAAGTATTGCTGCGCCTTAACGGCTCGGGAGTGGAGCTTGCAAGATACACCGACTTTGCGACACTGGGCGAACCGCGCAACCTTGTGGAAGAAGACGGCAAGCTCTACGTCACATGCTACGGCGGATACGTGGCACGTTTCGACGCTAAGACGCTCAAACCGGAGAAGTCTGTGAAGGTGGGAAACACTCCGGAACAGATTATAGAGCACAACGGCAAGCTCTATTGCGTAAACTCGGGCGTGGCATCAAACACCCTGTCAATAATAGACATCAACAAGTTTGACAAGGCGGAGAGCGTGGAGATAATGAGCAACCCGTTCGGAATACAGGAAGACAACGGGCACATCTACATCATGGCATACGATGCCAACTACAAAAGATACATCTCGCTCTACAACGAAAGGACAAAGACCTGCACGAAGATTGCCGACGCCGGCAACATGTATGCGGACGGCGACAATCTGTACATGGCAAACTCCACATCACCTGACTATATCAACTATCAGACAAACTATTCGATCTATAATGCCAAGACCGGACAGACAAAAGAATGGAAGATGACCAACCTGCCTGCCGTAATGACGCAGGGCACAAACACGGTATACATGATCGAGCGCAACGAATACGACGGCAGCTTCTACATCGGTCTGACGAATTATTTCGAAGACAGCAAGCTGTATCACATCGCTGCCGACGGAAAATACATATCAAGCGTACCGGCGGGAGGCATAAGCCCCAACTCAATGATATTCATCAGATAATGAGGAGAGTATTAAAGTATATCGTTGTATGTGCAACGGTTCTGATATCTTCGTGCTCCGGCAAGACAACCGCCGGGCATGAAGATGCCGGCGACAGCATGACAATGAAGTATGCCGAGCATATAAAGATTGTGAAGCATAGAGACTACACAACCGTCACGCTCACCGACCCGTGGAACGCCGGCAAGACGCTTCATACATACATACTCGTAAAAAAAGGAACGCAACACAGCGGAAAACTGCCCCAAGGCACGGTAATCAGGATACCGCTGGAGAAATCGGTGATAAGCACGTCGGTACACAGCGTATTGCTGCTGTCGCTGAAGAGAGAGAACAGCATTGCCGGAGTTTGCGATGTTCCATACATAAAGAACGCCCGTATTTCCCTTGCCGTAAAGAACGGAAGCATTGCCGACTGCGGCAGCAGCATGGCTCCGGCGATAGAGAAGATTATCGAACTGCACCCTGACGCGATACTGCTGTCGCCCTTCCGGAACAGCGGAGGCTACGGAAAGATTGACAAGTTGGGCATCCCCGTAATAGAAGCCGCCGATTATATGGAAACGACGGCACTGGGGCGCGCCGAGTGGATGAAGTTCTACGGACTGCTTTGGGGCGCCGAAGAAAGGGCGGACAGCATATTCAATGCCGTAGAGAAAGAATATATGGAACTGAAAACGCTGGCAAAGACGTCGAGAGTAAGCAATTCCATACTCATGGATACTAAAACAGGCTCGGTGTGGTATGTTCCGGGAGGCAGAAGCACGATAGGACAGATTATAAAAGACGCCGAGATAGCATATCCGTTTGCCGACAACGACAACAGCGGAAGCCTGCAGCTGTCGTTCGAAAAGGTGCTCGAAAGCTCTTCCGATGCCGGAATATGGATGCTTAGATATGCCGGCGACAAGCCTCTCGCGCTCGACGCTCTCGGCAAGGAATACAACGGATACAGACAGTTCAAGGCATTCAAGACCGGCGAAGTATACGGATGCAACACTCTGCATTCCACTTTCTACGAAGAAACACCGTTTCATCCGGAAAGACTGTTGCGAGACTTCGTCATGATAGCCCATCCCGACCTCGGAATAAAGGGTGACACCAAATATTTCTTCAAGCTTAAATGAACAGAAAGAGCATATACATATTATCAACATCGCTGTCCGTCGTTGCACTCTTCGTCCTGAACCTTTTCGTAGGTGCGGCAGACATCCCGTTACAAGACGTGATAAAGATACTGATATGGCAGGAGCACGAGAACGAAAGCTGGAGATACATATTAATGGAGTCTCGGTTGCCCCAGGCAATAACCGCCGCATTGTGCGGAGCGTCCCTCGCGGCATGCGGACTGATGTTGCAGGTGGCTTTCCGCAACCCTCTTGCCGGTCCGTCCGTATTCGGAATAAACAGCGGTGCAAGCCTCGGTGTCGCCATAGTGATGCTCGCGCCGGGCATAGGCATGTCTGCCGGAACAATATCGGCAGGCTCGTTTGTCGCCGTGCTGACAGCGGCATTTGCCGGCGCCATGGCAGTGATGCTGATAATACTGCTGTTTTCAGTCATCGTCCGCAACAACGTGATGCTGCTTATCATAGGCATCATGACGGGATACATGGCTTCGTCCGCCATTTCACTGCTTAATTTCATCGCAACCGAAGAAGGAGTACAGTCGTATATGATATGGGGAATGGGCAACTTCGGCGGAGTGACAATGAACGGCATTCCACTGTTTGCATCCGTCACCATACTTGGACTTGTATGCTCGCTTCTTCTCATCAAGCCCCTCAACGCCCTGCTTCTTGGGGAGCAATATGCCGAGAACCTCGGCGTAAGAACCACAAGGGTTCGCAACCTGCTGCTGCTTGTAACAGGTTTGCAGACTGCCATAACCACCGCATTTTGCGGTCCTGTGTCGTTTATCGGACTTGCCGTTCCGCATATCGCGCGCATATTCCTATTGACAGACAATCACAGAATTATAATGCCGGCAACCATGATATCGGGAATGGCAGTGGCACTGCTTTGCAATTTTATATGTGTGTTGCCGTGTACGGGCGGAGTATTGCCGCTCAATGCCGTAACACCGCTCATCGGTGCACCGGTAATAATATACGTTATAACAAGACGCAGACTTGTCTGACACACATTAAATGTGGTATATGGCTTGACTTTATTATATATAAAAACATAAAAAATCACGTTTTTTATGTATCTTTGCATAAGATAAGAAGGGCAACAACACTGCCATGACCTAAAACACAAGCATAAGATGAAAAAGACAGCCATAATAATAATAACGTCAATACTGGCAATGACTGCCATAAACGAGATACATGCTTTAGACCTTAAAGCAAAACTTTCACACTATTCCACAAAAGACGGGCTTGCCAGCAATGCAATATCCGATATCATTACTGACAAGTATGGCTATATTTGGCTTGCTACTTATAACGGATTGTGCCGTTATGACGGTTATTCGTTTTACAACTACAGCACAGGACTGAGAAGCAACATCTCGGATTTTCACAACAGAATACTCCAGATACATACAGATCCGGAAGGCAATATATGGATGAGAATGTATGACAACCGTGTATTTGTGCTCGACAGAAGAACGGACAAAATCATCAGTGCCTTTCAGGGAATAAACGGTGGCTACAACTTTATAACCACTCACAAAATAACAGTTGCTCCAAACGGAGACGTGTATGTGATAGTTGACAACAACGGTCTTTATCGTATAAAACTTAAAAACAGCAAGTTTATAAGAAAAAACTATCCGTTGGTCAATATAAATGTCAATAGCGTTGTATGTGACAACTCCGGCAATGTTTGGCTGGCAACCGATAATGGTATCATGCAACTCGACAACAAGACAGGAAAAATATCCAACCGCTGTTTCGGTGGCGAAGATATAACAGCTGCTACATGCAAGGAGAACAAACTGTACGCAGGTACGATGTCGGGAAAAATATTATGTCTTGACAACAAGAGACAACGCAAACTGATAAAACAGCTCGACGAAAAACATGTTTCTTCGATATATGCGGACAATAACGGACTGTTATGGTTCTCGACGGAGAAACAGGGTGTATCGCGACTTAACCCTGCAACAGGTGATGTAAAAGACTTTACCCAGATTGTCACCATACCCGACATAGATCTTAACGGTGGCATGTTCTGTGAAGAAGACGGCATTCTATGGGCAAGAATGAACCATGGTGGTTTCGGATATTATGACCGACAAGCTGATGAAATAAGATATTTTCACAACAATCCTGATAATCCCTGGAACTTGTCAAACACACTGACGACATATCTGCCTATGCCACACGGTGTGATATGGATGTCTACGATAAGAAGAGGACTTGAGAAACTCGAACTTTTCAACAACCAAATTTCAAGATATAAACTCGAACCCAATGCCACAAACTATGATGCCAATGAAATAAGGGCAATACTACAGGATAAGAAAAGCGGAAAACTGTTCATTGGAAGCAAGGCGGGAAAGCTGTATATCTTTGACAATGGAAAAAGAACTGTAATAGACAAAAACTCCGAAGGAGAGAACATCGGCAGGATATATCATCTGATGCAGGACCACAACGGGAATATATGGATGAGCACCAAAGGGAACGGACTGTACAGAATGACTGCCGACGGAAACGGAGGATACAATATGAAACATTTCTGTCACAATGAAAAGAACAGACAAAGCATAAGTTCGGATAATGTATACTGTACCGCAGAGGACAAGAAAAGCAACATTTGGGTTGCTACATTCGGCGGAGGAATAAACATGTTGCCGGGCGGAAACGACGGCAATGGTTTTATCAATGCCAATAACACTGTCAGTGACATTCAGAACAAACTGTACAGAAGAATAAGAACTCTTGCCGTGGACAATGACGGACTTGTATGGGCAGGAACATCCGACGGAATAATACTATTCAACTATAATGCCAAGACAAAGAAAATAGGCAGCACACAACTGAAACAGACAAAAAACTACAATGGTAATCTGGGACCGTTGGAAAGTTATGATATCATACAAATAGCAAAGGCAAAAGACGGACGGATGTGGATTGCAACAAACAGCGGAGGACTCAGCCGGGCTGTGCAGAAGGATAAAGACGGAGGATGGATGTTCGAAACATACAGCGACAAGAACGGACTGCCGTCCAGTGAGATAAAAAGCATCACGTTCGACAATAAAGGGACCGTATGGTTCACCACCGAACAGACAATATGTTCTTTCAATCCAGAGAAACAGCTGTTTGCAATATTCTCGTCATTAGACGGAATAGGAGACGTTAGCTGCTCGGAGTGTGCCGCCACGCAACTCAACAACGGGCAACTGTTTTTCGGCACTCTTGACGGATATTATCTAATAGACAGAAAGAACTTCTCTATGCCTAAGAACGAAGATCTCAAACTGAAAATAACAAATTTCTATATCAACAGCGAGATTGTAAGTCCGCGTCTGAACGATTTCTACGATTACTACATCCCGGACAGCAACTACGTTAAACTTCCGAGCAGGTCGAGTGCATTTGCCTTTAGCTTCGCATCACTAAGCCATCATCTGCAGCACAGGGTACACTATCAGTATATGCTCGAAGGATATGATGACGAATGGCACAATGCCGATGCCACGCACATGGCAAGTTTCTATGACATACCTGCCGGAACATACAAATTCAAGGTAAAGGCATTTCTGCTCGAATCGCCCGATAAATATGAGATAGCGGAAATCACGGTTAAGGTTCCTCCATACTTTTGGGCTTCTACTGTGGCACTGTGGATATATATAATATTGATAGTCCTTGGCTGCGGCATATACTTCTGGATGAGAAAGAAGCGCAAGATAAACCTGGAGAACATGAAGGTCATAAAGGTCGGACCGCAGGAAGTTGCCTTCAAGCATGATGATGATTACGAGTTTGTAAAACAGCTTCTCGACTGGCTGGAGGAACACTACACCGATGCGAATATAAAGATAGAAAACATGCTTGAGAACTCGTCGTTGTCAAGAACATCATTCTATAACAAGGTGAAATCACTGACGGGATTGTCACCGAAAGAACTTATAAGTGACTTCAGATTGAAGAAGGCTATAATGTATCTGGAGAACTCCAATATCACAATACAGGAAATTGCATATAAGACAGGGTTCAATGATCCGGTTTATTTCACCCGCACATTCAAGATGAAGATGGGCATGACACCGACAAAGTATCGTGAAGATGCAAGGAGCAAGAAACCGGCAAGCACAAACAGAAACACTGTCGAGGCATCGCCGGACGAACAGGAACAGTAAACAAACGGGCGGTGGGCGTGCACCATTGGGCATTGACCGTCAGACAAAGGAATAAAAAATAATGTAATGAAAAGACTTATTGCTTTTACCGCTTTCATAATCTGCATTAACTTATCATCGATGGCTGATACAAAAACTGTAAAGTTACGGGTGCTGGGCACAAGTGACGTACACGGATGCTTCTTTCCGTACAACTTCATAGAGCGCAAGGAGACAAAAGGCTCGTTGGCAAGACTTAGTACATACGCCGGCATGATGAGAAAAGAATACGGAGACAACCTCATCATGCTGGATAACGGCGACATACTGCAGGGACAACCCACGTGCTACTACTTCAACTATGTGAAGAATGACGTTACAAACGTTGCGGCAGAGGTCATAAACTATCTTGGCTACGATGCACAGACCATAGGAAATCATGATGTGGAGACCGGACATGCGGTATATGACAAGTGGATAAACGAGGTAAAATGCCCGGTACTTGGTGCAAACATAGTAAGAACCGACAACGGCAAGCCCTATCTGCGCCCTTACAAGATGATATGCAAGGACGGAATAAAGATTGCAGTTCTGGGACTTCTTACACCGGCAATCCCCAATTGGCTTACCGAGGACCTGTGGCAGGGCATGCGCTTTGAAGAAATGACAGCATCTGCACGCCACTGGATGGAATACATAAAGAAGAACGAAAACCCCGATGTCGTCATCGGACTGTTCCACTCGGGCAAGGAAGGAGGCATAACCACCGAAACGTATTACGAGGATGCAACATTAAAAGTGGCACGCGAGGTGGCGGGGTTCGACCTTATTATATTCGGGCACGACCATTCGCGATACTGCGGACAGATAACCAACACGGAGGGCAAGCAGGTGTTATGTCTCAATCCGGCAAACAATGCACTTGCCGTTGCCGATGCGGAAATAACGCTTACACTTGACAACGGGCGTGTAAAAGAGAAGACTGTAACGGGCAGGATAACGGACATTGCGGCATGCAATGCGGACAAAGAATACATGGAAAGGTTCAGATCTGTGACGGAAGACATAAACTCGTACGTGGGCAAAAAGATAGGAACATTTGCCAAAGGCATATACACAAGGGACAGCTTCTTCGGAAGTTCCGCATTCGTTGACCTTATTCACAATCTGCAACTGCAAATAACGGGAGCGGACATATCGTTCAATGCTCCTCTTTCCGTCGATGCCGGCATAGAAGCAGGCGACATATACGTAAGCGATATGTTCAACCTTTACAAGTATGAGAACCAGCTTTACGTGATGACGCTTACGGGCGAGGAGGTAAGAAAGCATCTTGAGATGAGTTACGACCTGTGGGTAAACACCATGAAATCGGCAGACGACCATATATTGTTGTTGGATACCGCTGCATTGACCGGCGGAAGACACAGTATGTTCCGCAACATGACGTTCAACTTTGACAGCGCTGCGGGAATAGACTATGAAGTGGACGTGACACGCCCCGACGGCGAAAAGGTGCACATCTTGCGCATGAGCGATGGAAAACCATTTGATAAAGCCGCCATGTATCGCGTGGTGATGAACAGCTATCGTGGCAACGGCGGCGGCGAACTGTTGACGAAGGGTGCCGGCATTCCGCACGATGAACTGAAAAACAGGATAATATACAAAAGCGAAAGGGACCTGCGACATTATCTGATGCAGGAGATAGAGAAGAAAGGAACAATAAATCCGGGCGCCAACAACAACTGGCGTTTCGTACCGGAAGAGTGGACAACGGAAGCCATAAAGCGTGACCACCGCCTGCTGTTCGGCGATAAATGAAAATTGTTTCCATATTAATAAGGAACGTATACCTATTATATATATATGAATACATGCTGGTTTGCTTTTTACAACTCCGACCTGTTACTTGAAAAACAGGCGGACGGCACATATACAATACCGCAAGGTGAAGAATGTCCCGTGGATAACAAAGGATGCCACGTGCACGATATCGACACGGAAAGCGGTCATATTGTAAAGACATTCAGTCTGTCTTCTTCTCCCGAAGATGATTCAAAGTACGAGCTTTGTCCGCTGCGCAAGTCATACAACCTGCTGCCTCTCGAGCTATATCTCGAAGCGGGAAAGTGTGAGGAGATATTATATTGGGACACCACTACGCAATACTGCGGCACATGCGGCTCGCCCATGCGCATGAATACCGGCATATCAAAAGTCTGCGACAACTGCCATAGGGAAATATGGCCCCAACTTGCCACAGCCGTAATATGCCTTGTTCACAAGGGCGACGAGATACTATTGGTGCGTGCCCACAACTTCCGAAGCAACTTCTACGGACTTGTCGCAGGCTTTGTGGAAACAGGAGAGACACTCGAACATGCCGTTGAGCGCGAGATAGCCGAGGAAACAGGACTGACAGTAAAGAACATCGAGTATTTCGGTTCACAACCATGGCCCTACCCCAACGGACTTATGGTCGGCTTCTATGCCGAATATGCAGGCGGTGAGATACATATACAACAGGAAGAACTCAAGACCGCCGGCTGGTTTCACATAGACAGCCTTCCCGTAATCCCGGAAAAGCTCTCCATTGCCCGCAAGTTGATAGACAACTGGCTGAAACTAAAGGTGAAGCTTCCAAATCGAAGTGCAAAACTTTGATTATGGAATAGCCATTACCTCACTCCTCTCGTGAGGGGCTGCCCGAGCGGCGGGGGCGGACGAGACCGCCCCCGAGAGCGGACAACAGCAGGATA
>Ga0209694_1000290_pt1 | contig 90650 bp, 88 predicted proteins | sample GluameincwithD2O_FD_187499 | JGI IMG/M metagenome (GOLD analysis project Ga0209694, IMG submission 187499) | Mouse cecum microbial communities from Vienna, Austria - Glucosamine amended microcosms incubated with D2O (SPAdes) (version 2) | ecosystem: Host-associated > Mammals > Digestive system >... | reverse complement strand
GGGTCGAAACTAGATTGCACTGTCTCTTTTTCTTTCTATACAGTGTATTGTGACCGAAAAGACCTCAAGATAAAAGGAGTTGTTCTGACCTTCCACCTCACAGGCTGGATAGGACAGGAACAACTCCTTTTCAGTTTTACTGATTAAATTTGGAGGCTTGATTCGACCTCACAAATCTTTGGATATTCAAAAAAACACCCGTTGCCGGGTGCGGTGTTCTGCTTACGCCTTTTCCAGAGCAGCCTTTGCCTCGTCGCAGACCTTCGTGAAGCCTTCTGCGTCGTGGATGGCCATTTCGGACAGCATCTTGCGGTTGATCTGGATGTCAGCCAGCTTCAGACCGTGCATCAGCTTGTTGTAGCTCATGTCGTTCATGCGGGCTGCAGCGTTGATACGCGCGATCCAGATTTTGCGCATGTTGCCCTTGAGCTTGCGACGGTCATTGTATGCATACTTGAAAGAATGCATGACCTGCTCATTGGCAGTTTTGTACAGTGTGTGCTTGGAGCCGAAGTAGCCTTTGGCCAGCTTCAGGACTCTTTTTCTTCTTCTGCGGGATACAGTTCCGCCTTTTACTCGTGCCATTTATAGTTCCTCCCTTGCTTATTTCACCAGCAGCGACTTGATGCGCTTGTAATCCGTCGGGTTTACCAGACCGCTCTTGGCCAGGTGACGGCGCTGTTTCTTGGTCTTGCCGTGGAAACGGTGGGATGTGTATGCGTGGTGACGCTTCAGTTTGCCGGACCCGGTCTTTTTGACCCGCTTGTTCAGTCCGCGGTGGCTCTTCATCTTAGGCATTGTCAGTTCCTCCTTGCTTATCCGTTGTTTTTTTCTTCTTGGGCGCCAGGATCAGGGACATGGTGTTCCCCTCCATGGACGGACGCTTCTCGATCAGATACCCGATCTCTTCATCCTTCGCCAGTTCATCCAGGAACTGGTTCATGATCTGCCGTCCAACCTCCTGACGTGTCATCATCCGGCCACGGAACCGCATATCAACCTTGACCTTCATGCCCGATCCCAGCCATTTTTTCGCCTGCTTCACCTTGGTTTCAAAGTCATGGGTGTCCACAACCGGAGACAGACGGAGAGCTTTCAGTTCGACAGTGTGCTGCTTGCGTTTTGACTCTTTGGCTTTTTTCTGCTGTTCGAAGTGATAGCGTCCGTAATCGAGGACCTTGCATACCGCCGGACGCGCCTTCGGGGCAACGCACAGCAGATCCAGGTTCTGGCGGTAGGCGATTTCCAGCGCCTCCCTGCGGGGCATGACCCCCAGCTGATTTCCATCTGCGTCGATTACGAGTACTTCTCTGAAAGGAATCTTTTCATTGAACATGTCTGTGTTGACATTGTTCGGGGCAACTCTTCTGTTATTGATATCCGATACCTGCCTTTCGTTAAAAAAAACGGGCACACGAAGGCACCCTGTTAACTGCAAAATCACATTGATCTGGCATTGACCCATGCGCCTAACGCATCAGGTGAGAAGGGGTGCTTCTGTCTTTCCATTTCTTTACTTGTCAAGAATACCAGAAACCCAACACATCTGTAAACCTGAAAACACCGGTTTGTGCAAAAACTTTGGCTGATGAATTGCCAACGCAGCCGCTGCCCCAGGCCATCCTTCATGAAACCATACACCTGAGACTGTCCGGGGCGCGTCTGGCACGGCCATGGTCATCCCATGTCTGTGTCAGTGGCAGCCCCCATGATCCGGGCCACCAGCTGTGTACGCCGAAAGGGCATCATGATGTACCAGCCGTCACAATACGCATCCACTGCCCGCATCACATCCAGACTCAGCCTGAGCGCCAGGTCCTCGGCTTCTTCACGATTCAGGCCCGCATACAGCCCGGGGATCCGCTCATCCAGCTCGATGCCCGACACTTCGTTTTGCAGGTACAGAGCGTTGCGTTCGCACACCACCGGGAATATCCCTGCCAGGATCCGGCAGTCCAGTTCCTCATGTGCCCGCTTCAGGTTTTCCAGTCCCCGTTCAGACAGCACCGGCTGTGTCAGCAGCACCTGCACCCCATTGGCGATTTTCTCCTTCGCCAGCCGCAGCTGGATGTCGAAATTCCGGGCATTCACATTCAGTGCCCCCATCACGCACATCGGCGTCTGCAGGACGGTTTCGTTCAGGACCTGAATGTATGCAGCCAGGCGCCGGGAGTTGAAATTGTATACCTGGCGTACCTCGCTGCGGTCTTCCTCGCACACCGGATCCCCCGTCACCACCAGACACTGATGGACCCCGAAGGCCGACAGTCCTGTCACCAGGCTGCGGATCGCGTTGCGGTTCTTGTCGCGGCACGCAATGTGCGGCAGCATGAGCATGTCTTCCTGACTTGCGGCCAGGGCCGACAGCATGCACGAATCCGCCCTGGGTCTTCCGACGGGGTTGTCCGATACCGTGATCACATCCGCTCCGGCGTTTTTCAGGCGCTTGACAGCCGCCAGCCAGGGCAGGACATCATCCGTGGCAGGGGGATCTGCCTCCACAAATATCGGTTTGCTCTCTCTTTCAAACAGCGCCATGACGGCGTTGTCCGGACACCGCTTCACAAAGCCGGCATCCTTCTCCGGTTCCGGCAGATCATCCTGCTGCCAGTCCGCCTGGTCCAGATACCGCGACAGGGCCTGAATGTGCTCCGGTGTGGTGCCGCAGCAGCCACCCACAGAAATGCCCCTGGCACAAAGCGGGGTAAGGACTTGAGCGAAGTAGTCCGGCTGAGCCGTGAAGGTCATCCGGTGGCCGGTCACCGACGGGCTTCCGGCATTGGGTCGCACCACCAGAGGCTTATCCCAGTGCAGCGACTCCACCAGTTTCACCATCCCGGCCGGTCCCTGCAGACAGTTGAGGCCCAGGCCATCCACCAGTGGCGTGGCTTCCTCAAACAGGGGCTGCACTTCCAGACCCGCCCGGGTGAGCCCATCTGCTTCCACCGCGAAGCTGACAACGATCTGCGCCCCTGGAACCGTCTCGCGGATCCGGTCAATCGCCGGACGCAGCGGGGCAAACTCGGCCTGTGTCTCGAACAGGAACCGGTTTACACCGCACGCCGCAAAGGCATCCGCCAGTGACAGCATCCGTTCCGGATGCCCCGGATCCGCCGGACCCAGACTCGCATAGAGCGGCACGGTGCATCCCGCTTCCGCCATGGCCTCCCGCGCATTGTTCACCGCCGCCGGTACCAGGGGCAGGGCCATTTCAGACTCCACCAGCGGCAGGGCAAAGGTATTTGTCAACAGGCACTGTGCACCCGCCTCCAGGTATCTGCCATGAATCGAGCGGATCGCCTCCGGGTTCGCGGCATTCGCCGCCTCCACCAGATCACTCGACATCCCTGTTGACTGTGCATACAGCGTGCCCATTGCCCCGTCAAACAGCCGCGGCAGTTCTTGTGCCATTTGTTCCTTCTATATATCCATGATCGATTCCTTTCCGGTTCCTTCCTGCCCATGATGGCATCCCCTCCGGCTGACCAGCCCTGCCCAAGGCAGGTATGGTCAGCTGCAGGGTGCGGATGGTCGAACGCCTTCCGGTTCTTCTCTGTCTGCGAATGATGTCAGGATGTGGCTGGATTCACCCTTTGTCCTGATCACCGGCGAACACTTCCCTCGCCGCTGCGCAGTCCGCCATGGCGTCTTCGCAATAATACTCCGCGCCAATGCTCCGGGCATATTCGGGCGTCACGACCGCCCCACCCACCATGATCTTCGGGGGATTGTCCAGGGCTTTGAGGCGCTTCACGGTTTCTTCCATGGCCGGCAGCGTGGTGGTCATCAAGGCGGAGAGTCCCACCAGGCGGATGTCCTGTTCCAGGACCGTGTCCACAATGACCTGCGGATCCACATCCCTTCCCAGGTCCAGCACCTGGTAGCCATAGGTTTCGAGGATCGTCGAGGCGATGTTCTTCCCGATGTCGTGAATGTCTCCCTTCACCGTGGCCATGACGATCTTGTGACCGGAACCGGCTTCCTTTCCCAGTCCGGCATTTTTTGTCTTGATTTTGGCGAATACCGCCTGGGCAGCCCCGGCCGCCTGGAGCAGCTGAGGCAGGAAGATGCGCTGCGCCTCATAGTCCTTCCCCACTTTGTCCAGCGCCGGAATGAGTTCCCGTTCCGTCAGTTCCAGCGAATCATGTGTCTGCAGATAGTCTCCGGCCAGTTCGGCCGCTGTTTCCTTCAGCCCTTTCCGGATTGCCTGCGAGAGCGGGCTGCCATCCGTCGGATCCGCCGCTTCCGGTGTTTTTTCTTTGGATACACCCTGCCCCGTTTCATGGGGACTTGCCGCGATGAAGTGTTCGGCGTTTTCGTCCTGCCCGCTCAGCACCAGAAAGGCATCCAGGGCGTTCCGGATTGGTGCCGAATTCACATTCACGATTGGCAGGCGCAGTCCCGCCGTCATGGCCATGGTCAGGAAGGTGCTGGTCAAAAGCGGCCTGTCGGGGAGTCCGAAGGAAATGTTGGACACGCCCAGCGTGGTCTGGATCCCCCGTTCACTCAGGACCCGGATGGCGTTGAGGGTCTCCATGGCCTGTTCCTGCTGGGCCGACACGGTCAGGGACAGGCAGTCGATCCACACGTCTTTTTCGCTGATGCCCATGTCACGACAGGCATCGAGGATTTTCTGTGCATTCTCCAGCCGCTTTTGTGCCGACTGGGGGATCCCCTCTTCGTCCAGCGCCAGTCCCACCACTGCCGCGCCATAGCGTTTGACCAGCGGCAGTACTGCCGCCAGTTTTTCCGCTTCCGCCGAAACAGAGTTGACCGACGGCTTTCCGTTGTAGACACGCAGGGCCGCCTCCAGCGCCCGGGGGTTGCTGGAGTCCAGCTGCAGGGGGACATCCACCACACTCTGGATGCGTTTGACGGCCTCCGGCAGGAGTGTTACTTCATCGATCCCGGGTGCCCCGACATTGAGGTCGAGAATGGCCGCCCCGGCCTCCACCTGTTCCAGTGCCTGGGATACGAGATAGGCGAAGTCCCGGTCTTTGAGTGCCTGCTGGAAGCGTTTTTTGCCCGTGGGATTGAGGCGCTCTCCAATGGGGCGCACGCCGTCCACCGTCACACCCTGCAGGGCCGAGCAGACAAAGCTCTTTTCCTCATACGGAATGCGGGACACTTCGATCCCCTGGCCGATGGCGGCAGACAGCGCCCGAATCGTATCGGGGGTCGTGCCGCAGCAGCCGCCGACGACTGTCACACCGGCTTCCAGTGCCGGCAGGATGCCTTTCACAAAGTCTGTATCCGAGAGCGAATAAGAGCCATCCTGCGGGTCAGGGAGTCCCGCATTGGGTTTGGCGGCCACGGGCAGATGGGTATTGGCCAGGACTTCTTTCAGCAACGGGACCAGGGTATCCGGTCCCGCGGAGCAGTTGATGCCCAGGCAGTCTGCCCCCAGTCCAGTCATGGTTCGCGCGAAGATCTCCGGTGTGGTGCCTGTAAAGGTGCGTCCGTCCTCCTGGAACGTCATGGAGACCAGAACGGGCAGATCGGAGTGTTCCTTCGCCGCAAGCAGGGCTGCTTTCGTTTCATAGAGATCGGCCATGGTTTCGATCACGATCAGGTCCGCGTTCTTCCCCGCTTCGACCACCGCCGCAAATCTCTCATATGCCTCTTCAAAGGAAAGAGTTCCCAGGGGTTCGAGAAGCTGTCCCAAAGGGCCGATGTCCAGGGCACAGAGGCAGTCCGGTGCGGCTTCGCGCACATTGCGGATCGCCGCCTGAATGATGTCTTCCAGGGAATAGCCGGTGCCGGCGAACTTGTCCGGATTGGCGCCGAAGGTGTTGGCATAGACAATGTCGCTCCCTGCCCTGGCGTAGTCCCGGTGCACTGACTGGACGAGGTCCGGGTCGGTGATGTTCAACAGTTCGGGAATGGTCCCGGGTTTCATGCCCCGTTTCTGCAGCATGGTGCCCATGGAGCCGTCAAGAATCACAAAGGGTTTGTCCTTCGGGTGGAAGAGATCGGGTTTATTTGACACAGGTTTGTCCTTTCTTTGCGAGCGCGCAGGGATAGAGGTCGCAGACGGCGCAGCCGCGGATGGTCTGGGGCTGCGGAGAGTCAAAGACCCCGGCGAGGGCCGTAATGGATTTTTCGGGCACCATGAGCAGCGTGTCCATGAGGTGCAGACCGAGTCTGGCGGTCAGGTTCAGTTCCCGGAAGAGCACAGTCTGGTATGCCAGGGTCAGGTCGCCGTACCCAGGCGAAAAGCGGTCAGAGAGGTAACATCCCAGTTCCCGGCCGATGGTGGCCTGGACTTCATCCAGCCTGGCATCCACAAACGCTGCCCCGGCTGCATTGAGAAACAGAGAGCGGGTCATGTCTGTCACGGCCAGGCGCCGCACATCCCGGTCAAAGGCAGGTCCCAGGGTGATGGCCATGAGGACCACCGAAGAAGCTCCCTTTAAATAAGAAGCAGCCATATCGCCGGGAAGCGGTTCCCCAAAAAGAAGAGGACTCTCCCCTTCCCAGTCCAGAGGGACCTGTTTCCATACAAAGCGCGGCGGGTACTTCTTTGCCACCTCGGAAAGAATGGAAGCCATGAGAGTCCGGGACTCCGTATCCTTTGAATCGATGCCTGCATAGGCGCAGGCAGTTTCAAACACTTTCATAATATCTTCATTATACTTGTGACAGAGAAATGGGCCAGTAAAATTCCAGGCTTTGTGAGTGGCAATCTCATCCAATGAACTCTATACTAAAGTCATGAAGAACAACAAAAACAGGCGAAAATCAATTTATGACCCGATGAATGCCCGGGATGTGGAACAGCTTTCCAAAATTATCATATTTCGTGAGCTGGACCTCTTTGACGTCGATGACCTGGTCGCCATAGACAAATATGAGAATGGTGCCCTGCTGGAGCGATTCCCCACACTCGAAAACTGTTTCTGTCTTGTGCGGGATGGCCGCCTGATCTGTGTCCTGGGCTGTTACCTCATCGAAGACACCCTGGGGGACTACCCGGAAATGGTGGTGAATGTGTTTTCCGCCAAAGGGCTCCAGGATGCGGAAATCGCAGACTCTGCCCTGATCTGGGACAAGGGGATGGAGTTCCGGGCTGTAAACAGTAACATCCAGGCATGAATGTAAGCGTTTGAGTAGAACACTTTCATTTCGTGTGGTAAGCTTTAGCCATCTCCTTCTAGACCATACATGAGCAGGGCCGGCATTGCCGGTCCTGTTTGTGGCTGGTGATGACGACGAAAGCCCCGTTCAGCTGAGCGGGGCTTTGCGCGTTACCGGCTGTCTTTGGCTGGATTACAAAATACGATAATTTGTCACATTTATATATTTTATAATCAATTAATTGCCTAATAAAAGGATGGCATTTCTTCTAATTGGATGAAATCTGGCGATATGAGGTTTTAGAATACCATGTTTCGTGAAGAAATATATCTTTACTTATATAAGTTAAAGTAACAGTATTTTTTCGAGTTGAAATCTTTTTATGCGCAATGCATTCTCCGAATATAACCATTCGGTTACAGACAAGGAGGACAATTATGAAAAACAGCCTAAGAATCAACCACAAGCTGAGTCTGACAGGCCACTTTGAACCCGGGAAAAAGAAACACAGAAAGCTCAATAGGAAACATGCAGCAAAGAATCAATACAGGCGTCTGTTTCCAGTCTGTCTGTCCATGACACTGTTTTTAACCCCTCTAAGCTGTGTTCTTCCGGATGTAGTGATTGTCGGAAGTCACAATGCCATCATTATCCTCAGATGCCCTGATGGTGAAGACAGTCATCACAGCTCTGTTGACAGGCCGTAAACAAAATCATGTATCTATGCATGTACTTCTGTTCCAGACGCCATGATATCCCGATCCGGCACTTTTAAGCTGAATTGTTTGGCGTTTCCAATGATTGTCGGATCTCCTTTACACCGATTCCGTGACCGGCATGATCTTCATTCTCCTGGCCTGGAACTCGCTGTACTGTTCTTTTCCGGAGTCGAAACAAATAACGAATTTCAGTGATCCGTTCACAAATTTTCTGCCTTCGATAACTCCCCAGCCCTTTTCCTGGCAATAGACGGTCTGTCCTACTTTGTATACAGCCTGTTCCACATCTGCAACTGAGAAATTCAGCGGCTTCACATATTTAGATTTTTCTGCTGGAACGCCAGGCGGCTTCGGCTTTGCCAGCACCTGGTCAATGCCATGACGGGATTTTGCTGCCGAAGCCGGTACTCTGGCTGAGGGTTTCACCAGATGCAGCTGGCCTGGATGAACAGCTGCATTTTCCTGCACATCCGGCTGCAGATTCCGTTCATGGATCTGAACATCCACTGCGCTCTGCTCCATTCGGACTTCGTATTTCTTCTCCGGCAACCCGTATACATTCACCGACTGATGAGACGTTGTGAAGGTATTCTCTTCCAGATAGTCACTTTTTCCAAACATGCGTTCTTCAAATTCAGAGGCATGAAATTCTGCACATTCCCCAGTGGCATGGCAAATCCGCATCAGCTCTTGAATGGATGCAAGACCTTCTATACCATCTGTGTCTTCGTCCGGAATCAGCAGGAACAGATACTCTCGCGCTCGGCTGACAGCGACATTGATGATATTTCGGTTTTCAATGAATGTCCGTCCCGGATTTTTCAGACTCAGCGGCGGGTTGAAAACCACAAACACCAGGTCACACTCGTCTCCCTGAAAACTGTGAATGGTCCCCACCTGGATATCTATGGCAGCCGGTGCTTTCCGGGAATGAATCAGTTTTTCAATCAGGTCCGCCTGCCCTTTATAAGGAGAAATGATGCCAATGCTCAAAGGCCTACCCGGATTGCCTCTGTCAATTTTGACAGCCAGATTGTGTACAAACTCGTAGGTAAACAATGCGGCGTATACCTGGTAGGAACTGCCAGACTCAAACTTCTTGGGTTTATAAATGCTCTCATACCGGCTGACCGGAAATCGGATCAGGTTGACTGTATTCAGATCCGACCAGTCCCCCATATTCAAATCGAGCTGACTGTCGGAGCTTCTCTTGTGATTCAGCTTCCCTCCATACTGAAATTCGCTGTACACAAATCCCAGTTCCGGGACACTTCTGTACTGCGTCATCAAACGCTGGACCGGATAGTTGTATGGAATCGTTTTGCAGTCTGTAAACGAGCGAAGCTTGACCAGTGAGTAAATGTTTTCGTCTTTCCATTGAACAGCTGTAGTCACCGGTGCAATCTGGAAAGGATCGCCGGCGATATAGAACCGGGTCGGGTTTCCGGTGAAGAGCAGATTCACGATTTCAGCAAGAGGAACCATGGACGCTTCATCCACAACGATGTAATCCCAAGGGATGTCGCAGATGAGTTTCATGTCCCCGTCATACCGGATCATGTCGTATGTGAATCTCGCCAGTGTTGTAATGACCGCTGCCTTTCTGTCTATGAACAAATTGTCTTCTTTTCCCTTCAGAATCCCTTCGCTGTCAATCCGTTCATCCACAGAGGTTCCATACCGCCAGAGCCAGTCTTTCATGGTTTTTGAAGCACTGTTCAAATCCATGATTTTCGTAGTGAGGACGTCCGCTGCCTTGTTTGTGGGAGTGATAAACAATATTTTGGCATTGGATTTTGATGTCATGAGTTTTTTCAGCAGTTCCCTGGACAGAGCCGTGGTTTTGCCTGTTCCGGGAGGGCCGAAAATGAACTCGATGTTGGAAGGAAGCAGTTCTCTCAGACTGGTCTGATCGTCCCATCTGTTTGCATCCCGACGCCTCTGCAGTGAAGCCAGCAGACTTTTCTGCAGAAACTCCGGACTCTGCACGCTGATGGACGCATTCAGCCCTTTCGAGAAATCGATGGCTTCCAGTTTCGCATCTGCTTTCAATTTCACTCTCAGCGTATAGGACTTGATGCTGGCCGCTTCTGCAATGATCCTGTGCTCCCGCTTGTCACCGCTGATGGTGACCGGGAAGTCCGACAGATCTTCCATGAAGGATGGAATCTCAGCAGACGGCTGCTGCAGCAGGAGGGTTCTCGCAGAATTTCCATCTCTTGTTACCTTTGTGAATGTCAACGACACTTCATGGCTGTACTTTGACCCGGCTGCGTTGTCCAGCATCTCCAGCTTCAGCAACGTTTCAATCCAACCGTAGGAATATTTCTTCAGGTATTTCAGTTTGGCTGTCAGAGAGTCCTGCTGCTGAATTTTGGAAAGTGCAACGGCAGAACGTTTCTTCTCATTCTCGGAGCGTTTTTCGAAGTCAACCTGCGACCGAATGTAGGTATCCTGTTCATCAAGCTCTTCTCCGGCTTCATCAAACGTATATTCAGGCAATCCGTCCCCGGAGACATACTGCAGCACTTCGTCGATTGCTGCCGATACACTGCGTCTTCGTTTTTCACTGCGGTCTGAATCTCCGTCCTCTGCACCCCGGCGTTCCTTTGCCCGCCGGCTTTCTTTCAGCTTTTCGCCATTTTCAATGTACTCCTCCAGCTCTGCAAAGGTGTGTGTTTCCAGATATTTAAGCAGTTTCTTTTCGTTCTCATTGAGTCCCAGAGTTTCATATCTTCGTTTTTCCGGCTGTTCAGTTTGTCTGCTACCGGCTGCCTCCATGACCAGAAATCTGGTCAGGTTCATAAACTGCTGGTGGGTCATTGTATATCGTGGATGCAAACCACTGATGCCGGCTTGGGCCGGTGTACAGAATCGTCCTGACAGACTGCAAACCCACGGAATTGTCCGAAGGCTGTGCAGCAGCTGTGATTCAAACTCCTCGTGTCTCTCTTTTTTGTAAAAATACTCACAGACAGCTTTCAAATGAGTCTCATACCATTGAACATTTTCGTTCCCGTCTGCTTCAGGCAATGAGAGCAGGATATCCCACAGAGCAGCCGATCTTTCTATATCCCTGCTGTCGGCAATCTCTTCCAGTACGGTTTCCAGCCTGTCCAGAGAACGGTCTTGGTAGTTGACCTCCTTCCTTTTGGAGGCCGTTGGCTTGGGAAAGCGGATATTGTTGTGCTTATCCAGCAGAACAAAGTACTGCAAGGGGCCTGTGGTCTCCACGATGCGGGGAAGTTTCGACACTGATATCGCCTTCAGGAAGTCATCTATCTGCCGTTCGTGCAGATTCTGCAGGGTGGAAGCTGCATATTTCTCACTGACATATTTGACACTCTTGAGAACTTTTCTGGAATTTCCAAAGTACAGTGACAGAAGTCCGTTTTTCCTGTAGAGCTCGGAGCCGGAATAGTAGCCACTGAGCACTTTCCCCTCTCCATTTTCAGCCTTCACGATCTTCAGCTTTGAAACGCGTTCTTTGAATTCCCTGGTTTTCGAAGGCGGGCACTCGAAGGTGAAATACGTGGCAAACTACTGAAAGTAATAGTCAGGAGTCTGAACCAGTCTTTTCTCTTCACACTGCACCAGGAGATTCTCAATCTGGTCATCGCGGTTCATTTCATGGATGCCCATAAGCTGGGCCAGCTGATGGCATCTGGAATCTTTCATAAGATCCGGGTGGATGGTTGCCACGGTTGTCTCAGATTGTCCTCGAATATACAGAAGGTACTTTCCTTCAGAATTCATGGCGCAGGCTGGATTTCCCTCAGCATCCAGGAATACGGGCAGTCTCCTGGATTTTTCAATTCTGCTTTTGTTAATGCTCAACCATTCGTAAAGTCTGCACAGGCTTTCCCTGTCCTGCTTCCGGATGAATTCTGCCGTAATGCTGGTTGTCAGGTTGTCTTCGCTGATTCTGGAAACAGTCAACGACCGTATATATTCCCCTTTGGGATTTCCTGCTTTGGCTGTCTCATCCCCTGCTTCTCCGGTAAATACCCAATAGGCCCCCTTCTTATTCAGAAGCTGTGACAGCTGAAGATCCGTAAATACTTCCGGAATCAGTTTCGATGATGGCCAGTAGGCATTCTCACGGCTTGTATACCCCGTTTTGGTCGGAATGATTTTTTCTGTCTGAAACAGATTCTGAATTTTCTGGAATACAGGATGAAAAGAAATCTGTGTAGAGGAAGCGCGGTCTGTGAACAGTGATTCATCACAGGGGATGATGTTCAGAATATTGTCATCAATGATCCGCTGATTCTGCCGCAGACCAATGTCCCGCAGAAGCAGCAGCGTACTGGCAGACAGTTTACCCAGCTCTTCAATCATCTGCTCATTATGGGAATTGCTGCTTTGTATTCCCTCTCTGCTGTCTGTGAGAAGAAATGGTGCATGAAGCAGAAAGTTCAGCCTCGTAAATTCGTTGGTCGGAAAGAAACAGTACACGGGAATCCGTTTCCTGACCAGTCGGCCGTTTTCTTCACAGAAAAAGCAGGAAGCGATAGTGTGTTCTCCTATGTTTCGCATCCCGATGTATGCATATTCGGTTGCTACATTATCGCCTCTTGTTCTGTCCAGCTCGGCTCTGTATATGGACGTGTTTTTGATCTGGCCAATCAATGTCTTCGTGGTTCTGTAGAGGCCACTATTGTCTGGAACCTTGTAGCTGACAGACTGAAGGTTCTTCAGGAAAAGAGTCGGATAGGTCAGGTTCTCCAGTTTGTGTCTGATTTGACGGTAAGCTTCCTTTGCAGGCATTCTTCTGTTGTCAAATGGCAGTAAAAAGACAGTTTCCCCGGGCAGGCGGTCAGGATAGTCCTCGTCCAGTTCGCAGGGAACGATATAGTCTCTGAGTTCAAAACGGAAATACTTGTCGTAGATTTCCGGTGAATTTGAATACTGGAATACCGCTTTGAATCCGACACCGAATTTTCCAATGGTATTCGCTTCGCTTTTGTTGGAGAAGGAAACGCCGGTGATGGCATTGATGTCTCCGTGCTTCAGATTCTTGTACTGCTCATCCTCTACTGGCGTCACTGTAAAATGTCTGGTGCCGTTGTGCTTGAACACTACTGCATCTTCCTTTAGTTCGAAGTCTGCATAGGTGGCTCCTGCATCGTCTGCATTCTGTATCAGTTCATAGACAAAATGAGCCTGATCTCTGTACTTGTCCGTCACACTGTTCCAGATGGATCTCACCGCCGGATTCTTCAGATTGTCTGCAAGCTGTTTTCGCGCATTGTGCAGCTCCGCAAACAATTCTCTTTGTGTCTTTTTCATAATCATTTCCCTTTGTTAATGATTAAATTGTACACTATATATCCGAGATCATATGTAAATTATCGGCATGATTGTAAGCGGTATCCTTCCGCTATCTGCATGGAGCATAGTACCGACGAGTCCTGATTCTGTTTACGCGCAAAGCCCCGTTCAGCTGAGCGGGGCTTTGCGCGTTACCGGCTTTCCTTGCGCCGGTTGAAAAGGAGAAGAACGATGAACACAAGTGACAGCAGGAGCAGTCCTGTATACTGCATCCAGCCTGTTTCTGCAAAGGTGGGCGTCTTTCCCGGTTTCTGCGGCGGATCATTCTTTGGAGGTGTGGCCGGCAGTTTTTTCGGATCCGATTTGGGTGTCGCCACCACATCATATTCATAGACTGGGACATTGCTGTCGCCAGTATAGATGACTCTTGGCAGCGAAATCAGAAAGGGAGGCATGGCTTCGTAACCCGGTGCCGCTTCCGGCTGAGTCACCAGCCACAGGCCCAGGGAAATGTCATGGGCAGCCGTGGAGAAGTCCGCGATTCCGGTATCGGCGACCCGTTCAGATTCACCCACAAGATTCTGGTACTGTGCATACTCCATCAGTTCCCGGGACAGTTCGTGATTCACATCCAGGTCATGATTGGCCAGCTGTTCATTCAGCCGCTCATTCGTGACGATCCCTGCAAAGGCCGGGACTGCCTCAAATTCGTAACCGGATGCTGTCTGCACGATGTTTGCGACCTTGTATATCGTGATCAGGCCGCCAGGAACGGGATTGCCCTGCGGCGTATGGACCTCAAACCGCAGAGAAGCGGGATGATTCAGATCTATATAGTCCAGCTGTTCAGCCTGGACAGGCAGTCCCATGCACAACAGCAATGCTGCCAGGCAGGCTGCCAGTTTACGAATCAGTTTCATCACGGTCTCCTTTCGGTTTCGGCTTTCTGGTTTTTACCATAAGAATAAGGAACAAGATAATCAGAACAGGAATGGCAATGCAGAGAGCTACGATCTTCGTGTCGATCTGACCGGCATCCGAAGTGGCTTCCCACTCTTTCAGGTTTTCCACCCGGTGTCCCGTGATCAGGATCCGGTGGGTGTTGATCCCATAGGGAGTACAGGTCACCAGTGTCAGCAGATCCTTCTCAGGATCAATGGCGAGACCTTCAATTTCCTTCGGCTCGACGATCCGGATCGTATCCACCTGATAGGTCAGCGTTTCATTCAGGACCTTCAGGATCACATAGTCATCTTCCACCACCTTGTCCAGGTCAGTGAACAGCAATGCGGATGGCAGTCCCCGATGACCGGTTATCACCGTATGAGTGCCGAGACCACCGACAGGAAGGGAGGATCCTTCCAGATGACCGGCCCCAACAGCCAGCACTTCTTCAGATGTCCCATGATAGATGGGCAGTGAAATGTCAGCAGAAGGGACGCTGATGGATCCCATGACATCCGACCCATCCACCGAAAGCTGGGTTTCATACTCTGCATGTTCTGTATCGGTTGGGGTAAACCGACCGGAATCGGAAGCGAGAGCAGTGTTGTACGACCTGGCAGATTCCATCAGCGCATCATATTGAGACGTATCCAGATTCTGCACAGCATCAGAATAGTTGGCCACGGCATGAGAAGCCATGTTGTTGTTCCACCAGTTTGCCACTGTCGGATAGGCCAGCAATCCAAGCCCCACCACAAATACGATGACAATGACAATCGTAGACAAGTGTTTTCTTATAAACTTCAAGTCATCATCCCTTTCAGCAAAGCCTGGAAAACCAGGAAGGCATTCCTGGCTTTCCAGACCGAAGGAGAAACCTCCTTCAGCCTGAAACAAGATTGGGAGAGAATAACAGATTAGTCTTTACGTGTCCGTTTGTTGGTTACATATACCACGGCTGCGCCGGCCGCCATCAGAGCGCCTGCCCCGTAGATCAGGGTTGTACCCATGCCACCGGTTTCGGGGAGGGAGCCACCTTTGTTGTTCACAATGGTTACATTGCTAGCAGTTTCGTCTTTGACTTTTAAAGTAACATTGACTTTACTATTGTCTGTTTTATTGGTTGTGCTGGGAGTGTGATCTGCGGTCAGAACAACAGTTGTGGGTTCTGCTTTGTTATAGCCAGCAGGAGCTTCGGTTTCAATCAGAACATAAGTACCTGCATCAAGGCCGGATACAGAGAAGTCACCATCTTCATTTGAAGTGAACTCTGTACCTGTTCTATTCCATCCTGTCACTTTACCGTTTTCGATTACAGCAAATTCCGCATTGGGCTCTGTGCCCCTCTGCAGCTTGAACTTTGCTCCAGCCAGCGGTTTTTTATCCTGGTCTACCTTGTTGTTCGGAAGTTTGTATGTTCCTACAAAAACTGTTTCATCAGGAGTTTTACCTGTCTCACCCTCGCCATCTGCGTTCGGGTTGTTGGAATATACCAGGTTAACTTTGTTGTTGTTGCCCAGAGTTCCATCAGCTCCAACATTGGTAACAACAGCATCTGCGTTCAGCTTGGCTGTGTAAGTAACAACTATAGTTGTCTCTTCAGCAGCGTTAGTTACCAGGTATTTCAGATTATCAACAGAGATAGTGAGATTTTTACCTTCTACAACAGTAGAGAAATCGTTCGTTTTATCAACATTATTTACTTTGATAGAAAGCCCTTTTAATGTCTTAAGATCACTATTGAAAACAAAATCTACACCTGTTGAAATCGTATCATTGAACTGGAACTTGTAAGTATTGTACTTGTCCATAGTGTTTGCAGGCACTGTAGCAGTCAGCTGGAACTTGAATTCTTCACCGATTGCATGGTCAGCATTATAGAGTATTCCGAATTCTGGTCTGTAACGTTAGCTCCAGACTCATTAGTTTCGTCCTGTACTTTTTTATCAACTGTAGGCTTATCGTTCTTCTTTGTAATGGTAATATCACCTTTTTTTGTTACCTGGAGCAGTGACAAACCTTTTACATCAACCTGATCAGAAGTCGTTGCCTGATCGACCAGCAGATAATAGCCTGCGCTTAATTCAACACTCTCCGCATTGGCAGCAATATCAGTAGCAGGAGCATTCTCTTTCAGGTTCGCTGCTGCAATTTTGGCGAACTTGTCTGCAAGAGAATTGTTATCTGCCAATGCAGCTGCTACTTTGGCTGCGTCTCCTTGTGTACTATTAAAGTCGTTATCAGCATTCAAAGCATCTTTAATAGTTTCTTCATTAACAGCATTACCCCATACTACCTGTCCAAGAATACCACCAGTTTCATCAGCAGCCTGTGTTCCGCTAAAGATTTGATAGGCTTTATAAGCATGATTTGTATCGTTGCTAACTGTTTCAGCCGCAATCGGCATTGCATTGATCAGGGATGCTACAGGAGTCATTGCCATGGAAAGAGCCATTGCACCGGCAGCGATAAGTTTGTTAGTTTTCATAATGTTTTCCTTTCTAACGTTTCTGTTTTGTTATAAATGTTGAGGTTTGGAGGGATGCCAGGAGGCTAGTGAGTTTCACCTCCCTTTCGTTTCCCTCTTCGTTTGTATCTGTACAGTCCTGTACCGGTCATGAGGAGGATTGTACCGGCGGCTGTATAGATCTTTGTTCCAGCGCTTCCCGTTTCGGGGAGTTCGTACTTAATCGGATTGTTCGGAATCCTTATTGTTTTCACTTCAATTCTCTGTGTCTCACCAGCACTTTGATTTGTGAATTCCACAAACCATGTGTTGTTCACAGGCAATTCATAACCATCAGGAGCTGAAATTTCTTTCAAAGTATAGGTACCAGTTGTCAGACCTTCAAATTTTGCTAAGCCATTGGAACCTGTAGTAATTTCTACAGTCTTTCCGTTAGCATCGGTCAGCTGAAATTTTGCTCCAGCAAGTGAAGACTGAGTATCTGCATCATATTTGGTGATTTCGAGAGTATTCAGAATTTTCTTATTGGTTATGGTTACTGTCTGTTGTCCAGGCGGAGCAGGAGTTTCAATTGTGTGAGTAACTTGCACTGTTCCTCGCTTATAAAGCTTCACGCTTTGCCCTGCTCCTCCATTTTGATCTGTGGTGCCAAAAGTATCATTGTTATAGTTGACATCTCCATGTGAGTCATAGTTGTATCCGACCTGAAGATATCCATTGTGAATATAGAAGCCTCTAAACCCACTATTGCCGTAGTTATTGGAATTCAGAATCTGCAGACCTTTATTACCAGTATCTCGGCATAACCACAAATCATTGCCAAAACCCAGGACATGACGATTTGCTTGACCAGCAATCACGAATTGCGAATTTGTTACTAACAAACCTGAATTTAACTCAGATGAGTACGCTCTTACAGAGGTTCCGTTTACTTTTGCATTATCAATAAGATACGAGGAAATATCCTGTTTATCAGATGAATTGATTTTGTGATCATTAACCAAGCTACTTCCGGGTACCACAAGCTGCATGTTTGTTTCGGGTGCCACAATGATGTACTGACTTCCATCAACAATTTGATTGGTATCAGTGACGGGTATCCAGGCATCGATAGTTTCAGTCACCGTTGATGTTGAGCCGGTACCTTGTTGTTCATCAGAAGTTATCTCTGTGATATAACCGGGAACAGTACTTAATTCCTTGACAGAAAACTTGTAGGGATCGCCACTTGCATCTGTAACAAGGACATTGTTCCATGTGTATGACCAGTCATTTTCAGCATTTAGGACCACATCACTTCCCCACCGCATTTCTTCAGCAGGTTCCGGAGCGTTTTCCTTCTTATAGAAAAGTCCAACAGTTACGGAATCGCCTTCATGACTGGATGTCGTGTCTTCATCGGTAACCGTATCCATCCATTTCTTCTTAACTTTGATTGATTTGGTTGAAATTTTCTTGTTTGTAAAGCTGTTACCTGATCCGAGAGAAATCTGCTTGTTGTCATCTTTTCCAAATGTTTGCGTTACCTCAGAACCACCAGTCTTCCAGTAAGTAACAGAGGATATATAGTATCGAATGATCGTTACCAACCGGGACTCATAGACTTCTTTATCAGCGTTCCAAACCGGTTTGTAGAACTGCTCTGTTGATCTTTGAGTAACTTGGACCTTCAGATTCCAGATCTCGTTTCCGGAAATGATATCCTCAGGTAATTCTGTTGTGTCCTCTTCAATTGTGTAAGTAAGTTCACGTTGGTTTTCCTCACCAGACACATATATTGGAGAATTGAAAACCAGATTACCCTGATTATCATTGGTCGCTGTTCCTACAGTATTTTCGTTTGAATCTTTAACGTTGAACTTGAATGTATATCCATCGAGACTCAAATTATTGCCTGCGATACTTGTTAACGATTTCTTTCCTCGCAAACTCAAGTAGTCTCCGAAACTGGAGGTTGAGCGATCACCTGATACCAGCCAGCCATTAATCAGAACTCCTCCACCATGGGTTGTGGAACTGTTTCCCGTGATAATCAGATTTTTATTCTTAAGTGCTTCAGGATTTGAAGGATTCGCCTTCAGAATCATCCAGTTACCAGCATAAAGAGTTGAACCATCGGAATCATAGATTACTTTTCCATCTACAACTCCCTGCCAGTTTGCGGTCTGTCCATCTGAGAAAATCCCGGTTGTTTCTGTCTCAAAGGCGCCAAATATATCTTCGCCTTTATAGCCAGATTGCCCCTGTTTACCACCGTTGTAGTATGTTGCCGGTTGACTATCTCCACCGTTGTTATAAAACAGGTCTTTATGTTTTTCTGAGGACTGCTCACTTGCCCAATGGGTGGCTCTGGATTCATTACTGAAAATGTGCAGTGATTCATCAATCAAGATTTTGCCAGTGGCACACCCGGTTAAGCCGCCACCCATACCCCAGGACTCATTGTTATATATGGAAGCACCATCCGGCATCCACAGATAGGAACCTTCTGAGGCAAAGATTCCTCCTCCGCCCCATTCCCATCTCGTGGTAATGTTTCCTTTTATGAGTCCTGCGTTAATAACTGCTGACGCATTTGTGTTATAAAGCAGCGCGATTCCTCCGCCTTCTGCGCCTGTTGCCACATTTCCTACGATGGATGCTCTGTTCATCATCAAAGTAGTGTTTGACCCCAGAGCAATACCACCACCACGCGTTCCTGAATTATTTGAAATAATTGGTGCTTCTGTGCTGGTGTCATTACCCAAAACTATCGAAGATCCGTTGTATCCGTAAATGCCTCCACCATTGTCGTTGACAAAATTGTTGCTGATTGCTCCGCCATTCATTTCCAGAGCACCATTATTCAACAAAATTCCTCTTTGACTGTTAACGGCATATGAATCGGTCATGATCAATTTTGAGTTGGTAACAGTTATAGCTGGATTTAATCCTTTGGAAACTGCAATTTTTTCCAGATGTACAGTACTGTTTCCGACTATCTCTATAGCAGTACTTTGTCCGTTGGCCGCATTGCAATGAATGGTTGATACAGTATCATCTGTAATCTGATTTAATGGATATACTTTTTCATAATTTGAATCGTTTATGCTATCGGTTAATCTGTAACTGGAACTGTTATTTCCTATACCCTGAAATTCGGTTCCTGAATAAGTCACAGAATTCCCTCGCGATTCGGTATACTGATTTGTAATGACTACATAACTATTATTGATATAAAACGGCTTAACATTCCCATCGAATTTATATCCATTCATATCAATGCAAATTGGATTTTGGGCATTGCCCTTGTTATTAATCGATACACATTCTCCGCTAAGGTCTCTCTCGACTTTGATTTGTTTGGTACCGTTATTTATAAGACTATTTATTTCATTAACAGAACCCGCACTAGTCCATGTCCCCGTAGGATTTGCCAGGGGCAGCGGAATGGAGTAAGTCGAAAAACTATTAGCTTTGAACCTTATCGCTATATCATCGGCTGACTCCTGGCGCCCTTTCATCTGTTCCATTGTTTCAAGCTCACCATCATCCTTGAAGTGGAAAACAGGCAGCTGCTCATCGCTAGAATTTTCATCTCCAAACTCAATCTCCACATGCACCGGCTGCAAAGGTTCCACCTTCACCAGCTCCATGGATTCATTCCGTACATAGAGGGTCAGATCATAGTTTCTGAAGGTATAACTCTTGTCTTGGTCCAGCTGCTCCTTGACCTTTTTCTGTTCTTCCTCAGTCAGTTCGACTTTCTTTGCCTGGAAGACCACATCCTCGGTTTCAAAGGTGCCGGCGTTCCAGCTGACCTTGATCTTGGCACCATCCTCGGCTTCCACTTCCTGGGTGAAGTCATAGGTCACCACCGGCTCCTCTTCAGGTTTCTCTGCCGGCTGTTCTTCCTTGTCTTCCGGCTTTGCTTCCTCTTCCGGTTTCGGTTCTACAGGTTCTGCCGGTGTTTCTTCCTCCGGCTTCTGTTCCGTTTCCACCGGTTTCCAGATGGAGTGCACCGCTTCATCGGCCGCATTGAACGACTGTTCCTTCACTTCGTTGTCCCAGTTGCCCATCAGTGCCTTGATGGTCGTGTCCATTTTCTCTTCCACAATGCCAGTCTTGAGATGATCGGAACTGTCATAGACAAACAGAACATCTCCCGGTTCTGCCTCCTCGGCATTATTCAAAGACTCTGCCTGATGCAGCTGCTCCAGCCAGTCCGAAGCGGATTTCTTTGCATCGGCTGTATCGACGCCGGCATAGTGCAGAACGAATCTTGCGTAGGCACCGGTCCAGTCTTCATAGGGATCCTGATCCCACTGACCATACCGTGTAATGCCTTTTTTCTCCGTTTCGTTTTCCACCTGATAGTTTTTGTCCGATTCCTTATACCCCTTCTGGCTCTGGGAGACCATGACGATCTGTTCCCGGACAGTTTTGTCCTTCAGCTCTTCGCCGGTGGGAATGGTTTTCTTCCAGTCCTCTTCGGTTTCCAGATCCGCCTCGGGGTTGGAGAAGCACTGCAGGGTATGCGTATGTTCCTCACGGGTGCAGTCCAGAAGTTCCCTTGTGCATTCCTCAGAATGGGTATGCTCTTCCTGCTGGCAGATGAGATTGCCATTGGCATCATAGCAGTCCTCTGCATGCTGGTGTTCTTCCTTCGTGCAGGATTCAATGTCCCTGTAACACTCATCGGTGTGCTGGTGATCTTCACTGCCACAGTATGCCTGGGCTTCCTGGGTAATGGCCGGCAGGATGAGGGCATAGGTGGTGCAGAACACAACGATGCAGGACAGAACGCGGACGATCCGTTTCCAGGCCCTGCCGGACAACAGTTTTCCCTTTCTCATACATTCACCTTCCTATTCCACGCTTCCCAGCTGACTGAGAGGCCATATGGTGTAGACAAGTTTTCCCACGACCTGTTCGGCGGCCACGGGACCCACGGCTTTGTTCCGGGAATCCACGGAGACACTGCGATGGTCCCCCATGACAAACCAGCGGCCGTCCGGGACCTGATAGGGCAGGTCTATGTTGGTGTCGCCATAGGCGAGTTCATCTACATAGGGTTCGTCCAGTACGGTGCCGTTGACCGTGACGGTGCCGTCCTTTGAGACGTCTACCCAGTCACCGGGACCGGCAATGACGCGCTTGACGAGGATTTTGTTGTTGTAGTAGAAGGCAACAACGTCACCGGTTTTGAAGTCGCCGGACTTCACGGCGGCTACAAGTTCTCCTTCCTGCAGGGTAGGCTCCATGGATCCGCCGTAAACTTCCAAAACGGGCATCCAGAGAGTCGCCACCAGGACTGCGAAGGCTGCGACGGTGACCAGGATATAAATCGTGGACTTCAGGGTTTTGCGGTAGGTTCTGCCATGTTTCACCCGGTCCAGTTCCTGTCGGACTTCACTGCTTGTCGGGCGGTCCATCTGGTGTATCCTCTGTCTCACTGACAGATGCTGTATCCTGTATCGGGCTCTGGTCTGTCGGCGGTTCGTTTGGTACCAGGTTGGCCTGGCAGATCTTCAGGGCTTCATCTGCGGCTTCGAAAATACCCGAGAGTTTCAGGGCTGCTTCTGCGAGAGACCCTGTGTTCTGGCACACAAGCCGCCGGGATTCGATTTCCTGCTTGAGCTCTTCGTTTTCGTGGCGGAGCCGTTCGTTTTCTTCGGTGGCTTCGAGTAGCATTTCCAGGAGTTCCTGTCGGGAGCTCTTTCTGAGTCGTTTGCTGTCCATATCCACCGCCCTTTCTCTGTAAGCACTTTCTTGTTGGAATCTTTCGTGGAAACGTTTACACCCTTAAGGAAAATAAAAGGCAATAAATCAGTTTAACGAAGGATTCCGAAATCAACTTTCTTTATGCAGTTACAAATTACCACATTTGTTTCCATCCAGAAACCCCTTTCAGTAATAAATTCCAACTTTTTGAGCCAATGGCTTGGATGTTATTGTCTAGTCATATACACGGTTTAGACATTAGAATGTTTTCCCACGTTTCATGTCATACTTTGCACTTTAACGCGGGAAATACTCGGGTAAAATTGATAATTATGTGGATTTTGTAAACTATCTCACCAGGTATCTGGACACGACAAATTCGTGCAGAAACAACCAGAAACGGCATTTCGTAAATTAATGTCCAGATTTTTTCCGGCAGATTCAGCGGATTTTTCAGATTTATCGTTCCATTGTTTTACAACAAAACAGACAGGATCCGTATGACAGTCCACTCTGCCTGCCGGATCTCTCCCCTGCTTTGCCGGGATAGGACCCGCATTGTTTCATGCGAACTGCACGATGTTTTTTATCTTTTTCTTGCGGCTGCATGCGTGTGGTGGTATTATAAACAGGCAGTCAAGACATGGATCCTTAGCTCAGCTGGCAGAGCAACTGACTCTTAATCAGTGGGTCTAGGGTTCGAATCCCTAAGGATCCACCATTGTAAGACATTGCAGCCCGTCTCAAATGAGACGGGCTTTTTTTTCACCTTTTGGACTTGAGAAGAGTGTTACTCGTCTCCAGTCCAGGACATGAAACGTTCAGATCGTGGCGTGATCAATGCTGTAGAGATACGAAAACCACCAGACAGCTGTATGTCTGGTGTCAGATTCTGATTGTCATTTTCTGGAGGAAGCCGTCCTGTCCAGGACTTTTTGAGATACCGGAAGTTACGCGAAGGTTTCCGGTCTGCCTGGATTCAGGAAGTTACCGTCTATCTACAGCCTGGTCGGGAGTTGAACGGATCAGGCTGCAGCTGTGGTCTATACTGTATTCTGGAGTACTGGCAGCTGCAGATCTGCACCATCTTCAGTCCTGCCGCTCCGTTTCTTTCGGATGAGTCTTCTCCCGGATTCTGAGTACCCGTTCCACATCCTCCTGCGAAACAGGGAGTCTGGGATCCGGTTTATGGAATGCGCGTTCGAGGGTCCATGCTGTTGTACCGGTGATGAGCAGGAGCATTCCATCCATACGTCTGATTCCTCTGTTCTATTGTCCGTCATTGGATCGGATGGTACACATCTTTGTCTGTTTAGGCAGAAAACGGAACAGAGCCGCGTACACCTGAAAGACCTGGACGGTCAAGCGCCCAGGTCTTTGCTGTCTCTACGGTGTGGTTGCGAATCCCCTGTCCTTCGGACTACAGAGCAAGGATCTGACCGTGCTCCAGAGCAAAATTCAGGTTGATGACTTTGACGCCGGACCGTTCGAAACAAATGACTGCCCTTTCCTTCTCCAAGTGCAATATGTCTCCAGCCGCGAAACCCTGTTGAAAAACCTGCAGTCTCTGTATGTATTTTTCCCCAGCTGCGGAATGGCCATGCCATTGATCATACAGTGCTTTTCTGCACAGTTGCTGCAGGTATAACAGGAAGGGCGTACATCGCCATCTCCGTCATAGAGATTGACAATCGTCTGTCCGCAGCCGGTCTCGTAACTGCCCCCTGCTGTCCGGTACCTGGCGTAGTTCACCCGCGCATGTCTGCCCATGTTCTTCCCTCTTTTGAAATCAGTTTTCTGTGTACACAATGAAAGCACGGATTCACAGGCAGCGGGGGACCGGCGGTTTGTCTGGCAGAGGAGACAATAATAAAAAAGCGCACCGTTTGGTGCGCTGCAGTTTCTGAATGGTGAGAGCTAAAAATATCTGACAAACCTTAATGTGATTCAAAACACATTTTTATTCTACCGCAACGCTAGAAAAATTCAAATAGAAATTAATGATGCCCCAAATAGCGTTTAAATAAGAATGATTTGACATATTTATATCTATTGTTACGTGTGTAACATTCAACTGGGATACCGATTATCTGCTTGCTAATCCTCCAAGTTATGGATATAGTAAAGATGCCAACTGGCAAACATTAAAAAATCAAAACACAGAAAAAGAGAGGGATTCCCCTCTTTTTTTCTGCTTATTAGGATTTCATGGGGTCCTCATTCTGGTAAATAACGGCCTTAACTTCTGCCTCCTTATTAATCGGACCTGGTTGAACTATAATTTCTTTTACTGTTCTGAAGATAAGAGACTTTTGCTCTTCTTCAGACATCCTATTAAAATTTCTTTCTACCGCATTGACAATCTTCCTGAGTAACTTTTTTGCTTCTTTTATATTCTTTAAAGAATTTGAATATTGTAATGAGTATTCATCTTCATCCATTAATCCATCCTCGAAATACTTCTCAGTAATTTCAATGCTCCTTCTTTTTTGAGCAATTATCCTTTTAAGACGTTTGATTTCATCCTGGTTTCCTTTCGGAACATCCAATTTCGGATGATGAGTAACGATATATTGTCTGATAAAGTTTTGATTGATCCGCTTATTGCAATGGGAGCAGCGATAATACTGGTACAGCTTTTTTCTACCTTTTGCAACTTTATAAACGGATTCTAATCCCATCCACTCCCCACAAATACTGCATTTTACTTTACCCTTAAAAGGATAATAATGATACTCCTTAATCTTAGAGTAATGGCAAGCCTTCTGCACCTTCTCAAATAGTTCTTTTGAAACGATTGGCTCAGTATGAGCTTCATGGCTATGCCAATATGGACCGATATGATCTGATTCTTCTGAATCAAACCATTTTGTAACAAAACGTCCATAATATAGGGGATTATTTATCAAATGCCACATCTTGTTTTTATGCCAATAAATCCCCAATGCGTTAATTGAATTTAAGTATTCAATCAATTCGACAAGTGTATACTTATTCAATGCCATTATTTTGAAAATCTGCTCAATCATATCTGCCCTATCCGGATCTTTCTTCAATTTCACCCGATTACCAATATTGACTTTCGTATAACCAATGGGGGCGGGTCCTCCAAATGGATAAAAACCGTCTTCTGCAATTCTTTTATATGAAGCAATCACACGAGGTGAGATTTGGGTCCTTTCATTTTCATCAAAGATCATTTGAATATCAGTGGCCAGACCACCATCTATCGGAGTGCCTTCCCACCTTCCATTTAAGCAGATCACATTAATGTTGTAGGTCTTGAAAACAGCTTGAAGTGATCGCTTTTTTGCGATATCTCTAATTAAACGGTTCTGATATCGTATTAATAGATGAATGTTATATGGGTATTTCCCATTCACTTTCTTGTTCTGAGCCACAAACTTGATCATTTCTTGTAAAGCTGGTCTATCAAACGATCCTGCGCTATAACCCTCGTCAGAATAAAACTTCGAAATTGTGAACCCATGGCTACTAGCATAGTCCTTATGTTCCTGAATTTGAGCTTCAATACTCGCTCCTTGAGAAGCTTGTTCTTTGGTTGAAACACGCGAATAACTAATGTAAATATCATGCATTGTGGACCTCCCTGCATCTAACTTCCTTGAGGTCAAAAAGAGACCGCTGTGTCAAATGAATGATTGACACAGCGGTCTCTTTTTGACAGAAATAGTATAAATAAAAATCCGGATTATGTAGCTATACTATACATAGATATATGTATAACTATAAAGCGTAAATATTTAGATTGCAAAACCCACACACTTACTTTCCAGTCTGGCGTTTGTATCCATATTCTTTACAGCGCTTGTAAAAAGCTGCTTTTTTTAAACCGCTCAATTCGATTGCCTCCGCTGGTTTCAGTTCACCAGAAGCCCAACACTTTATAGCAGCCATTAATTTTGGACTCTCTGGAGTCTTTGGACGTCCCTTATAAACGCCTCTTTTCTTAGCTGCTTCGATACCTTCTCTTTGCCTTTCTAAGGTTATCTCTCGTTCAAATTGCGCAATCCCCGCAAACATCGTTAGCATTAACTTCCCCGAAGGAGTTGTGGTATCAAGATTTTCTTTCTGGCTTATGAGATGGATTCCATTGTTGGTTAAGTTTTCTACCGTCTGAATCAATTCATGTGTGGAACGAGATAGTCTGGAGAATGACTCAACATATATCTCGTCACCGGATCTAGCATACTCAAGCAAGGCTTCCAGTCCTGGGCGTTTTAAGCTTTTTCCAGAGGCTTTATCTTCAAATATCCGATCAACACGGATTCGGTTCATTAGCTCATACTGCCGAGCCATATTTTGATCAGTAGTTGAAATTCTTACGTAGCCAAGTTTTGCCATTCTTGTCTCCTTTCAAGAAGTCTTTTTAGGATATACTTGCATTTTAGAGACAAAACGGTCTGAAAAACAAGTCCATTCGAATATTAAAAGTATTGGAATGTACAGTCTATTATAAGTGTACTCAAAATAGACTATAATAAATGACTCTTTTCTAAGAGTGAGATAAACAATATGATTCAATCCCCTTTCAAACACGTGTTGTACGTGTTAAAATACGATTGTAAGGAAAGAACAATGAGAGATACAGATGTTTTAAAGTTTCTGGAGAAGAACGGGTGGAAAGTAGTAAGAGTCAAAGGCTCACATCATCGACTTGTGAAGGGTACTAGGAAAACAACAGTAGCCGTTCACGGGAAAGATGTTCCGATTGGTACATTAATCCAAATTGAAAAGGACACAGATTTTAAGTTCCATTAACCCCCCTATTTCCGTTCTTCCATAATTTTGTAAAACTAGGAGGCCAAAATATGTTTTTTATGTATCCTGCTACCTTTTCCCAAGAAGGCAAAAACTATAATGTTGATTTTCCTGACCTGGAAGGATGCCACACCTGGGGTGACTCTTTTGAAGACGCCTACAAGAACGCTCAGGAAGCGATGGAGCTAACCATTGAAAGTATCCTGCTGGATGAAGAAGGACAACTTCCGCAGCCTTCAGAGCTTTCCAAACTGAAAGAATCCAATGATGATCCAGTTGTTATCGTAACTTCGGAGTTCAATCCCTATGAATCACAGAAAGCAGTTAAAAAAACTCTGACTATTCCTGGATGGCTGAATGACAAAGCTCTGGCTATGGGAATTAACTTCTCTCAAACTCTGCAAGATGCACTGATGCAGAAAGTTGTTAAATACGAATAATCTGATATCAACAGCGACTTTAGAATCTTTTGCAAGCATAAAAAAACCGGTGGCAATATTGCCACCGGACTACATATTTGTTCCAAGGAACATTATCGGGCCACCTCCACCATCGCTTTTTTTGAGTGATCAGGTTCAGCCCGGTATTTTTTTGTTTCGATTCTATCCTCTTTCAAAGCACGGAGCGTATCATTCCAGTCATTGAGTTTTTCCGGGATCAAAACTTTTGCTTTGATTCCCTTCTTCCTCAGCTCTCTAACTGTGCTTTCTGCAGCATCTTTCCCCGGATTTCGCCCTTTTTCTTTTTCCTGATCGAGGTCATTGTTGAACATTACAACAACATCTTTGCAGTCATAGATCTTACAAGTTTCAGCAATGGATTGGATTTTAGTAACAGAACCGCAAGCCAGATACGAAAAAGCCTTCCAAGGGTACCCAGATTCTTTGAGAATTGTCATATAAGACAGCATTTCAATACAGGATTCAAAGCAGAGCAGGCTCTTCCTCGGCGGTTTCAAATCCTTGTCATAGGCAAGCTGCTGCAGGTCAAATGTGGGATTGAAATACCAACCACGATTATAATCGCAGTTCGGCATGTCTCCCATAAACCGCATGGTGCTCGACGTTCCTCTGTAATGAACAGAGCAGATAAGTCCATATTCATTTCGACCGACAAATGCACACTGAGGATGTCCTTTATCGCCTGAAATCTGAAAAAGGCACTTCTGTGATACGAGTGCCTGTATTATCTCTGGGTCAATTTTTCTGGTTTTCGTAAGATACGCAAAAACATTACGCATCTTCTCGTTTTCAGGATTATGGTTTTTTCTACGGGACAGCTCAGCTGTTAAGTACATATGTCTTTTTTCCGGAGATAGCGGTTGATTCGAAACTGGATTTTTCTTGATCAGCTCCGGTACTTTTTCCGGATCAATACGGTTTTTAAGATCATTGACCGATTCGTAGATATTCTTCCCCGTGAAATGCGAATAAAAATCCAAAGGTCCCCCACCTACTGGCTTGCCGTTCTTTCCTATTTGCGAATAACGAGTGAAAGTATTTTTATCAAGATTGATGATGCATGAATCATGTTCCGTAAGGCGCATCGTATTGTGGCTGTGCTTTTCCAAGCCATAGCCCAGTTCTTGAGCTAGAGATAAAATCTCAATTTGGCCATTGATAAGAGTGCGCCATTCAGCCAGCTTTTCAGGTGGTATCCAGTGATTTCTGGCCATTATCTTGCTAATCCCTTATCAACATTTCTCTTTGGAGTTGAAAGCTGCTTCTTCAACAGAGGGGCCTTCTCTCCATTTTTATCTCTAATTACAGGGCCGAATTTTTCCAGTTTATTAGATTGGTCATGGTTGCTGGTCAGCTTGATCAATTTCGGGATTTTACTTATCTGATCATTTGTGAGTCCCTTTTCCAGCTCTTTGGCAACAAACAGGACAGGCCCGGAAAATGAGATGATACTCTTTCCCATTTGATCTTCCAACGTATTATGGTCATTTGTTCTGACATCCAGGTTAACATAGGCATCGACTCCCAGGGCATCCAGCTCCGGAATATCTACTTTATCCAACAAATCAACATCCGCCATCATGAAGTTGCTGGCTGTATTTTCAAGCCTGCTGGCTTTATCTTCAATGATAACCTGATTTCCATTTGGTCTTATGCCATAGGCTTTGACAGGCTCAATTTCAGCTTCAACGGCATGATCCATAGCTTTATCAAGATCTTTGCCTATACCAGAAATTTCCAGTGCATATGCATCGATTTTCTCTGCATCTCTGATCGCATCAAAAAGCACCTCTGGCTCATTTTTAAGAACAGTGATCCAGCTCTGTACATAAGCAGCATGATTCTCAATTTGGTCAGGAGATGGCATCATTCCCAGATCTGCCATCAAAAAAGAACTGCCGATTTCTGCACGCAGTTCTTCTTTGGCATATTTTTCAGATCCGAAGCCGCCTGTCAAATCTCTTTTTAATCTGGAATGATGTCCTGTAGCATGGCAGCATTCGTGCAGTTTTGTCGCATCATAGCTATATTCGGATACAAACTGGCTCTTCTCAGGGAGCCGGATAATATCTCTGACAGGGTTATAAAATGCACGGTCCCCACCATGTGTGATCTGGACACCCATCGACTTTGCAATCCTGTCTACCGCTTCGCTTCCTTTGATCGAAGAAACGATTTGCAGCTCCAATGGCGGAATCCCCAACACCTCTTGAGCATTGAAGACATTATAGTATCTGGCTCGGGGAACCCACTCTTTTGAGTCAAACTCGGGATCTCTGCATTTCTCCCTGAATTCCTCCATTGTCAGGGTTTTTCTTTCGCCTTTTTTCGCCATGAGCCAAAACTCGAGCTGCTCTGATTTAGCACCCTTCATGATCTTCCAGCCCTTTTTTTGAGCTTGTTTAAATGTAACCCAGCGTGGATCAGTAAAACCTCGGACCTGGGCACTTAAAGTCAACACTGCTCTGTTGATTCCTTTATACCGTGTTTTCGTGACCGGATTGAAGGCTCTCGCCGTCCTCGCCGCATTGCCATTCTTCCATCCGCTGTTCCAGGGAAGCTCCCCAGATTCCAAAGACTTCACATATGCTTCAACGAGTTTTTCTCTTACTGAAACTTTTTCTTTTTTAGGGTACTTATCAGAAATATATCCATTCGCCATTTTCTCTAGCTCCTTAATTTCTTTTCCTTTGAGTTCCGGATGCCGTTTTGGATCCTGAAGGGCCTTCAGCTGCTTATTGTACTTGTAGAGAACTCCATTGTAATAATCAGGACTTTGCTCCCAGATTTGGTTTTTCATTCCCTTACGATCCAGATCCAGCTTGATAGCAACATATTCATCAGGCCGCAAAGTCCTATCCAAATGACCTTCAAGACCCAACCACGACTGCGAATCGGTCATTGAAAGGTCATTAAATGCGTAATTGTATTTATCCCGAAGAGTATTAAAATATTCGATATAATCCACTTTTCTTCTCCCTTTGCTCTCAATTTCAGCTTTCTTTTCAAGCATTAATTGCTCTATATTGCGTACATTCGGCTGAGTTTCAATAAATTTGAAACCCTTCTCTATCATTATTTTTGTCCAGCGAGCATCTCTCTCAATGTCAGAAAGCAGCTTTTTATTGCTGATTCCAACTGTTCGTCCCTTGATTATGTATGGTCTTTCAATGTATGTGCTTGCTACAGGAAGCATATTCTGAAGCAGCAAAGCACTTTCTCTTCCATTGATTTTGACGATATGTATCGTTCGGGTCTTTTTTCCTGCAGCAGTCCGTCTGTCAATTATGCTTCGGTATTTCTCCACTTTTGAACTTAAAGGAACCAGCCAAATCAAATCGGTTTTTTCATCATGGACTGCAAAGAAATGAGGTCTGGATGCCGTTTTATTCTCCATCAGACAAGGATCATTAACTTCCTGAAAAAACCTGTCAGAAATTATATAAAGGCAGCCAATTTTGATTTTCATATTAATAACCCAAAATGCCCTCATCCATTGGATGAGGGCTGGCAGTCATTGTCCTGCGGTTTTTACGCAGGTATAACCATTTACAAGCGGCCTATTTATTCGTCGCATGACCGGAAGCGACCAGTGAATCACAAGCGGTCTATTTATTCGTCGCAGACCGACAGCGACCAAATTTGTCTCGAATCCGCTGTAACGGATTTCGGAAAAGGATATCTCATTATTCCTATTTAAATTTTATCATGGAATCAGCTTTCGGGCATCTCATTTCGTTTTAAACAGTGAAATAAGCTTTTCACATGGTTCCGAGTAATCGTCACCGTATATCTCTTCTGGGAACAGCACAATCCGGATGACTCTTTTAATAACGTTGCCCTGATCATCAAAGATCAGGTCATCAGATTCCGTTCCGTACTCCTCATTCTCGAATGCCTCCATCTCATCTGGCGGCAAGCTGATATTAGGATCATTGATATCTAAACCCAGATCTTCCATTGATTTAGCCGGCCCATAAATGTCTTCATATGTTACATGGTCAGCTGGATCAAAATCAAAAACCTTTTCCAGTACTACTCGTTCTTTTGCCATTGTGTAATCCTCCTGTTATTTTCTTGAATTCCTCTTCTGATAATTGATCCAGGTCTGAAATCAGTTTAGTCATTTCTTCCCGCATCAGCGGACTCGGATCATATTGGAGCTGTTGTAGATAGTTGAGAGTATCCTCTAACGATACGATTCCAATGCTGCGCATTGCCTCAAGAAGACCTCTAGTCTCAATCGTGGTTCTCATGGTTTCTTTCCCATAGCTTTCAATGATTTCATAGCTAATTCCCTCACAGAACTGTTCTGATCCTTTCTTACCACTTCTTTTTTGCTAAGAATCCAATCGAGATAAGCCACTGGAAAGTCGCAGATTATCTGATGTAAGGCTTTGTACAAAGATAAATAGCCTTGATCCTCTGTTTCAGGCAAAATAGGGGGCTTCAGATCTGATGCCGATACTTTAGCATCCAAATGGAGCTGCTTTGCATAGCAAAGCAAAAAACAGCACCTAAGGAATCGCTGAAGTTCGGATGGCGATTTTCTAAAAAATTGATTCCCGTTAAGCCACTGGTAGATTAACTCGTCCTGCCATCCACATTGTAAAAACGGCTGTATCTCATCGAATCCTGCTGTAGCTTCATACTGTGGAATAACAGCATCGGTTGATTCCAGGTCTATCTGATAGCCAAAATCAGCGTAGGAGTATACCCGTTCCAAAGCAAATCTGAGATAATCTTCTTTCTCCGCAAGGTTGAAAAAAAGGAGAAACACTCCATCAACATCATCACTTCTAATATGTTCTCTCATTTCAGCAGGCCATAGATACTCTGGCAAAAAGAATGTAATGCCTTTGGCTCTTGCTTCTGGATCCATGGCAAGGACTGCGGTGTTATACCATGCGTAATTTGGATTTGACCGCATGATACGCAAATGCCAAATCAAATCTTCAGCAGAGTCTTCCTTAAAAATCTCCGGGAGATAATTCAAATTTCGAACAAACGCATCAATCGATTCAGCACTCATTGATCTGTTCCAACCCTGAAGATTACTTTATAGCCTGACACTTTATCGTCTTCCAAAATCGGCTCTACCTGATATTCCTGACTGGATTTCTGGCCAAAATCATTTGCAGCTTTGTAGCAGTCCAGAGAACTAAAATAGTCCTGCACTTGAAAAGTTGTGTCTTTTCGCTCGCTTTCACCTTCTCCCTGTCCCTTGGACCATACAGATACAGTCTGTTCTTCTCCTACAGATTCACCTGAATCCATTTGCTTTTGATACCGGACATATCTTTCCTGGGCTTCCTGTGTATCAAAACTTGCAGGAATTTCATAGCCATCAATAGTTACAGTAGGAGTTTTATCATCGTAGTATTCATAATGAATTTCTTCCCCGACAAGATCATCAATTATGACCTTCTTTTCTGAAGAAACCACATCAATGTTGGCCAGAGCTCGGAGGTCCTCTGAATATGTGGCCGTTATTGTTACTGTATCGCCGTTAGAAAGATTTGTATTCGGCTCAGCGTTTATCTGAATGGAATCAATGAACTTCTTCGCCGCATCGTTATTTCCATCATAGCTGATTTCTCCTCTAACTACTTTTGCCTTGGCCTGGCCATTCCAGCCGCTTACTTCTATATCTACCCCATCCATCAGATCAATTTTTAACGGGTCGTTGACCTGTAAAAAATGCCGCATTGTAGAAGAAGCTGCCCCAATTATTGACAGAACAGCCACCGCAATCAACCCGATTTTAAGTTTTCTCATATTTTCCCTTCTATTTTGTAGAGACCCCACCTTTAGGAACCGCAAACGTCACACCTCCATACATGGAGTGGAGCTGAGAAATTGGATATGTATTTATTCTGAAGTCAGATTTAGCTTCCTCGAATGAAGCATTCGTTGCTCCATCATAGTTGCCATCAATGATAGTTACTTCATCACCATCCACTGAGAGCACAATACCAACGTGATTGGCACCAACGCCCGAAAAAACTGCTCCCGCAGCCGGTGTATCGCTTTGCATGAATTTATCAGGATGTGCGCTAACCAGTTGTCCTACACACTGATTTCCATTTCCAGTAAACCCAGGACTGAAGCCGTAAATTTGGTAAAACATCCCCCAGGCAAACCAGGTGCACTGTCCCCACAGACCGTGCTGGGCATACGGATTGGCAAGAACCCAAGCCTGCATATTTGAATAGTCAGGCCCATCCCCCAGATTGGCATTCATAATATTCCAGTAGCTGAAGCCGGTATAATTGTTAAAGTAATTTGTGGCTGCTGTGATTTTGTTGACATGCGCCGCCATATGCCCAGAGGCATCATTTGTCTGCCAAGACCAGCCAGGGTATCCAATCGAAGCAGTCATTCTCCGACACCATTCTTCTGCAGATCTTGAGTCCTTTGTCGGATCGACTGTGCTCCAGTCAGCATCACCTTTTGCTTCATTAAGCCGGACGTCAAAAATCCAACTCATCTGGGTTTCTGGATCCTGCCATGGCTTGTCTTTGCCTTCTGCGTATTCGATCAAGCGGGTTGCATTGGCTGCTTCTTTGACATCTGGCGTTGCAGGACTGTTCCACACATCAGAATCCTGTATAAGGCCCAGTCCAATTGATGCCCAACGAGTCGTATTGTTCTTGTAGTAGAGTTCGTAGTAATCGTTTTTTGTACTTACCTTCCCGAGCCACTCTATCCATTTTTCGTTGTCGAGCGTTTTGTCTGACAAAGCATTGGATGGGCCTTGAATATACTGATAGTTTTCGTAGCTGAAAGTCCCCATTCCAGCTCCTTCTTGCAAAATATAAGCCAGGACACCAATGATTGCCTCGTCTTGCCAGTTTCTTTTCTTAGCCTCATAAATAAAAGCGTTTGCTGCGTAAGAGACAGTACTAACTTCTGACACGGGTACAGCATAAGCATTAAAGTTCAGAACTGCCGAGATAACTGTAACAACAGCGATAACAGTGACAACAATTGGAACGATAACCGCAGCCATACTCATCACTACTGGAAGAGAGGCTATAAAACCGGCGATACTGCTGAGCAGAGAAGCTATCATGTGGAGACCCGATTTAACCCATTGCACAGGCTTGAATGGCAGAGAAACGACCCACTTTGCCGACTTGACGGGGTGAAATACAACCTGCCATCCTGCTTTGACACCTGTTTTTACAACTTTCTTAGCCGGCTCCCGTGTGAGATTGTAAAACTGAAGTACAGTTTTATTTGTTATATCGTTCGGATCACTGCCTTGAATTGTTTTGGTAACAGCTTTTCTGCTCTGATTTCCCACCATCCGTACTGTACTTTTAACAGGATGAAACGTACTCTTCCTGTCTGTATGAGCAAGGAGTCCAGCTTTTCTTGCCTGCATCCTTTCGGCTCTGCCAGCAGAAAATTTGGCTGTTATGGCCTGTTTTTTTTCGGAAAATCCATGGATCCCATTATCTGCATATCTATTCCAGGCGAGGCGGTCTTTATACCGGATCGCCTCTTTTTTATCGGTCCCGGAAAGAATTTCATAATAGTGCCGGCCTTTTGCGTTTGGATTGGCATCAAGTATAGCTTTTCCTTTATTTTGGTGTTTTTTAATTCTCTTGTTGTTATACAGACCATGAGCGATTCCCTTTTCAGCCCACACCACCGGTGTGTTCGCAATGCGGAAACCATTACGGAGCATCATTGCTGAATTGCCAACGATGGCACTCCCTGCGTCCGCCGTCAGATCACCATTACCATAACCGCCAATATCATACACATCCTTTGTGTATCGATTAATAACATCCAATGCTTCGCTGCCAGCTTTAAGCCCCGTATTCACTGTTACTTTGGCTGCAGCCCAACTTCCATCAGCAAATCCTTTGAGGTTTCTTGAGGCTACTTCTGAGATGGTAGAGATAGAATCATGAGCACTCTTTTGTATCAGATGGCTCGCATTCATTTTCATGCGGTCTTCAAAAGTCTGGAAATCATCTGCCATAAAATCCCCCTTTCAAATCAGTTAAAAACAAGCTCCATCCCGTAATAGATACCATCACTGTCCTGCAGCGGGATACAGGACCCGGTGTATCCTGATGCATTCAGATCTGCCATACAGGCACTATTTACATTCGACATGTTGTATCCATCCGTGAACAGGTACTTCTTGTTAGCCGGCTTTGGTCTTGCTGCTGGGGCAGATGCTTGAGGAGCCACAGAAGGCTGTGATGGAGCTGGCAGAACAACTGGTGCTGAAGGCTGGATTTGAGCAGGTTCTGAAGGCTGAACTGCAGGTGCTTGTTCCATTTCCTGGCTATGTGAGTCTTGGTTTTCTTTATCGACAGGGCCATCTGCACCCTCTTCCTTCTCCGCTTCTGTTTTATCCTTCTCGTTAGACAACTCTTCTTTCTTGTCAGGAATAATCTTGACCTTGATCACCTTGGTGGCAATATTGCCACTTTCATCTTCTGCGATAATTGTATGCTCCAAAACCTCCCCATCGACTGGCTCATCAGAGCTTTCCTCCGATATGATCAGATTTCTGGTTGCGGAATAGTTGTCAGTTATTGCAGCCTCTGCAAGAAAATCATGCTCAGAATACTGCTCCTTTGTCATTTCCATTTCTATCTCAGGGACCTCAATCTCTGGCGCCGTGGTATCAACTACTGAGATCTGCTTCGTAATGGATGGAAGTTCCGGGTCGGAAAACTCAAACGTTACATCCCGAATCCCGGTCGTATCAGTATTAATTTCGTTCATAGTGACATCGTAATCTGGCAGGGAGATAAGAGTTGGACTCTTGCGCTGGTCCTCTTGTATCTTGAAATCACCAACCTGATCTACGAGATCGCACATCTTAACCACTTCATGGACCTCAACATCTGACTTTATCAGAACGATCTTCGCCCTGGGTTTTGTAAAGAAATAAAACCCTGCAGCGATTGCTGCAAACGAAAAAAGGCCCAGAAGAGCCATGAATCCATATCTGCGCAACTCAGGCTTTAGGTCCTCAAAGGTCATTAAAATGTCTCCTTTCTTTAACAATCCCTAACTGAAAAAGCCATAGCCATTTCAGTTTCACTATTACCAGCGGAATTCACAGCTGGTTTTTCTTTCGGCATCTCTTTTTTCTTCTGAGCCTCCTTGTCTTGAGCGTTACTGTCTTCAATCTTCACAGGATTCGGTTCCAGTTCCTTTAAAATATCCTCCATCCAGAGAATACGGAGTCGGGACAATTGACGAAAATTCTGATTTGATAAAACCAGCTGCTTAAACGCTGCTTTCTGACAATCTTTTGGAATGCTGTCCAGCTTATCACAAAGCCTGATATTCATACCGCTCCCAAAAGCAACAGCTGCAAGTTCTGTCCGGAAGGGGGCCACTGACATTTCCGGCCTCCAGCAATAATAGATGCCAGATTTAACTACGATTTGTGTCTTTTCCTTCGGACGATCTCCAAAATTATCTGGATATTCAATCGGTATCAAATGGTCCCGCTTCTTAAATAGAGTAAAGAATTCTTTGAAAGTCTCAACGTGATCATCCAGATACTTTGGTTCATATTCCGCTGGAGTTACCAGAAGCGTATCCACCATCTTGGAGGACTTGAACTTTCCAATATCTACCATCTCTCCACGTTCTGAATAAGAAAAAACAGCCCGAATGAGCTGATTCTTATGGATCATATAGTGCCATAATTCATCCTGACAAATAAAAAGGTTCTGCTCACTCAGTTTATTTCTGGCAAAAGACCCTTGTTTATTTTCCAGGTACTTGCTGATATCAGTTGCATCGGGAATTATGAACATAATCAATACTCATCCGGATCGAATACAGGCCGTTCCAATGGCGCTGTTTGCTTGTAGTACGGAACATAGGTTTCTGCGGGTGCTGTCAGCTCTTCGATATCCTTTGGATCCTTCAGCGGCTGCAGTTCTTTGAATTCTGGCACAGCTTCTTTTGGTGGATCTTCCTTTTTTACAGAAGGGTGCACCTCATCAGTTTTTCCAATTGCAGAAAATGCAGGGTCAATTCTGGAAATATCTGTTTGGGCTGCCATCGGCCCCTTCTGCGGCTCTGATTCAATTTTTGCTGCCGGTTGTCCGGTACGAGTCTGGGACAGCATTCTGGCCTGTTCAATGCGCACTTTTTCCCGAGGGTCAGTATTCCAGATTTCATAGAGCTTTGTGTCTTTAGGGAAACTGTTCTTGAATGGAATAATGGTCGATCCGTATTTAATCAGTCCAGATCCCTTTCCTGCCGTGATCAGAGACCGGGCCTGTTCTTCAGATAGATCAAACAGGTTTTGCAGTCTGGCCAGATCTTCCTGACCCTGTGCGAGCATGATGCAAAACTCCGAGTTAGACAACATCGATGCCGCCTGAGCGCTTTCCAGCAGTTCAGAAACGTTTTGCGTAATGCCAGTAGCTACTCCACCAAACTTACGGCACCATTTCCAGAACTCATTAAGAAAGACCTCTGAATACCTGTCTTTCAGCAGAAGATAAATCTCATCAATATAGACATATGTGGGTTTGTTTAAAAGATGATTTACCCGAACACGCTGCTCCAGCGTCTCCAAAATAACTTTCATAGCAAGCGTGCGGATGGAGTCGCCAACTTCTGAAATATCAAAGACAATGAACCGGGAATTCATATCCACGTTTGATTCCTGGGCAAACAGGTCGATAGATCCATTTACATAGATCCAGAGCGAAGCAGCCATATCCAGTGCAATTGCATTCTGCTCTTTCTTTCCGTATTCCTGGAGTTTTCGATAAAAGTCTTTCAGTGTCGGCTGTCGAACCCCTGGATCCATCTCATGGGCCAGTTCATACTCGTGATAGACCTGCGCTACGATCTGGTCCACAAGGCTTTTTTGCTGCGGCATCAGCTCGCCGGAGCCAATCATTTCAGCAATAACAAACAGCAGGAATTCAGCTTTCCGCTTCTTCCATTCCGGATCCGAAAGATCAACCTCGAAAGGGTTGAAATGCAGATTCGAATGAGTATCTACCTTCAAAACGGTAAATTGTTCTTTCCTGCTGATTTTATTCAGTTCTGTGACCAAATGTGTGTATTCCCCTTGCGGGTCGATAAAAAAGATATCTGCATTTGGATCCTGCAGCAGCACAGCCATCGATTCTTCTTTGGCCGACCAGGACTTGCCGAATCCCGGCTTGCCTAGGATCCATCCTGACGGGTTGGCCAGTTCTCTTCGATTGGCCAGAATCATATTCCGGCTGATCGGATTCGTACCGTAGTAGATTGGAGATTCAGTTGCTCGGATTTCTTTTGAAGTAAAAGGAATCATGACACTGCACACTTTGGATACCGTTGTACGACCCAGTTTTTCCTTCGGACGGCCAAGGGGTAGGACAGCATTGAAAGCCTCCGGCTGCTCAAAATCCATTGGCAGGAATTCGAATCCCCGCTTGGAAGCTGCAGACTGGATATCCTTTCTGACATAATCCATCTCATCTTTAGACCCTGCATTGATCATCACAAGCATCTGTACATGGAAAAGCCGCTGATTGCGCTGCTGTACATCTTCAAGCAGCTGAAGAGCCTGCTGATACTCAAACTCAAGCTGATCAGGAACGTCTCCATCACCACCCTGCTTGCGGTCTCTGCGGATGATTTTGCTGCGCTGTGCCCGCATATCATCAATCTGGAATTGGATATGGGAGATATCCTCACCTCTGGGGACCATTGACATGTGGAGCGTGATCATCAGGTTATTTTCCAGACTGATCAGATCTTCAAAAAAAGCTTCTGTGACTTCTGTTGCCCATTCTGAAAGATAAAGTACCTGACAATACCTGTCATCCATTGTGAAGTAAGAGCGGTTGGCTCCAAAATCCATCGAATAAGGACAGATGAAGTCTTTTGTCGAGTCAAAAGGCCCAAGTTTCGAGTAATCAAAAGTGAATGACTTACCGGGTCTGACCACGCTGTGGATCGTGTCAAGACGGTCCTTCCCAGACATCAGCTCACACTCAGATCCCAAAGGACTAAAGCTGTTTTCCAAATCATAAGCCGCTTTATCAAGTTCCCGCTTGGCCTCCTGGATATCCTCTGCCTTAACAGTAATCGTCATCATTTTTTCCGATTCGATTTTGTTGTGACCGGCATCCAAATCGTCAGTTCTCTGCTGGTTAAGCTCAAGACGCAGATCATCAAGACCGTCATTGGCCATGGGGATCAACATCCTTTTCTTAAAATCTTCTGTGTCGATATTTCGGTTGTTGATAGTGAGAGATATATCTTCTTTATCCGTAGATAAAGAGTTCAAGATTTCCATATAGCGCTGGAAAATGGTGATTTTCCCTTCCGCCGGAGCCATTGAAAAGTTAACATCAGAGAACCTCACCGATACCGAATAGAGGTTATCGTCCATGCAGCAAATGCCGTTTCTAAGCATCTGGTTGTAGCCAAAAGCGTTCTGGACGCTTCTAATCCTTTCAATCTCCTGTTTCTTTTCTTTCCTAGTCTTCTTACCATTCTGTTGTTTCTTTGCAGAGGCGCTGGTGCTCTTTTCGTACTTTCCGGGATTGTTTTTTCTTCCGAACATTTCCTTCCTCCTTCCTGATGAAATCTATATCCTTTCTGTACAGCAGCTTTTGGTCTGATCTGTAATACTTGATTGCGGCTTTCACAAAACTCGAATAGGGGCGCCCGTGGATTTGCTTGAAGCCGCCTATTGAAAATATGAGAATTCCAGAAACAAAACAAAGGATCAGTCCAAGATCTGAAAGGCCAAAGTAGTTGCAGATCAGGAAAATGCTCAAGCCAACAACAGCAGCGATTGTTACCCAAGTCAGCTGTCGGGCTGTCAGACCGATGAAAAATTTCTTCTCATATTCATCGATATCCTTCGGAATCGCAACATAAAGATATTCCATAATATCAATTCCTTTCTATAAGCCCGGTAGCAATATTGCTACCGGGTTGGTTCTTTGCGGGATTTCTTTCGGGTTTGAGGTTTTGTTTCCTTTGTCTTATCCGTTTCTTTTGCCATTAACATGGCTTTTGTTTTTGCTTTCCATTCGATGCCATGTTTTTCATGGAATTTCGTCAAGATGACTCTAACTTCTTTTTGCGGAAAAACTTTTGTGAAATCGGAAAACTGTATTTTACACTTCTCCGGCTTATCAAACTGGCCAGTGACTGGATCCCTGTTTGACTTAAAGTAGACTGTAAATTCAGGGTTGTTTTCCGGATGCGAGGGGTTGAGCCTTCTAACTTTGGCGTAATCTACTCTGTTATTAGGGAGTTTTATACAGATGGGCAGGCAGCAGGCTCTTGGCATCTGTATATAGCATTCACGATTGTCCCGCTCCAGTCCATTGGAATCAGGAGGAAAATGGTAATCTCTCTCCTCAGCCTTTGGCAGTTTTACCCGCACATACTTCTTTAAGTAATCTTTTCCAGCCTCCTTCACTTTGGAATGAGTGATCTGAGGATGAATATTTCTCCCCAGTTCTTTCGAATAAACGGTATTTGTATATTCAACGAGATTGCTTTTGATATATACGCTTGACGGAATTTTATCAGCAGACATATCTAATCCTTTCAACTAATTGCACTGCAGCAGTGCCTTGCTCCAACCGCCTGTTTGAAATAAGGCAATTATCAGTAATATCGAGAATCCACTGTAAGCGTAGATGTATTGAGACGGATCCGTAAAAGAATCTCCTGTAAACGAGGATACGATCACCAAAAAAAGGTAGCAGACAATCATGATGAATGTTCCCTGCAGTCCAAGTGCAAGAAGTCTTTTGACGTACGAGACTCCAATATTTTTATATTCGCTGTTGCAAAATGTACAAAATGCAATCGGAGATACTGCAACAAATACATAAATTTCAAGGAACCGGAGCTGGCAAATGATTGTTGCCAGAGTAAATGCAAGATTCATGATTAGATTGCCAAACATTGCTACTAGTGATGACCAGAGGAGACCCATAAAGTTACCGTTTTCCTTATAAAAATCTTTAAACTTTTCATTCAAGTCTTCAGCCTGAGTTGCTTCAAGGCCAGTCAAACTTATTACATTTTTGGAAATCTCCGATGATAAAGAGAAGCACAGGGCAATAATCACTGTCATGTTCCTCATCAGAACGATGCAGATACTCATCTTAACAAGCGTCATGACGATGGAATAAAACATGTCTATGCCTGAAGACTGATTTCTTTGCAGCAACTTGAATAACTCCATGGCAAAGAAAATCCCTGCAATTGTAACAGCTACTGGAGCTACAGCTTGCAGGGCAACATTTTGAGAGGCAGTCCACAAAGAAGCTGCAGGAAAAGATACGGAGTCCGGTGCATTGGTTCCAGTCGGAGACATTGATGCCAGATCATAAACTTCCTGAAGTCTGGAATAGTCAAATGTAACTAAGCCGATGATAAAGTCATTGACACCTTTGAAGATATCCATTTATTCCTCCTCATCTTCACTTCTAAGATTCGTTATTAAATTATCCGATCTCTGCAGCATCTCCAACATTTTCTGCTGTTGTTTGCCAGTCAGATACTTTAGATCGTCAATTAAGCTTACGGCTTCCCTGCAAACCTGCGTAAGAGGTTCATCGGCAACTTCTGTGGCTATCAGTGTCACCTTATTAATAAACAGAACAAGCTGATCCATATACGTACCAAGAGATAACTGGACCTGTACCGAGTCCGGTATGAGGTCATCAGCAAGCCTGTCTATCCGCTGTCTGGACAGCTGATAGAATTTTTGAGATCTCTTCGCCTGAAGTTGGCTGATGCTGTCAGCACTGCAGGGCATACGGGCTTCTGATTGGGCCATGTGACTCACTCCTTATCCGAAGTTCAGGCTCATTCCAGCCAGAGTATTGAAGACAAGCCATACAACAACACCCGCAACGATTAAGAAAACGTTAGAACTGGTCTGATTGGAATCGTGACTGTAAATTGAAATGATTACTTTGATGATTCCGAAAGCTCCAATGACGATGCCCGCAAATTTACCGGCATTGCAGATGATTGACCACATAGTTGTCATTTGATCCATAAATAAATTCTCCTCCTGTATTAATCAAATAATTCGATAAGGGGATTCTCTGTTTCTTCCGCTTCCCCATTCAATTGCTTGTTCAAGGCTTCTTCAACTTGATCGCTGTAAAAATAAAGTCTTTGTGCCTGGATGGAAAGAGTGCCATCAATAAATCCCCGGTATTCATCGGGCTCGAACTCTTCGGGGTTGGAGCATCTTCTATTGCGTTCCATCTCAATCTCATCCAATTCTGGTTTATATTCGCTGATGATAAATCTATTCTTTTCACGTGCAGCATCTGATAACGATTTATCATTTACGGTATGTGCGATATTTGGATGTGAGAATAAATCATATTTCTCATCTTCATAGATTTGTCTTCCTCGAATATGGATAAGGCAATGGTTAGTAGGTATCCTGTTGATTTCGTCTGGGCCGTAGAGCGGTCTCTGATAGATCTGATCGGTGTAGGAAACCCCGCCCGATCTTCCCTTGTTCACTGTTTCGGATTTATAAACCACAGTCTCATTACCAATGAGTTTCGAAAGCATTTCTGTAGTAGTAGGACCTTTGCCGCCCAAGAAAAGAGTTGTGGAACAGTTTTCGAAGATTGCCTCCCATTGCTTCTCGTAAAGGCCCTTCAGTTGGGAAAGGCCCTGGACAATGAAGCTGGCGGAGATATTCCGAGACCGCATGGTTGCAGTCTTGATATCGATATCCAGCTGCTTGCCAGTAGTGGCAAATTCATCGTTGATGATCCTTGTGTGAATGGGAAGGGCATGGTCTTTTCTGGCATCTGCAGCTCGATACATCTGGTCATATACCTGCTGCAAAATGATGGATGAAAGGAAGGAAAAGGTTCTATCTGAGTCAGAAATGATGATAAAAAGAATCGTTTTTCGAAGCTGGTTTGCTTTCAGAGCTTCATAGTCATCGTCTTTTCCTGATCGCCTCATTCCTTCTTCCCATACTTGCCTTGTGACATCTCTTTTAAGGTCATCGCCAAACTTTTTGGATTTTACGAGTGGTATTCCAAGACGCTCCAGATGGATCTCATCTTTTTCCATAATTCTTTTCAGCGATGGGAGATTAAACACAGAAAGACGAACACCAACACTTACCAAAATGGACTTGGCTGTTTTGCCAGCAGACATTTTGAAAAGTTTGTAGTTCTTTACTGCCAGGTCCCCGAACTGGTAATCCTCATATGGATCACCATAGCTAATTCGACTGCTGATGGATTCTTCAAGATCGTCAAACAGTAAATCAAGCGGCGACTTATAATCGTCTGCTCCCTCTTCTTCCTTCGCATTTGCCAATAAAAGCAAATCCATGACCGTATTGAAATTTTCTTCAGCCATTCCATGAAACACGTAACGCACATAGAAACTGAGGGCCGTAATGAAGGTCACCTCAGCTTTTTCAAAAAATGGATCGCCACCGGTTTTTTGATCTCCGGTAGTGTTTTGGATAAGGCTGTTCACGAACTTCTGCACGTCATTTGGCTCTTCAAAATAATGAAAAGGGTTGTATCCCATGGATTTTGACATGTCTACCAGATTCAGGTATCGGATATCATACCCGCCTTCTTTTAAGGCATTGCCAATTTCTTCCATAACACTGCCCTTTGGATCCAGAACGACATAGTTGCTGTGCATTTGCAGAATATTTGGCTTTACATAGCTCATTGTTTTCCATGATCCGGAATCGCCAATGACCATAACGTTATTGTTCAAATTAGTTTCCCGGGTGTTCATATTCAGCCGCACAGAGTTTGAAAGCAGAATATCATCCAGAGACTGACTGCTCTGCAGTGTCTTCGCCTCGGAGATATCTCCCTTCTTTGCTGATCCATGTTCCGCTTTTGGCCGGGTATTCTTTTTCATCTTTTCAACTTCTGAAAAAGCGATATAAAAGACAATAAGAGCAACCAGGATAACTGCCATGAATGCAACATCCTGAAAACCCGGCCAAAAAATAAAATTCATCCAGTTTGATGTCCAGCCAAACGCAGAATTCCAGTCCCCTGTCAAATCGTAGTCCATAAGAGTTCTGGCCAGCCAAACGTAAATAAGATATCCAAAGATAAACAGTGTGATCCCTGTTATTATCAGAATCTTTTTCTGTTCCAACGTATATTTCGCCTGTTCCAGTGTTTGCTGCAGTTTCTTTTGTTCTTCTGGTTCGACCACGACTGCAGATTTAATTTCCGCAAGATCGTCTGCAAAAGATTCAGGCGGCTTCTTTTTCTCTTCACTCACCTGCTTCTTCCCCTTTCCTTCTCTTTGCGGAATCTCCGTGGAGCGGCAGGTTCAGCTTTTGACTTTTCTTTGGTTTGAACTTTCGCTTTGATATGACGCAATTTGTCATTGAGCTTCATCCGCCCACACTCTCTTGCTTCCAGCTTGCGGCATACGTATTCCCACTTTGGTGCATCCGTTTGTGCAAATGTGAGTATGTAGTCTCCCGTAAGCAGACTGGGATGTCCATTTTTATCCATGATTGGCTGCATTATTGGTTTTCCGCCAGATCCGATTATCAATTGGCCTTTGTCATCTATCTTAGGTTCCTGTTGGATGAAAGCGTTCAAAAGGTCATCATCTCTAGGTGATAACCGCTGTCCTTTGATGTATTTCGCATCATACAGCTGTTCCAGATTCTCAGGACGCTTTGCAAGATGATAATCCATATTCATCTCTTTGCACTGGCGTTTTAAAAACTCACGGTCGCTTTTGGAAAACGTTCTTTTCTCCATTGTGCTGTTGTTGTCTCTTGCAGCCTTTTTTGTGAACTTGTCTTCATTTTTCCACTCGTGCCCATACTGCCGTTTACCTGCTTTAACGTTGTTGTAAACCTTATCCCCATGGGCAAGCTGTGCCAGATAATATGCATCAAGGAAATCCCTAAGCGCTTTGACAAGACCGCATCCGGTTCTTACGACAATGGAAACCGTTGGAACAATTGCCTGCTGCAGTTCATTATCAATGGACATTGCGTTTCTCCTGTTCCTGCTTCTCTTTGAATTTCAGCTTTTCCAGGATGTTCGCAATGAATAGCAGAACAGATATTAGAATGATCCAAAACCAGTTTTCAATCACTATTGCTGTTGCAAGGTTAATTGAATAAGAGTTAATTGCTGGTGTCATTCTAAGAATGATGGAAACCGCCAGTGCAACCAACAGTCCGATTCCGATTTTGGTATACCTTGCCTTGTAGACAGCAATGACTTCAGTTTCCTCGGTTGGTTTCTTCTGATTGCTCATCCCATTCTCCTTCCATCAATTCTTCATATGTTTCTTCCTCGGCAGCAATATTGCCACCGGGTTCTGCTTCTTTCTTCAGATCGTTTCGTTTTTTCAAAAGCTCTTGCTGTTCCTGCTGGAAACTGCGGATTTTGGCTTCGAGCTTTTCGTATTTGGTAATAATTGAGGTCAAATCGCTGATTTCTTCATCCAATACTTTTATATCCTCTTCCAATTGGATCTTTTTATACATCAGCTGGTCACATCTCTTTTTCAGAGCTGTGATATTGGTCGTTGTCGATTTCTTTCGTGCCATTGCTTCTCCCCTTTCTCTAAAAAACATGAGGATGCTACTGTAGCATCCTCATAAAGGATTCTGGACACATTAAGTGTCTGGCCATCATGCTGATTTTTTCCGTTTGATAGCAATAGTTACGCCGATTGCCAGTGCTGCACCAGCCAGGCCAATGTAAAGCCCTGGGTTAGCACCAGACCTTGCACCTGTATTTGTTCCGCCGATAAGTGAGTTGTTATAAGTGTAATGGTATATCAAGTCTTCTCCAGGCTGGACTTCCTTGTCATTGACAAACATTCCATCGCCATTGATTTCTACCTTGACTACTTCATCAGAGAGCTGGTAACCGTGAGGCGCTCCAGTTTCCTTGATGTAAGTCGTTCCGAAATCTACTTCGAAAAGAGCTTCTCCGGTATTTATATCGCCTTCAATCGTTTCAATCTTGTCTTTGCAGTCTTTGTCGGAAAAAGAAGTAAATGCAAACTTGTTGCTGGTGATTTTCTTACCAGTGGCAGCATCTACTTTATCAACTGCAATCTTAGGCAGCTGGTCATGTTTAGGGAGAACATCTACGTCATAGAGGAACAGCTCCCCTGCCGCATCCCAGGTTGGGATAGCAATCAAGAATGGCATGACAGTTTCATAACCTGCAATATCAGTGGCATGGAATAAATAGACACCAACCGACATGTCAGATACGACAGCTTTTCCGTCTTTGTCTATCTCAATATCCTGCTCACTGGAGTCCTTATCCGGAATCATTTCAATAAGCTCATTGGCTGCCTTTTCCATATCATCAGCTGTTTTAAGGTCATTCAGGTCCAGCTTTGAGTCCTTAAAAGTTTCCGTGTAGACATACTGGCCATTAACGATATCAGCAACCTTGATCACTCCAAAATGAACTCCTTCCGGAGACCGCTTATCTTTGGATTCAGTAAGTTCAATGCTGACACTTCCAAGCCCGTTTTCAGGAACTTGCGTCAAGTCTTTTTCGGGAACAAGAGTTACATCAGCGGTCCGTTCCGTTTCCTCCGCCATGACTGATAACGGTGCAGCAAATGCTGATCCCGCAATCAGACCGGCTGTTAACAGACGTTTATAATCAATCATCGTCACGCTTCTTTCTCTTTCTTAAAATGTAATCCTTAGCCGGCCTGTACAGGACGATAAGGATAAAAATGAATGGCAGAGCCGCAAACAGTATTTCACGCCAGCTGGGCATTCCTGCCTTAACGGTATCTTCCATTCGTTCCTGGTATGGAACCCGCTTTGCTGTCACCAGCAGGCGGTGGGTGTTGATGCCGTAGGGAGTACAAGTAACACAAGTGATGAGGTCTTTTTCAGCCTGCATATCCAGCTTGTCCATCTCATCCGGATCGATGATCTCAATGTCTTCCACCTGGTAAGCCAACTTTTCATCGGCTACATCCAGGAAAATCAGATCGCCTTCCTCCATTTCATCCAACCGGGTGAACAGCTTGGAATTAGGCAGACCTCTATGAGCGGTGAGAATGCTGCGTGTATTTTCGCCCCCGACCGGCAGGCTGGAACCTTTAAAATGGCCAACCCCTTTTGATAGGATCTCATCCTCTGTCCCGTGATAGATTGGCAGATTCACATTGATTTTCGGAATCTGAATAGATCCCATCACACCAGTTCCTGTCAGATTTAACAGCGAATTATAATGCTCATCACTGTAAAAGTTCGCATCCACATCGCCGACAATCGCCCCTTTCGATTGCCAGAGCAAGGAATTATATTCCTTGGCATCTGCCAGTGCCTTTTCAACATCCTTGTGATCCAGTTCTTCAACTTCAGAATCAAAAGATGAAAGAACACTGCGCTGCGTGAATCCGTCATAGATGCTGCATCCCAGCGGCAATGCACAGCAGATAAGCCCAATGATAATGAGAGCTTTAGAGAAAATCCTCTTGAACATAGCTTACCTTCTGGAAAAAGCAGCCACAGGGCTGCTTCTGATAGCGGTGGCAATATTGCCACCGAAACCAAGATGAAAAGAAAGAGCGGACGATGCCGCTCTGTTAGGAAGAAGACTCATGCTTTATTCTGCCTTTTCGGATTTCTTGTTCTTGCGATTGATAGCAACACCAACTGTTGCAATCACTGCACCAGCTCCGAGCAGGATAAGCGTCATGTTGGATCCGGTAATTGGCAGTTTGGAACCAACTTCATTTACAACTGTCAGATTGGCCTGACCAGCTGCTACATCGGTTGTCAGATTCTGATTCTCTGTTTTGGAAAGACCGCCGTAGAATGTCGTGATCTCAGCCGAAGCATCCAGGGCTTTCAGTGTAGCGTCAGTCGCTCCCTGACCTTTGACATAGGAGTTTCTATCATTTGTGAAAGTAGGAGTCAGAGTTAGTTTAATCGGATCCAGCAGCGGACGGTATCCATCTGGTGCAGAGGTTTCTTTCAGCCAGTAAGTACCCTGATCCAGACCAAAGATCACGAAGTTTCCCTCGTCATTGGAGACCATTTCAACAGCTGCTCCCGGCTGAGTACCGCCTGTGTGATCATCACCACCGAGGCTGTCTCGGTTAATAACGTTATAACCACCGCTGGTGTTTGCTTTTACATAAACTTCCTGCGTGCAGGCTTCATCCGAATACAGACGGAACTTTGCACCTTCAAGCTGCTTGTTGTAGTTGTTCACCTTATCGACATCCAGCTTGTATGTAAAGCAGACAACGGTGTCTTTTGGCGTAGTTCCAGTTTCGCCGGTGCCATCTGCATCCGGGTTGTTGGAATATTCCAGCCATACATCATTCTCGAAACCAGGACGTCCTGTGTGCAGGGCTGCCTTATCATTCAGGGTCGCATTGTAAGTCACTTCAATTGCCTGACCATAGACATTTTCGTTGTCATTGTTCATTCCGCCCTGGAACTCTCTGTCAACGATGGCTTTCAGATCCGAAATATCGATCCGGAAAGTGGCATCCGCAGTCGGCTTTTCAACAATGGAAAACTCATTGGATTTCAGAGTATAAGTCTTCATTGTGGAATTACCGCTGTTCGGGAATTCCATACCTTTAATCGTGATAACTACAGAATCCTTATTGAATGTCAGGCAGTCATCCATGGAGTCCCAAATACCGAAATAGTATTTATCGTAGCCATTCATGTTTGGCACAGTAGAGAGATAACGGTAAGGAACTGTCTGTCCGATCTCGAAGTCAGCAACATCGTTCCATCCAACATTGTTGTCGTCTTCTTTGATCTGCTTCTCAATGGAAGGGTAATCCGACTTGATATTCACAGTGGCTGCCGGGTTGGCGGTATTTACCATGCAGAGGGATGCGGCAGAATGACCGCTGTTGTTGTTCACATTCACTTCATCCACAACATAGTAGCCATATTCCAGACCGCCGATGGTGATGGAGTTATCAGCTTTGGTCTGGGTAACAGTAACTTTTGATCCAGCAATACCCTGCTTAACGATTTCATCCCTGACATCTTCAATGAAATAACGGAAGTCAGAATAGCGCCCTTCCAGCTGCTGCGTGGCGTTCGCACCTTCGACTTTGTGTGTGTTGAGAGACTGCATATAATCTTCGATTTCATAGGGAGTAACTGAGGCCGGCGCTTTACCCAGAGCTGCTCCGACAACCTGCTGAAGGGCAGGAAGATAAGTCTGATTGATTGTATAGCTGATAGATTCTCCGTCTTTGGAGTTCTGCGCTGTGAACAGCTGATAGACGTTGAACTGCTTACCAATCAGCGTCTGGCCAACATTGCCGTTAATTGTGATCGAGGCTGTACCATTCCCCAGGGAAGCCACACCATTGGGAGTGTTGGATGTAGCCGCCATTGCTTTTTCCTGCGCATAGACTGCCAGGGGAGCAGACACAGAAAAAGCGGCTGCTGGGCCGCTGAGTGCTGCTGTTGCAGCTACCGCAGAGAGAGCTGCTTTTTTAACAAAACGGGAGACAGTTGCATTTTTAATCAAGCGTTTCATAATTCAAAATTCCTCTTTCTATTTCAGTACCTTTCGGCGGTTGATAACGATCCAAATCAGTGCGCAAGCGGCTGCTGTACCAGCGAGATAGAGTCCCCATGGAGAGCCGGTTTCTGGCAGCTTGCCGGATGTATAGTTAATCACTGTGATTGATGCCACCCATGTTCCATTGTCATCTTCCAGATGGATAGATCCGCTTGTATCTTTAGCAGTATAAGTCTTTCCATCTACGGTCAGAGTGCATTCATTCTTTGCCGGAGTCGCTTCGATTCTGAGCTGATAAACATGCTGGTTTCCCTGACTGTCTACCGGGATTCTGTAGCCATCTGGGGCTTTGGTTTCTTTGAACCAGTAATCAGTCCGGTCCTGCAGCTTATCAAACTGAAGCACGCCAGTAGAATCTGTAGTCAGTTTTTGAACGACTTTTGTGCAATCCTGATCAGAGTAAATCGTGAATTCAGCTCCAGGAAGGATCTTATCGTTCTCATTGACCTTGATAATCTTCACTTCCGGAGGCGTCACAGCATCATACACAGTAAGACTTGCAGCAGTACCAGTAGTGTTCCCTGCGTTAAACTCCATGTTCTTTCCTGACAGGTCAGAGGTGACAGCTTTGATGCCATTCTGATCTACAGTGAATACGAATTCATTCGGGTTGATCTGATAGCCAGCCATGACGGATTTTTCTTTCAGCTTATGCTGGCCCGACTGCAATCCCTTGAGGGAAATCTTGCCATTGGCATCAGCTACAAGATCTTCAGTGGATCCATCCGGTTTTGTATGAGTAAATACCGTTCCCTGGATAGGAGTCTTAGTGCCAATTTGTTCCTTTGTAAGGATCAGGTTAATACTCTGTTCTGGTACAACCGGCTGGTTGTATGTTTGTACAGCCTCTGCATTTCCATTAGATGTAATCTTCACAGTAAATATTTGGCTATTAATATAATAACCGTCAGGAGCTTTTGTCTCTTGTAAGGTTACGGTTCCAAGTGGCAACGTTGTGTTACCTTTAGAATCCTTATAGAACTCATCACCAGATACCTTGTAATTATCTTTCAGGAAAACGTAACCCTTTTCATCCGTCTTCAGGACCCATTGCCTGGTAGGAGTTCCGGAAGTATTCGGGTTTTCTCCAGCAAAGAACTTAACGGTAAACTGAGCATCCGCAAGGCTTGCAGATCCCTGAGGCTTGTTAGCATTCGTTTCCTTATCTACCTTGCCCAGGAGGATGCCCACAGGGTCTGACTGCGGCACATCCTTTACCTCGATGTCTTTCCAATTGACCATCCCGTTAGGGTGGGTCACACCATTAGCTTCTACCTTCACAGTAATAACATTTGGATCGAGAGCATACCCTTTGGCTGCCTTTGTTTCTTTCAGGTAATAGGTACCCAAGTCCAACTCATAGGGTCCATCAAATACCTTGTTATCCCCATCAGTACTGTTCAGGTTAAAAGTATGAACCTCTTTTGTGCAGGCCGCATCAGAATATAGCTTGTATTGAGCGCCAACTAATGAATAACAGTTATTGCCAGATGAGATGGATGTATTGGATGACCGTTTTACAACTGCGATTGCCCCCTTCTTAACTTCAGAAGCCTTGGCAACCATGCAGGGCTGTCCGTTTGCATAATAAATTGTTGCATCATAGGAGTACTTGCTTAAATCCTGGCCGTTTGACCAGTCTAACGCTGCGCCGATCATTGGGCCTTCAATATAGTGAGGAAATACTGAATTATCAATGTTTGTGTGGAACCAGTTGCCGTTGCCATGCTGACTCATCGATCTCCAGATCAGGACCTGCTGCATAAAGTATTTCTGCATGTCGTTCATCCGGTAATTAGGATAATTCTGCTGCATCCAGGAAGCCATATAGTTGTCACACCAATAGGACACAAGCGCTACACGTTTAATCGTATTCAGCTTCTGGTCGTTGGTGTTGCCCAACATTCCTGCATATGTGTTATCCAGCTCACCACGAAACGGATAATATGCTGTCTTACCTCCACTGTAGAAATCCGCCAGGGCATCAATGCAGAATGCAGGCGTATTTGTTCCCGTAGCATCATTCTTTATCCAAATACGGCTTGCCTGCATAGTCTTCAACAAGACATTGTTATTGGAGTTCACTCCGATAAATAAGTTTTCACCAGGGTTGTACCAGCCTGAATAGCCACCGGCCGCTCGGGATGCTCTTGCTCTGGCTTTAGAACGAATGGCAGGATATTCGGTTTCAGTACCCTCCCATTTCGAAGTGTCTGCCTCTTCAGTGAAATCGAATTCACCCGGTTCAAACCAGTATTGGACATTATATGATTGATTATCCAGGTCAAACCTTATAGGGGCAATATAGGTACTGGTGGCGTCAGATTTTTCAAATTTAACCTCAAAAGAATGATTACTTTCAGATTCTTTGAAGGTAATTTCAGCGGCAGTCAAAACCTGAGTAGGAGGAGCTACCGTTTTTCCGTCAACCACAAATGCAGAAATAATGAACCCGTCATTCGCAGTAATATTCAGCGTTGACTCAGAGGAGACTATCGATTCTTCTGTGAGTAGTTCATCTTCGCTGTCTTCACCAATGATCCAGATCGACCCATTAGTAATAGGCGGAACCGCAATGGTCCCATTATCCATGCTTCCATCATTAGAGTTCAACAGTGTTGATTTATCAGATGAATTGCTTTTGATTTCGGGTACAGTTTCTTTGTCTTTAGCTGGAGAAACAGCTTCCGTTGATGCTTGCTGATTTTTCTCCATCAAATTGTTGGGCTTTTTCTCTTGCGTTGTTTCAGTCGTTGGTTTCTGCTTAAAAACAACAGATACTCTATTACCATTTTCGCTGACTTTGAATTTGTGTTCAAACTCTGAAGCGGTACTAAAATCTGAAGGTGATTTTTCATCGACAGTAAAAATATCGATTATAGCCTCTTCTTCAGCTTTCGCAGAAATTTTGAGTTCTGTTCCCGCACTGACGGATTCAGAAATCTTGTCATTGGAAATAGTTTTGGAATCATCCCCGTTAGTCACAGTGACAGTTCCTGGACCGTTAACATCAATTTCTACAGTCGGTTCAGTGCTTTCATTGGCTGCCTGAATAGGACAGTTTCCAATGATTCCAATACTCATCAGACCAGCCAATGCGAACGCAGAAAGCTTTTTAAGTTTATTCATTCAAAATCCTTTCCTTAATAACATGAGACCTGAAGCCTCTGCGGAGAACTCTCCGCAAGTAAAGAAGAAGATAACAGTCCTTTCCATAAATCACCTCCTCATGCTGTTAAAGATAAAAGATATAAGAAAGGAAATGAAAAGCCCCTCAGGGAAGTGAGGGGCGGTGGCAATATTGCCACCAAAGATGTGACTACTTCAGGTTGGGAGAAAAAACAAAAGGCCAGCTGAGCTGACCTTGATTGTGTTTAAGAAGGAGGAGTAAGAGATAGGGACGAAGGGAGTAATTTATCGTTCTCCCTCAAACGCATCCACAACTTCGTCAGTCTCATAGAACTTCACTTTTTTCATCATTACATAATGATAAATGGTAGTACCTATTTTAATGATTGGCCAAAGTAAGCATACAACTAATGGCAAGAACCAGATAATAGCTGTTAAGATCGTGATAACCAGAGGATATTTATCGTGAATCCCTCCTGCTACAAAAACAGTAATAATTGGAACTCCAATAAGAGTTACGAATCCGCCTGCACAGAATAATACTAATACCCAGAAGGCAAAAACCACCATTACTAATACAACTCCTATCCCATATTTAGCTACAGAGTCGCCATTGAAATAGTATGTTAATGCAACTACGATCAGATCAAAAATCAACATTCCGATGCAGAAGTTCAAGTCATTTAAAAATCCCAATTTATGAGTTTTGTATGTGTCTGTTCTTGCCTGATAGTCCCTCTTATAAATTGCATAGTAAGGGTTGATCCCTCCACAATATGGACAAGTTTTCGCCCTGGTAGATAGATCATGCCCACAATCAGGACATTTCTTAAGCATAAAAATTCTCCCTAAAGTATTTAACAGTAATCACATCATTGGCAGCAACATTGCTGCTTTTGCATAGCATCTGCTCACTTATGAGTGTTTGCTAATCGAAACGCTCAACAATCAACAGTATTTAAAGCTTTGCAAATTATCAAAATCATGAATGAGAAGAAAACGGATTATTTAGTAGCTCCACAGGAGCATTTGAAGCCAGCAGATACCTGCTCCGTTCTCGCAGGCTTATCAACTACCCAACGAGTTCCATACTCAGCAGGATGGGTAATTGTATCATAGCCAACAATCGAAGAAATAACCTCGCTATGGTATCCCCCGCAGCTAAATATTCCTGCATCCCATTGACTTTCAATATGACCCCACGGATCAGCTGTTATATCTGCACCACAACCATTACAAATTTCCCTTTCATCCTGCCCATAAACCGGTACCTGTTCTGTCCAGGCTTCTTTGATCACATACTGCTCATTGTGTCCTTCTTCCGGATAGGACACTGTTGTGAACTGTTCTACCCAGGAATGTGTGTGAGCAGGCTTGCTCGGTTCAGCCGGTTTGGAAGGCTGTGTAGAAGGTTTGCTGCTGGAGGTGCTGCCAGATCCAGATGGTTTATTGGAATCAGAAGGCTTGCTGGACTCCGAATCTGGCTTAGAAGCATCAGCAGTTGATCCGCCAGAAGGCTTGGATTCGGTTTTGTTCTCTTCACCCTTTACAGTCTCGGTTTTATCTGTCTTCTTATCTTCGGTTTGATCTTTCTTATCTGTCTCGTCCTTATCCTTTTTCTCTGATTCATCCAGTTCCTTCTGGAAGTCATCTTTCAGGATCACATCTTCCCCTTCAGCCTTCTTTTTCTCGGCTTCCTCAGGAGTGAGAACAGTAACTGGAACTTTCTCAGTTACCTCAACAACCGTATCCGAATCCGACTTGTCTTTTTCCTCTTTACCCTCTGTTTCCGGCAGGGTCGCCTGGATGATGTAAGAAGCGTAGTAAATACCCGGAGTGTCCCATTTAATTGCAGAACTGTCTACAGTCACATTTTTGATGATCGAATCATCGTATTCCAGATAATGAGTCAGGACCTTATCTGAAATCCCCTGTTCAACCTCAAACTTGTCTTTCCATCCTTTAATGGCTTCAAGAACCATCTTTTTCTGATCCGCAGGCTTTACAGCAGCAGTTTTTGTAAGATCTGTATCCTTCTTAGTCTCATCCGGCTTAGATGCGGAACTGCATCCAGCAAGCATTCCGGCAGCCAGCACCATTGCCAGGCATTTTCTTTTTTTCATAATCTTTTCTCCGTTCTCACCTGTTAATTCAGGATTTTTTTATTTTCTCAATCAGAATATTTCTGTCATCAGTCCACGGAACGAAAGTATCTGGATCTACTTCAACAGGACCATCATCATCAACCAGACAAGCGTATGGATCCAGCATTGTCTTGTTATAGGCCAGGATAAAGCTCATTGCATCTTCAAGGTATCCAAGAAGCTCTCTGACTGTAGTTCCATCTGTATAGGAGATTTTGGACTTGCCATTGTCATCATTAATAGTCAGCAAATCATTTCGATATGGCCATTTGCCTCCACCCTCAATCAATGGCGACAGTTCCTCATCGCCATCGCTCCATTTTTTGTACCCAGGCTGGGCTATCTCCGGGTGTTTCCAGGCAGAGTACATGTGTTTGTTCAGCGTCTCTTCTGAAATCTTGTCCCTGCTCTTCAAGACGGTATCAATATCCAGTCCTGTCTGCTGACTGATTTCTTTTGCAATCGCAGCTGCGGACCTGATAGATCCTTCCTCTTCCTTTGGAAATCCGACCGATACATCATCCCCAAAGCTGTAGACAAACATCATCGTGGCATCATCTAATGCACCAAATTCTGATTTCATCAATAATCTCGCTTTCTTCTTTCTTATTGCGGTGGCAATATTGCCACCAGCACTCTCTGTTAAGCGTTTGCGCCACTTAAACAAAATTGATTATAGCAACATTCACACTGTCACAAAATAGATTCGGAGTGAATAGTTACGGACCATAGTGGAATGTAGATTTTGTTACTACTGATCAATATCTTGGAAGCTCATCTCCATCATAGTAGAGATAGGAATTGTCCTCCTTGCTCTCGTGAGTGTTGGAATCTTCTTTCTTCGCTGGTTCATTCTCTTCCGGTTCCTGAGCTGCGGCTGATGTTGAAGCGTGCATCTCTGTTTTCGGAATCAGATCTACAGAATCGACATTCAGAGTTACCAGCGTGACCGGCTTCTCGTAAGTGGTACCGTCATCCTTCATGACCTTCAGTCGCTGGAAAGTTGATTCCAGATGTCCGGTAAGAATAACCGGATCTCCTTTCTTGACATACTTATTGATCATATCTGCTGAGGTTCCGAAGGAAACGAATGGAATTGAATCGTAGCCGTATTTCCCATCAGCATTTCTTTTTTTCCGCCTGACCCGCAGCTGGTTCTGCAGCCAGTCTATCCCGTTGGAGCTTGTTCGCAGGCTGGGATCAAAAGCCAGATATCCCATTGCACAATATTGGTTCATAATCTAAGTCCTTTCGTTATCTCAAATATAGCAGGCAAACTTGCATCATCATCGCCTGGTTTTCAAAGTCATCAATGGAGGGTTGTCTCCACCGTTTTACAGAACGATGGAGACAACAGAGGAGGTATTACACATTGCTCATAACTTCATTCACAAAAGCCTGGTAGTCACCGGCAACCGGTTCTTTTGGATACCGGTCCAGCACTGTCTGCTGGTGCAGGCTGGAATCGCAGATGGGCTTGGCCTGATAGCGAATCACGGTGTCAAACATTCCGTCCTGGAATGTGTCTTTCAGTGCTTCTATCCACGCTTTATCAACTCCATTCCGGTTCTGCATTGTGACCAAGAGCTTTACATCAAAGGCCAATTCCTCCTCGTTGAGGATGGAATAGCAGCTGTTCAGGGTTGAGTAAGTGCCTTCCAGTCCCCCCCGGTCAATCTTAGTTGGGATAATGACCAGATCGCCTTCTTTATAGCAGGCTGTGAGGCTGTTTAAAGTAAGCGAATTTTCGAAAGGTTGGTTGTCGATGATGATATAGTCATAGTCACTTTCAATGGCTCTGAAAGCCCTTCTGAGGGCGCTGAGGGCACCTGCAAGTTTGCTTTTCAAAGCCAGATCAGTAGTTGCCAACTTGTGAGACGAAGGCAGAAGATCCAGATTCTCGTACTTTGTTGGCTTGATTGCATCATAAACATGACAGCTGCCTTCGATAACATCATGGATATCCAGGTCAAACTCATTCTTGTTCACGAAAGATTCCAGAGCCTTGAATGCAGCAGTGAAGGAATCATTGCATCCTGCCAGAAAGCGGCTGTACTCACTAAGGTATAGTTCTGCACTCTTGGCAGTAAGGTCTTTGTTGATTCCCAGCAGAACCGAAGTTGAATTTGACTGTGGATCATTGTCTGCCAGAAGAACTTTTTTACCTGCTTTTGCCAGGCCATAGGCCAGATTCAGGCAAGTGGTTGACTTTCCATCACCGCCTTTGTTGGAAAGGATACTGATGATTTTAGCCATGATTACTGCTCCCCCTTTAACTGTTTAACTAGATGACCGAATCCTAACTCCGCCAAGTCAGCTTCCATTTCTTCCAAACTCTGGCACTTGATCATTATGACTTTTTTATTCGACAGACTTACTTTGCCTCCGGTGTGGTCTTTCAGCAGCTCTCTCAATTTCTTGATGTAAATCTCTTATTCCTTAGCCCGAGGGTCGGGTTCTTCCTGCTGAGCAACGGTTCCTTCCTGATTCTTCTTTTCTTCCGAAAGATAGTTCGTAACTTGTCTTGGACTTAGCCCAATGCTGGCTGCCGCCCAGTCCACAAACTTTCCTTCAGTTTTCCCTTCTGCCTTCTGGCGGTTCCAGATATCCTGCAAAGCCAGTATTTCAGAGTGCCGGATATCCTTGCCCTTTGACCGCTGTGAATTTCCCCTGATCAGACGAAGCAGTTCTTCATCTTTGTCTGCTGGTTTTTCTTCGACCTTGGCCTGAATCATCCCGTCATGCTCACCCATGTCTACGAGCTTTTTAACTGCTTTGAGCCTTCGCTCACCAGAAATCAGCGTGTATTCCAGACCATCATCCGGATCATCGTCCTGATAAACAACAATATTTGCATCTTGACCATCTTCCAAAATCAGGTCTGCCATCTGCTTGACAGCTTCTTCCTCATAAGATGTGTGAGCATAGAAGTTGTCCGGATTGATACGGATTTTGGAGACATCGATTTTCCGAAATCCACGAGTCATTACCGATTGCACTGAATTTGTAAATCCCATGATTATCTCTCCTCGTACTCAGTCAATTTCTTCCGGCTTTTCGTACACAATTCCGGCATCTTTCATTAGTTTGATTCGAGTCCTTGCAGCGGTGATAACATCCTCTTTGATTTTGTTTTCCGCTGTCTGTTCCATGAGGTCACGATCTTTCAATCTCTGGAAATTGATCCCCAGCTTTTCAACATCCAAGACACTTTTCCGTTCAATGATTTGTCTAAGTTCTTCGCTCAGTTCCTGTAAACAGGTCTTTGGACCATAAGTGACTTCGCCAGTATAGGTATCGAACGCATATCCGCTGTCCTCATCCATATTTGGGTCTTCCGGCATAGTTTCATTGCCTGTTAGACCGTATGAATCAAATGCTTCCCCGATAAAATCTTCCGGATCCAGACCGTAGAGCATCCCCACATCCACAAGAATGCCAATCATTTCAGCTCGTTCCGTGTCTTTAAGAAGGTCCTTTTTGGAAAGCGGATCATATTCCGCAATTCGTTCCTCGGCTTTATCCGTAACTTCATTAACAAATTCCACAATATCGATTGCCGCCGTGCCTGTATTGTTCATTATTGAAGCGTTGCGGCTCATTGCGATTGAATAAGCTTCTTTAACTCCATTCATTATGGCTGTATGAGCCATATCAATGGTGAGCGAGTCATAGGTTTTGAAATCAGTAAAAGAATCGTAGCTTACCTGATAAAGCTCAATTCCTGAGTCTTTGCAGGGAGCTTCCATTTCACGATATTCCAGCTGAGCAATTTCATCCCAATCCATATCCATAAACTGTACAGGTGCAATCCTATACTGCCGATTGATTTCGAATAGAATTCCAACAATGTTTCTCTTTATTTCTTCCATTCCAGTCATAATGATTTCCTACTTTCTCTTTTTAAATATCCTAATGTTTCTCAGCAGAATGATCCGTCCCAGATCAAGCCAATTGTCCAAGCTAATTCAGTTACCGTATTTCTCTATCTGTCTTCTATCTTCGATTATTGCCACCTCTTTTCGGACTATCTCTACCCAGCCCTCACTCTCTTCGAGGCACAGCTTGCTGTGCTACGCATAAAAACCATAAAAACCGGCCGAAGGCCGGTATATAGCGCACTATCCAAAATTGTGTCAAGCACTTTTTTAAAAAAATGTCTGTTTGCAATTAACTTGCTTTCGAGATCTGTCTTGCTTCAACATCATCAATCGCAGCTATAATCTCTTCCTGTAAAAACCTGAGCATAGCTAAATCTGCATGAGCAGAGACGTAGACATTTGTAAATACTGAACCATCTTTATCTGGTTCAGGTATAAAACCCGCTTCAATAACAACTCTAAAGTTTTCTGGTCGTCCTTCCTGACTCCCATAAACCAGTTCATGGTCTAACATTATTCTTTCCTCTTTTTCTCGTTTTACTCATTAGCAATCATTTCTTCGACTTGACCGATAATCAGTTTTTTTAACTCATTGGACTTCCTGTCAGCAACTTCCTTGGAGATGTTGTAACTTTCGGGTTCTCCGCTAAGATTTTCATCATACACGCTCTGCCAGTAATCACTGTAAATTCCGTGGACATAATCACTCTTTTCCAAAAACGATTCTTTTTTCCTATCCCGTTCCCGCATCCTGATTCGTTCCGATCTGCTATGCAGTGGCAGCTGTTCGTCAGGCTCTATCATTTCATCGATGTAGTCTTCCAGATTGTATTGTTCAGGATTTGTTTCAAGGGCTTCTTCTGGATCCAGACCAAACTCTGAATACAGATAATAAACGTCCTCACTCAATTCCTCAGCAATTGCCTCTGGATCCAAGTGCCTGCTTTTCTTGGGCTTCTGATTAATATCTTCCCTGGTCATTTTCCTGGAAGCTGTCTTTTTCAATTTCCTCATCGACATATTGTTCTGACTCCTTTCTAAGCTGCTCATCCAGTTTCTTGTGCCGCTTGCTGGTGAATCCCCAGAAATATCCAAGTCCCAGGGCAATAATGATAGATATCAGAAATGTCAGTCCGTTCATCTTGCAATACCTCCACGCTCTTTCTTCTGTTTCCGTTCCTCTTCCTGCTGCTTCTCATTCTCCGGTATTCTGCCCATCTTCCGATCCCAATACTTATCGAATCGGTCAACGTCAGCAAGCTTGTTATCCAAATCAGCTATACCGTCCTTGAGTTTAGCTTCTGTTTCCCACAGCGGAACTATATTCTCTTTTATGAAGCGGTCAATGTTGGAATGATTGTATTCACCGTTTCCTTCCATCAGCTCAGCTTCCATTTCAGTGACGATTTTGATTGCCTCTGTTATTGCTGACTGCACATCCTCAAGTTCGCTCTGAAGATTAGACCGATTTTTAATAAGGGATTTCGATCCCTTTTTCTTATCCAGCATTTCCCGTTCCCAAAGCATTGTGTAGTAAGTGGCATCCGCTTTGGATAAAACCCAGTTCAAATATCGATCACGCTTGGACGATGCACCAGCTTCAACCTGTTTGTAGCCACGTTTAATGCCAGCCGTTTCGAAAAGTTCATTCCTCAGACTGTGGATCTCATCAATTTCATTTGAATCCAGAAGCTTCTTTAATTCCGGATCCGTTATTCCAAAATTCTTTTCAATACGATCCTTCACTCCTTGCAGGGAGCAGTCCAGCTGCACCGACTCAATGAACTTTGTTTTGATAAACCGTCTGTAGCCTGGCGGCTTGATTCTAAGTCCAGTCCGGTTCCTTTCCACATAGTCTTTTACTTCAAACCCTGTTTTTAAATCACCAGTGGACAGCTGCAGCGACTGACCTTTGTAAAGACCGCTGAATTTACCATCATTTGGAACAGTGACCTGTGCCATCTCATCTTTGAGGATCCATTTGAAACAAACCTTTGGAATATAAGCATATGTTTGAGTCTTCGGAATCCGTATGCAGAAATCATTACCCTCTGACTTTTCCCAATCGATTAAAACCTTGTTGCAGGTAAAGCAAAAAACGTCCGGATTATTCCGAACGGTTGTCTCTCCATCTGTTAACTCAAAATCAAGTTTTGCCATGACCTCTTTGAAAATTTCGTAAGATCCCACACGTGGAACCACGTATTCAAGAGTTTTACGGACAAATTCTTGCTGGGAATCTGACCGGTCTCGGTTCCATTCATTCCATGTCCTTGCTCTTGGTGATGTTTTTTCTAAAATTTCCAAACCATGCTCAGTACAGATCCTGTCTGAAATGGCTCTGAACTTTTTTAAATCTCTGGACCAGAAAATGTCCCATTTCTTCCCCACTCCGTTCTCAAAAGGATGAACAACTACGTGGGCATGAAGGTGTGCCTTGTCTGTGTGAACTGCCAGAACATAAGGATACTTGCCTTCTGTGATTTCATCTGCCCATTGTCTGGAAATGTCGTAAACCTGCTCAGGCGTTACAGTTCCCGGCTCAAAGGATTGAATGAAATGAATAGCTTCGTGCTTTGCAGTCTGTCCAGTTTTAGATCGTCTGGTATTTCTCCAGATCTCCCAGGTATCAGCAGCCAGCGCAGGAGTTCCACATTCAGGATGACTGCAATAGATCAGATACCCGCCGGTTGTTTTTGCCTGATCGTGATCAAGATCAAGAATATAGGACAACGTTTGCATGGCTGGTGAAGTGACAGACCATCCTTTTATAGTTGCCATTTCTTTTCAAGTTCCAAGTTTTTTAAATAGTCAGGATCCTGATCCAGCTGTTCCTGAATATCAGGCCAGTAAACTTTTTTGGGAGCCGTTACCAAATCCCGCATCTTTCTTTCCAGTTGATCACAGAAGTCTTCAAAGTCCCTCTGCAAAGATGAAGCCTGTACCGCAAGTTCTCTGAACGTCTCACTGTCGGTAAGCAAATTGATGTCGTGATATTGTCGGCTCACCCGATTAATCTCATTCATCGACTTCACTAACTGATTTAGATTTCTGCCAAAGAAATTCAATTCCCTTTTTATTTCCTTAAAGTCCTCTGGCACATCTGCAACCACATAGTAGGGACATAACAGCGCATCTTCAATCAATGCTGTCATCGGAATCCCCAAGCGTTCAGACCTGGATTTGATAATATTTTTAAACTCTGGCGTACACCTTATGTGGTAATCTTCTTTTTTCATAATCTATTTCCTCTCCATAAACGAAAAGGAGCAGAACGAATCTGCCCTGCTCTATATCTACACTTATTTGATGATACCATTTTACCACGGTTCAAAAACTTGTCAATGGACATATAGAAAGTGCATGAACAGGTCTATAAAGTAGCTACGCAAATAATTGGGGATCGGGGTTTCCCCGAATAGTTAGGGCTTGTGACCACAAGCCCATGGGTTAATGTGTGTACACAAACCCCTTGCTTGCAAAAAAAATTAGCTCCGAATGTGTGATTTTAATGTGATGATTTTGACTTTGAAAAAAAAGAGGAAATCACCCATTCGAAGCCGCAGATAAGGTCCATAAAATCAAGGATATTTTGAAAAAAGACTCAAAAAAATTTTTGAAATGTGATAAACAGGACGCATAAAAACCATAGAAACCATAAACCGTTCAAAATAAAAAAGGCGATTATCCGCCTAAATGCAAATCATATTCGTTCGATAATTCGCAAGAATATAGGAAATATCGCTGTCTGATAGACCTAACGTTTCTCCCTCTTCGTTGGTCTTTGTGAAGCAAACCGGACCTACAACCAAGTCAATTAATTCACCATTTCTCTTATCAAAAACGCCATAATTGCCCGGCATCCCAATCAATTTGCCCTCTTCGTTACACCACATATCAATGTTCCGTTCTTCCAAATCGGACAGATAATAGATTCTTTCCACCAGTCCACCAACGATTTTTTGCATAGTTTTCAGAGTACCATTAGCTTCAACAAGTTTGTAAGATTTGTCCTCATTCATTTGAAGAAATTTCATGATTTGTACCTCCATCGACTCTTGCAAGCAGCTTTTCACTTTCTTCGAGGCACGACTGCTGTGCGCCTGGTCAAGGGCGCTGAAAGCGTACATTTTACCCTTGATCCGTGTACAGCAGTCGTGCTGACATAAAGACCATAAAAACCATAAAAGTCATAAGAAAAGCGCAAAAAAAGACTGCAAATGCAGCCTAGATTGTCTGGTAAATTTCTAAATTATCGCCTCTGAAAAATTCGTTCTGATAATAATCATCAGTGATATTCAGAAAATCTTCGAACGCTATTTCTTTCCCAAGAAATTCATTCAGCGGCAGTTCTTCAACATCATCTACACCTAATTCTTCTTTCAAAAACTCAGATTTAGGAGGATAGTCTTCCGGAGAGAAGTAATAGTGCCCCATCATTTGGTCAAGGTCTTCGTAATAGTTATATGTCTCATTGCATACGGTTCCATCCACAATATTAATGAATGCAACCTCTTCAGCCCACTGATTATTGTGAGAAATTTCCGGCTCTGTAATAGCCATTAGTCCTTCATTCCGGTCTCTAGCCGGCATCATCATTCCCCAATCTTCCGGAACATTTTTGATGTCATCCTGAATAATGCCACCACCTGATTTTTCCAATTCTTTTGCAATAGCGCATAGGATATTACCACCTTTATTCTTTTGGATGATTTCGACTAGCAATTTTAAAACGACTACTGAACACGAAGTATAACCGCTCCAGTGGTAGTAAATATTTGCCAAAATGTCAGAACCTTCCGTGATATTAATAACAAGTCTTTGTCCCATTGTGTTACCTCCAACAGCTTTTTTGCCGCTTTCACTTTCTTCAAGACACGCCAGATGGAACCGGTCAAGGCCGCCGCAGGCGTTCACTTTACCCTTGATCCGGTTCCAGCAGGCGTGCTGACATAAGATCCATAAATACCATAAGGACCATAATAACTGCGCACAAAAAAGGGCTGCACCCTGGCAGCTTAAATCTCATCTCGTCAAAAATGCCGATAAACTTTTTCCAATTCATTTCCCTTGCTGTCATAAAATGCTTTGAACTGAAACACCTCATTAATGGGAACACGGAGCGAATCATTAATCAGCATCCTGAGCAGTTCAATATCTCTCACCAGAAAATAATCCTCTTCTATGGCGGCAATTATATCTGTGGATTCTCCATCAATGAATGGTGCCATTCGTTCATACGAATCCGCAACATATTCACAATGTTCCAGCGTTGGTATCTTTAATCCTGCAACTTCTTCAAATGACAGCCATTCGGAAAGGTCATGCGGGTCATGACCTATACCTTCATAAAACAATCCGATTCTTTGAATTATTTCATATGGATCGTGGCCCTCTGCAAGTATCATTCGAAATGTGGGAACGTAATCCTGCTGGTCCCACCACTCCACTATCTCCAACTGTTCATCTGTTAAAACCATAATCCACCTTACCAGCAGAACAAATAAGACCAGATAAAAGGCGATAATCCACCAAGAATAATAGTTGCGAACATCGCAATCGTAGACATTTTCTCTTTGAATTCGAAATCTTGTTGCGCTTTGTCAGCATTCATTTTCTGGATAGCAGTCATTCTTTCCAAATCATTTCTCCACTCCTGATAGAATTCTGGAATCATAGTCAGTACCTCCATCGGCTTTTTGTCTGCCGCTTTCACTTTCTTCAAGGCACGCCAGATGGATCCGGTCAAGGGCGCCACAGGCGTTCATTTTACCCTTGATCCGGTTCCAGCAGGCGTGCTGACATAAGATCCATAAATTCCATAAGAACCATAACGTTGTAGAACCTATCCCATTTCTCCGGTAGCAATATTGCCACCGGGTTCGATTTCTCCAGTTGGCTGGCTGGATGTTAACTCCTCATTCAAGTCTTTGCTCCACCTTAAAAATGTCGTTCTAGAGACGCCTAACTGGTCAGCAGCCTCTCTACAAGTGATCTGTCCCAGTAAATACTCCTGATTAATCTGTGTAAATGTATTGGGAATTGGGATCTTTTTTCTACCTGCTCTAACTCCTCTGAGCCGGGCATTTATATATCCTTGCTTTTGCTTTTTTCTTCTGATAACCATCTCTTCTTCTCCCAGATATCGAAGGAAAAGCGTGAAATTATCTTCTCCAATGTCTTCCGGCTTATTTAAAACGCAAATATTAACACCTGCATCCGCCAGTAATAACCATTTATCACGAATTTGCTGAAAACTGTAACCAAGAGATGCTAATCCTGGAATAAAAACTGTATCCCCCGGTTTAACCTGATCCATCAGCTGATAGAAAGCTGGGAAGTCATCAGTACCAAACTCATCAAAATAATATGGTCCAGCAACCATTCTTTGAAATACAGACATTTCCTGATCAAATGAGTATCCATACTCCATAAATAATCCCTTTCCGTACATTCATGGATTTAGCTGCCTTCTTTGGGTTCGATGACATGGCAAAACCATGAAATTACATAAGATCCATAAAACACCTCGCCAAAGGCGCTCTGAAAAGAGCGACTTCAGCATTCTACTGATCTAAAGATTCTTTATCCTCGAACAGATAACAAACATCCCCTTCAAATTGGAAAGTCACCTTTCCAAAGGGGAATTTTGCTGCAAAGCAACCAGTTTGTTCTGATTCTGGCCTTGTCCGGTATTTCCATATCTCGTTCTGCACCCGCAACATTTCCAAAGGAAAACGCCAAAACCGTTCTCGTAAGAATTCAGTCAGTACAAAGTTCATCTTAATCGCCTCCTGAGTCCTTAAAGCCATGCAGTTTTTGGCATGTCAAAAGAACATTTGACATGTGAAAAACGGTATGGCATCTCTTAAAGACCATTCTAAAGCCACAGAGACCATAGGCGGCAGCACAGATAACATTAGCGTGACAAAAAATTTCTCAGAGAGAAATCATCCCCTTTCGCATTGATTCTTCCAGGAAAGATACCTGGTTTTCGTCCAAAGTTTCGATGATATAACTAGGATCCAGCTTCGTGTACTTGGGATCCGCATATCCATTCCACAGATTCAGACCAATAAAGTAGAGCAGTTTTTCGGATTTTGACCATGGCTTCCATTCATTCCAATCTTCCGGGAACTTAGGCCATCCAAAATCATCATTCCAAAGTCTTCCCTTTGGATGATTCTGCAAAATGTATCGGGCCGAAATCTCAGGGTTATAAGTATGCATTTGTACCTCTTTCTACGGGTTCAGCAGCGGTAAAACCCGATAACAGCCTCATCTGTATCTTCTGCTTGAAAAATTGTTTTGATCGATTCAGCGACTGAAAAAGTCACAGTATTCAAAGAATCCAATACTTTCTTGAACTCCATAGGATGCGCAGTTATATACATGAAGTCCGCTCGGAGAGTCTTTATATTGATATCCAGCCGTTTAGCAATTTCTTTCAGTTTTAGCCCATCCTGTAACGCTTTGAGAGCTTCAATACGCCGCAAAAACCGCTCATGTTGAGCTTTTGTACGCCCCATGATTTTTTTCTTACTACGGCACCTTTTTTGTCTTCTGGAAGCCAACTGCTTATCAGATATCAGGTATTCCATCTTTTCAGCTTCTTCGGGCGTAATAGCAAGCTTTTTGGCCAAAGTTTGACGGCTGGAAACGTACTGATAGGGGCGTGCTGGTTGGCATCTGTTTTCCACTTCATGCTCTGTTAAGGGCACACTGAAAAGACCATTAAAATAATGGATTTTTTTGAGAATTTGCTTTTCTGGAATTCCAATTTTTTGATACCTTTCCCACAAGGCATAGATCAGCTGCTCCCTGTATCCAGACAAAACTCCCTTAGAATTTCTGGTCAGAATCAATTGTTTGCAATCATTTTCAAATCGGATAATTTGGTTAGGCAGTATTCTTTTCTTCTTTGATATTTTACCAGCTGTCTTGTTCTTTCTTTGCTTCTTATAAGCCTTTACTTCTTCCAGCGAGTATGGCAAGTAGACTTTGGCAAAGTCTTGGAGCGTATTTCTGTGAGGATATGACCATATCAGTTCCACTTTCTGGCCATTTCTGGAATTCACAGATCCAGGAATCCTGATAACTTGTGTGGTTAGAGCCGCTTTTGCATCAGCGCCAAACTGCTTCTGGCTATCAACCAGTCGTTTGTAAATCTGCTTGTAGAGCGGAACACAATCATAAGGAGCGTGTTTTATGCAAAAAATGGCATAGAGTCCTCGACCAGATCTAATTACAAAGGATGGCTGCAATGGAAGTGCAGGGGCTATTATTTCCCACATTTCAGAAGCTGAGAGGTCTTTATACTCATCAAGCTTGTAGTAGTCGTAGTCCACAACAAAGGCGTTCAGGTGACGAATATTCGCTTCTGCCCGATTGTTAGTCCAGAATGAATTTATTGAGAAAAAAGCATCCTCTTCTTCGTTATTCTCTGCCATAGAAATATAGTCAAAAAACCACTCTTCCTTGAAACAGAGATCGTGAAAATAGCTGTCATCGTCAGCTTTAAAAGAATCGTCATAGACTAACTGTAATGGAGTCAGGTTCATCTCCTCGATTTGTGCAGGAAGCCAGGAATTAAAGCTCTGCCAGTCTTTGAGAATCGCCCCATGACAAACATATCGGTCATCATCCCGATAGGTTTTATTCATATCGTTATGGATGTAGGCAACAATATCTCGGGCGTTCATGCAAACACCTCGTGAGTTTTCACCCAATTTTCTAATTCATGGAAGTAGCGCTTTTTGTAATCAGTTGCGTTTTGCGAAATAAAGAGATTCCGGTCCTCAACCGAGATTGATGGATCTAAAATCAAAACTATTGCCAAAGAGAGAGTATTCAGAATCCTGTAGCCCTTTCTATCCATCACAAATCCTTGTGTAAACCACTGATTTGGATGGGATTTACTGACAGCAGGAATGGCTGTCAAAATAGAACTGTATTTGCCGCTCTTCAGTTCATGCTTCACACTCTGGACAGCAACATTTATTGGCTCTACAGCTGCTTTAGAAGATTCTTCTTCTCCTTTTAGCTGATTAACTGCGTTAGATACATCATCATCTTCAAAATCGATTGCAGGATATTTGGCTGCAAATCTAAGTTTGCTGCTTATTATGTCCAGGTTTGTAATCCCAAAATTCCGGCAAACCTTGGATTTAGATGTTCGGTCGATATATAGTGAAGTCAATACGGAGAAGTCTTTGGGATCAAGAGTCTGCAGAATTTGCTCAATCAGCGATTGCCGATTCCGATATTCGTTTTCAACTGTGATTGCCTCGCAAAAAAGGTGACAATTGTCACGAGACGCTTGTACAGATTTATCATTTTCTATCCTGATTAAGGAAGATCCAGATGATAAGGGCATCAAAGATTCAAAGCTTGGAAGGCCCATTTTTACAAAAAATCCGTAATTATTTAGTTCTCTATCTACAAAACTTGTGATTTCCGCCAAAGTCCACATAAAAACCTCCCAACGAACTCTTTTTAAAGGTTCGTCAGGAGGCGATGTTTTCGAGTAATTTCTACAAAAAAATGGCCTAAGTAAAGGCTCAGACCATGATTTAACCCCCGATATCGGGAGTATCGTTTTTTAATGGTGGATCCTTAGGGATTCGAACCCTAGACCCACTGATTAAGAGTCAGTTGCTCTGCCAGCTGAGCTAAGGATCCATGTCCAACTGCCTGACTATAATACCACGCCAGGCAGTGTATGTAAAGTCTATATCAGTCGTTAATCGAACGCACCACGGTACGGACGGGCTCGGTGTAGAGTTTATCTACATCGTCTTCAGAACAGATGATGTAGTCTCCCGGACGCCCGATCTTGCTGCCATCAGCAGCAGCCACAATTCGGTCTGCCATTTTGACAAACTGCTTCTTGATCTCGTTTTCCGTTTCTTCGGAGGTGTTGCAGGAACCGTCTGCGATGCCGTCGGGGCTGAGCACATACAGGTCGGCTTTCATATCTTTGATGCCTTCCAGAGCCCCTTCTCCATGCCAGGCATCCTGACTGGCGTCATACTTGCCGCCGGCGGTGAATACCGTCATGCCTTCCACGGGTGCCAGAAGCATCATGGTTTTGGCAGAGGTGGTGATCACGGTGCACGGGATCTTCTGCCTGGCGAGTTCTTTCGCAACGTAGTAGCCGGTGCTGCCCGCATCCAGGATCACGGTCATATTCGGCTTGATTTCGCTGCTCACGAGCTCATTTGCGATCCTGGCCTTGGCATCCTTGTGCAGGTTCAGACGGGCAGCAACGGAGGTGCTGCGGGCCTTTCCTTCACAGGACATGGCACCGCCTTTGACCCGCTGCAGGTATCCTTTTCCTTCGAGATATGCCAGGTCATTCCGGATGGTCGCGATGGATGCTCCGAAATGGGCGCAGAACTCGTTGACGCTGACGACTTCCCTCTCCTGCAGAATCTGCCGGATTTCGGTTTGTCTTTCTCTGGCGCGTTTCGAATTATTCAACTTTAGGTCCTCCTGTTGTCATATGGATAGATTATACACCATTCGCGCAAAACCCAATAAACATATAATTAATTTGTATATTTAGATTCCCTTTATCAAGAAACAATCACAGACTGGAGAATATTCACGGTTTCTTCAATGCCCAGGCTGCTCGTTTTCAGGCACAGGTCATAGTACCAGGCTCTGCCCCAGGAGTGTCCTGTGTAGTATTTATAGTACGAGGCACGCTTCTTGTTCTTTTCCTTGAAGCGCCTGTCGAAGTCTTTTTCGTTCTCGCCGTAGATCGTCCTGATCCGGTCCTTCTTCCAGGCTTCATCGGCGTAGATAAAGACATTGAGGACATCCGTCCGGTCTTCCAGGATATAGTCGGCGCAGCGTCCCACAATGACACAGTTCCCCTTTTCCGCCAGGTCCAGGATTACCTTGCGCTGGGCGAGAAACAGCGAGTCCGAGAGGGAGAAGAAACCCATGTTCCACATATTCCAGGACGTGATGTCCTCTCCATGCCGCTCGATGTACTCCGGCGCATAGCCGCTCTGTGCGGCGATCTTCGCAATGAGGGAATAATCGTAATACTCCCAGCCCAGACGGTTCGCCAGTTCCTTTGCGATTGTTCGGCCGCCCGACCCGAATTCCCGGGTAATTGTGATTACTCGTTTCATACTTGTTCCTTTCTTTCTGCACATTCTGTTGTAAAATGCGCTTTTTTGACACAACAGGCCTGGATCTGAAACTCTCTCTCATTCCAGGCATTCCGCGCTACCTGCCTCCGCGACGCTCCGGATCCACGGTTTTGCCGTGATCCGGAAGGTCTCTGGCAATGTCGTAGACCGTGACCATGCCCTGGATCCGTTCCTTATTGTCCTTGACAAACAGGATCGCCAGACGCTGCCTTGCGGGTTTGCAGAAACGGACTTCCAGGATGTGTACCGGGTCGTTTTCGTGACAGAACTCATAGCGCTCTCCATCGGGGTGGTCCAGCCTGACGTCTTCCAGCCACTGATTCATGGTCTCCTGCCGTTTCAGCTGCTTTCCGCTGACCAGCCGGCGGAACACCGCATTTTCGCTGAATACCCCGGCCAGCTTTCCGTCTTTCCGGATGGGGATCCGCTTGACATGCTTCGTCTTCATCAGATCCAGCAGCTCTCCCACGGTGCTGTTCATGTCGCCCCACAAAATGCCGGTGGTCATGATGTCTTTCGCCCGGATGGGATTCTCCACGCGGGCAATGACATCCTTCAGCTGTTCCATGAGTACAGGCTGTACGACAAAACCCGGCTGTCCCTGGATCTCCACATTGTTGTGGACGAGGATGTTGCGCAGGCCGCGGATCGTGTGAATGGTTTCCCGGTGGCTGTCAAAGTCCTCCAGCCCCGCCAGATAGTAATAAGGCGAGTCCTTGTCCTCCAGGTCATAGCGGGCCCGGACCAGGCTTTCAAAGGACTGGCAGAGGTTCAGGAACGATTCGTTGTCCTGGTTCATGGGCGTTCATAGCGGACGTGGCGGTAGCGCAGTCCGTTTTCCTCCTGTCTTCCAAGTTCTGTGGCTTTCCAGGCATCGGCATCAAAGGCGGGAAAGTACACATCGGCGTCTGCATCGGCATCCACTTCCGTGAGCACCAGTGCACCGGCGTATGGCAGCATCTGTGCATACAGACTCGCTCCGCCTATGCCGTAGACCAGTTCGTCCTTCGGACCGTAGGCTTCAAGAAAGGCCTCGAGACTGTCGAAAATCTCGATGTCGGGATCGTCGCTGGTCATGGTCCGGGAAATCACCACATGGTGGCGGCCCGGGAGTTTGTGCGGGAGGGAGTCGAAGGTGCAGCGGCCCATGACAATGGTGTGGCTTCTGGTGGTCCGGGCGAAAAATTTCAGGTCACCCGGGATGTCGAAAATGAGGTCGTTGTCTTTGCCCAGTTCCAGGTTCCGGCCCACGGCCGCAATGAGTTCCAGCTTCATGGCGGACCTCACTGTGTGAGGGCAAAGCGCAGTTTGCCCATGTGCTCGTAGTTTTCCAGCTTGACGCTGGCGCAGGCGGCGCTGGAATCGAAGTCTTCAAACTCAGTGATGGCCGGGTCGATCCAGAGGGTCGGTGCAGGCTTCGGCTCTTCTTCCTGCCAGCGGCGGAGCTGTTCCTTCATGCCCTCGACCTGGTCCACGTAGATGTGGGCATCCTTGATGGACCAGTCCATCGTTCCCGGCTCCAGTCCCGTGACCTGGGCAATCATCATGAGCAGTGTCGCATACTGCGCAACGTTGAAGGGCAGGCCCAGGGGGACGTCGCAGCTGCGCTGGTGCACCCACAGGTTGAGTCTGCCATCGGTGACATCCCATTCGGTGCTCCAGACACAGGGGGGCAGCACGGCGGTGTCGAGTTCGCTTTCCTGCCAGAGGGAAACGACTCTGCGGCGGTCTTCCGGGTCGTTGCGCAGGCTGTCAATGAGGCGCTGCGGGATCCGGTATTTGTCCATGACGTAGCCATAGGCGGTGCCGATCGTATGGGCAAAGGACGGATCGAAGGACTTCAGGACTTTGCCTGTGTCTTCGTCGATCCACTTCCCTTCCTCGTTGATTTCCCACTTGTCCCAGATGTGGACATTGCGGTCCTGGAGCCAGCGCACGTCGTTGCTCCGGGCCTGCCAGATCCAGAGGATTTCCAGCACAGCCTGACGGATGAAGAGCTGCTTGGTGGTCAGGGCCGGAAAGCCGTCTTTAAGGTCAATCCGGAAGTGCCAGGACGGAATCTTGATGGAGTCGGTTCCGGTGCGGTTGTGCACGCGCTGGCCGTGGTCCAGGATTTCCCGGGCCAGGGTGCAGTACTGATCATCCCAGGCGGGCATTGGCGTCGTGCTCCAGCCGGTCGGTGTTTGCGGGCAACACCACCTTTTCGACGAAGTGGGCCAGGCCGTCCTGGTCGTTGGTTTCCTTGAGGACCACATCGGCGATTTTCTTGAGTTCGTCACTGGCGTTGGCCATGGCCACGCCCAGGCCCACGGTTTCGATCATGGCTTCGTCGTTTTCCGCATCGCCGAAGGCCACCACGTGATCCGGGGTGATGCCGTAGTGCTTGCAGGCCTTTTCAATGCCGAAGCCCTTGTTGATCCGGGGATCCATGTATTCGTAGAGGTTGTCGGCGGTCTGCATGCTGGTGTAGGCGGGATCGGAGAAGGTCGTGGCCCGTTGGCGGACAGCGGGCATGAGTTCCGGGTCCAGGAAGAGGATCAGCTTGTCGATCTCCCGGCCGGGGAGGAATTCCTGGAGATCCACCTCGTGTTCGTGTTCGCAGAAGAGTTTCGCATGGGCCTTTGTCTTTTCGGTGGACTTGCTGACAAAGCGGTCATTGCCGAGCATGCACTGGAAGATGACGTCCATGTCCTTGAAGTGCTCCATGATTTCCAGGATCTTGTCGCCGGAGAGCGGGTAGTATTTGTGTTTGGCTTTGGTACGCATGTCGTAGAGGGCCCCGCCGTTCATGCCAATGAGGAAGGAAATGTCGTTTTCCAGGCCCCAGTCATGGACGAGGATCTGACCGGACTCCACGGGACGGCCGGAGGCAATGCCGAAGAGGATGCCGCGGTTCTTGAGTTCCCGGAGGACTTTGCGGGTTTCTGCGCTGACCTGTTTGTGGCTGTCGAGCAGCGTGCCGTCCAGGTCGGTGGCGATCATGGTCACCAGGGGTTGTTCTATGTTCATGAGTTTGGACTCCTTTCAGTGGTTGTTTGATTCTATTGTACCATCGACCATGCCAACGTCTGGCATTGCGGAAGGTCCGCAGCGTCGATTTGAGAGAGTGGTTCGGATAAAGCAAGTGCGGGATATGGCCCGGCATCGGCACATGGATATCTTCGGCTGCATTCAGAAAAAACAGCCCGCAAACGCAGGCTGTATGACTGTTCTTTGAATGGAAGAGGCTGTCAGTCCCGGAAAAGCACAGGCATTTCCTGACTCCATCAAAGGGAACGAGGCTCAATGTGACGTGTTTGCCGTCCACTGTCGTGGCCGGGAAACTGGTCACTCCATATTCTGCAGGAAGGCCAGGCAGGCTTTTTTGGTTTCGTAGAGGTCGGCCTTGGAGCTGACTTCGAAGGGGGCGTGCATGTTCAAAAGGGCCACGCCGCCGTCAATGACCTGCATTCCGTAGTTGGCGAGCAGGTAGGCAATGGTGCCGCCGCCTCCCAGGTCCACTTTGCCAAGTTCCGACATCTGCCAGACGACGTGGTTGTCGTCGAAGATCTTCCGAAGGGCTGCGACGAACTCTGCACTGGCGTCATTGGAGCCGGACTTGCCGCGGCTGCCTGTGTATTTGCCCATGGCGAATCCCCCGCCGAGCACTGCCTGGTTGCCATTGGGGCTGGAGGCTGCGGCGTAGTTGGGATCGTGGGCTGCGGTGACGTCGTTGGAGAGCGCCGTGCTGTTCTGCAGGGTGCGGTTGAGTGCCACGAGGGAGTCATTGCCCTGTGCGTGGAGCAGTTCCGCGACGAGGTTTTCGAAGAAGCGGCTCTGCATGCCGGTGGCACCCACAGACCCGATTTCTTCCTTGTCGGCGAGAATCGTCATGGCGGTGCGCTTGACAGGTCCGCATTCGAGCTGGGCAATGAGGGAAGGATAGGCACAGGAGCGGTCATCCTGTCCGTAGCCCAGGACCATGGACTTGTCGAGGCCCAGGGTTCGTGCCTTGCCCTGGGGCACGATTTCCAGCTCCGCGGAAATGAAGTCCGCTTCGTCAATGCCGTAGGCATCCTTGAGCAGCTTCAGAATATTGGCCTTCACCGCATCCTTTTCCTGTCCCTTTTCGGGAATGGAACCGAAGAGCACGTTCAGGTCTTCGCCTTCCACGACTTCCGGAGCGGGTTTCTTCATCTGCTCGGCAGCCAGGTGGGGCAGCAGGTCAGTGACGACAAAGACAGGATCGTCTTCGTGGTCGCCAATGGCCACATCCATCTGGGTGCCGTCCTTGAGCACGATCACGCCATAGAGGGCCAGGGGCAGTGCGGTCCACTGGTATTTCTTGATCCCGCCGTAGTAATGGGTGTCCAACAGGCACAGTCCGTCGGCTTCATAGAGCGGTTTGGGTTTCAGGTCCAGCCGCGGGGAATCGATGTGGGCACAGAGAATGTTCATGCCCTGTTCCAGGGGGTCGGATCCCAGCTGCACCAGGGCAATGGCCTTGCCCATCATGTTGAACCAGACTTTGTCGCCGGCTTTCAGAGTCTCATGGTTGAAGATCACCTCATTCATGTCCCGGTAGCCAAAGCCCCTGGCCAGGGCAATGGCCTGGTCCACGACGCGGCGTTCGGTTTTTCCTTCGGAAATGAACTGCATGTAGTTGTCCGCAAATGTCATCACGGTCTGCAGCTGTTCGGGTGTATAGGTGTCCCAGCCGGTTTTCGCGGGTGTTTCCTGTGTCATTGGTTGTCAGTCCTCCAGTCTGTCATACAGCTTCCGGGACAGGTCCAGCTTGTCCGGGTCGCTGTTTCTGAATTCTATTTTACCACCGGCGTCATTGAGACTGCCGGCGAGCACATCCTTCAGGTGCCTGGCAGTACCCCGGTTGCCGTCAATGAAGGTCACGTCCGGGAACAGCTGCTGCAGGCGGTCTTTGTAGAAGACAAAGTGGGTGCAGCCCAGGACCACAGCATCCGGGTGATCCGACCGGGTCATGCAGTCCTGCAGTACCTGGTCTACGGTACTGGTCTCGTCCAGCCGGTCCTGCTCCACGAGCTCCACGAGTCTGGGACAGGGCACCCGGATGACGGGGATGTCCTTTCCCCATTTGTCCATGAGGTCCTGGAACTTCTTTTCCTTGAGGGTGAGATCCGTGGCCCACACCGCAATGCGTCTGTTGGTGTGCTGGTCCACGGCGACTTTCAGGGCCGGCTCCATTCCAATGATGGGGATGTCATACTTTGCCCGCAGGTATGGAACGGCGGCACTGGTGGCGGTGTTGCAGGCTATGACAATGGCTTTGCATCCAGCATCCACGAGCTGCGCACAGATGGCATCCGACAGGTCCCGGATGGTGTCTTTGTCTTTGGTGCCATAGGGGTTGTTGGCGCTGTCTCCGAAGTAGACCAGGTCTTCGGCCGGCAGTTCTTTATGTACTTCATGCAGGACGCTGATGCCGCCCAGTCCGGAATCGAAGAGTCCGATGGGGTCCTGCTTTCTGTTTCTGGTAGTCATCGGGTTTATTGTACAACAGGGCTCAAGGACGGGACAGGATGTAAAAAACAGAGAGCCGAAACTCTCTGCGTGCTTTGCTGTCCACTTTGGGGATGCGGTCCGCCTTTCCTGAAATCAGTCGTCAGTTGTCATAGTCAGCTGCTGGAATCATTAAAATCGGAAAGATCGACTGGCTCAGATACTTTTCCCGACTTGCAGTTGCGAACAGCCTGATCCATTTCCCTAAGTGTCCGTTCCGAAATCTCTTTGGGCCTGGTTATTTCCATGCGGGTGTCTCCTTTGAAGTGGGATATCCCACACTCCTAAAATACCAGATTCTAATCATTGTCGCCTTTTTTGTATTTTTCCAGCTGGCCGACAGCTGTTATGAAGAAAATACCGCTGGAGCTGACAGATCTGCTGTAAAACCTGCCATACACAAAATGCGGACCCGGCGATCACCTGCCGGGTCCGTTTTTTCTAGTAGTTGGTGACAGGCTTTCGTTCTGCCTTCAGGTTGTGCTTCTTGCCGCTGCGGCGTTCCAGCTCTGCGGAGATTTCCTCCAGCGTGATGCCTTTTTCCACCATCAGCACGACCATGTGGTAGAACAGATCGCCGAATTCATTGATCAGGTCCTCTTTGGACTGGGACAGGCTGGCAATGATCACCTCGGTGCATTCCTCGCCGACCTTTTTCAGGATTTTCTCCTCGCCCTTGCCAAACAGGTAACTCGTGTAGCTTCCTTCCTCGGGACTGGCCTTGCGGTCCAGCACCGTTTCATACAGTACGTTCAGTTCTTCCATTCCTTCTCCTCCAGGACCCGGTAAAAGCAGCTGCGGTGGCCCGTATGACAGGCGGCTCCATCCTGCCGGACTTTCACAAGCAGCGTATCGCAGTCACAGTCATAGCGGATCTCCTGCACATGTTGGTAGTGTCCGCTGGTTTCGCCCTTGCACCAGAGCTCCTGCCTGGAGCGGCTCCAGTAGGTGGCCAGCCCTGTTTCCAAGGTCTTTTTCAGGCTTTCTTCGTTCATGTACCCCAGCATGAGCACTTCGCCGTTGTCAGCATCCTGCACAATGGCGGGGATCAGCCCGTTTCCCTTTTCGAAGTCCAGCGTCATGGCCGCACCTCGATGTGTCTTTCCTTCAGGTAGTCCTTCACGTCCTGGACCGTCAGTTCGTGGTAGTGAAAGAGACTCGCTGCCAGGGCCGCATCGGCCGCATCCTCTTCAAAAACTTCGGCGAAGTGCGCCAGGCTGCCGCACCCGCCGGAAGCGATCACCGGAACCGGAACGGCGTTTCGCACCGCTTTGCACAGTTCAATGTCGAAACCCTGTTTTGTGCCATCCGCATCCATGCTTGTGAGCAGGATCTCCCCGGCGCCCAGGGACACAGCTTCCCGGACCCACTCCAGGACATCCTTGCCGGTGTCGATCCGGCCGCCGTTGATCACCGCATGCCAGGATCCGTCTTCCTGCTTTTTCGCATCCACCGCCAGGACGATGCACTGGTTGCCGAACATTTCGGCCCCCTGCCGGATCAGGTCCGGGTCGCGCAGGGCGGAGGAATTCAGGCTCACTTTGTCGGCCCCTGCCCGCAGCATGCGCTTCATGTCCTCCAGGCTGCGGATCCCGCCGCCCACGGTAAACGGGATGCAGATCTGCCGGGCCACGTTTTCCACCACGTTCACCATGGTGTCGCGGCCTTCATGGGTTGCGGTGATGTCCAGGAACACGAGCTCATCGGCGCCCTGGTCGTAGTATTCCCTGGCCAGGGTCTCCGGGTCGCCCACTTCTTTAATGCCCACAAAGTTGATGCCCTTGACGACTTTGCCGTCGCGGACATCCAGGCAGGGAATGATGCGTTTACTCAGCATCCTTCGCGGTCTTCAGCGCCTCTTCCAGGTCCAGCGTGCCCGCATAGAGGGACTTGCCCGTCACGGCGCCATACAGGCCCAGGTTCTTCAGGGACTCGATGTTGCCCAGGTCGCGCACGCCGCCGGAGGCCACGATGTCCAGGTTCACGGCTTTCTTCAGGTGGTCCAGCATTTCCAGGTTCGGTCCCGACAGGGTGCCGTCGCGGGAGATGTCGGTGAAGATGATCGTCTTCACGCCCAGGCGCTCCAGCACGCGGGCAAACTCCGTGTAGTAGAGGTTGGAAGTCTGGGTCCAGCCGGTGGTGCACACATAGCCGTCCTTGCAGTCCAGGCCCACGACGATCCGGTCACCGTACTTGTTCACCGCGGAACGCAGGAAGTTGGGATCGGAAATGGCCTTGGTGCCCAGGATCACGCGGTTCACGCCGTGCGTCAGGTAGTAGTCAATGTCTTCCATGGTGCGGATGCCGCCGCCCACTTCCACCGGCACGTCCACCGCATTGGCTACTTCGCAGATCAGCTCGCCGTTGATCCGGCCGCCGTCCTTGGCGCCGTTCAGGTCCACGAGGTGAATGTAGTCGGCGCCCTTTTCGGCAAAGTGCTTTGCGAGGGTCTTGACATCGGCGCCGTCACCCACGCTTTCGGCTTTGGCGTAGTCGCCCTGGTACATGCGGACGGGGTTGCCGTTGAGGATATCGATTGCGGGTAAAATGATCATGATTGCATTTCCTTTCCAAAATATGACAGGATCTTCAGCCCTGTCTCGCCGCTCTTTTCCGGATGGAACTGACAGGCCAGCAGGCTGCCCTTTCCAGTCAGTCCCGGGATCGTGTATTTCCCGTGGCGGGAAACGCCCAGGATGGTGTCCGGATCCAGGTCACATCCGTAATAGGAGTGGTCATAATACACATACGGGTGATCCCCCAGGATGTCCTTCAGGGGATGATCCGGCGCCACCTCCAGCTCGTTCCAGCCGATGTGCGGCACCCGGATGGCGGGGTCTTCCATCTTCTCGAAATGCCCTGGCAGCAGGCCCAGGCACTGGACACCGCCGTTTTCGGCGCTGTCTTCAAAGAAGGCCTGCATGCCCAGGCAGATCCCGAGCAGCGGCTTGGTCTGCGCCCTGAGCCACGAGTCCAGCCCGGCTTCCTTCAGCGCCTTCATGCAGTCCTGCATGGCCCCCACCCCTGGCAGGATGAGGCGGTCGCACTGGTCGAGGACCTGGCTGTCGCTGGAAATCACGTGGTCGAGCCCCAGGTGATCCAGGGCGTTTTCCACGCTGCGCAGGTTGCCCATGCCGTAGTCAATGATCCCGATCATTCCAGGACTCCCTTGGAGCTTGGCACTGCATTCCCTTCGATCTTGACCGCCGCCTTGAGGGCGCGTCCCAGGGCCTTGAACACCGCTTCGATTTTGTGGTGGTCGTTGGTGCCGTAGCAAACATTGACATGAAGGGTGATTCCCGCATTGAAGGCGAAAGCCCGCAGGAATTCTTCCAGCATCTCGCAGGAGAACGTCCCGATGGAGTCCCTGCTCAGATTACAATTATAAACCAGATAGGGGCGTCCCGAAATGTCAAGGGTTACATTTGCGAGGGTTTCATCCATCGGCAGCTGGAAACTGCCGTAGCGGGCGATTCCCCGCCTGTCGCCCAGGACCTCGCGGAAGAGCTGACCCAGCACGATCCCGATGTCTTCAATGGTGTGGTGGTCGTCCACATCCAGGTCTCCGTCGGCCTTGACAATGAGCCCGAAGCCGGAGTGAAACGCCAGCAGCTGCAGCATGTGGTCGAAGAATCCCACGCCGGTTGCCACGCTGCAGGTCCCGTCCGGATCGTCCAGGTCCATCCAGCAGTAAATGTCGGTTTCCCCGGTCTGCCGTCTCAGTTCAGCACTGCGCATGAGTCTGTCCCCTTTCTTTCTGTCGGTGTCAGTTCCCGTATCGCTGCCAGTACCTGGTCGTTTTCTTCCGGCAGGCCAATGGTGATCCGGATCTGGTCTTTGCCCGGCCAGGTGCGGACAATGATCCCGGCCTTCTCCAGCCCCTGTCCCAGGGCTTCCATGCCTTCTCCCTGCAGAAACAGGAAGTTTGCGCCAGAGGGCTGCACCGGCAGGTTCATGTCCTTCAGGGCTTCATAGAGCCTGTCACGCTCCGTGCAGATCCGGTCGATGCGGTCTTTCGCCGCATCCGCCATCTGCAGCAGGACCGTTCCAGCTGCCTGGGTGAAGGCATTCACGCCATAGGGCACTTTGTAGGGCCGGATGTTTCTCATGTTCCGGTCGGAGGTCACGAGAAATCCCAGCCGCAGGCCGGCTGCCCCCAGTGCCTTGGAGAGGGTGCGGGTCACGTACAGGTTGTCCCAATCCTCGATTTCATCCAGCATGCTCTGGTCGCTGAAGTCCATGTAGGCTTCATCCACCACCACCGGGGTATCGGGCAGAGCTGCCAGGATACCGCGGATCTGTTCTCTGGACAGGGTCATGCCTGTGGGGTTGTTGGGGTTGGAAATCACCACCAGCCCGGCATCCCCGCCCGCTGCGCTCAGCGCCTGGATGTCTCCCACAGGCACTTTGCGGATTTCGGCTTCCTGCATCGACGCATAGTAGTCGTACATGGAGAAATCCGGGTCCCAGGTGACAAGAGGCTTGTCCCGGCTGGTGAAGAGCCCGATCATGAGCCCGAGCATCGCATCCGAACCGTTGCCTGCGAGCACCTGTGACGGCTGCAGCCCGGCCCAGGTGGCATAGGCCTGATGCAGAACGGTGCAGTCATCATCCGGGTACCTGTTGAAAGCCATGGCATCCAGCGCCTGGTGGATCCGCTCCATCACCTCAGAACTGAAGCCTTCGCTGGCTTCATTGGCGTTGAGCAGCAGGCCGCCGGTCTGCCTCGCTTCGTAAAGTTCGATGTCCCGCATCACTGCGGCTCCTTTGCATCGGCTGCCGCCCGGGCCTTTTGATCATCGGCGGTGATTGACGGGGTGCGGATGGCCGCGGCTGTGGCGTGTGCCTGGAGGTGTTCAGCGGTTGCGAGGGTCTGGATCGCGGCGCTGTCCTGCTCGAGCTGTTCCTTTGTGTAGTGCAGGAAGCTGCTGCGCTTGACGAAGGCATCCACGCCCAGGGCGCTGGAGAACTTCGCGGTGCCCGAGGTGGGCAGGACGTGGTTGGTCCCGCCGTAGTAGTCGCCAATAGATTCACAGGTGTAGTAGCCCAGAAAGACACTTCCGGCGTGACGCACCTGGCCAAGCCAGTTCATGGGGTTTTCCACCATGAGTTCCAGATGTTCCGGGGCGATCTGGTTGGCAATCTCGAGGCACTGCTCCATGGACTCGCAGAGGATGCTCCGGCCATAGTTTGCCAGGGAGGCTTCGACGATGTCCTTTTTCGGCAGGACGGCACTCTGTTTCTGCAGCTCTTCCTTCACCTTCCGGATCAGACCGGCATCGGTGGTCACGAACATCGCACTGGCGAGGGGATCGTGTTCGGCCTGGGACAGCAGGTCGGCGGCCACAAACGCCGGGTCGGCGCCCGAATCCGCAATGACCAGGATCTCGCTGGGTCCCGCGATCATGTCAATGTCCACGGTCCCGTAGACAAGTTTTTTCGCCGCCGCCACGAAAGCGTTGCCCGGACCCACGATCTTGTCCACCGGGGCGATGGACTCCGTGCCATAGGCCATCGCCGCAATGGCCTGGGCCCCGCCGGTGACGTAGAGTTCCGTGATGCCTGCGAGTCTGGCGGCACAGGCGATGTTGGGCTCCACCAGGCCGTTGGCTGCCGGCGGGGTCATCATCACGATGCGCTTCACGCCCGCCACTTTGGCGGGGATCGCATTCATCAGCACGGAGGAAGGATACTGAGCGCGTCCACCCGGGACGTAGATGCCCACCGCATCCAGGGGAATCACCCGCTGTCCGAGGTAGACGCCATTGGGGCGGTTGAGGAGGAAGCTGTTCTGCTTCTGCGCCTCGTGGAATTCCAGGATGTTGTCCCGGGCGCCTTTCAGGGCCTTCACGAAAGCCGGATCGGCCTGGGCGGCGAGTTCGTCGATCTGCGCCTCTGTCAGCCGCAGGGTATCGATGTCGACCTTGTCAAACTGCTTCGTGAGATCCCTCAGGGCCTGGTCGCCCTGTGCGCGGACCTGGTCAATGATGCCCGCCGCAGCACCGTAAATATCGGCGCCGATGGTCTGCGTGCGGCTCTTGAGCCATTCCTTCAGTGCCTGCAGGTCGCCGGCGTTCAGTTCTGTCAGCATGTTCCCTCTTCTTTCTCTTTCTTCAGGGCCTGTTCCCGGTCCACTTCCCGGGAGAGGTCGCGCACGAGTTCCAGGATCTCCTGTTTCTTGGTCCGGAATGCGGCTTTGTTCACGATGAGCCGGGCACTGACGGGCGCAACATCATCGAGCACCACCAGGCCGTTTTCCTTGAGCGTCGTGCCGGTTTCCATGATGTCCACAATGCCGTCGCAGAGCCCGAGCAGCGGGGAGAGCTCGACGGAGCCGTCGATTTTGATGATCTCCACATCCATGCCCCGGTCGTTGAAGTACTTCGTGGCGACATTCGGGTACTTGGTCCCGATCCGCAGGTGGCCGTCGCGGTTGAGCAGGTCCGTTTCCGGCAGCGCCGCGACGATGAACTTGCAGACGCCGATCTTCAGGTCGAGCACCTCGTAGTAGTCCTTCGGCCCTTCGAGGATCGTGTCCTTGCCCACGACCCCGGCATCTGCCACACCGTGCATGACATAGGTGAGGCAGTCATTGGATTTCACCAGGAAGTACTTCAGGTCCTTCTGGGCGTCCTCGAACACCAGCTGCCGGCCCTGATTGCGCAGGGGTTCGATTCCGTATCCCGAGCGTTCGAGCATGTCCACGGTCTTTCGCTCCAGGCGTCCTTTGGTGAGTGCGAGTGAAACCGTCATTGGCGTACCTCCAGTCCGTTCTCTTCTCTGTATTCAATCACGCAGGGACCCGTCTGCCGGATTTCGTCCGCCAGTTTCAGTGCCTGCACCAGGGCATCCGGTCCGGCTTCGATTACCGTGACGGCCTTTGCCGGTTTCTCCGGTTCGGAGTCCGTGAGATAGTCCAGCTTCACGGAAAAGCCGCAGGCGGGTTCCGCCGCCCCGAATTTCTCCAGGAGCCTGTCATAGCGCCCCCCGGACAGGACACTGGTGCCGATACCCGGGAAGTAGCCCTCGAAGATCAGCGACGTATAGTAGTTCAGGTGCGGGATCTTTCCCAGGTCCACGGACAGGTGACCGCCGTATCCCAGGGCCTCCAGCTGGTCCATGAGCCCCGCCAGCCGTTTCACGCAGGCTTCCTGTTCCGGCGTGAAGGCAATCTCCAGGGCGGTTTCCAGCGTTTCCTGTCCCCCGGAGAGCAGCGGCAGCATGAGGAAGAACTCCCGGTGGCCGATATCCCGGTCCTCCAGGTAGGCCTCCAGGTCCGGGAGGCTTTTGCGGTCAATGAGATCCGCGAGTTCGGCCACGGTGTCCGGGTCCAGGCCCAGGGTTTCCACCGCGCTCTGGAAAAACCGGATGTCGCCGGTTTCCAGGATCCAGCCCGGACGGCCGATGGCGGACATCACATTGCAGGCCAGGGCCAGGATCTCCAGGTCTCCCTGGGGCGGCAGGCCGATCATTTCCACGCCGCAGTCCGTGACCTGGCTGCGCTTGCCGCCGAACAGACGGCGCTGCTTGAAGACATCCTCGGTATAGAACAGCCGCAGGGGGCGTTCATCGCGAAGCTTGGTGCTGGCGGTCCGTGCAATGGGCACCGTCATGTCCAGGCGCAGCACCAGGGTGTCGCCGCTGCCGTCCTGGAAGCGGAACATTTCGGTTTCATCCGCATCCGCGAAGGCGGTGGTGTAGGTGGACAGGTATTCCATGGCGGGGGTGCTGATGGGGCGGCAGCCGCTGTTGGCAAACACCCGTTCAATGATGTGGCGGAGACTGCGCTTGCGCCGGACTTCACCGGGCATGCAGTCCCTGGATCCCGCCGGGATCTGGATCTGGTTCATAGTGTCTCCTTTCCGGGTCCGCCAGCAGCCGGACCGGCTGGTTTGTGTCGTGGGTATGGGGTATATACGCAAAAAGCCCCCGTCCTGCAAAGGACGGAAGCTCGTTCCGTGGTCCCACCTCTGTTCACGGCTTTCTCGCGAAAGCCGCCTTGAAGAGTGCCTGCTGACACTCCGGTCCGGTAACGGGGACTGCCGTCCGCCACTACTGAGGGCCCGCCAAACTGTGAGGGCTCCGTTTGTGACGGCCGCTGGCGGAGGTGTTTCGGCAGGGTCAGCCCGGTCCTTTCACCAAACGGACCGTCTCTGAAGACTGACTGGCTGCGTACTGATTCCGGTCATCGCGTTCTTTTCAAGACCATACGGTCTGCGCATTCTGTTGTCAATTTATACGACCAGTGCCAGCATCCTGATGTTCGGTCACGACCGGTCATCAGGAGCCAGGCAGTGTACTGGCTGGAGCGCCTTCACCTGAAGCACTCTCGCATACAGACAGCGTCTGAACTGAGTGGTCTTCGCCCACTCAGTTCAGTGGCTGGCTGTTTTTTATGAAGTTCAGCGCACCGCCATGCTGCAGGAGGACGAAGTCGTCGTCTGTGATGTCGCAGTCCATGACATACTCCGTGCCCTTCGTCACATTCTTCACGCTGACTTTTCCTGTTGCGGCCTGGGTTGTGTCCTCAATCGCCAGGACATCCATTTCGTCGATGTCGTCATAATCCGCCGGGTTCCCGAAGGTCAGCGGAATGATGCCGAAGTTGATCAGGTTCGCCTTGTGGATCCGGGCAAAGCTTTTGGCCATGACGGCCTTGATGCCCAGGTACATGGGTGCCATCGCGGCGTGTTCCCGGGAACTGCCCTGTCCATAGTTCTCCCCGGCGACAATGAAGCCGCCGTCATTGGCCTGGCATACATCGGCGAATCCTTCCTTGTTGTTGCGGAACACGAACGTCGACAGCTTTTCGATGTTCGAACGATATGGCAGCACCTCGGCTCCCGCCGGGGCGATATGGTCCGTCGTGATGTTGTCGGGCAGCTTGATGACCGCCTTCTTCTCGATGTGCGCCGCCAGGGGCGTATTTTCCGGCAGCGGCTTGATGTTCGGCCCGCGGATGATCTCCACGCTTTCGGGATCGTCGCTTGGCTGGCAGATCATGGAATCATCCACATAGGAAGGTTCGGCCGGGATCGCATCGCTGTAGTCCACCGTGGAGGGATCCGTGAAGACACCGGCCACGGCACTGGCAGCCGCGGTTTCCGGAGACACCAGGTAGACCCCGGCACTCAGCGTGCCGCTGCGGCCGTAGAAGTTCCTGTTGAAGGTCCGCAGGGACACGCCATCGGTTTTTGGGGACTGCCCCATGCCAATGCAGGGACCGCAGGTGCATTCCAGGATCCGGGCGCCGGCCTGCACGAAGGTGGCCAGCGCTCCGTTTTCAATGAGTTTCGTCAGCACCTGCCGGCTGCCCGGGGACACCGTAAGACTCACATTGGGTACCACGGTTTTGCCCTTCAGCACATTGGCGGCTTTCATAAGGTCCTCGAATCCGCTGTTGGTGCAGGAGCCGATGGATACCTGGTCGACTTTCATGCCCGCCAGTTCGGACACAGGTTTCACGTTGTCCGGGGAATGGGGGCAGGCCGCCAGGGGCTGCAGCCCGCTGAGGTTGATGACAACGGTTTCGTCGTAGTCCGCATCCGGGTCGGCCTCCATGGGCATGTAGTCTTCTTCACGCTGCTGTCTGGCGAGGAATGCCCGCGTGGTTTCGTCACTGGGGAAAATGGAGGTCGTGGCGCCCAGTTCGGCACCCATGTTGGTGATCGTGGCCCGCTGGTAGACGGACAGGTTCTTAACACCGGGGCCGGTGTATTCAAAAATACGGCCGACACCGCCCTTGACGGACAGGCGCCTGAGCAGTTCCAGGATGATGTCCTTGGAACTCACGCCGTGGGGCAGTTCCCCCTCCAGGCGCACATTGACCACTTCGGGGTACGTGATACGGTAGGTCAGGCCCGCCATGGCTTTGGCCACGTCCAGGCCGCCTGCACCCATGGCAATGGAGGCCATGGCCCCGGCTGTGGGGGTATGGGAGTCCGAGCCGATGAGAGTGCGGCCGGGTTTCGCAAAGCGTTCCAGGTGCACCTGGTGGCAGATGCCGTTGCCCGGGCGGGAGAACAGCACGCCGTGTTTCGCCGCGACGGACTGGAGATAGGCATGGTCGTCTGCATTCATGTAGCCGGACTGCAGCGTGTTGTGATCCACGTAGGAAACGGAGAGTTCGGTTTTGACCTGGTCAACACCCATGGCCTCAAGCTGTATATAGGCCATGGTGCCGGTGGCGTCCTGTGTCAGGGTCTGGTCAATGACCAGCTCCACCGGTTCTCCGGCTTTGGGGGTGCCGGAGGCAACATGGCTGTCAAGAATCTTCTGTACCAGATTTTTCGGCATGTCTGTTCCTCATTTCTTCATGAAAAGCATTATACCAAAGGCAATCCGGATTTTGTAAAAAATTTTCAGGCCTGCAACAAGTTTCATGCTTCGTGCTATAATGTCAAAACCACAGTCATGCCGCCCGGCATTGGCATGATGACTTGCAAGGAAGGAAACTGTATCTGTATGGAACTGGAAAAAGATGACCTGCGGGCGCTGTACAACCGGAGCGCAGAGAACAACCTCATCGACCCCTCGCTGTATGCCCGGTATCGGGTGAAGCAGGGGCTGCGAAACGAAAACGGCACAGGCGTGAAGGTGGGCCTCACGCGGATCTGCGACGTGGTGGGCTACCAGATGATCCACGGACACAAGCACGACACCGAGGGACAGCTGATCTACCGCGGGTACACGATCGACGAACTCGTCCGACGGCAGAAGGAAGCGGGCACGGCCATGGGTTATGAAACGACGGCGTTCCTGCTCATCTTCGGTCACCTGCCGGATGAGCAGGAGCTGCAGGCATTCCGCACCACGCTGCTGCACAACATCCACACGGATTTCATTGCAGCGAAATACCCCACCAGCAACCTGCTCAATGCCATGCAGATCGAGGTGCTGAAAATGTACGCGCAGGACGACAACCCGGACAACGACCGTCTGGAGGACCGGATGGTGAAGGGTCTGTCCATCCTGGCCTCCCTGCCCCTGTTCGTGTTCTCGTGCCACACCAGCGAAAAGCTCACGGCCTATCCCCTGCCAGACGGCTCACTGTCGGAAAACATCCTGTATATGGACCGGCGGGGCGGCTCTTTCACACCGGAGGAAGCCAATGTGCTGGACATCCTGCTCATGATCCACGCCGACCACGGCGGAGGCAACAACTCGGCATTCACAGACGTCGTGCTCACAAGCACCGGCACAGACATCTATTCCTGCATTTCGGCAGCCATGGGATCCCTGAAAGGGCCCAAGCACGGCGGGGCGGCGAACAAGATGGCGCAGATGTACGATGCGATCCTGGAAGAGACAGGCATCACGACGGATCCCGCTGTGCTGGAGGATGTGTGCTGGCGGCTGCTGTCGAAGGACTTCGGGGACAGAAGCGGCCTGATTTACGGGATCGGCCATGCGATCTATACGAAAAGCGACCCCAGGGCCCGGATGATCCGGGAAGCCTGCCGGCAGCTGGCAGCGGAAAAAGGCGAGGAGGAAGCCTTCGCCATGATGGAGGCGCTGGAACAGACCGCCTGTCGGGTGATGAAGAAAGCCAAGGGCGTGCAGGTGTGTGCCAATGTGGACTTCTATTCGGGATTTGCCTACCGGATGCTGGGCATCGAGCCGGAGCTCTTTGTGCCGCTCTTTGCGATTTCCCGGACCGCAGGCTGGATCGCCCATCACCTGGAGAACCGGCAGAACAACCGGAAACTCATCCGGCCGGCCAACATCTACGTCGGGGAACGCCTGTAGAGACTGCGGATCCCGCCTGGACAAAATCACAGAGAAACCCACATCACGACAGGATGGACCTTCGAATTCGGGTCCGTCCTTTTTCTGTGCGGATTCGTGTTTCTGTTGAGATCCATATCGGCCCCGCGCTGCCTGCGGCCGGAACCTGGAGCCAAGGATTGCGGATTCTGCGGCCATGATACATAAAAAAGCCGGGTCCTTTGTGGCGGTCAGACCCGGCTTTGTCATCATGTCTGCTGTCGGATGGTTTCTGCCCTGTCTCAGGCAGCGGCTTCCATTTCGTCGCGGATGGCTTCCAGGAAGGCCCTGGAGTCCAGCTTCTGTGCCGGCACATCCCCGGACCACAGGCCCACCAGGTCGCCGGTCATCTTACCGCCTTCAATGGTGCGGATGCACGCAGCTTCCAGAGCATCGGCAAATTCCACCAGGTCCGGGATCTCGTCCAGTTCCCCGCGCTTGCGCAGCGCCCCGGTCCAGGCAAAGATCGTCGCCACGGGGTTGGTGCTCGTGCTCTCACCCTTGAGCCACTTGTAATAGTGTCTTGTCACGGTGCCGTGGGCTGCCTCGTATTCATAGTTGCCTTCCGGGGACACAAGCACGGATGTCATCATGGCCAGGGACCCGAAGGCGGTGGAGATCATGTCGCTCATGACATCCCCGTCGTAGTTCTTGCATGCCCAGATGTAGCCGCCGCGGCTGCGGATCACGCGTGCAACGGCGTCGTCGATCAGTGTGTAGAAGTATTCCAGGCCGGCTTTCCCGAAGGCTTCTTTGTATTCCGCATCAAAGATCTCCTGGAAGATGTCCTTGAAGCGGTGGTCGTATTTCTTGGAGATCGTGTCCTTGGAGGAAAACCACAGATCCTTGCCCTGGTCCAGGGCGTACTGGAAGCAGCTCCGGGCAAAGGAGGCAATGGAGTCGTCCTTGTTGTACTGCCCCTGGAGTACACCGGGTCCCTCGAAGCGGAAGACCACGGCTTTTTCCGTGCTGCCGGAATCCGACTCGAAGACCAGGCTGGCAGTACCGGGTTCCGTGATCCGCATTTCCTGGTTGCGGTACACATCCCCGTAGGCATGACGGGCAATCGTGATGGGTTCCTTCCAGTTTTTCACCACCGGCTCGATGCCTTTGACCATGATCGGCGTGCGGAACACCGTGCCGTCCAGGATCGCCCGGATCGTGCCATTGGGGGATTTCCACATTTCGCTCAGGTTGTACTCCTCGACGCGCTGCGCATTGGGGGTGATGGTGGCACACTTCACAGCGACACCCAGCCTCTTGCTGGCCTCGGCGGCATCCACCGTGATCTGGTCCTTCGTGGCTTCCCGGGCGGGCAGGCCCAGGTCATAGTATTCGGTCTTCAGGTCGATATAGGGCTCCAGCAGGATTTCCTTGATGTCCTTCCACAGGACACGGGTCATTTCGTCCCCATCCATCTCCACCAGAGGGGTTTTCATCTGAATTTTCATGCAAGTCTCCTTTACGTTCTGAGGGTAGCACCGCGTGAAAAGTTTTTCAAGAAAACCTGAAAACGGAGGGCCGCTTTCACACCGATGACTGCCGAAGCCGGAGGCCATCAGATGCTGCCAATGTCGGCCATCACCGGCATGTCAGAAAAAAAACCGGACGCTCCTGGCAGAAGCATCCGGCGTGTATGGGGGTCTGTGGTCAGTGACAGCGCCTCAGAACAGACTGTTGAGCTGGGAAAACAGCATGATGGAAAGCTTGCCGGGATTTTCCAGCACCAGGTCTCCATGATTCATGCCCTCCTGGACCTCCAGGGTGGAATTTCGGAGGTGCTTGAGCAGCAGCTGGCCTGTCTGGCGCACCCCCTTGCCTTCGAGGCTGCCATGCACGATCCGCGTGCGGGCTTTTCTCGACAAAAGCTCCGGGGGCTGCCAGGCACTCATGGCACGGAAGACCGGCTCCAGTTCCCGGAACGGCGGGATCTGGCCGACCTGTTCCCGGATCCGGGGATTGCGGTACAGCGCCCGGTAGCGAAACTTCAGGAAGGCCGACGGGATCAGGGGCCTGGCCGGTTCCTGGAAGGAGACGCCGTCCAGAAACAGATTCAGGTTCGAAAAGGGCATCCGCGAGGCTGTTTCCAGCGCCACCATGCCGCCCAGTCCCGAGCCGCCGATGAGCTCCACTTTCCCCTTGAATTCCCGGCGGATGAACTGCATCAGGGCATCAGCTTCTTCCTCGATGGACACGAAGGGACCCCTGGCATCGCCATGGCCGGTGAGGTCTGGCAGAACGACGCAATAGCGCCGTGCAAGCATTTTCGCCGTGGCGGCATACTGGTGATGGTTGAGGCCGGCATCATGGAGCAGGATCGCCACGGGACTGGTTCTGTCGCCAATGATCCTAAATTCCATGTGCGCCACCTCCTGCCTGCGGGTCTGCGGGCTGTCCGGATCCTGCCGGATGGGGCGCGGCTTGTGCCTGTCCGCCGGTGGCTTTGTGCAGATCCTGCGTTACGGGTCTGTCCGGATCCGCTGCCTGTCCAGGTTCTGCAGGTGCATCTGCAGCCGGCTGTGTCCCGGCCGGCCGGGTTTCTTCCGGTTCGGGATCCAGTGTCAGGAGCACACTGGGATCGTCCATGAATGTCCGGACCACGGTGCCGCAGTTGAGGCACAGGATGTGATACAGACTCCCGGGTTCCAGTGTCACGATCTCGCTGTAGACCAGCCTTCCGTCCGGCCGCTGTCTGGCCAGCACGAAGTTCTGCCCGTGGCAGTATGGACAGATGTCCTGATGATACATCTTCTTCACTTCCTTTCCCTGTGTTGTGTCTGTCCGGCTTTTCAGCCGGTTTCACCGGTTTGTTTCACTGTTACATTATGCCATGTTTTTTCGCTGCCTGCCCGTCATCTCCCCATCCGGTCCGGGGACTGTGCCTGACCAGGGGATGCTGTCTGCGGTCATACATAAAGAAACTTGATAGGCTACGAAGCTCAGTAAAGCTAAGCTGCAACCAGTTGTTTCTGGACGTCTTTAAAGTAGTCGATCATACCCTGCCGGGTCTGGTGAGCACCGCTGATTAGAGTTCTTCCCAGTGATG
>Ga0209694_1000286_pt1 | contig 92288 bp, 88 predicted proteins | sample GluameincwithD2O_FD_187499 | JGI IMG/M metagenome (GOLD analysis project Ga0209694, IMG submission 187499) | Mouse cecum microbial communities from Vienna, Austria - Glucosamine amended microcosms incubated with D2O (SPAdes) (version 2) | ecosystem: Host-associated > Mammals > Digestive system >... | reverse complement strand
ATATTTTGCTTTTCGTCCCATAATAAAATACCTCCAAAGTAAACTTTATAATTTCAAGGTCGCGAATCCCCTAGGGGATTGTTTTCTTTTAATTATTTTATTTGTCTACTTTAGAGGTATCATATCAAAAATTCAGGCTGTTTTAATACATTAAGAACTAAACAGTTTTAAAATATAAGAAAGTAAGTTATGCTCATAAAAATCCATAGGGGGAGCAGGATAGATATATACAAAACGTAAAATATAAGCAATTAAAATCAAGGAAGCTATACCAATGGCCAACCATTTGTTTGAAATGATTTTTTTTACAAAGTCTATGTGCTGAAAGGCTATACCAAGAAAAAGAAAGGGTAAAAGATAGACAAAGGGGTTATATCTAAAAGCTTGAATAAAATCAAATTGGATTAGGGAAAAGACTGCTCTTGTCATGCCACAGCCTGGACAAGGGTATCCTATTATCCACTTAATAACACAATTTTGAATTTCCATTGCACGTGTAAGGAATACATAAAGTCCAAATAAACAGATTGGAATATTAAATCTACTAATAAAACTCATTATGTTTAATAAAGGTTTTTTCATACCCTTACCTCCTCCTTTCCCCAAAAAGAAACAAATTCACTTGCCAAACCAAGCAAGTGAATTTTTTTTAATTTTCTAATTTTTTGTTAATTGAATTTTGTGCGATAGCCATTCCAACAATAGGTGTAGCAATAATACCTAGCAAGAAATTTAAAATGGCATTATTTTCACCTGTATATTTATCCACTTTAAGATAGAATTTATATAACCAATATAGCATAAAGATGCCACAAGTTACCATTCCTAATAGAACAGCTAGTATATAATTCATTAATGGCTCGTCATCCTCTACTTCTTTATTTAAAGCTTCAGCATTTACATAGAACCAATAAATGGAATAGATACCACAGGTAAATAGACCTAACAAAATTACAACTATAATGTCTCTCTTTTCCATAGCCTTTCCCTCCAATTCTATTCTACATCAAACTCTTATGTATTACAAGAAAAATTTAACTTTCTTCCTTAGAAGCTCTCATTTTCGCATCATATTTCTTGCGTTCTACCGTATCTAAAATCTTTTTACGTAATCTTATTTTTTTAGGTGTGATTTCCACAAGCTCATCTTCATTAATAAACTCTAAGCATGCTTCTAGGGTAAGAACTCTTGGTGTTTTCAATACAACTGTCATATCCTTGTTTGAGGAGCGTGTATTTGTTTGCTGTTTTGCTCTTACAACATTAACAGCAAGATCTAGGGGCTTATTTGCCTCTCCAACTATCATACCTTCATAAATTTCTTCTCCTGGAGCAATAAACATAGAGCCTCTATCCTCCAATGCCCCAATAGAATAGGCCGTAGATTGTCCCTGTGCCATAGATACTAAAACTCCTGTAGGTCGTTCTGCAATATTAATAGACTCAACAGGCCTATACTCTAGAAAGCTATGATTGATTATTCCATAGCCTTTTGTTAAGGTCATAAAATTTGTATTAAAACCTATCAATCCACGTGACGGCATTTTATAAATCAATCTCGTCTGTGTTTCTGTATTACTCATGGTTTCCATAGTTCCATGACGATTTCCCATCATTTCAATGATAGCTCCTGCGGATTCATTAGGAACATCTATCACACAATATTCATAAGGTTCACAAAGAACTCCATCAATTTCTTTCATTATAACCTGTGGTCTAGATACCTGAAACTCATAGCCCTCTCTTCTCATAGTTTCTATTAAAATCCCTAAATGAAGCTCTCCCCTACCAGATACTAACCATTCCTCTAAAGCCTCAAGACGTTTCACTCTTAAGGAAACATCCTTTTGAACCTCACGAAAAAGGCGTTCTTCAATTTTGGTTGCAGTCACATTTTTCCCATCTTTTCCACAAAAAGGAGAGGTATTTGTTCCAAAGGTCATTTGTACAGTTGGTTCAGAAATGTGTATTTTTTCTAGTGGTTCTTCTTGCCCTAACGTACAAATCGTTTCTCCTACAGAAATGTCTCCCAAGCCAGAGACAGCAACTATTTCTCCAGCAGATGCTTCTTTGATTTCGATACGGTCCAACCCTAAAAATCCATAAAGCTTTTGTACGCGAAAGGATTTAATGGAGCCATCTACACGACAACATGAAACAACCTCTCCCGTATGAATCGTTCCTCTAGCTATTCTACCAATTCCTATACGTCCAACAAAATCTGTATAATCTAATAATGCAGGCTGGAGCTGTAAAGGAGCTTCCTTATCCATATTAGGAGCAGGGATATATTTTATAATCATATCTAGCAATGGCTCCATCCCATTAGTCTGTGTTGCCAAATCACTGGATAAGGAACAGGTATTATTAACTGCTGAGGCATAACAAACAGGAAAATCTAATTCTTCCACATCACATCCCAAATCTATAAATAGCTCTAAGACCTCATCAATAACCTCAAGTGGTCTAGCAGAAGGTTTATCCACCTTGTTAATAACTACAATAGGCTTTAAATGTTCTTCAAAGGCTTTTTTTAGAACAAATCTAGTTTGTGGCATAGTCCCCTCATATGCATCTACAACTAAGACAACACCATCAACCATCTTCATGATTCGTTCAACTTCCCCAGAAAAATCAGCATGTCCTGGAGTATCTAAAATATTTATCTTTGTATTCTTATAGGTAATTGCCGTGTTTTTTGCTAGAATGGTAATTCCTCGCTCTTTCTCTAAAGCATTAGAATCCATTACACGTTCTTCTACCACTTGATTATCTCTAAAGGTGTGTGAGCTTCTCAAAAGCTTATCTACTAAAGTGGTTTTTCCGTGGTCAACGTGTGCTATAATTGCAATATTTCTTATATCCATAAAATAACCTCCAACAAAACAAACCTAATTATACACCAAAATAAAGCATATATCTATAGAAATCTTACTTATTTTTATAATCTTTGAGTGGCAAAGCAAAGGCATATAATAGGGTAGCTTCCTTATTATCATATAATGTTTTCAAAAAATTTAAATACTTTATAACCCCATGAGCATTCTTTTCTTTTGCTAATTGAAATAGCTGATTTAAGGAATCCTTTAATAAGGGCTGCTTTATATCATTAATTTTATCAATCAATGGTAAGCTTTTTTTATTTTTCTTTAAAAAACGGTAAAATTCTGAGATTAGCGATGGCTTTCGTCTACCTAAAAATACAGAATATTCCTTCCCCGAAAAGGACTGATATATTTTTATTATTTCCAGCCCTATGGCATACTCTTTTAAATCCTGAATATCAAAATCTTGGTAGGAAAAGTCTCTAAGCTCATCAATCAGCTCCATTCTCCATAAAAACCTATGCTGACTTGGCGTCGCTGTTGGATAATGTTTTAAATATAACTTTTTCAATTTAGCTAAGCAAGCATAGTAATCTCCTCTCATATCAAAAAGATTTAATGCCTCCAAGGATAATTTAGAAAAATTTGAGGTTTGTCTTTCTTTAACTTCTACACGATGAAGCTCCTCTAAAAAGCTATTACATTCTACATAATAGTTTTCTACAAGCTCTGTAAGATTTATTTTTTTTCTTTCTATTCCATGTCCAGAAAAAATATTATATGAGAATTCATATTTATTTATACTCTCTATATCTAAAATGCAATATGCCAAGGTTGTAGAATTAAACATCCTGTTTGCAGGATGTCCAACCACATCATTTCTTATGTATTTTAATTCTCTTAATACAGGATTTCTATTTATATTGATTAAATTTTTAGACTTAGTCAAGGAGATGGATAAAGCATATAAGGAGTCAACAGAGACAAATAGGCTTTGAAGTAAGGCATACAATTTTAAAGCATTAAAGTCCAAACTAGAGTCCTCTAAATCAAAATAGCACTTTTGAATTTCATTGGTTGTCTCAAGGGCAGAAATAGCTGCCATTACAGGATGATTCCTTTGTGTCTCATAATAGGAGATATCAAAGGTTTCTATTTTATTTTCATTTTCCAAAATCAACGATTTTAACATATTCTTCATCCTTTCCTTAATAATAAATACCTATACTCGTTAAAGGAACAAAAAGGAAGCGTTATGGCTTCCTCAACTGATTTTATTCTTTGTCAGATTTGTTTTTTTCTATCAGCTTACCACCCAAAAAACCTGCAAGTAAGGATTTTATATCTAGTCCTGTTGCCTTTTCAAGTCCTGCAAAAATTTGGGTTCCATTTTTAGATATCTCCTCCGTAAGCTTAGCTGTATTTCCTTCTCCATACATAGTAATACTATCTATCTTACTCATTGCACTAGCCACTGGTTCTGCATAAGCCTTAACCATTTCAGGAAGTACACCTGAATCTAAAATTAACTGTAAGGTTGCAGCTTCACCATATTGTTTCATAGCCTCTGCTTTAGCACGTATTGCATCCGCTTCTGCTTTACCCTTAGCCTCTATTCCCTGGGCTTCAGCTAAAGCTGCTTCTTTCGCTGCGTTTGCTCTCGCAATTTGCGCTGCAGCCTCTAAATCTGCTTGAATCTTAAAAGCCTCTGCTGATTTTTGTCTTGCAATTTTATCTGCTTCTGCTTTTATCTTTTGCATTTCTGCTTCTTGTTCTAATTCATATTTCTTTGCTTCTGCAGCCTTTTGACGCGTGAATAAATCCGCTTCTGCAGCCATTTGGTCAGCATATTTTTTTGAATCTGCTACCTTATTTACCTCAGCCTGAAGCTTCTTTTCCTTTAATTCAACTTCACGATTTCCAAGCTCAACTTCTCTTTCGCGTTTAGCAATATTTGCGTTCACCTCGGCAACATTAATCTGTTCTAAACGCTTCTGCTTTTCAATATCATAGGCAGCATCTGCAACAGCCTTTGCCGTATCTGATTTTTGCTTCAATGCTGCAGCCTGAAGCTCATAATCTGTATTTTGCTGCACAATCTTCATTTGAGATTCTACTTTAGCTTTATTAGCTGCTTCACTTGCTGCACTTGAGGCAATAGCTACATCTCGCTCAGCATTCGCTCTAGCTATTGAGGCATCCTTAGAAATTTGACTAATATTATCTATACCTAGATTTTCAATAACCTTATTATCATCTGAAAAGGACTGTATATTGAAGTTTACAACCTCTATTCCAAGCTTAGCCATATCAGGTACAACATTTTCCTTAACCTTATTTGCAACTCCTTGACGATCTCTTACTAGCTCTTTAATTTCAACTGTACCAACAATTTCACGCATGTTTCCCTGCAATACCTGCTGGAGCTGATTTTGAAGCTCAGATTCAGCCATATTTAAAATAGATTCAAATGCCTTTTCTAGCATCTCCGTATCAGAAGATATTTTTAAATTAGCTACACCATCTACATTAATGTTTATAAATTCCTTAGTTGGAATGGCTTCCTCTGTTTTAATATCTACTTGAAAGGCTTTTAAAGAAAGGGAATCGGTTCTTTGAAAAAAGGGTATTCTAAAGCCCGCCTTACCAATTAAAATTTTCTTTTTTCCTGCTCCTGTTACCATAATTGCCGTATCAGGACCTGCCTTAACATAAGATAAAGCGAAAAGAATCACTAAAAAAATTACTACTGCCACTACTATAATTGTAATAAGTATTGGGAATTCCATAAAAATCAACCTCTTTTTCTTTTTTAAAATTATATATAATTATAATGCTAAATCTATTATACAATAAAAAAAGGAAATTATAAATAATTTCCCAATAAAAATCGATAATTTTAAGTTAAACTATTGAGATAGCCTAAAGCTGATTCAAAATGCACACCATACCAATGCTCCTTTGCATCCTCTCTAGTATTTTTAACAGACAAATATGTAAATGTACAAGCAACTTCAGCCGCTTTTGCAAAGGTGTACCCTTTGAGTACAGCTCCAAAAAAGGCACTTGCAAAACAATCCCCAGTACCATGAAAAAGCATTGGAACTCGTTCTGTAAAAAAATAGCTTAATTCATCTTTTGTTTTATCATAGGTCATTGCTCCTAATTCATCTTCCTTAAAGCTCACTCCAGTTAATACGACAGAGGCTCCTGTGATAGTACTAATTTGTTTTACCATACCCTCAAGCTCCAATTTTGAGTATTCCTTGTAAGGTAGGTCTAGTAATAAGCATAATTCTGTAAGGTTAGGAAGAATGACATCTGCCTCCTTGCATAGAGCAAGCATATAGTTTGGAAAATCCTTAGAAAATCCAGTATAAAGTTTTCCATGATCCGCCATGCATGGATCAACAACCTTTAAAGCTTTGTCATTTCCTAAATGCTTCATAATGGAAATGATATACTCAATTTGTCGGATTGAACCAATATAGCCCGTATAAAAGCCATCAAATTTTATCTTTTCCTTTTCCCAATGCTTTTCTATCTTTGGTAGTTCTTCTGTTAAATCAGCAAACGTGAACCCTGTAAAGGCAGTATGTGTTGATAGAACTGCCGTAGGAATTACCGCAGTTTCAATACCAAAGGATGAAATGATAGGAAGGGCAACTGTTAAGGAACATTGTCCCACACAAGAAATATCTTGAATTGTTAATACTCGTTTCATTACGCTTCTCCTTTTGTAGTTAAATATAAAAATAATAGTTTCATTGTATTTTCAATAGCATCTAAATGTGTACGTTCCATTCCATGACTAGCATGCACACCAGGTCCAATTAATGCGCCTGCACAATCTACTCCACTTCTCCATGCAGCTCCAATATCAGAGCCGTAGAAAGGAAAAATATCCACTACATACCCAATATGATTCTCCTTAGCTAGGCTTATCAATTTTGAGGTTAATTCATAGCTATAGGGACCTCCTGAATCCTTTGCACAAATAGATACATTAAATTCATTTCCGGCTAAATCCTTACCAATACATCCCATGTCAACTGTAACAAATTCATCAATGCTTATATCAACAGCTGCTGCCCCATGTCCAACTTCTTCTTGGTTAACAAAATAAACATAGGTATCATAAGTAGGTAAAATACTCTTATCCTTAAGCTCCTTTAATACACCTAAAATAGCACATACACTTCCCTTATCATCAATAAAACGACTTTTTAAAAAGCCTTGCTCTGTAAGAACTGTTTTAGGATCTATACATACATAATCTCCATGCTCAATTCCAAGAATTTTAACATCCTCTTTAGAATGCACTTTTTCATCTATTCTAATAAACATAGAATCTAACGTTCTAGGCTTATTTTTTGCATCCTCATACACATGCACAGAGGAACTATTACATAAAATTGTTCCTGTAAATACTTTTCCTTCTCTGGTTACTATTTTACAATATTCTCCATCTAATGTTGGAATACTAGGTCCTCCAACATTAGTAATAGCTAGAGTCCCATCTCCATTTATAGAACGTACCATTAAACCTAAGGTATCTACATGAGCACTAGTGGCAATTCGCTTTTCATGACTCCTTCCTTCTATGAATAGTTTAACATTTCCTTTATTAGTTAATTCTGCTTGATAGCCAAGCTCATTAAGAAATTTTAGTAAAAGTAAATTAATCTCTTTACTATATCCTGTTGGAGAATCACAAAGAAACAACTGCATAGCAATATCTCTAATATAATTCATATCCATAAATATCCCTCTTTTCCTATGATTCTAATTATACGCTTTTTAAAAAAAGAAAAAAAGTACTTGTTTTTCTGTCTATATTTGTGATATAATAATCAAGCGTTACAGATATGGTTCGGTGGTGTAGTGGTTAACATGCTAGTCTGTCACACTGGAGATCGCGGGTTCAAGTCCCGTCCGAACCGCCAAAAATAAATCATATGCACCCTTAGATCAATTGGATAGATCGTTTGACTACGGATCAAAAGGTTAGGGGTTCGAATCCTCTAGGGTGCGCCATATTTAATAATAGCCAGATGATTGGCTTTTTTGTTTTTATTAGCTTTATTTTCTATTGTTCCCTACATAATAAAATCCCAACTATCTTCTCTTAATTCCTTAAGATAAAAATAATTGGGTTCACTATAGATAACCTTATTAAAATTTAATTTAAGAAATAAACTATTTTCTATTTACATACGCTGCTTCCAATTGCTTAAATTCCGTTTCAAAATCATCTTCTGGAATCCAGCCCTTACTAAAGTCTATATCCTTAAATAAAGATGCTAATCCTGTAATTTGTTTTAGTCTTAAAACCTCATCTTTTTGCATACCTAAATGCTTACATATCCAAGCATCAGATCTTCCCAATTCATGCAATTCACTAACTATATTACTCATCAAATCAACATTATGAGAGCCTCTAGCACGATTATGTCGAATTGTACTAGCCATACGTTTATCTAAGGGCTTATCTATTACAGTTACAGGAAGACAGCCTCCCTCTCGCTCATAAATATCCTTATAATCAAGCATAACTCTATATCTATGAAATCCATCGACTATGATATATGTATCATCCTCTGGATTATAGTAACAAACGATAGGCATCGTATACCCATCCTCTTTGATACTATCATAAAGTAATCTCATTTCTGGTGGTGCCACAGAATTAGGATTATAGGAATTAGGATTAATTTTCTCTATTGGAACTGCCTTAATTTTATAAACTGGACTTTTTGAACTCATTCTATTTCCTCCAAAGCAAGATATTTTTGCTTTATAACATCTAAATTTCTTTGTTGATCTCTAGTCAAACCAAATCCCATACTTCTACATAAATGATCATTTTTCAAAATACAATAGCACATTCTTTTCCACGAAGGTATATCACGAGAGGATTTGATGTCATCGGTATGGTCAGGTATTTTACCTATAAAAATTATTCTAGTATTTTTAAATATAGTATAGTTTGAAACACCATTTCTTTGAATATTATATCCTTTTTCCTCTAATTCTTGAATGGTGGATTCTTCTAAGCCTCCACCAACATTATGCCAAAAATCGATAGAGGTTTTAAATTTTTTCAAATATCCATTTCTAATTCTTGTTGGTAAGGTGGCAAGTAAAAACTTAGTATAGGATTCCCAAGTATGTCCTTCAGGTAAGGTAACACTCCTATACCCTAAGGCCTTAGTTCTACCATAAATACCTGCAAAATTAACACCCTGTACACGACCTAAAAGCTTTGTCCAGGTCTCAGGTTCAATAACTCTATAATAATTCAGGCTGTCCTTTGCATAATCATTAAATGGAGAGGCAACTCTCATCATAGAGGGCTTAAGTCCAACCTGATAAAAAATATCATACAAAGGATTATAATCATATCCTAGCATCGCTATTGCATGCCAAACATCCTGAACACTCCAATCATATAAAGGGGAGGCACACCATACATTTTTAAATTGCTGTGTGATATAGCATTTATGCTTATATCCCTTTTTTTTATTTAAAAATCCACTGTAACGATGTAGGGATTCATCAGCACGAATTCCTAATAAGCATATTGTAGACGTTTCTCCATGCACTGCGCGGTACCATCTTCCAAATTGCTTTGCCAAATCCTCTTGATGCATTTTATATTTATAAGTCGTAATAGGATTGTTTTCTAATGAAATAACATATTCATGCTGAGGTAGAGGTCTTACCCAAATGTCTTGAAGCCTATCATCCCAAGGATACCAATACATTTCATAGCTACTTAGCGCCGTTCTAGTAGCCATTGGAAGACAAACCCAATAGAGCTCTGCCTCATTTTTTATTCGCTCAAAGGTACTTTCTACATATTTAGTTGTATAGTCATATTGTGCTTCAAAATCCTGATGAAAAACACCTATTACACGTTCTGGATAATACTTTCTTTTATAATCTAAAACTAAATTTAATAAAAGTCCGCTATCCTTTCCACCAGAAAAAGAAACAAAAATATTTTCAAATTCTTCAAATATAAATTTTAATCTATTCATTAGGCTTTCATAGACATCTAGTTCTAAATATTTCTTTTTCATTTTTGACCTCTTATGATTTATGTTATTCATTATATCATAAATTGGTAAATTTTACCATTTTTTGTCAAAAATAAATAATACAAGTTTTTAAAGACAAAAAAATGCCAGGTTTTACACTTGGCATCATTTGATTTCTTATTTCTTATCCTTAACAACCTCTGCTAAACTTGCAATAGTAGCAGCTAAATTTTGCATATCAGATGGAATGATTAGTTTAGTAGACTGCCCATCAGCAACCTTCTCTAGAGCTTCAAAGGATTTAATTGCTAAAACCTCTTTTGTTAAGCCTGCATCTACTAGCATTCTATATCCTTCTGCTTGTGCCTGACGAGTAAGTCTAACACCTTCAGCCTCTGCTGTTCTTACCTTAAGAATTGCAGCTGCCTCTGCTTCTGCCTTTTTAATTGTGGCTTCCTTTTCTGCCTCTGCTCTTAAGATTTGAGATTCTTTTTCTCCCTCTGCTTGAAGTATTTGACTTCTTTTTTCACCTTCTGCAAGCAAAATTTTCTCACGACGTTCACGCTCAGCACGCATTTGACGCTCCATAGCATCTCGAATATCCTTTGGTGGTAAAATATTTTTAACCTCTACACGATTCACCTTAATACCCCAAGGATCTGTTGCTTCATCTAGAATAGATCTCATCTTTGTATTTATAATATCTCGTGAAGTTAAAGTTTCATCCAAATCTAATTCACCAATAATATTACGTAAAGTTGTAGAAGATAAGTTTTCTAAAGCGGCAATTGGATTTTCTACACCATAGGAATATAGCTTTGGATCTGTAACCTGAAAGAAAACCACGGTATCAATTTGCATAGTAACATTATCTTTTGTAATCACAGGCTGTGGATCAAAATCGTTAACCTGCTCCTTCATAGATACTACCTGAGCTACACGATCAATAAATGGTACCAAGAAATGAAATCCTACAGACCACGTAGCGTGATAGGCCCCTAAACGCTCAACAATCAACTTCTGTGTTTGACGAACAATTTTTATTCTCGTAATCAATAAAATAACAATAACAACTAAAATTACACTACATACAATAGCAACAATAATTCCTGTATTCATATATTAAACTATTCCTTTCCTTTACTGAATTTTTCTTACTACTACTTTGTTCCCCTTCAAGGTCACAATTTCTACAATTTCATCCTTATGAATGGTTTCCGTCTCTTCCTCCATTAGACTTGCATTATAAATAATATCATGAATTTTTACTTCTCCATTCTCATACTTTGAAATGTCAGAAATAACCTTTACCCTTTTCCCTACAAATTCATCAACATTAGTATATCTAGTAGCATTAAATAATAATTTTTTAGCAAATGGTCTAGTCAAGCCTAAAGACAAGAAAGAAACCACAGCAAAAACAACGACCTCAATATACCAATCAATTGCTGGAAAGGCTGATAATATTAAAGCAATAATTGAGCCTAGAGAAAACCACACTGCTACTAAATCCTGTGTTATGGATTCTATAACAAGAGTGATAATAAAGGCACTCAGCCAAATCCAAACCATATAAGCTTCCATTAGGATACCTCTCCTTTCATATCTATTAGTATAACCTGTTTTACATCATCATAACACGCCTTAAATCTTTTAAATTCTTTTTTAGCAATCGTTAGGCCAAAAACATTAGAAATATACTCTATTAATGGTCTAGAACAGATTCTTGCATAGGTTTTAGAAATAGAAACAGGTAATAAAGAGGATTCCTTTAATTCACCACTTAATGCATAATCCTTATTGATCACATAAATATGAATATTATCCTTAACCTTATCTACTGCTACTCTAACACGATATGCATCCTTAAGATATTTTAGAAGTGTTTTATTAAGGGTAATATGACTATCATAAACACTTGCATAACCGTTAGAATCATCATATTCGAAAAATTCTAGCATATTATTTACCTCCTTATAATAGTATTATATACGACAATTAATAAAAATTCAACAAAATTCATAAAAATTTATAAAGATTTTTTGACCTTTCTTATTTTAGCAATAATTAGTAAAAAAAGAAAAAGCCCACTTTATCCAAAGTGAACCTAATCTTCTTAAAAATATATACCTATTTTTATTTACTATTAATATCTAAGTGAATTCTTTTTCCTTCTTTTGAAGCGCCTGCATAAAGAATTGTACGAATTGCTCTTGCTATATAGCCATCCTTACCAATAACTCTACCAAAATCATTAGGGTTAATCTTCACCTGAAATTCAAGATCTTCTGCTTCATCTTTTACCTTAATAATTTCAACATCTTCAGGATAAGCTACCAAAGGAAGAATTAAATTCTTAATTAACTCTTCAAACTTTATCATCGCCCACCTCTTACTTAGTAGTCTTGATATTGTTTGCTTCTAATATATTTTTTACAGTGACTGTTGGTTGTGCACCATTTGCTAACCATTTAGTTACCTTTTCAGCATCCAATGTGATTGTTGCAGGTTCAGTTAATGGATTATAAGTTCCTAAAATTTCTAGGAATTTACCATCACGAGGTGATCTGGAATCAGCAGCAACAATACGATATTTAGGAGCCTTATGTGCACCAAATCTTTGTAATCTAATTTTTACCATGATAATTACACTCCTTCTTTTTCAATATACGTTATACATTATAGCATAAAATAAAATGGTGTCAAGTATTTTTTCTTGACACCTTTACTTTTTTATCCTTTTATCTAGCTCATAAGAGGCAAGCATAATCACCCTTTTACATTCACAGCATTCTAGCTTTATATCAGCACCAATACGTAGAACTCTCCAGCTATTACACCCACAGACATGAGGCTTCCTTGTCTTAATAATATCATTTAAAGCGTACATAATGGTTTCTCCTTAATTTTTCCATAACTTCTAGGATATTTAAGTGGTGTTGCTTTAATCTTTTCTATTACAATGAGTTGACGCATCTCTTCTTCATCAGGTAACGTAAAGGAAACTATTTCCTTTACTCTTCCTCCTAGTAGCTCAATAGCTCTGTTAGCTTCTTTCATTTCTTCTTCTCCAGAAGAGCCCTTCATAGCTATAAATAGTCCACCAACCTTAGTTAATGGAAGACATAATTCAGCTAATATAGAAAGACGTGCAACTGCCCGAGCAGTAACAACATCAAAGGCTTCTCTCTTCTCTTTTACGTAATCCTCTGCTCGCGCATGTATAGCACAAACATGCGCCAAATCTAATTTTTCAGTTAATGTATTTAAAAATTGAATTCTTTTATTTAAGGCATCAATAATTGTAACTTTTATATTAGAATCTAAAATAGCTAAAGGTACTGAGGGAAAGCCAGCACCACTTCCAACATCGCATAAGGAATAGGGAGTGGTTGGTAAAACTCTTTTAATTTCTAAGGAATCTAAAAAATGCTTACGATATACCTCATCCTTTTCCGTAATAGCTGTTAAATTCATAACCTGATTTACTTGAATTAAAGTTTCATAATAAATAGAAAATTTTTCTAAATTTTCTTTAGTTATCGTCATACCTAATGCTTCTATTTCTTTTACAAAATCCATACTATTTTGCCTCTCTTTGATTTTTCCAATGCTCTATATAAACAACCAAAACAGAAATATCCGCAGGATTTACACCGCTTATTCGCGATGCCTGTCCAATGGTTACGGGTCTTATTTTTTTAAGCTTTTCTTTTGCTTCTATCGCGATATTATCTACAAGATCATAATCAATATCCTCAGGAATTATTTTTCTTTCATAATTATGCATTCTTTGAGCTTGAAGTAAGGATTTAGAGATATACCCCTCATATTTAATTTCTATTTCCACTTGCTCTAAGACCTCCTCTGGATAAGGATAATCCACCTGAATTTCTGTATAAAGCTCTCCTATAATTTTATAGGATATTTCAGGACGCTTTAATAAAGAATAAAGTGAAACACCTTCAGAAATAGGCGCAGAATTAGCACTTTTTAAAATATCATTTACAGAAGCAACAGGTTTTACCTTTATTTCTTTAAAATCTTGACATAGCTTTAGAATACAAGCCTTCTTTTTTTTAAGAAGCTGAAAGTCTTCCTCTTTAATCAAACCAGCCTCATATCCATATTCTCTTAATCTTAAATCCGCATTATCGTGACGCAATAATAAGCGATATTCTGCTCTAGAGGTAAGCAAACGATAAGGCTCCTTCGTTCCCTTAGTTACCAAATCATCAATCATAACACCTATATAAGCTTCATCACGTTTCAAAATAAGTGGAGCCTCATTTTTTAATTTTTTACCTGCATTAATTCCCGCTACTATCCCTTGACCAGCAGCCTCCTCATAGCCAGAAGTGCCATTGATTTGTCCAGCAGTAAAAAGATTCTGAACTCGTTTTGTTTCTAAGCTAGGATGGATTTCTAAAGGATTAATTGCATCATATTCTATTGCATAAGCATATCGTATGACCTTACAGTTTTCTAAGCCTGGAAGCAAGCGAATCATTTGATCTTGAATCTCTATAGGCATAGAAGTTGAAAATCCTTGTATATATTCTTGATCTAATTGTAAAGATTCTGGTTCAAAAAAGATTTGATGCCTTTCCTTATCACTGAATTTAACAACCTTATCCTCTATGGAGGGACAATATCTAGGGCCTATTCCCTCTACTATGCCTCCATACATGGCTGATTGATCCAAATTGTTCATGATTAGGTCATGAATTTCCTTAGTAGTATAGGTTAAATAGCATGGGATTTTCGTATTTAATAAAGAATGATAACCCTTATCAAAACTAAATTGCCAAACCTTATCATCCCCCGGTTCTAATTTGACCTTTGAAAAATCAATAGAAGAGGCTTGAATACGTGGTGGAGTCCCTGTTTTAAGTCTTTGAATTTCAAATCCCAATCGACGTAAGGCATTAGAAATTCCTTTAGAGGTCTTTTGCCCATCTGGTCCTTCCTTTGAAGTCCAATGTCCACGCAAAATGCGACTATCTAAATAGGTTCCTGTAGTTAAAATCACAGTTTTAGCAAGTATTATTTTCCCTGTTTCCAAAACCACACCCTGAACTTGATCATTTTCAACAATGATATCCTCTACTATACCTTCTAATAGTTCCAAATGCTTTTGTTCTTCTAAATGCTTTTTCATCATTTCCATATACAAAAGCTTATCCTCTTGAAATCGTAATGCTCGCACAGCAGGACCTTTGGAGCTGTTTAACATTTTGGTTTGGATTTGGCATAAATCTGCATTTTTCCCCATATATCCACCAAGTGCATCTATTTCGCGAACCACAACTCCTTTTGCTGGTCCACCAATAGATGGATTGCAGGGCATGGAACCCACCATATTAAGATTACCTGTAACTAGTAGGGTCTTAAAGCCCATATGGCTTGTCGCCAAACAAGCTTCACAGCCTGCATGACCACCACCTACAACAACAACATCATACAAATCCCTCAGCTCCTATCGTTCATTATCATACCATTTTTTTGAAAAAGTTACAAGAGAAAAGGACTCTTTTGAGTCCTTACTTTATGGTTAACCGATAGATAGAATCGATAGAAAATTTCTTTTTTGGTAATAGTGTAATTTGCTTATTCAAAACATCTATATTTTTGATAACTCCACTATATTCTAAAAGCTCTCCTTCTTCCAAATAAAATAACCGTATCGCTCTATTTTTACTGAAGCATTCAAAAAGAATAAGATTCATTTGAAGCTTTTCCTCTTCTGTAATAGTAGGTAGCTTAAGCTTACCATTGGACTTATGGTCCTCCAAATCTATTGCTTCCTTTAGTCCTTTTAACGAATCAAAAGGTAAATATTTTGCTGCTCTTCTTTCTCGATCATTCACTGTTATGTCCTCCTATTTGTTTATTTCTTTCGAATAAGGTTGATTCTTCACACAAGGATGTTCCTAAAACTAGCTGATTTTTTCCATGCTTCTGCCATATCTCTTGTATTGTTTTTTCTAATCGCTCATGCTTTACATTATTCTCAAAGAATAAAGTATTCTGCTCTTTGCCCTTTTGTATAAAATCTGAAAAAGAAATCCCAATTCTTCTTATTTCACCTTTAGGTACGGGCTCATATAATTTTTTTAACTCTTCTTTTAAAAAATAATAGTCATCCGTATAAAAATAAAGTGTAGTGCCCTTATGATAGGATTCTTGATTATGACTATACCCTATATAAATTGAAAGATGCCTAGATTTTATTTTTTTAGCAATAAGTTCAATAGATAAAACAAATAGCATTTCAATTAATGGTGTCCAAGCTTCTTTTTTTGTATAGTCTCTCATTAAAATTTGATTTCTTGAAAAGCTCTTAGAAAGAGGCTCATAGCCCTTAATATCGGCTATTGTAGTAGCATCCTTTCCCCAAGCATGCTCATATAAATCTAACCCTATAACACCAAACTCTTTCTTTAGTATTTCCACATCTGTCATTGCTAAATCATGTAAGGTATATATACCCATCCGATGTAATCTTTTTTGAATTCCATTTCCTATTTGCCAGATATCTTTCAAATTTTTATGATACCAAACTTTATTATAAAATTCTTCTAAGGAAAGAAAATGAAAATAAGGATATTTATTTTTAGACAATAAATCTAAGGAAATTTTTGCTAAAAACAAATTTTCTCCTGCCCCACAGGTCGATGTAATGCCTAACTCTTCTTTAATTCTCCGCATTATACGAAAAGCTATATCAGAAACGCCATTATATAAATGCAAATAGTCTGAAACATCAATAAAAGCCTCATCTATACTATAGGTATGAATATCAGAAGCCTCCACAAATCTTAAAAATATTCGATGAATAAGCACCGCATATTCAATATATTTTTTCATGCGAGGTTTAGCTGTTATGTAAGGAATATGATTCGGAATATCATATAATCTACATCGATTTTTCACTCCCAATTGTTTTAAATAAGGACTAACTGCCAAACATAACGCTCCTTTGCCTCTTACTGGGTCCGCTACAAGTAAAGGAGTATTCATAGGATTTAAGCCACGCTCTGCACATTCTACTGAGGCAAAAAAGCATTTCATATCAATACACAAATACATAATTCCAGCTCCTTCACTTATATTCTAACCAAAAATGTAACATTATTTATGTTTCATTTAAATTTTATTTTGTTATTTTAAAAAAAGAAAAAGCAAATCCTCTACTATACAAGTAAAAGATTTGCTTCTATTTTAATATTGTTTTTTTAAAAGCATCTGTTGTAATGCTGTTGTTGTTCCACAACCATAGATAGAATGATTTAAAATTGCTTCTAATTCATTTAATTCAAAGCATTGAACCTCATATGGAGGCAACTCATCCTCTGTTTTCCAAGAAAAATTGGCTGTGTTTAATTTTGAAGGAATACTTGAAATAAAAGCTGTACCTGGATCATCTGATGAACCAACATATACAATAGAATTATTTGTTCTTTGATAACTACAATTCTTTATTCTAAAGCCACCATCCACATAGGGTGAAACATTCTTCGTATCATTGTGCTTAATTAAGGTATCAATACCACGGAAAATTGTATTTTCTGCTTGTACACTTCCACCATTTCCACAGACAATACCCTGACTAACAAGAGCACATTTCCAACCACTATTTACCCTTGTTACAATGCCTCTAGCATTAGCATTTAATAGCTTAGTTCTATATCCATAATATTCTGAGCTATCAACTAAGCAATTATAAAGATAGGCGTTTCCTCCTCTAAGCTTAGGAAGTCGATCCTCTAAATTTTTAAAAATACAGTTCGCAAAGGAAACTTTAAGTCTCAAATTAAAATTATAATCATCAGCCGTTTCATAGGAGCCAGAGAACTTAGCATCATCCCCACAAAGGAATCCTTTTTTCTGAGGAATTGCTAACCCATATAAAATGTCCTCAAAGCTGATATTCGCATCCCTTAAAGCATTATAATACAAATAATTCTTTTTTCCCTCCTGATACTCTTTTTCTATTTTCTCCATCATCTTATAAAGATAACCTGAAGGATCATCACTTCCTGCATTGAACTTACACCATGAAATATGAAGACCATTTTCTCCATTCCCTCCATATGGTGCACGAAATGCAGTTCCTGCATTTGCATTATATACGGGATTGGCATAATCAATCTGACCATCATAGGATTTTCCAAAGGTACAATGATCAATCCAAATAAATCCACAAAAGGAAATTTTAAAATATGCCCAACCAAACCAATCATAATCTCCAATTTTGGATGCAGTATTCACAAATGCATCCTCCCACTGCCATAGCTCATCAAATTCTAAATTTCTAAAGATTACATTTGTATCACTTGTTAGTTTAAAGCCACAATGCGTTAATTTAGCACCATGTTTAGAATAAATTAAAAGATTTGATGTATTTTCAATCTTTATTTGAGAAATTCCATTCTCCTTTAGCATGTCTGACATACAAAGTGAGGAACTCAATTTATTCATATTGCTCGCAAAGTCGGTAACTAGATTTGTTGCCTTTTCTGAAGCTCCTAATTTAAAATAGCCCAGATTCAAATCATTCGCTATTTCAATTACATGAACACTTCCTGCTTTATTTAAGCTTTGAGTAACTGTCTTTGTTTCCTCATCCCATGTATTTGTATAATCATATTTAGCATCAGAAAGAGCTTGTAAAAACTCTAATGGTGTAGACACTACTCTATAAGCATCTGTATTTAAATATTGCTTAAAATCCTCAATTCCAAATTGAGCATACCCATCCACAGAAAGATTTTTCTTTATTTTTGCATCTAAAATTTTAATAGAATCATATCCCTCTAACGTAGAGTCTGGATCTACCCAGCTCCATTTGGCATATAGCTTTAAATCCCCAGTTAGCTTTTGTTGTAATTCTACAGGCTTAAGAAAAAATTCATTATCTAAATACCAACCACCAAAGCTCCAACCATCTTCCGTTAAAACGGGTAATTCCTCTGGAACAGCAGTTACATCCTTTAAGCTTTCTAAATTTTCTCCATGTCCATTATTTACAAAACTTATGGTATAAGTCTTTTGCGTCCATTTGGCATATAAAGTTATATCCTGAGATAGTATTTGATTAGCTGAAGCTTCCTTTTGAAAGGAACCATTATCCATAAACCAACCACCGAAGCTCCAACCAGTTTCTTCTAATACTGGTAATTGATCTGGCAATGCTGTTACTTCACTTAAGATCGTAGGTGCTATTCCATGACCATTCGTAACATAAGTAACCGTATAGGTTTTTATATCCTCTACCCACTTTGCATATACTATTGTATTTGCATTTATCCTTTGATTTGGCTTAGCAGAATTTTGGAAGGTATTATTATCCCAAAACCAGCCTTCAAAATTCCAGCCTTCCTCGGTTAATGTAGGCAATACAGCAGGTAACTCTACTACTTCCTCTAAAGGTTGAACTAAGGTGCCATGACCATTCGTCTCAAATTGAACAGTAAAGCCTTTTTGTGTACAGCCAACAAAAAATAATCCCATAAAAATCATCCAAAGGATGCCTATTTTTTTCATAATTATTTCCCTACTTTCTTATTTTTATTATAGCAAATTTCTAAGTAAAATCAATAAAAAAAATCTAGTGCATTTCTACACTAGACTTATATTTTTATTCAGCTGCTTTTGCACAAAGCTCTATAAAGCTATCTGCCTTAAGAGAAGCTCCACCAACCAAGCCACCATCAATATTTGGCTGTGCCATAAGACCACTTACTGTTTTTGTAGATACAGACCCTCCATAAAGGATACGTATTTCTTCTGCACATGCTGCACAATATAAGGAAGCAATCAAGGAACGAATATAGCCACAAGCTTCATCAGCCATTTCATCAGATGCAACCTTTCCTGTTCCAATCGCCCAAATTGGCTCATAAGCAATGATAACATTACTTAAGCTTTCGCTAGAAATTTCTTCTAAGGCTTTAGAGATTTGTCTTTTCAACACCTCATGTGTTTGACCACTTTCTCTTTCCTCTAAGGATTCTCCACAACAAACAATAGGCTTTAAATCATTAGCTAAGGCTGCCTTTATTTTCAAATTTACAGTTTCATCTGTTTCATTGAAATAGGCCCTTCTTTCACTATGTCCTATAATTACATATTCTACACCTGTAGTTGTAAGCATAGCAGGTGAAATTTCACCAGTATAGGCACCACTTTCTGCAAAATGAACATTTTGAGCGCCTATCTTTAATGAATCTCCCTTTCTTTTAACTAAATCTCTTAAAATGACTGCTGGAGCACATATGATAGAATCTAATTGCTTCAGACTTGGCAACTTATCACTTACGGCATAAATGAATTCTAAAGCCTCGTCACGCGTTTTATTCATCTTCCAATTTCCAGCCATTACGGGTTTTCTCATAACTTATTTCCTCTAAATCTATTATTTTTCAAGGATAGATGCAATATCATGAATTGCAGCCTCAGCCTGATCCCCTGTAGCCTCAATTACAACATTTTCTCCTCTAGGTATAGCCAAAGACATCAATCCCAATATTGATTTTACATCTATTACCTTATTATGATAATGTAAATTAATATCTACAGAATATTTAGATGCTGCCTGAACCACCTTCGCAGCCAAGCTCGCATGTAAACCTACCGTGCTTTTTACTACAATTTGTTTTTGCATTTTTCCATTTCTCCTTATTTTTTATAATTCATCAACACAAGCAATTCCTGGTAATACCTTTCCCTCTAAATATTCTAAAGAAGCACCACCACCAGTTGATATATGTGACATCTTATCTGCATAGCCTAGACTTTCAGCTGCTGCAGCAGAATCTCCACCACCAATGATTGTATTAGCACCCTCAAGATTCGCAAGTAATTCACAAACTCCTATGGTTCCTGCAGCATAATTCTTCATTTCAAATACGCCCATTGGTCCATTCCATACTACCGTTTTAGCACCAGCTAATACAGAAGCAAATAGCTCTAATGTTTTAGGTCCGATATCTAAGCCCATGTCATCTGCAGCTAACGCATCAACAGACTTCACAGTTCCAGGTACATCTGCAAATTCCTTAGCACATACAGTATCTACTGGCAATACCAATTTAGAGCCAGCCTTTGCTAAAAGCTCCTTAGCTAGATCAAGCTTATCCTCTTCACATTTAGAGGCACCAATATTTTTTCCTAAAGCCTTTAAGAAGGTGAACATCATAGCACCACCTATTAAAATCTTATCGGCTTTCTCACAAAGTGCTTCAATAACACCAATCTTATCAGAAACTTTTGCACCACCCAAAATAGCAATGTAAGGACGAACAGGTTCATCAACAGCACCGCCAATATATTTAATTTCCTTTTCAAGAAGGAAGCCAGCTGCAGTCTCACTTACATTTGCTGCAATACCAACATTTGATGCAGCAGCACGATGAGCAGTACCAAACGCATCATTAACAAATACATCACCTAAAGAAGCCCAATATTTCCCTAGCTCAGGGTCATTTTTAGATTCCTTCTTGCCATCTAAATCCTCATATCTGGTGTTTTGGAACATTAATATTTCACCCTCACCAAGCTTAGAAGCTGCATCCTCTAAGGCTTTTCCACGAGTCGCATTTACAAAATTCACAGGCTTGTTTAATAAGCTTTCTAATCTTTTTGCTACTACGGTCAAATCATTTTTTGCTAAATCAGCTTCTTCTTTAACGCGTCCCAAATGAGAGAAAACAATTGCCTTACCGCCATGATTTACTACATATTCAATCGTTGGTAAAGCTGCACGGATACGTGTGTCATCTGTGATTACTCCATCCTTCATTGGAACATTAAAATCCACACGAATTAAAACTTTTTTTCCTTTTACATTTAAATCTGATACAATTTTTTTAGCCATATTTAATTATTCCTCCAAAAATAAAGCTATTTTTTTTACACTTCATTATATCATTATTATGCTTTTATTTCAAATAAAATTATTAGAAAGCGTATTACAAAAAATTATTTTTTCTACCTTCTTCTTTTTTTCTTTCACCTTATTTGAAAAATTCTAAAATAAGTAAAAAAATAAACAGGCACTCTAGCATGAAAAATAATATAAAACTCGGTAAAAGGATTATACACTTATATTGATATTCTTTCCGTAAAACTTTTCTTTGCATACGCTGAATTACAAAATATGGATGAAACATATTTATAAAAATAAAAAGAAATAAGCAAATTAGACAAAAAATAAAATATGTAATTTTCATAGAACCACCATTTTAATATATGCAATACCTAAGAATAGCGTCTCAATTGATAATCACTATAGCTATACGGCTCTGAATAGTATTCAAAAAGAGTTTTTTTAGCTAGCGTATTTTCCTGTCTAGCAGAAATCTCTAATAATTTTAAATAATTATCCTCTAATACATGACTAGAAACTAATTCAGCTAATTTATATCCACTTAACGAATTATATTTTAAAGTCAAATAATAATAAAATATTTCACCTTTAAAGTCTGTAAAAGGATTTTGAAATTCTCTTAAGTACTCCTTTTTACGATAATAAAAAATTAATTGATTTAAATAATCCTTATATTTTGTATATTCTTTAAATTTTACATTTTTTCTAAGCTTGGATAGTAGTTGAGAGGTTTTGATATATTTGAGTTCCTCTGTAGTTTCTAAATATACCTGAAAAGATAAATCATAATAGAGATCATAGTAATCCTTAGGAATATAGACAACAGGTCTTTTAAAGGTTTTGTAATAGAGTTCAAATTCCTTTGATTTACAATAATCTAAACTATAGAAATCATCATGGATTGTAGAATAAAAGCTTTTCCAAGGCTTTTTCTTTCCCTTCTCAAAATAATCTATACAATAGATTTCTTCTAACATGTATTTCTTATCTAAAATTTTAAAATCCTTAATAGGAGAAATATCCATATCATTAGCTCTATCGGTATAAATTAAATTATGTCTTTTGCAAATTGATTTTTTAGCCTTTTCAAGAATACGATTGATAAATTCTTTTTCATACTCCTCAACATCCTTCAGGTTAAAAATAACATACTCTTGAATAGCATGTTCTTCCATTGTAAATTGTTTTGTTGATAATTCTCTAATTAAAAAGTCTCTCGAAACCATATTACAATTTATATCAATTACTCCCGATTGCTGTTTCCCATTTCTCAAGGTTAGATATTGTAAATTTTTAATACTTGCATCAAATATGGGATATACCCAGAATCCTTGTGCAATAGATATATGATTTGCCTCAAATTCATATGAAAATTTAGGATTTTCATGAAGCTTGGTTTCATAAATGTGCAACAATTCCTCATGAGAAAGTTCTTTTCGATAAACATAGCAAGTTTCCATTTTATCACCTAATTAAAAATATGATAGAGCCTAGCACTCTATCACATTTTTAATAATAAGCTGTTCTTTTTTTGTCTTTTCATCTAACCGAATAGTATAGTCTATACAATATAATTTATTCTCCTTTATTTCAAACTGCAGCCTTTTATATTCCGTAGGAAATATTACAACATTTAAAACAGAAAAGCTATCTTTAAATTTACCAACAAGCATAGGTTCATTCTTTTTTGTCATGATTTGCTTAGAATCCTCAAAAGCGCCAATAGCACGCCCCGTTTTTTGATTTAAATATCCTGCTTGAAAGCTTCTTTGTAAAGGCTCTAAATTTATGAATATGTCATAAGACAAATTAAAGCCCAAATAATGTAATTCCATTTTTTGCAGATGGGAAAACTCAAATTCTGTCACATCTTCAATTTTATCTTCTAAATGTCTTGCAAAAATTTCATTCAATGAATCCTTAGCCTCTATCATTTGCTTTTTCGTCATACCAAACCCATCTAAGGCTCCACTATAAATTAATGCTTCCATTATGGATTCATTGATATTTGTACGTTCCCTTAAATCTGAAATGTTTTTAAATAAACCATTTTTCTTTCTTTCTCTAACAATTTCTTGAGTAGTTGATTCTCCTATAGAATGAATTGCCTGCAGGGGCATAAACATCCCTAATTTTGTTACCTCAAATTGATTCGTAGAAATATTTATATTCGGCTTATAGGTTATAACATGATGTGCCTTAGCATATTGAATATAGCTTACCATAGTTTTAGTAGCACCTATGACATTATTCAATATTTTAGAAATGAAAATTTTAAAGTAATTTGCTTTCAAATAGGCCATTTGATAGGAAACCAAACCATACGCAACAGCATGAGATTTATTGAACCCATAGTTATTAAATTTTAAGAAATATCTGTAGATTTGCTTGGCTGTTTCTAAAGAGTGCCCACGATTCATAGCTCCATTAAGAAATGCTGTTTCTTGTGCCTTTAGCTGAGCTTCATCCTTTTTAGAAATTGCTCTTCGTAGCAAATCAGCTTGACCTAGTGTAAAATTAGCAAAGCTTTGAGCAATTTGCATAATTTGTTCTTGATAAACTATAATGCCATAAGTACTTTTTAAAATAGGCTCTAAAACTGGATGCTCATAAGTAAATGGCTTACCATGTCGCCTTGCAATAAATTCATCAATATTCTCCATCGGTCCTGGTCGATATAAAGCTAAAACAGCTACTATATCATCAAATCGTTCAGGTTTTAAATTTAATAATACACGACGAATCCCCTCAGATTCTAATTGAAATACCCCTAGTGTATCTGCTTTTTGTAACAATGTAAATGTATTTTTATCATTTAAGGGAATAGCCCTAAGTCTTTCCATAGTAAAATCTGGAATATTCTTAAGAATGTCATCAATAATAGTCAGGTTACGAATTCCTAAAAAATCCATCTTTAACAAACCGATTTTTTCTAAATCTGTAGCTTCAAATTGAGATTGATAAACATGATTCAAGCCTAACTGTAAAGGGATAATGTCATCTAGTGGTGTAGAACAAATAATAATACCAGCAGCATGGGTAGAGATATGCCTTGGCAGCCCATCTAATCCACGAATAATATAGAGAAATTTATAAAGCTCTGGTCTTGAAATAAATTGCTGTAAAAGCTCGTCATAATTAGGATTAGCTTCAACCATACGAATAATTTCATTTAATCTTGAGGTATCAATCTTCTGAATTCTACCTAAATCACGAATAGAGGATTTAATTTGAAATGTATTGAAAGCTGAAATGTAGCATACATGCTTAGCTCCATATAATTGGTTAACATATTGAATAATTTCATCGCGGTAAGTATCAGGAAAATCTGTATCAATATCTGGCATACTAATACGCTCTGGATTTAAAAACCTTTCAAACAATAAATCATATTTTAAAGGATCTATATCCGTGATGCCTAAGCAATAGGATACTAAGGAGCCTGCCGCAGAACCACGACCAGGCCCCACCAAAATATTATTTTTTTTCGCATGACGAATAAAATCCCAAACGATTAAAAAATAATCACTAAATCCCATTTTTTCAATTACAGAGAGCTCGTAATTTAATCTGTTTTGATATTCTGGTTTTACTCTTCCTTGACATCGACGGTATAGTCCCTTTGCACATAAAGCATTTAAATAGGATATGGCACTTTCTCCTTTTGTATTCGGATAAGAGGGCAAATAAAATTTTTTAGGATACAAATTCAAGTGAATTTGATTAATAAAATTAGTAAGCTCTTCTGTTATTAGCGGGTGATTATCAAAGCTATAATCTTCATAATCCTTAATTTCTTTAGCATGTCCACCTATTTGAGTTAAAGCCTCATAAACCTGAATGTCCTCTTCAATCAAATATCGACAATTATGCAAAGGGATAGTTTTTACACCTAACTCCAAAGCTATTTTGCATATGCTTTGATTCTCATTTAATCGATCCAAACGATTTGTATAGGAATATCCCACATAAAAGGAAAAACTTTGATTTAAGCTTATAAGTTTATTTTTCAGTTCATTCGTTGCCTTGGAATACAGATACCTTTCTAATATGGACTCATTAAATACCATTATATAGGATAAGCCTGATTTGTAGGAGGAAAGAAAATCCAATCCAAAAGGTTTTTCATTTATAGCTAGAAAGGAACTTATTTTCAATAAATTCTTGTATCCTTCCTCATTCATAGCATAGGCTAAAAGCTTGCTGATAAGACTATCCTCATCCATATATTCGATTTCAATACCTATAATAGGACTAAGATTATTTTTCACACACTCCTGATAAAATTTATAGCTACCATACATATATTTATCAGTCATTGAAAGAAAAGTAAAATTGGCAGCCTTAGCAGCCTCTATATAATCCTTTAAATGAATAGAATTATTTAATAAATTATATTCTGTTTGACCATATAAAAAGCCCTTCATTAGCTGCACCCCTATTCTATAAATACTTTCTTATATTATAGTTGATTTTCCTCAGCTTTGCAATTTCTCTTTTTCTTTATATACAAAAATAACACAATTCCACCTATAATTCCTAAGCTACCTAGAACAATTGGAAGATAATATATTGGCTGAACTTGCTCCCATTTGGATTGGGTATCTTCAAAGACTGTAACTAAAAGTGTTTCACTTGTGGATAGACCAGATGAATTAGTAACACTTATCCGAACAGGATACACCCCAGGTTTCGTATAATCTACTAGGCTGTCATCATATTCTACCTTTCTATCTATTTCTTCATCAGAAGGATCTTGCACAATAATGTAGGATAAAATATTTACTTTTTCATTTAGCTTAGTCGTTATATTTTCAACTAATAAAACTGGAGCCTGACTAGCTAACACCTTGACTTCACATTCAATTTTTTTAAATTTATCCTGTTGCTGATAAAGATAAAAAACTTTATAGCTACCTACCTTATTTTCTAATTTCGCACTATCTATTTTTATTTCATCAAAAATATTTATATTACCATGCGTTGCTCTTTTTATATTGTTTAAGATGGCTTCTTCAAAATTACTATTAAATTCTAAAAGTAAGGTGGATTTATATAGCTCAATAACGATTTCATCTTGATCAACAATTTCTATCCAAACTTTAATTTTTGATATATTTTGATTCTTGTCTGAAAAAGAAACTTCAAGTTCAAAGCTTTGTTCCTCATCTGTAGAAAAATCAGGATATGAAATGGAGTCTGTCACATCTCCATCTGTTTTATCTATAGCTTTAAAGTAAGAAATCAAACTAGGAGGTTCTCCTTTAGGAAGTATAATTCTTTTGTTTTCTCCTAAAAAGGTTACAACTGGTCCAATAGGATCCTTCACAAAAATTGTGAAAGATTGCTCCGTAATAAAATGGCGATCCTTGGCTCGAGCAATGGCTTGATATTCTCCAGGTATTTCAAAGTTAACCAAAGATAAATCTGTTTCTATTTCACAAAATCCACTATTATCAGTAGCTATAATAAGTGCACTGTAATCTGGTATAGGCGTTCCAATCCAATACGTTACCTCTGAGGGACATTCCAAAATGACAGGCTTGGTTTGATCAACAACTTTAAAAGTAATTAACACTTTATATCCTTGACATTGTCCAGGCTTATATTTTTGTTCTGTAGCTTTATACCAAACAAAATATTCCCCTTCTTTATGCGTATCAACATCTGTCAATAAATATAGCCAGTCTCCCGTTCTCACATAGTGAATTTCTGCATCCTCTAATGGAATTCCATCCCTATATAAGGTTGCCTTTGGAGTGAAAATGTAGCTTTGTAGATTATCTCCTAAAGGAATTTCTATAGTGGTAGTTGTATCATCCCATATAAACTTCCAATTGGAAGCATTAGCCTTTATTGAGGATAATAAAGGTAAAAATATCAATAAACATAACAGTTTTCTCATTATAAAATTTCTCCCTCTAAATCTGAATATGCGTTACAAAAGCATTTGTATCTCCCATATTTCTTGCTAATTCGACAAAATTCACGTAAAAAAAAGAGTTTATCAATATAATCCTTTGTCTGCAATATATTAGGGATGATTACATCCGTTAATTCCTTATACCTTTCCTTATCATCACTAAAAGTAAAATAGTTTGCAATATTATAGCTAAAATCACACATATAAAAATCATTTTTATTTTGATTAAAAAATGCCTCTATATATTTTTTCGGTTCAAACAAGTGAATATAGATGAGTCTTGCAAAGGGTCGTAAATTTTTATAATGCTCTTTATTTTGTAGAGTTTGATTTTTAATATCATAATAAAACTCTAATGTATTTTTAAATTCTTTATCCTTGATAAATTCTAGCTCTACAACAGCACTTTCAAGCATTGAATTATGAATCATATATAAGGTTTGTAAATATCGAACATACTCAGCCTTTGAGAATTCAGATGATTTTAAAAACAAATCTAAAAGCTTTTGACTATGAAGCAAGGTCATTGGACTATTGATTTTAACATAGCACTCCAAACACAGGACAGAAGCTATTTTTCCTAAGGTATCATCAAGATAATATATAGAGCTTAGCTGCTTAAGATTATCAATGGTTTCATTATAACATTCATCATAATATTTCAGAATAGAATAAAAAACTAAAAATATACTAAGCTCATCATCTAGCATTTCGCTAGTTATTTTGAACAATTCCTTTGAAACCTCATTTGCCTCTTGAAGCATATAAAAGGTTATATAATAGATTAAGAAAATAAGCTTGGTTCTATAATTATCTAAATCCTTACAGGTCTCATAAAGTTTTTTTACTTCTTCAAAATCTCTTGCATAGTAATATTTTACAAGTTTTAATAACAAGTTCTTTAATTCAAATAATAAATCTAATTTAGGAGATTCTAAATGCAATTTTTTACATATCTCATTTAACATGTATCGATTCGGCTTTAACTGTGCCTTTTCTATTTTACATAAATAGGATACTGAACATAAATCACCTGCAATAGAAGATAGGGTTTGAGATTGACTTGTTCTAACTCTTTTTAACTCTGTCCCTATCATACTATAGGCATTTTCATCTACTTTTCCTCTACGTTTTATTTCATCAATAAAAATATTTTTCTTCATTTTTATTCTCCTTTTTACCCACTTTTTTAGCACTTCTATTATATCTTGATTAAATTGAGAAGAAAAGAAAAAAAGTTTTGATAAAATAATAATTTTTTATTGAATTTATTTTACTTATAAACCAATAAACAAGAAAAAGAATAAATTTGTTCTCCATTGATAGCAAAATGGCTGGTTTGGTAGGATATGTTCTTTATCTCCATTTTCGGATGCTCGGAAAAAAATTTATTCAAGGCCTCTTCTAAATCAGCCTCATGCTCAAAATCAAATAATTTTGCTTTCATAAAATCACCAATATGAGCATATCACCTATTAAGAGAAAAAAAAGTAGAATCCTCTTCTACTTATCAATTTTATTACAATATTTTTTTAATGTACAGGAATCACATGCAGGATGCAAGGCTTTACAATAATACCTTCCAAACAATAACAAAAGATGATGGGCCTCAATCCATTCCTCTTCAGGTATATATTTGCGATATGCTGCTTCTGCTTCTACTACAGTTGCTGTTTCATCTGTATACCCAAAACGCTTTGCCATACGCTCTAGATGAGTATCTACTGGCATGGCAGGAATTTTATATCCTTCTGCTAATATGACACTGGCAGTCTTTCTTCCTACACCATTTAAGGTTTGAAGCTCCTCTAAGGTTTTAGGAACCTCATCCTTATAAACTGTATGTAGGCGATTAGCCATTGCAATTAGATTTTTTGCTTTCATTTTAGCAAAGCCCAAGGATTGAATAATCTCATAAACCTCTTCATACTTTGCCATGGATAAAGCCTGAGGCGTAGGATATTTTAAAAATAAAGTTGGTGTTACTTGATTCACACGCTTATCTGTCGTCTGACTAGAAATCATAACTGCACAAAGTAATTCAAATAAATTAGAATACTTAAGCTCACATTTTGGATTAGGGATAATTTTACGTATTTCATTTAAAATTTCATTAGAACGCACTTGATTCATATTTATATCCTCTTTATAAAATCCTTAAAGGCTTGGGGTGCCTCCTTAGATGGATGAACATCATATACTTTATTAGAAAGTCCCTGTAAAATACTTTTCATAGATAAAGTTTTTTTAGAAGCAATAATAGAATCCACCACTGCAGCAATTTGATCATAGGAATAACGATCCTCCATCATAAGACTCTGTAAAGCTTCTAATTCAGATGCAATCAACACTCGATTCATTTTAGCTGTAATGTACTGTATTGTTTTTTCTATATTATAAGTATCAGGTACTGTTTTTTGTTCTAAAAGATATTCTAATTTCTTAAACAAAGGTTGAAAAGAAATACATTCTGTTCCCTTCCCATTATCATAGGATAAATAAACCTCATAATATCCTCGCTCCATTAAGGAGGCAATAAGCTTGTCCAGCTTTGCAGGGGTAAGCAATACCTGCTTTGCTATATCAGAAATAGCTAATGTATTTGTTATCAAATAATTCTTTAAAATATGAATTAATAAAAAACCTTCTTCTGCATTTAGACCTAATGCCTTGGCATTTTCTAAAATAAGCTTCTCATAATTCAAATATCCCTTTTTATATAGTTTTTCTAACATATACATCAACTCCTAAGTCTTTTCCTTAATTCCTCATCAAATCCAGTTAAAAAGGCTTTTTTATTTAAAATTTCATGACGTAGATAAACACGTTCATCCAAAGAGGAAAAGATAATTTCATGAATTGCAGGCGCCTGATTTAATCGTAAGGATTGGATTTTATCTTCTGATATATTTAAACTACGGGCTAAAACCTTTGCTGTTCCACTAGGTGCATCTTTCTTTGACGTAGCATGAATTTCTACAAAATCTAAAATTTCAAACTCCTTATGACACTCCTTCAGTAGCTTAGTAAATAAATCTATTCCTTTAGCATAGTTTGCTTTCCACAAAAAAGAAATTTCCTTTTGCTTTGCAAGCTCATAAAGCTGCTCAATTTGAGCAAAGCTATAGCCCGTTGTACCACTTAGAATAGGACACCCTAAATTCATAGACTCTATCAACAGCTCATAGGCATCTGGAGAAGAGAAATCTACAACAACATCTACCTTATCTAAAATTTCTTTAGCAGAATGAAACGTTTTAACCTTAGGATGCTGCTTAACATCTATACCTACAATATCAAATTCCTCTTTATAATATTCATATACATTGCTTCCCATCTTTCCACAAATACCAATAATGGCCATTTGCATATACATCACCAATGTATTATATGAAAGGATTCAGCTTCTTGCTTCCTTCTTTAAAGCCTCTTTTGCAGCATTTTGTTCTGCTTCTTTCTTTGTTTTACCTCTTCCACGTCCCATTAAAATATCATCCATATAAACAACTGCCTCATAGGTTTTATCATTCGCTGGTCCTTCCTCATGAACTATTTCATAATGAAGTGTTCGCTTATCTGCTTGAACCTTTTCCTGAAACGTAGACTTATAATCCTTAAATTTTAAAACTATATCCTTATAGGGAAGAACAATATGATTAAATATTTTATAAACTACCTCAAAATTAGAATCTAAAAGAATAGCTCCAAGCATCGCCTCAAAGGCATCAGCTATAATAGCAGGTCGATTACGTCCACCGCTATGCTCCTCACCATTTCCCAAGGATAAATATTGGGAAAGATCTAATTTTTCCGCATAAATATTTAGTGCTTCCTCACATACAGCCTTTGCTCTTGTCTTAGATAATGCTCCTTCATCCAAATGAAGATATTGATACAAAAAATATGACATGCATAGCTGTAAAACAGCGTCTCCTAAATACTCTAGTCGTTCATTACATTCCACTCCATGCTCATTTGCATAAGAGGAATGTGTTAAAGCTGTCTTTAATAAATCAAGATTATGAAATTGATACTGCAATTTATTTTCTAATTCGGATAAATCCATCTTTATCATCTCCTAAAAATTTTCTTCAATATCTACTATATCCTTTATTTTTTCTACGATATAAACTTTTTTCGCATTCTTTATATTTATACAAACCCTTAGTTTATCTCCAATTTCATAATATTCTTTGCTATAAGTAAAAAATCTTTGATCCCCTATTTTTAGAAACACCTTATAGGTAGTATCTCCAATAGTATGATGTCTATTTCCTGTAGAGGATTGACTTGATATTGTTGTGCCTAACACAACAGCAATATCATTTCTAAGCTTTTCCTTTTTCTTAGGAAGAATGGCTTTCGTTTCCAAAATCTTTACCACAATAAAAGCACATAAAATTTCTCCTACCGCCAAGCAAAAAAATACAATCCCAAGAACAAACTTCTCCATAGACATAAAGATGACAAAAGCAATTATACAACCTATAAAGAAAATCAAAAACAATAGACCTTTTATAATATCAGCCTTACTGCTAAGCTTCCAGGTATCGACCACAGATTTGATTTGATGCACACTATATTCCAATTGATTGTATCCCTCTTTATCGTTAATTTCCTCAATAGCCTCATCAACAGAGAGTTTTTCTTGTCTTTTAAATTCCTTTCGAATTCTAATAATATATAAAGGAGTTGCCAAAATTGCTAGGACGAAAAAACTAGCAAATACAATAATAATATAGATAATATTTTTTGTATACGCCGTAAGTAAAAATCCACCAATAACATATAAAATTAATCCAATATATATTAAAACTCTATATCGTTTCTTCATTCTTCTCCTCAAATTTAGGCAATTTTTCTACTACCTTTTCTATGATTTTAGCAGAAGCCATTTCATAGGCTAAGCGTATGGCATGAAAGTAAGCAAAAGGATCTGAGTTACCATGTGCTTTTACTACAATCTTTGAAAGACCAAATAGCATAGCACCTCCAACCTCCTTAGTACTCATACGCTTTTTAAATCTTTTTAAATTTTTACGCATAAATAAATAGCCTATTTTTCCACCCAAGGAGGATTTGATTTCTTCGGATAGCATAGTAGCCATCCCCTTTGCAGTTCCTTCAATGGATTTCAAGCAAATATTACCTGAAAATCCATCCGTAACAACAACATCACATGGACAATTTATCATCTCTGTAGGTTCAATATTTCCATAAAAATTAATTTCCTTTAAGTCATTCAGGTAATCATAGGCTTCTTTTTCAATTTCCCTACCTTTACCAGGCTCTGATCCAATATTAAGCAATCCCACTTTAGGCTCTTGAACCTTTAAAACCTCTTTTGAAACAACGGAGGCAAAAATGGCTAAGCTACCTAAATGCTCCTTTCTTAATTCCACATTAGCTCCAACATCCAATAACAATCTTGGATGCCCATCCAAATTTGGAACAAAAGGACATAACGCAACTCTTTCCATTTGAGGTAATCTACGAACTAACAAATGAGCCCCTACAACAACACATTGTGTAGGACCGCTTGTCACACAAGCATCGGCATCTCCATTTTTACAAGCTTTCATTGCTAAACATAAGGAAGCATTCTTTAGAGTACGTATTGCTTTAACTGGATCATGCTCTCCCATAGGAATTACTTCAGGAGTATGTACAATTTGAATTCTTGTGGAATCCTTCAAAAGAGGCTTTATTTTATCCTCATCTCCATATAGTATTATTTCTAAATCCTTAAATTTTTGAATGGCCATCATACTACCAAGTACCGTAGTATTTACACCATAATCGCCACCATTGGCATCTATTGCTAATTTAATCATAAAATTCCTCCAACTTAATTATAATTTTAGCATTTTACCCAAATAAAAACTAGTTTATTTTATTTTTTTTATAAGAAATCTGATTGAAAATATCTTCAACTCTTTGATTTTTATGGAAATCCTTTCCATATTCCTCTAAATAGGCTCTGCTATCCTCTAAGGCACATTTCCAAATAATCGCATCATTGGATTCATAATCAAAATTTAAACTCATAAATCCTGACTGTTCTTCACCCAAATAATCTCCTGGTCCACGCAGCTTGAAATCCTCTTCTGCAAGTGTAAATCCATCTTGAATTTTAGATAAAATATCTAGGCGTTGCACATAAGCTTTTGTAGTTACTAGATAACAATAGGATTGAATTTCCCCTCTACCAACACGTCCACGAAGCTGATGAATTTGAGATAGTCCATATCGCTCTGCATCTAATATGACCATTACTGTAGCATTAGAAACATCAACTCCCACCTCTATCACCGTTGTAGATAAAAGACATTCTATTTTACCTGATTTAAAGGAAGACATAATTTCATCTTTTTCGTTTGCTTTCATTTTGCCATGGAGAACTCCTAATTTTGTCTCTGGTAAAAGCTGTTCAAATATTTCCATAGCCTTATTCATATCAATAAAATCTAAGCTTTCACTCTCTTTAATTAAGGGAACAACTACATAGATTTGCTCATCACATGCCAAATGTCTTCTTAAAGTCAGTGCTAAAGTAGAGATATCCTCCATTGAAATTACCTTTGTTTCCACTGGTTTCCTATTCTTTGGCATAGTATGAATGAGGGATAGGTCTAAATCACCAAATGAGGTTAAGCCTAAAGTTCTTGGAATAGGGGTTGCAGTAAGATATAGAGCATCAACTCCCTTAAGTTTTTTTAATAAGGTTTGACGTTGCCTTACACCAAAACGATGCTGTTCATCAATTACTACTAATCCCAAATTTTTAAAAATAACTTTATTCTCTAATAATGCATGTGTGCCAATTAAGATGGAAACTCTCCCATGCAATAGTCGAAATAAAATATCCTCTTTTTCTTTTTGTTTCAAGGAAGAAACGAGTAATTCTGAAGCCAAGAATGGAAAAAGTCTTTTAATCGTTAATAAATGCTGTTTAGCAAGAATTTCTGTAGGAACCATTATAGCTACCTGATACCCAGCATTAATAGCAGCAAGTGCTGTAATAAAAGCTACTATAGTTTTACCTGAACCTACATCTCCTTGAATCAATCGATTCATAGTTTTATTTGATTTTAAATCACGCAAGCAATCTTGAATTACATTTCTTTGATCAATGGTAAGTTCAAAAGGTAAACTTGAAATTGTATCTTCAATTAGACTTTCATTAATTATTTTAGGTTGCTTTATATCTTCATTTCTAAGCTTTTTTAAAGCCTCTAATGAAAGAGTATACCAAAAGAAATCCTCATAACGGATTCTTCTTCTAACTCTTTCACAATCCTGCACATTTCTTGGAAAATGTGCTAGCTTTACAATTTCATTTAAAGAGCCTAACCTGTATTTTTCAATAAATTGTATAGGTAAATCATCCTCTAAACTAAATCCCGAATCTAAAACATTTTTTACTGCATTTTGTAGCATCTTATTTTTTATATCTAATATTCCATAATCTAACTCAATTCGACTAGAAAAATCTTCAAAAAAAACTGTACTTAGACTAAATTCATTTTCCTTTTCCTTATATTTTCCAAAACAAATTATGTCTAATCCAATTTGAAGCTTAAACCGAAGATAATCACTAGAATAAATTACACATTTTATTTTTCGTTCATTTACAAAAATATAGAAAACAAATGCCCTAGAATTTTTATGCGTCTTTATCCATATGGGTCGAGAAGCAACCCTTGCCTTAAAGCATAAAGCCTCTCCACAAAAGGCATTAGAATTGTCCACCTGATAATAATTATATTTTCTAGGAAAATATAAAAGGAGATCTTTAGGCGTATAAATATGATTTGCATTTAAGCGCTCTAATGTAACTGGTCCAATTTTTTTAATATCCTTTAGATCCAAAATCATCTCTCCTTTTTCTTAACAAAAATGGTTGGATTCCTCCAACCATTTGCCTATTTTCTATTATTATTCAACAGCAATAATATAGGAATAAATCTCCTGTTCCCCATCAATAATTTCAACTTCAATATCAGAATTTATACCCAAGCAAAATTCCTCAAGACAGCTTTTTTCTTCCTCAGAAGCTTCTTTTCCACAAAAGAATGTCACAATTTGACTTTCCTCGCCTATAATTTTCTCTAAAAGTGCTTTTAGAGCATCTTCTTGAAGTTTAGTAGATACTACTATTTCTCCATTTGCAATACCCATAAAATCCCCTGCTAGAATCTTAATTCCACCAATTTCTGTATCTCTAACCGAATATGTGATTTCGCCTGTCCTTACATTTTGAACAGCTTCATTCATTGCCTCTAAATTTGTTTCCAAATCAGCTTCTGAATCAAAAACCATCAAAGATGCATAGCCTTGAGCTATCGTCTTTGCATTAAGTACAGCTACCTTTGATTCCTTCACCATTGTAGAGGCTTGTTTTGCTGCCATAATCACATTCCCATTGTTAGGAATTATAATAATATTCTCTGCATTTACCTTCGTACATGCATCAACAAAGGCTTCAGTGGAAGGGTTCATCGTTTGTCCCCCTTCAATCACATAGTCTACACCTAAATCCTGAAAGGTTTGTGTAATTCCATCACCAAAGCAAACGGCTACTAAAGCAAAGGTCTTCTTTGGTGTAGCACCTAAAACCTTAGCACCTTTTTCTAGATGCGTATGCCCTACACGTTGATTTTCAATCTTTATATCTGTAAGCTCTCCATGCTTAAGGGCTTGCTCTAATACTAAGCCAGGATGATCCGTATGTAAATGTATTTTACAAACGGAAGCATCTAAAACTACATTTAAAGATTCTCCAAGGCATGATAAAGAAGATTTTAATGCACTCTCATCAAAATTTTTAGCATCCTTAAGTTCAATAAAGAATTCTGTACAATAAATATTTTTTACTTCTACAGGCTTTTCTGTTTCAGTTTTTTGAGATCCATCAGTAGCTTCAAGCATTTGACCACGTAAAGCCATAATCATTCCCTTAATAATCTCTAAAAATCCAGCCCCACCACTATCAACGACACCAGACTCTTTTAAAACTGGTAATAGATTTGGGGTATTATCTAAAGACTTTTTTGCCTCATTTTCATAGTAATTCATTAAATCTTCTATGGTCTTAAATTCAGACAAATGCTCCTTCGTATGCTCTGCTGCCTCACGTACTACAGTAAGTATTGTTCCCTCAACTGGCTCCATTACAGCCTTATAAGCAACCTTGCACCCAGACTCTAAGCAATTCATTAAATCCTCTATAGATAAATAATTATGCTCTAGCTTCTGCATGCCAACATATATTCCTCGGAAAAATTGAGATAAGATAACTCCAGAGTTTCCACGAGCACCCATTAATGCTCCACGGGATAAAACCTTACCTACTTCTATTATAGATGAAGAAACGCAAGAATCCATCTCACGTACTCCTGACATCACTGTCATTGACATATTTGTTCCAGTATCTCCATCTGGCACAGGGAAAACATTTAACTCATCCACTTTTTTGTGGTTATTCTTTAAATTAATAGCGCCATTCATTACCATTTTCTTGAATAAAGCTACGCTAACACTGCTTACCGCCATGGTAATCCTCCTAAATATCAAATTAAGTATATGTATATAGCCTCTTGGCTATGGGTAATTAAAATCAAATAAACTCTTCCAAAATATTAAAAATTTACACAATTCGACTCGATAAAATTCACCTCTACTATAACGAAATGTTTAATTCATTTAACATTATAGCACTAAAACCTATAAATGTAAACAAAAAATGCATTAATAGGCGATGACTTTTAAAATATACCAATTTTTTAACAAAAAGTCAAATAAATAATGTAAAAAAATTAAAAAGTTCTTGCTTTTCTCACTAATTTAAGGTATACTAATAAAGCTTGAAGTTTTATTTTAACGTCATAAGGAGGTATAGAACTATGGCTAAATGTTATATCACTGGTAAAACAACAGTAACAGGAAACAAGAGATCTCATGCTTTAAATGCTACTCGTCGTACATGGAAGGCTAACCTTCAAACTGTTCATATCAAGGATGAGAACGGTAACGTTAAGAAGGTAAAAATTTCTGCTAGAGCATTAAAAAATTGCAAGCTAGAAAGAGCTTAATATGAGTAATATTAAGAGGGACAAATTGTCCCTTTTCTTGTTTTAAAGAGGCTTGGTAACGCTCATCGGCCTCTTTATTTTTTTCAATATACATTAATCTTACATTTAGAGAAAAAACCATCTCATTACTGAGATGGTGAAATAGTTTAACTATTTACTAATTAATATAGTGCTGTTTATATAGAATTATAAGAATGCTAAGACGACACCTAATGCAGGAACTATAGAAGGTAGCGCTGGTGCTATTATTGGTAAACCATAAACTGCTAATGCAGCTGCTGCTACAATTTCAGGATAATTTATAGTACCCTTTATAAAAGAATATAATCCATTTTCCTCCTGTACAGTATATTGAAAACCAAATCGTCCCTTAGCATTATAAGATATATCAAAATTTGATTTTCCCGCATGTATTCCAAAAGATGCTTCTCCTCCTAATCCCATACTTACACCATATCCGTTTACATTTATATCAATGCCAACAGAAAATTCCCAAAATCTATACCATTTTGTCGGAAGAGTAACCGCAAGATTCACAGGTTTACCATTACTATAAGATTTAGAATATCCAGTCCCTGTTGTTATGGTTGAAACAATGAAGTAATGTGACTCAATTTCAAATTCCTTCTTAGAGGTAATAGATAGTCCAAAGGTATTAGAAAACCAATCCCAAATATCTGTCCACCAATTGGTTCCACATTTATCGCTAAAAGATACAGGATTATTTTTACAATAACAAAATAAATTCATATCATTTATGCTTTGAAATTGAAGATAATTAATATTATCTGCGTTCAACCATCTACACCATTCTGGAACATAATATCTACTTCTACAATAATACATTTCAGTTTCTATATCATAATAATATCCTTTATATCTAAATGGATTATAAGTTCCTATTGATATAGCGGACGTGTCTGTAATAGAAGTGATTTTACCATAAGCTGTATATCCATATTTTACCACAAGCTCACCATCACTATCTACTAAGCCTAATATATTTTGTAAGAAATCTCTAACGTAGTAAAACTTTTTTTCATTATTATAAATAAGTCCATATAATTGATCATTTTCATTATATAAGAAGTCTAATCTATAATTAGGAGAAATCTCTGTAATTAATTTATCCCCATCATAATAAAAGCTTGTTCTTTTTGTTTCATTCGTATTTTCATTGGTAATACTTTTACTTATTCTAAGACCATTTGAATTATAGGTGTATACATGCTTAGTTTCTCCTCGCTTGGATAAGCCTACTAGTCTTCTTCCCTCCCATTCGTAAGTAATTCCATCGTAACTATTTGGATTAAGTGAATTGGTTCCATAGGATATTTCTTTCCCATTTACTAGTATCAATCTATCCTTGATGGTTGTGTCATATTTAAATGTTATTGTCCCCACTTTAGTTATATTACCATTTGCATCATATTCATAATTTATAGAGTCCTCTTTTGTTAAAAAGCCTCGTGCATTATAACTGTAGGTATGACTTCCAAAGATAGAATCTTGTATACTCTCTATATGACCTAAGGCATTTGTTTTATATGTTCGTTCTGTATGATAGCCACCATAAGTATCATAGGTCTCCTTACTAATAGCAGTAGAAATATAGGAGATATCTCCAAAACTATAGCCTAAATCTATTAAGAACATACTATATTGAGAAGTATTTGTCCATGTATTGTTTTCTAAAAACATGAAGGCTTGGTCCATATGGTAATAATGAGTTTGTCCTTCCTCTCCAAAATCATCAAGCGCTTCTTCACTTATATCCCATACAACCTTTGTATGAAATATATCAGGGTTTAATAGTTGAACATCTTGAACATAGCCTATATAGACCCCATTTTTCTGGAAGGTAAAGCTTTCATTTGGTTTAATTTCAAAAAGCTGCTCCACATCTCGTATAAAACATTCTATTTCAGGATAACTTTCAGGAGTACACCTTTTTTTATATTCATAATTAATAGACATCACGTCATCTTCATTATCTTTTTTTATTGCTCTTTTATTTAGTAACCCTAATTCGTCATATTCTGATACGAATGATGTTGATTTTAATTCATCAGCCAACGTATTTAATGTTTCTACTTCACAGTAAGCAGCACGAGTTGAAAGCATTTCAATTTGACCTAGCATAGGATAGCAAGTTTCATAAGTTCCCATTGCAGTTTGAATGCTTACCTTTTTAGTTGTACGTCCTACTGATAAAATTAAAGAATCAAAGGATGTATTAATTTGAATATTACTTGTATAAGTATTTCCATTTAAATATACACGAACAGTTAAACATTTTTGATCCCCTGTCGAAGAAGATATGGAACCTTCTGTAAAGGATATTCCTACTGTATTCCATATGTCTGTTGGAAGTTTTAAATTTGTTTTAATCGTTGAACTATTAACCTTTATACTTAAGTAGGTATCATATTCTCTATATAATCCAATGATATATCCTTTACTATCCTTACATTCTAATAGATATTGCTTATCAATAGTCTCCTTTATAAAGGCTCTCATAAGTATGGTTCCTGTTTGACTCATAGCTAGATCATACTCTAATCGATTTCCCTCTGCCATAAACGCACATCTTTTACTTAAATTATTAAAGTTAAATGTCCTATCTTTATCTGTAGAACTTACAACTCTTGCATCAAAGACTACTGGTTTCTTTCCTTTTAAAGAAGTTACATTATTTTGTAGTGGGTATATTTCAAATTGATTCAACATAGATTCAGATAGATTGTATACGGTTGTAGAACTAAAGTTGACACTATCCTCATCTAAATAAGAATTTCCTAAGATATAATCTTTAGTTGTACTATAAAAATCTTGCATTTGCTTTGAACTTAAATAAAATCTTCTTCCTAGCACTAATGCTGTAATAGGACATTCTAAACTATCATATCCCTTAGTTCCATCAAAACGATAGCCAATGTGGTATGGAGTTATAGATCCTACACGTATAGCTCTGCTTATAGTTCCCTTTAAATATTTAGAATTATGGTATAGTTCAAATGAAAAGCCTCCTGAGGTACCAACTTCATCTATCCGATATGCAAAATTAAGACCAAAAAAATTCCAGGTATTTAATCTTATTATAGAATCAATAGTTCTTGTTTCTATTACATTATTTGAATCTTTAGTCTCTAAAACTAGTTTTCCTGAACTATTGAAATATGCTGCTACAAAGCATGGCAATGTTTTATTCTTTATACTAAATAGATACTTTTTATTACTGCCCAAAGGTAAATTTGTAGGATAAAACCAGAACCCTATGCTTCCACAATCCTCTGTATTATTTTTCATAGGAGGATTATAACTCATAGGATTAAATAATCCACAATGAACACATGGTACTTTTTTCTTTCTTATATATATAGGGTTACTTTTATTATTTGTATTATAATTTATAGCACTTAGTATATACGACGGATTTTTCAACTCTGCAGAATCAAGAAACATGGTTCCTAAATAGTCTGTATCTCCCTGTAAATATCCAATTAAATTATCTGGACTAAAACCTTTAGAACTAGAAATATTATCATAGGATTCATAGATCGTTTTTGAATTTAACAGTCTCTTTTTACGATTAATTTCTCCTAACGTATTATATTCATATTCTATAACTGATTCTTTTTCCTCTGCCTTTAATACTTGTCCATCATTATCATATGTATAAGCCTTTATTATATTTCCCGTTCCATCCTTAATATCTTTCAATCGATCATTAACATCATAGCTATAGTGATACTTCAAAATTCCATTAAAGCGAATATCAGTAATTTGCTGTTTAGAGTTATAAGAAAAATTATAGGTTCCTCCTGACCCATATGTTTGTCCTGTAAGCAAGCCCTTTTTCTTATCGTAGTTAAAAGATACAATTACGCTATTATTCATAGAAACTGAATTTAAATTATTACATGAATCATAGTCAAAGGTATAGATAGTCCCATTTGGAAGTGTTACCTTATTTAATTTATTTTGAGAATCATAAGAATAATTTGTTTCTAAAGATTTATTAAATAATATCTTTGTTAAATTATCAAAGGCATCATAGATATACTCTGTTGTAACGTTTAAGGCATCTTTAATCGTTTTTATTTTGCCAAAGGTATCATAATCATAGCTTGTTTTATTACCTAGTTCATCTGTTTCATTTAAAACAAATCTTCCTTGACTATCATATTCTTTTGTAATCTCTAATTTTTTTGAACCATCCGCATTGGATACAACACTATTTATTACATTATTATAAGAATCATAATTATATTCTAATGTACCTCCATATGCTGTTTTTGCATGTGTAACATTGCCCTTTGCATCATACTTATAGTTAAATAATGTGGAATCTTTTCCTACTGAAGATATCCTTAGTCCCTTAGAATCATAGGCACTAGAAACTGTTCCTTTACCACTACCTGCTTCTTTTACATTCCCTTGAGCATCATAAGAATAATTTGTACCAGAATCTTTCTTTAAAACTTGGATTCCACCAATATCTATTCTTGGGTTCCCTGTCACAGTTATTGTAATTTTAATTGCTGAATAGCTCTTAATAGGATTTAAGCCTAATATTAAAGGTTCATAATTTCCATCTGGCACTGCTTTTTTAAATTCTCCAACTACCGTTTCATCAGCAGTAATTTTCACTTTAACATTACTTGTCTTTTTATAATTTGTCCATTGTCTACCCCATATTACAACTGTAATTCTATCTCCTGCGAGTCCTCTTGTTCCTATACTATAGCTTAAACTCCCTGATCCTGTAATTTGAAACACTGGTTCTAATATAGGTTTAAACAATGTATCGGTTAGAGTTACATAAGATGTATAAACTCCACTACTTGATTTTGAAAACATACTGATATTAGGCGTAGATAAAGTACTTAAAGTATTCTTCATAGGAAGTATTGAACTTTCTCTTATCGCTTTCTTTGTCACCGCATCAAATTCTATTTTTTTAACATTTCCAACCTCATCCATTTCAAATACTGGCATACTATTTTTATCAAAGAATACATAATTCTTTTTACCAAATTTATCTGTAAGAATGGTTTTTGTTTCTTCATATGCTATAGTAGTTTGAGTTGCATTAAGTTCGTCCTCATTGATGACTGTAACTATTTTTGTTACACAATTGCTGGTAAAAGTGTATTTTACATAATCCTTTAGAATTTCGTCTTTAATAGTAATTTCATTACTAGAATAATTTATAGATAAGTGCTTAATTAATTTTGATTCTTTATAATGCTTTACACTTGTCATTCTCTTATTAGAATCATAGCCAAAATCAATGGAATAAAGTAATGTTCCATCCTGTATATAGCTTACCTTTGTTATAATTTCATTTGTTTCTGTGAAATTTACTTTTGCACCTCTTTTATTATCCATATTCAAGCCATTAAAGATTGTTTTTTCACCATTTGCATACTCTATGGATGTTGGATAATAATCATTTCCGTTATCATAACGAACTATGTTACCTTGTAAGTCTTTAAAATGATAGGTATACTCATCACTATCTCCTGGGATTAATATTGTATTTTTCTGTATTGAAATTGCGTTTTCCTTTGAGGTAAACATATTACTTCCATTATCAAAATCATATGTTAAATAGCTTCCATCTGCATCTCTTACCAAAATATAACTTTCAATATCAGAATATTCTTTAAATAGGTTTATATTACAGCCCTTTCCAAAGTATCCCATTCTATCCTTATCCTGATAGTTCCATATTAAGCTTAAATCAATTGGATTAGGTCCTAATGTCGTTAATAATGGAATAACAATATGCATATTTGCATCTGCTTTATTTACATTTACGAATACCTTTGCAGCATCACCAATCGTTTGACTGATTTGCTTTGTATATTCCTTTAAGCCTTTGTTTGCCATTTTCTTTTTCCTTCTTTCTTTTTTAAATTAATCTTTTTGTTGTTCTTGCTTCCTTGATGATATCATCATCTAGATATTCTACTATTTCATGTAGATCTACCATTCTTTTGAATTTATCATAAAAGACTTGTTTTAATTCTTCAATTAAAGCCAATTTTTCTTCATGGAGTAAGTCTAACGACAGTTCAATGAAAAAATCTAAGTCTGAGTCCATTCGCTCTATTCTTTTTGCTATTGATCCATGAATCCATAGTCCTTTTATTTGATATTTTGTTTGGAATTCCACTTTTCTCTTCTCTACAAATTCTATAATATCTGTTAAAGAAACTGGAATTATATTCTTATAATACTTTTTTTCCATATAGGGATTCTTCTTTATTAGTGCTATCATAAACTTAAGCATCACTGCCTTATTGCCTTTGAAAAATTCCTCCCTTGCTTTCTCATATTGATTAAAATCTGACTTACATAAATGAACGAGCGGAATCTGATTTCTTACCAATATATAATTCATTATCATTAAGGATAGAATTAGCCTATCCTCTTCCTTTAAATCTTTTAGCTCCTCATACACATATAAATGATATTCTATCGCCTGTTCTAAAGGTGATAGGTGATTTATATGAAAGTATTTTGTAGATAATTTTATAGCCATGAATGGTTCTAGCTCTTCTTCTGTAAAAAGATAATAAAATCTTTTCCAGAGACTTTTAGATATCCTATTTTTATCGTTGTGCAATATATAAATATATGCATCATAGGTATTTTTTATCTTTTCTTCTATTGGTGTTCTATACTCATCCTCACTATAGATAATCTTTTTAAAAATATCATGGTCAAAGATATAGCCACAATATCTTAAAAGCTTTTCTAAAAAATTTCCTATCTTCTTTCTGACAAATATTCTCTTATTCTCTACTAATTCATATATCTCTTCCATTTTATCCCTCCCTTTTTCTATTTTCTAAATCAATTCTCTTAGTTTCTCTTACTAAATTGCTAATGCTTTTTCTTACTTCTGCAATGGAGTTTGAAGTAAGTAGTTTACTGATCTCTTTAGAGATTGGAAATATGATTTCTTTATTTTCTTCAATATATGCGACTACCAAAAGATATTTTATAATTATTTCCTTACTTTCTTTTTCTTGAATACTTTGAATTAAATTATAAATTTTTTCTTCTAACAAATTTCCAACAAAGCCATTAAATTGATACTTTATATTTCTATATTTAAAATAGCTATTTACCACTCTAGCCTCTGTAGTGAAACGATGTTGTAAAAGAAAATTTCTCATCATACATATACTTAGCTCTTCCTCAGTTTGACAAGCACTTTTATTATAAAAGCATTCCATCATATGTTTTTCATTGATATAATTAGATACTTCTAATAAGCTTTTACAAAGCAAATAATCTAGTGCTAGAGGATAATTTTTTCCTTTAAGAAGCATCTTCTTTTTCTCTTTTCTTAATAATTTGCTTGATTAGCTCGTTTCCTCCAGTGGATGCTAATCCACTCGTTATTCCTATAGCTACTGCAAGAAATGGACTTGTCACATTGAATAATAGATCTGGACTAACGTAGTAGATGATGAGGCCAAGCATTCCGCCAATACCTCCTACGATTGTGGGAATATATTTATATCTTTTCTTCTTTCTTAAGATGACAACCTTGAAAAATTCTCCTATCAAATAACATAGTATTGTAATTACAGGGATACTCATCATTTCCATATTTATCTTTTTAGATTTGAATGTTCAAGTCGCTTTTCTAAGGAGCTTTGAGCTTCTTCTACACGAACTAGCCTTGATAATAAATCTTGATAATTGGTTTCTACCTTATCTAGCTTTCCTTCCATACGATCTATGCTTGACTTGATATAGCCTATATCACTAATTAATACGCCTTCTGTTTTTGCATCTCTTTTAGTATCCGTAGTACGATTTCTTCTAAATGCTAAATATGCAAAGCTTACACTTGATATAGTTCCTATAAGCCCTATGACTCCTACAACGATTTCATTCATTTCTTTAGCTCCTTTCTACTTTTTTACTTTAAGATCTTAAATTTTCACATATTAGCGTCCTAATATAGCTTTAGTGTAGCATACTTCGTTATAGAGTGAAATAGCGACATTCGATATTGACAGTCGACACTTTTTGTGGTAATGGCCCCCCTCTTTTTCCTATTTTTTTCTATTAAAAAAAAGCAAATTTTTTTAAATAAAATCTGCTTAAAAACTTTTTTTTATAATTTCAAATAAAAAGACTATTAAATTTTTTAAACAAAATCTAATAGTCTTTCATACTTATTCTTTTATATTACCACAACGCATTGCATTCAATATAGCTAAAATAGCTACTCCTACATCTGCAAGAACGCCAAGCCACATATTACTAATACCTATAGCAGACAAAATGAGGACAGCAATTTTTATCCCTAATGCAAACACTATATTTTCTATCACTATTGTCATCGTTTTTCGTGCAATACGTTTCGCCGTAGATATTCCTCTAAGATCATCTTTCATTAATACTATATCTGAGGCTTCTATTGCTGCATCAGAGCCAACACCACCCATAGAAATACCAATATCTGAGCGCATGAGTACAGGAGCATCGTTGATACCATCTCCAATAAAGCAAAGGAGATCCTTTTCTTTTTTAGCGGCTAAAAGCTTTTCTACCTCTTCAACTTTGTTTTGAGGTAAGAGAGAAGCCTTGAAATCTGTAACTCCAATTTGCTTAGAAACATGCTGGGCGATTGCTTCATTATCTCCTGTCAGCATGATTGTTTTGCCACCCATCTTATTTAGGCTGCGAATCACCGCTTCCGTTTCTTCTTTAATTTCATCACTTATCAATATAGAGCCTATAAATTTATCATTTTTAGCCACATATACAACTGTCCCAATTCCCATTTCCTTCACATAAGAAATATTTCTTTGTTCCATTAATTTATCATTGCCACATAAAATTATATCTTCCTTTTTAGCGACGATTCCATAGCCTGCGATATTCTCAATGGTATACCCCGTCTCATTTACTTCTACAAGCTTTAAGATAGATTGAGCTATAGGGTGATTAGACCCTGCCTCGGCAATTGCTGCAAGTCTAAGGATTTCTTCTTTATTTTCTTCTGGAAAAACCCTTGTAACTACAAAGTTCCCTTTGGTTAAAGTTCCTGTTTTATCAAAAACATAAATATTCGCCTTATGCAATTGCTCCAAATAATTAGATCCCTTAATCAATATTCCTTTTTTTGAGGCTGCACCAATACCTGCAAAAAAGGAAAGTGGGATTGAAATTACAAGAGCACATGGACAAGATACAACTAAGAAATTCAATGCTCGGTATAACCAATCCAACCAATTTTGTGTGATTGCTCCTGGAATAACAACTAATAATAAAGCAGAAAGAACAACGGTAGGGGTATAATATTTTGCAAATTTTGTAATAAAGTTTTCCGCTTTAGATTTATGTTCTGAGGCATTCTCTACTAGTTCTAATATCTTAGAAACAGTTGAGTCATAAAAAAGCTTTGTAACCTTTATATGTAAGGTTTGTGTCATATTGACACATCCACTTATAACCTCTTGTCCTTCATAAACTTCCCTAGGTAGAGATTCTCCAGTCAAAGCCTTAGTATCTAAGGTCGAACTCCCCTTTATGATTTTTCCATCTAAAGGGATTTTTTCTCCTGGCTGTACAATAATAATTTCATCAAGCTCAACCTCTTCTGGGTCAATTGTAAAAATTACACCCTCTCTTAATACATTTGCAAAATCTGGTCGTATATCCATTAAGGAGGCAATAGATTTTCTAGATTTTCCAACAGCATAGCTTTGGAAAAATTCTCCTACCTGATAAAACAATATGACAGCTACAGCCTCATCAAAGGAACGAATAGCAAACGCGCCTATAGTTGCAATACACATTAAAAAATTTTCATCAAAAACTTGACCATGCAATATATTCCTTATTGCTCGCCAAAGAACATCATATGCTATAAAAATATAAATAAATAAATATAGAGTCGTTGGTAAAATCCAATTAATTTTTGGATTAGGAATCAAAGAATCCAAATGGATGATATGGTCAACAATAAATAATATAAGGAATAAGATTAGAGCTATCCCTATGCGAATTAAATTTTTTTTCTGCTTTTTAGTCATACTTTCTCTCTTTTCTAAAATATTGTAAAAGGCAGAGAAACTGCCAATTCAATTATTTAACTTCTTTTCACATTTTAAAATAAATAAACAAATATCATTGCACTCAAAATACCAATTAGCATACTAGCCGCTGGAATCCTTCCCCCATCCATTAAAATGGCTTGAGGAACTATTTCACAGAAGGTTACATACAACATGGCTCCTCCTGCCACTCCCATACATATTCCTATCGCTAAATCCCCAATTCCCCCTATGGCTAAACCAAAAATTGCTCCAACAACGGTAGCCGCTCCTGCCATAGCAGTAAGTAGAATTGTTTTCCAAGCCTTCATTCCACCACTAGCTAAAGGTGCTGAAATTGCCATACCCTCGGGAACGTTATGGACAGCTATCAAAATAGCTACCAATACTCCCATTTTAACTTCTGCAGTACCCGTAGCTCCTATAGCCATACCTTCAGGAATGTTATGAAACATAATTGCCAAAAGCATAATTATTCCTGCTTTTAATAAGGATTTTTTATCTGTAGCTCCATTAGTTGCTTCCTGAGTCAATTGAATCACTTGAATCTCATGATGCAATTCCTCAAGACTTCGATGGGTTTCTCTTACATTTTCTATTTTATCTAATAGCTTATTTAGTCCATATATAACAATTATACCACATGCCACAGAAGCTAAGGTAACAAAAACACCATATGGGTAATCTATGATTTGCGTCTTTTCAATAGATACAGGTATCATCTCAAATACAACTATCCCAACCATCACTCCTCCTGCAAAGCTGAGGATTCTACTCATTATTTTATTTCCTTTACTTTTCAGTAAAACACCTAAGATGCCACCAATACCTGTGCCTACTACTCCAGCAATTAAAGAAAGTATTATAATCAGTATATTCATATTCCTCTCCCAAATACACTATCTTTTAATAATGCAATCTGGTTCAACCTTTTTACAAACTCGAACTACTTCATCCATTACTTGATCAAAGGTAGTATCCTCTGCCTCTATAGTTAACTTCTGTGTCATAAAGCTTACACTTGCATATGTAACTCCTGAAATTTTTTGAATCCCTCTTTCCATTTTTGCAGCACAATTTGCACAATCCAAATTTTCTAAACGAAATACCTTTTTCATACCTAAATTTCCTCTTCTTTCTCTTCTAATACATGCTCTAAGGCTTTTTTATAAATTAAGACAACATGCTCATCTGCAAGGGAGTAAAAAACTTCCTTCCCTTGCTTACGAAATTTAACTAAGTTGTAATTTTTCAAAACCTTAAGCTGATGGGATACTGCCGATTTAGTCATACCAATAATTTTACAAATATCACACACACATAATTCGTGATAAAACAATCCCGCCAAAATTCTAGTTCGTGTAGGATCGCCAAACACCTTAAATAGCTCTGCAACATTATACAAAGCATTTTCCTCTGGCATATATTTTTTTACTTCATCTATCAGTTCCAGATGTGGATTCGTAGTGCTACATTTCAAAATTACTGCCATATTTATCCCTTCCTTCTTGGTTGAACAGTTGTTCAACTGTTTATATTATAGTTGAACAAGCATTCAACTGTCAAGTGTTTTTTTAAAAAAATTGAGGTATCCCTTAAAGATACCTCCTACAATCCCGATTTATTTTACTTTTGTCCAATAATCATAATACATTCTATCTTTGCCCTGCAAGGGTTCCTCACTTAGAAGAAATCCACAAGACTTTAGAGCGTTGATGCGTTCAACAGCGTAGTTTGCAGCCTTAGTAATAATTTTTTCACAGGAAAACCATTCGAAAAAGGGATATAATACCAAGGATACTATTTCTTTGATATACCTTTCTTTTTCATAGTCACTACTCAAATCTAGCCGTAAAACACCACAATGATTATACGCATCAGTTGCAATTCTATGAAACATTTCTATTGTTCCAATACATACTCCACTGCTTTTATTAAGGATAGAAAATCTTACAAAGCCCTTTGTTTCAAAATATTCTAATAGCCAATACTTTATTGTATTTTTCATATCTAATAGCTTTGGAATATAGAAATTACTTCCATGACAATTATCACTATTAAAAAAAGGTAAGGCATTTAGATCACTATATACTTCTAATAAATCCTCTGCATCCTGTTCTTCTATTCTTCTTATCAAAAAACAATCTGTTTCAAGAATAGGACAATTTTCATAAACATCCATAATTTTAAATCCTCCAATGAAATTATACCATTACTATAAAAAAAATAGAAATCATTTTTTCAACAATTTCTATTTCTGTTCTTATTTACTTTTTCTTCTAAATAAACTCATAAATTTAACTAAAAAATTTGGAAGCTTAATAATTATTATTCTCATGGCTATCACCTTAGTATAGCCTATGTTTCTTCCCCATTAAATATGCTTTAATTTCTTTAAATTTTCTAAAGGATTTAAAGCATTCAAAACAAAAGATCCGCTTACTGCCAAATCTAGATAAGGTGCTACTTTTGGTAAGGTTTCATCATTGATACCACCATCTACACTAATCCAATAGGTATATCCCTTTTCTAGCTTTTGTTGCTTAAGATACTTTAATTTATCTATCGAGCTTTCCATAAAGCTTTGCCCACCAAACCCTGGCTCTACAGACATGATTAATACTAGGTCAACATATGGTAAATATGGCAATAGCTTTTCCACTTTTGTTGCAGGCTTAATGGAAATACCTGCCTTAACATTCTGACTATGAATAAATTCAATTAATGCTAATGGATCTTTTACAGCCTCTAAATGAAAGGTAATACAATCGCTTCCGGCTTGAATGAATTGAGGAATATATTTCTCAGGATCACTAATCATAAGATGTGTATCAAAAAAAAGATTGCTTTCCTTACGAAGAGATTTTATTAATGCTGGACCAAAGCTAAGATTAGGTACAAAATGTCCATCCATTACATCCAAATGAAGATATTTTAAATTGCTTGCTAAAGGCTTTAGATCCTCTTCAATTCTATTATAATTTATTGTTAAAATTGATAAAGAAATTTCCATTATCTTTTTTCCTCCTTCATAAGCTGATCTAACATTTTTAAATAGCTATCATATCGAGAAGATAATAGCTTATGATCAAGAACTGCCTGATAAACTCCACAATTTTTAGCATTTCTTTGATGTAAGCAATCCTTAAACTGGCAAGAGTAGGAATGGAAATCCTCAAACCATAAGGATAGCTCCTTTTTGTTTATACCCAAAATATCTAATTTAGAAAAGCCTGGAGTATCCCCTATATACCCTCCATGATAAGAATAAAGTGTAGTTTGTCTAGTCGTATGCTTCCCTCTACCTAAGGCTTGACTAATCTCTTGCGTTTTCAAAGAGAAATCTGGAAACAATGCATTGATTAAGGTTGATTTTCCTGCCCCTGTTTGGCCTGATAAAACTGTTATTTTCCCTTGTAGGCAATGGGCAACTTCCTCTATCCCAATTTTTAATTTACTATTTACATAAAAAACCTTATAGCCTAATGCTTCATAATACGTCAACTTAGCTTTAAGTTCTTCTAATTCTCTAGTCGTCAACTTATCTATCTTTGTTACAACTATGATAGGCTGTATGCGGTTTTTTAAAATATTAACAAGAAACAAATCTAACAAATAAAAGGAAAAATCAGGTTCCTTTGCTGCAAAAACTAAAAGAATTTGATCTACATTCGCTATATCTGGTCGAACTAGTTCGTTCTTACGTTCAAGGATAGAAAGGATAAATTCCTCATCTACCAATACAAAATCACCAACCTTAGGAGAATTTTTGACGATTTGATATTCTTCCTTTTTACTTAAGCTGTTAGGATTTACCTGAAGTGTTTCAACAAATCTCAGTTTTCCTCTCGCTCTAAGACTTTTAATTTCTCCAGTTTCTACTTCAACCTGATATACTCCTCCATTTAAATTGACGATTCTTCCTTGCATGCGCTCTCCTATTTTGAAATCCAAAGGATATATTTTACTATATTACTATCATATAACTTTTGGACCTGAAACGCAACTAATTTATTTCCAATTTCATTAGAATCGATATAATTCACCTCTAAATCATAGTTTAAATTTAAAATAGTTTCTACAAAAAAGTTTACATCAATTACTGATGTGGGCTTAACGCCTTTAGATACATATAAATCTAAAGCATACGGATTATTCTTTGATATTAAGGTATTTGCAGGTGTAGATTGAAAGATAATAATATCTGAATCAACTGGTGTAGGAATATAGGTAAGATTCACTTTCAAATTATATTTTTCAATCAACTCAAGGGCATCATCAATTGACATTCCCACAAAATCTGGCATAAGAAAGGATAAATGATTTACCGCTATAGTTAGACATAATTCATCCCCTTTATTTAATGATGAACCATCTACTAAAGACTCCTTAATAATGACTCCCTTTACAGCATTGTCATTTTCTTCATATTGTATTTTAAGCTGCAATCCATAATTATTACACATGAGCTCTATTTCTTTAGCCACATCGTCATATAGTCTTCCAAGATAACTTTTATAGGACATTGGCATGATTTTTCCCATATATAAGGATACAACATAATCTGCCTTTATATTGGTTCCTGCATAAGGAACTGTTTTTAAAGCAACCTCTTTTTCACTTTCAATATAGGTAATTTGATATTTTATATTATTTTCCTTTAGGGTTTGAATAGCCTCTGCTTCATTAAGATTTAATACATCAGGTACTTTCACTACCTTATTATTAAATATTTTAGGAGAAATAAATAAAAAGTAGATCCATAACAATAGGATAGCAAGTGTAACCATCCATAAACGTAAAGTCCATTTCATAACATCACCATTTATAGTATTTTCTAAAATAAAGATATTATAAAAAAACTTCATCTTTTTCTGCAAGAAATGATAAAAAATGCTCCTTATGGAAAGGAGCGAAATCTATCATGATTTCATATGCTTACTACGTAGCTGTCCACAGGCCGCATCAATATCTGAGCCCTGTTCTTTACGAAGTTGAACATTAATTCTTCTTTTCTTTAACCAATCAAAAAAGGCAATCATATCCTCCTTTGTGGAGCGTTCATACGGCTTTCCTGCCACCTCATTATAGGGAATCAAATTCACATAAACATTTAATCCATGTAACACTGTTGCTAGTTCGTCTGCACAAGCTATAGAATCATTAATTCCTTTTAATAAAATATATTCTATAGTTACTCTACGATTCGTTTTTTCTATATATTTAGCAATAGCATCTAGCAATTGTTCTATAGGATAGGCCTTATTTATGGGCATTATCTGGTTGCGGATTTTATTATTGGGAGCATGTAGGCTAATAGCTAAATTTACCTGTAAATTAAAATTTGCATATTCCAAAATTTTAGGAACTAATCCACAGGTAGAAACCGTAATATGTCTAGCGCCTATTTCTAAGCCTAAAGGATGATTGATTAGTTTTAAAAAGGATATGACATTTTCATAATTATCAAAGGGCTCCCCAATTCCCATAATAACCACATGACTCACACGAACCTTAGAAAGCTTGGCAACCATTAAAATTTGAAGAACCATTTCTTTGACTTCTAGATTTCTAAGCTTCTTTTTCATACCACTTGCACAAAATTGACAATCCATGTTACAGCCCACTTCTGATGTGACACAAACGCTATATCCATATTCCTGATGCATTAATACAGTTTCTATAAAATTTCCATCCTCCAATTGAAATAAAAATTTCCGAGTTCCATCCTTAGATTTTTGATGTGCAACACAATCTAATCTATCTAAAGTGAAATCCTGCTTCAATTCTTCTATCAAAGACTTCTTCATATTTGTGATTTCATCAAAGGAAGTAATTTGATGTCGGTATAGCCATTCTATAATTTGAGAGGCACGAAAAGGCTTTTCGCCCTTTGATAGCCAATATTCCTTTAGCATATCCTCTGTAAAATTGTATATACTTTCCATAAAATCACCTAGCTTTCCTTTAAATTATACCTAATGCCTTAAAAAAATGCAAGCAGAAGGAATTTTAAAAAAACAGCCACAAAGAAATTGTAGCTGTCTAATATTTGGGATATAAAGCTTTTTTTAAAGCCAACCAAACATATAATTATTATCTTAGCTTAGCCTTATAAACATAATCTAATCGTTTTAAAATTGCGCCTACAAGCTTGTCAACTTCCTCAGCCTCCAAGGTTTTATTTGAATCCTCAAAAACTAATTTAAATGCTAAGGATTTTTCATCTATACCAATAGTATCCCCCGTATAAACATCAAATAATTCTACACGAGTTAATGTCTTTTTTCCTGTTTGCTTAATTAACTTAGATATTTCTTCCGCTGGAATATCCTTTTGGCATACAATGGCCAAATCTCTAGTGATAGCTGGAAACTTATTAATGGATTGATAAGTAAAGCCCTTTTGGTCTGTTAAAATTTCAGTTAAATCCATTTCTAGAGCCACTGTAGTACCGAGTCCTCTATCTTTACTAAATTTAGGATGAAGCTGACCTAAAATTCCTATCCTTTTATTTTGATATACAATAGCTGCACATCTTCCAGGATGAAAGGTAGATATACCCTGATAAGGTGTAAAGCTTAAAGAAATATTGATTTTATCACATAAGGATTCCAAAATTCCCTTAAGTAAATAAAAGCTAGCTTCTTGCTTCATGCCCTTCCATAAATGAGAGGAAAACATGCCAGATAAGGCAATAGCAAGCTTAAGAGATTCCTTTTCCTTTGAATAAACATTTCCAATTTCAAAGAATGCTAAATCTTCTAGCTTGCGAGCTCTATTATAGCTTATGGCGTCTAAAACTCCATTAAGTAAGCTTTGTCGCATTACTGCACGATCCTCGGTTAGAGGCATCAATACCTCAATAGCCTCTAAAGGCTGTTCGGTATATAAATTTAAATCCTTTTTAGCTATTAAAGAATAGGTAACCGTCTCATTCAAACCCATATTGGCTAATATTTGGCGAAGAATACGAATACGTTTTTGTGTATAGGTCAGTCCCCCTTTATCCCGTGTTGAGGATAAGGTGGTTGGAATATTTTCATAGCCATACATTCTAGCTACATCCTCTGCTATATCCTGTAAAGCTGGTTCTAAATCCATTCTCCTTGAAGGAAGAATAATTTGATAGCCATCTTTCATTTTTTCATAAGTATATTGAAGATGATTAAAAATATCTTCTAATTCCTCTTTTACTAAAGATGTCCCTAACAGTTTATTGATTTTTTCTAAAGTGACATAAACACTTTTTGGCTCTAATACTACACGAATATCCTTAGAAACACCAGAGTAAATCTCAGCTCCACAAAGCTCTTCTAAAAGCTGTGCAGCATAATCTAAGGCTCTATCCACACGTTCATAATCAATTTTACGCTCAAACCTTGTTGAGGATTCACTCTTCAAGCCAAGTCGATTTGAGGTTTTTCTTATACTTAAAGGATCAAAGTAAGCCGCTTCTAAAATAATGTTTTTCGTCTTTTCCTCTACCTCAGTCGTAAGTCCTCCCATAACTCCAGCAACACAAACTGCTTCTTTTCCATCTGTTATTACAATATCCTCTTGCGTAAGCTTACGCTCTATAGAATCTAAGGTTGTAAGTGTCTCATTCTCCTTAGCCATTCTAACAACAATCGTATTCCCTAATGCATCTGCATCAAAGGCATGGAGAGGCTGGCCCATTTCTAATAAAACAAAATTCGTAATATCTACAACATTGTTAATAGGACGAACACCACATGCAATTAATCTTGCCTTTAGCCATTGTGGAGAGGGTTTGATTTCTACGTTAGCTATATATCTAGCTAAATATTTATAGCACTTATCTGTTTCCACCTGTACATGAACAGGATTATCCTTACTAGACGCTGTAAAGGATGGCTCTATAGGGTAAATCTGTTGTTTTAATGCCGCACCTATATCATAAGCAGCCCCTTCAATAGACAATAAATCAGAACGATTAGAGGTGACATCTAAGCCTATAATTGTATCATCAAATCCCAAATAAGCTAAAGGGCTCTCTCCTATTGGAGCATCCTCATCTAAAAGATATATTCCATTTTTAAAGGCTTCATCCACATACTTTTCTTCAATCCCTAGTTCCTGTAAGGAACAAAGCATACCAAAGGATTCTACTCCTCTAATTTTAGACGGCTTTATTTTAAAATCACCAGGTAATATGGCACCAGGTAATGCAACTATAACCTTAGCGCCTGTACAAACATTTGGAGCACCGCATACAATTTGAGAGATTTCATTAGGTCTAACTTCCACCTGACAAACATGTAAATGGTCACTATCGGGATGCATCACGCATTCTATGACCTTACCTATAGATAAATTTGTTGCCTCCACCATTTTCTTATAAGCTTCTATCTCACACACATGAAAGCCTATAATATTTTGTAACTCTTCATCTGTAATTTTATCTAAGTTTAAATAATCCTTTAACCAATTTTTAGATAGCTTCATATTATTTAACCTCCTTAAACTGATTTAAAAATCTCACGTCATTGATATAAAAATTTCTAATATCATCGATACGATATTTTAGCATGGTAATTCTTTCAATTCCAATTCCAAAAGCAAAGCCTTGAATTTTTTCTGGGTCATAGCCACACATCCTTAGGACGTTATCATTTACCATTCCAGCCCCTAAAATTTCAATCCATCCTGTATTTTTACAAACAGAACAGCCTTTGCCTCCACATAAGCCACAGGATACATCTACCTCTACAGAGGGCTCTGTAAACGGGAAAAAGGAAGGACGAAGACGAATTTGGCGATCCTCTCCAAACATTTTTTTAGCCATTTCTAGTAGGGCACCCTTTAAATCAGCTAAAGTTATATCTGCACCCAAGACTAATCCCTCAAATTGCATAAATTGGTGAGAATGCGTTGCATCATCTGCATCTCTACGATAGACCTTTCCAGGACAAACAATCTTAATAGGCTCACCTTTTTTTTCTAGCATTGTTCTAACCTGTACAGGAGAGGTTTGACTTCTTAGCAAAAGCTCAGGATTAATATAGAAGGTATCCTGCATATCTCTTGCTGGATGTCCTTTAGGTAAGTTCAATTTTTCAAAACAAAATTCATCTGTTTCTATCTCTGGACCTTCTGCAATCGTATAGCCCATAGCTATATACAAATCCTCTAAATCCATTATCGTTTGATTTAGAGGATGAATTCCACCTATAGGAAGCTGAACTCCTGGAAGTGTAACATCAATAGCCTCTGCCTTTAGTTTTTTCTCTATAATTGCATCCTCTAAGGCCTGTCTTTTTTTTTCAAAGCGCTCCTCTAGCACTTGCTTAATCTTATTAGAACGCATTCCAATTTCTTTTCTTGCCTCTATTGTTAAATCTCTCATATTTGCCATCGCTTGAGCAATCACGCCTTTTTTACCTAAATAGCTAGCCTTCTTTTGCTGAAGCTGGTTTAAGTCATCAATTAATTGCAATTCTTCTTCTAACGAATCTACTACATGATCTAATTGTTCTAATTCTTTCATATCTTTTCCTCCAATAAAAAAATCCTTAGATTGCTCTAAGGACGAATGTTCCGCGGTACCACCCTAGTTCTATAATTTGCTTATAGCACTCTTTTTAGGTTAACGCCCTACATACGGATGGGATTAGCATCACTCCAAAGGTGAATTCATAAGGCATTTTATGGAGGGTTTCACCATTTCCTCCTCTCTAGAATAAACTTACCTTACCATGTTCCTTTATCCTCACTTTATATGTATTATATTTTATCAAAACTTAAATCAATATGCAACCATTATAATATAAAATCAAATAAAAAACATTAAAATGCACATTCACATTTATCAAAAAAGACATGCTGATGAATGAAATACAGCATGCCTAATTTCTAAAAAAATAGCTAAATTTACTCTTACTTTAATATATCTTGTTTTTGGTGTAATGATTTTTTCATTTGGAAGAAGGATAAAACTACTCCTAATATACCAAAAATCAATCCAAACACCATATCCTTAATAAATCCAGAGCGAAGCTCCTCACTATTTGCTAATAATTCAAAAAGAATAGATACAGGATTGCCTGCAATTCCCTCTATCCTCATTTCATTTTGAACTAAAAGAACGTATACTAAAAACATTGAAAAAAGGGCGTATACAAGCGTTACTAAGCTAGAAATTATAATCTTTGTATAATTGGCTTTTCCTTTCATTTTATCATAGCCAAGGCCTGCCAATATAGCAATTAACAAAGCAATCCATCCTGAAATTAACCCAAGTAAGGCTCCTACAACAACCCAAACTATAGCTCCAAGGGCCCCACCTACAACAGCTCCTAATGCTCCCTTTAAATAATTATTTGGCGCATTTTTATAAGCTTCTTCCTCTCTTTTGATATCCTCATTAATTTTTAACACACTCTCTTCATTTAAGAAAACAATAAAGCTTTTGTAAAACAATTTCTTCTTTTGCTCTTCCTCTAAAGGTGCTCCACTATATGGGCAATACGCCTTGTTTAAGGTTTCTTGTTCCTTTAAATATGCACTAATCCTTTGGATTGTCTCAAGAAAATCTGCATATTTGTTGTTTCTAAAGGAAAATGAAACACCCATTGGTGATATCTCATAGTTAAGAATCTTTAAAGATTTTTTATTCGTCTTCATATATTCCATAACTACTGGCAGTTTTTCTTCACTAATATAACTAAAAATACAAGCCATAGGCATAACAGCTGCGTACACCTTTACTTCACTAATAGCAACCTGATAATCATTAATGAAACTATAAGCCCCTTTCGTTTCCATTGTAAAATTTTGTTCCTTCAAAAAAGATTCTAATTTTTTGTTCATCCTACATCCCTACTTTCTTTTCTTTTTTGATTATATGTTAAACTATAGCCATAAATTGTTTTAAACTAACAGCTAATAGATTCAACCTGTTTGTTATAGCAACTATTATCCCATTTCATTGGACAACAGCTTATCACTTATAACCTATTCTTTATATATTTTCACTTTATCTAAAACACCAATCGTATCTGTAAAATGATCCACTTCTGTTTTATTCAATTCCTCTCCCAAGGCTCTAAATTTTGAATCAATTGTATCAATATACCAAAGAGCCACTGCCTCTGGAGTCATAGGACGCTTCGCAGCTCCAAATTGAGGCTGTCCATGATGGCTTATGAGCATGTGAAGTAAACTCCTAACCTCCTTTGTATTTTGAAAGCCAAGCTGAATAGCTACACGATTTACCTCTAGTGCACCTATAACCAAATGACCTAAAAGCTGTCCATCTACAGTATATTCCGTTGCCTCGACCCCTGTAAGCTCCTTGATTTTCCCTAAATCATGAAGAATGATTCCTGCATAAACATAATCTGCTTTTAGGTAAGAATAATTTTCTAGAAAGCTTTTAGCTAATCTCAGCATGCCAATTGCATGATAAGCTAAGCCTCCCACATAGGCATGGTGCATACGGGTTGCTGCTGGATAGATATAGAATTTCTCTTTAGCCTCTAGCAATATTACTTCTGTTATTTTTTTGATTATTTCATTTTGAATTTGGTTTAAATAGGATTCAATTATTTCAATAGATTCCTGTAACGTAAGTGGTGATGCAGGAAAAAACCTTCTCAATATTTCATCTTGCTCTGCAACATCAAGATTATCAATAGATAGATAAGATTCAATCGTATAGCTTACACGCTCTTTTATCACCTTATCACATTGAAATTTATAAATATAATTTAATTTAAAGGTTTCCTCTAATGGTGCCTTTAAATTCCATGTATTTCCCATTTCGTCTGTTATTGCTAAATTTTGTAACCCATCAGAGACATTAGAAGCAACAACCTTCCCTAAAAGCTCCATCATCGTACCTCCTTAAATATATAAACTCCTATATCCTCTAAAAGATAACTTTCCTGTTGCAAATTTAAAGCCTGATGATTTCCATATATCATCGTTGCATGATTTAAAAGTAAGGAATAGGAATCTCTTGTGTTTTTCACTACTACAACTAGTCTGTATTCTGCTCCTTCTAGATAATAACAAACGGTATGCAGATTTGAAAACTCCTCCATAAAAATCATCTTCTGTTCAATTTCATGAGGATTATGCATTCTAAATTCTTTATATTGCTTTCTAATGGCAAGCAAATCTCGCAATCCAGCAATATCCTGCTTAAATTGATCCTTTCTAGCATAATCATAACGATTGATAAAATCTTCAGATTTATAAGAATTTTCTATCCCATTTTTTGTGCGATAAAATTCTTCTCCTGCATGAATAAATACTGTACCTAAGGATATTGCAACCATTTCAAGAGCTAGCCTACAGCCAACGATTGCTTCCTCTTCCTTTATACCAACACAATGAGTAGCAAAATCAAAAATTGTATAATTATCATGGCACTCTACATAATTTATTGTTTGATTAGGACTTAAGAAGCGATACCCATCATAAAGACTTCCCCCTAGCAAATGAAAAATATCTCTTGGATGAGCCTCTGAACCAAAGGCATAGCCTAGGCTATGATTCCATTGACTTCCCTTAAGTGCTTCACGATATTTATCATTAAAGAAGCCATAATATGGCATTTTATAATGATTATAGGCATGTGGTCTAAATGCATCAGGTATTGTATTAGGCATATTCCAGCCTTCACCATATACCAAAATATTTGGTTCAACCTCTTTTAATCTTTTATAAGAATATTTCAATGTTTCAATATCTAAAAGTCCCATTAAATCAAAACGAAAGCCTGAAACACCAAAGAATTTCGTCCAATATAATAAATTATCTGTAATAAAACGAGAGCACATTCTTTTTTCTGTAGCTAAATCATTTCCACAGCCAGAAGAATTGGTGTAGTTACCATAGCCATCTACACGATAAAAATATCCTGGGCAAAGCTTTTCAAAGGGAAAGTTTTTACGATCAAAGACGTGATTATATACAACATCCATAACTACTCTCATTCCTCTTTTATGAGCTTCATCAATAAGCATCAAAACCTCATTCAGTCTAGAATATGGATCCTTAGGGTTTTGAGAAAACCAGCCACTTGGAACAAAATATTGTTCAGGATTATAGCCCCAGTTATAAAATAAATCTCTTTTTAAATCATCGACAGCACCAAAATCAAATATAGGCATAAGCTGTAAATGGGTAACACCTAAGGAGGAAATATAATTTAAGCCACGATCTTTGCTTTCCTCCAACAAGCCTAAGTAGGTCCCCTTTTTTTCTTTTTCAAGCATACAGGTCAAATCACGAACATGAGCCTCATAAATCACTGCATCTACAGACAAACCAGAAAAGCTAGGCTTGCTATATTTTGCTTTATAAAGCTTATGAACATCAATTACAAAGTTTGCTTCCCGATTAGCAGTAGAGGCAATTCCATAAGGATCTAAAACCTTCTCATAGTAGTCAAACATCTTGACGTAGTAGACATAGCTAGCGCCCTCTAAATCTCCTGGAATTTTAACTACCCATACTCCATTCTTTGTATAGGTTAAATCTCTACGATCTAAGCTTCCATCCGTATAACACACACTTACATAAATAGACTTAGCTACTGGACTCCACACACGAAAGGTAGTTTCCTCTTTGGTATAAGCAAAGCCAAGTGGTCCTTCATAATAATATTCATATTCAAATTCAGTTGTACGAACAATACTCCCAGAATATACAGGAACATGATGCTTTAAATCATCTATAATATAATAATTATGATGTAAATCTAAGCGATGTGTAAAGCGCAACCCTATTTTCACTAGATTATGCTCATTTGCGTGATATAAAATTGTTAAATCCTCTACAAAGGTATCTTCATCGTATAGCTTAAAGCTTTTGGCTTTAAATCTATTTTTTCTTTGTACAAGAAAGGTAATCTCATCATAACTATCAATAAATGCCATCATTGTATAACGCATATTTTATTCCTCAATTTCCAAATATTTTTCAATTTCTCTTGCTTCATTTTTTATTTCCTCTAATAGAATAGCCTGTTCAATCCTCTTTGTAAAATAATTACGTTGCTTCACAGAAATTTTATTCCAATCAAATTTAATGTCCTTAGAGTTTAAGATAGGCAACTGCTCCTTATACTTTAATAATTTTTCTTTATTCAGTTTAAACCCTGTAATTGCTTCATAGATTTCTAATGCTGTATCTAGAACCTCTATACTTCCATAATATAGAGAAACCGCATTAAATTTGTGATGTATCCAAAAGGCAACTGCTTTAGCTTTAGCTCTTATCGAAGAAGAAATCCTAAGGTTTAATGGTAGGAAGTGATGAAGGACATAAAATAAAGAATAGCTATCCTTTCTATATTTATATTGTAAAGCCTCTTCACACAATACCTGATAAAAGGGATAACTAATTAAGAGATTATATTTTCTAATATACTGAAGTCCCATATCATAGGAGGAAAGCATAATCTTATCTACCATATCTATAATATATTCTTCCTTTATATATCTAATATAATCCTTTTTGAAACTAGATATTATCATTTGATCTAAACCAAAATTCAGCTTAGACGAAAAATATAAGGCTCTTAATACCCTTAAAGCATCCTCTGCAAAACGTATGTCTGGATCGCCAATCATTCGAATAGTTTTCTTTTGAATATCTTCAATCCCATGAAACATATCCATAATATTTCTATCCTTATCCATTGCCAAAGCATTCATTGTAAAATCACGACGCAAAAGATCTTCTTTTAAGTTTTTTGCAGGAACGGCAACTGGGTGTCTATGATCTATATATTCCATATCCTTGCGAAAGGTTGTAACTTCAAAGGTCATGTCCTTTAAATGAATTCGACAGCTCAAATATTTTTTTCCTTCAAAGCTAACATCTTCAAACAAATTAGATACTTGTTGAAGAGTTGCACTAGTAGCAATATCAACATCTACTATTTCTTTTTTTAAAATGTAATCTCTTACTGCTCCTCCCACAATATAAGCTTCATAGGAATTTGCATTTAAGACTTTAATAATATCTAAGCCAATTTGTAACTTGTTCATAGAAAACACCAAGTTAATTATAAAACAAAATGTAACTATTTGCAAAGAAAAAATAAACATAGTATAATATCTTTGGTGATATTTATGAAACTCATTCAAAAAAACTATGAGAATACGATTATTATACAAAAATCTAAATTTATAGCTGAAGCCTATCGAGTAAATTCAGTTGATGAGGTTGAACAAATATTAAGCTCTATCCGAAAAAAATATTATGATGCTTCTCATCATTGCTATGCCTACCGTATTGATCAAAACCTACAAAAAATGAGTGATGATGGTGAACCAGCAAAAACCGCTGGAGCTCCAATTCTAGATGTCATTCTCAAAAAAAATATAGAAAAAATTTTAATTGTGGTCACACGCTATTTTGGAGGTACTCTACTAGGCGCAGGAGGTCTCGTTCGAGCGTATAGTGGGGCTGCAAGTAAGGTAATAGAAAATGCTCAATTTTTTCATGCTGTAGAACAACAAAGATTCCATATTATTTGCTCCTATGCAGAACATCAAATTATTATGAAAATGATGCCTTACCTACAAATAGAAAAAACCTCATTTTTATCTGAGGTAATTCTTTTGGGCTCCTGCAAATTAGAAGATTATCCAAAACTACAAAATGATATTTACCAATTTAAGCTTAAGGACGCAAAGCTGGAGGACTTGGGGGTGTCTTTAGTGGAGGTTCCACTTGATACTTTTTCCGAGTAGCTTCTCCGCCACGTAGATGGCGGACCTTTTTATTATATTCCAAAATTTCTTTTACTTCTTCATATAGTACTGGATCTAAATCTTCAAGCTTAGTTGTTAAATCTTGATGAACTGTAGATTTAGAATAGCCAATGATTTTTGCAACCTCTCGCACTGTTCTTCTCCCTTCTAACATAAGGAAGGCCATTTCTAATACACGTGAATTTGTATCTGCCATTTTGTCCATCACCTAGTATTAGATATGCTATATATTTATTTTTTATGCCTTAGGATTAATATTTTTGTTTTTAAGAATACTATAATTCCATTTATACATCTCTAAAAAATTTATACCTTAAATATTTATATATTTTATCGCAACATTCCCATTAGAGTCTACAACCCCTAAGATGTTTTGTAAATATCCTCTTAATCTGCATTTCACATATTTTTTTTGACTTTATTTTAGTTATATAAAGAAAAATAGGCACCTTTTTGTGCCTTACCTTTCTTTTTTTATTTTCCTACTTGTACTTCAGACAATTCTTTACCAAAGACAGTAGTTGGATTTACATATGCATCATTTACTTTAACCTCAAGATGTACATGTACTCCTGCTTCAACATCAGTTAAAGATGTGGAAGCTTTTCCAATGGTTTGACCAAGTTTAATTGTGTCATTTACCTTTACACTTACATCGCTTAAGGAAGAATAAATGCTTTCTACACCATCCGCATGACGGATAGTAACACAAACACCATCTAACTCATCCTCTTCTACAGAAGTAACCTTACCATCGTAAATGGAACAGACATCAAAAACGCTATTATCAGATTTTGCATAACTTACGCCTTTAGATTCAATCATATAGCTACCTGTAGAAATAATTGCAGATACAAGCTCTTCATCAGATAAAGATAGATCAAAGAAGATTCGAACCATTTCGTATTCACCCTTAACAGGTACTGCAAATTTAGCCTTTGGTAAATCTACAGGATTATTGTCATCAGGATCTTCTGGCTTCTGTGTTGGATCATCGTCATCATCTCCAGGATTAACTACTGGATCATCTCCAACTACAGGAGTATCATTTAAAGCTAGAGTTGCAATTGTGATTACTGTTGCAAATACTACAACTACTACTGCTATAAATACTAATAATTCCTTCTTGTCTATGAAAAATCTCTTAATTTTGTCTTTCATTTCTTTCACCTCACTAGTAGTATGGACCAGTGGCTAAGAGGTTATACAAACAAATTAAAAAATTTTTTAAAATTTAAATAATCTAATAATATAGGTAAATCCATAGGCCAAAAGAAAGGCTATAACAAAGGATAAAATAAAATAGGCTAGTCGTATATGAAGTGTCTTTCCTTTTTTAAAGCATTCCTCCAATCTTGAGGCCTGTAAAACAAGAAAAACAACAATAAAAAACAAACAAAAACCAACAGAAAATAAAATACCTTCCATTATTCTATTACCTCCTTAAAATAATAAAGAACTCTAAGGAATTATAAACTTAGAGTTCAAAATTTAATTGGTCTATAAATGACCAGCTTTAGAGTTTCTCAAATGCTCTCGTAGTTCCTTTTCCTTTTGGGTAAAGTCTACTTGCTCCTTTCGATTCTCATTTAAGCGTTCCTTCCTAAAATCGACTAAGCGCTGTTTAGCTTCCTCTTTGTCCTTGCCAATATGGGCCTCCTGTGCTAAGAGGCTTGCAACATTGTCATGAAACTCTAGGATCCCATTGGTTATCGCAACAAAATATTCTGTCGCGTTCTTAACCATTTTTACATATCCCTCATCTAAAACAGCAATTACAGGAACGTGCTCCTTAAGAATAGCAAATTCACCATCTGCATTATGCACAACAATGTATTCTACTTCCTCATTATAAAGAACGCCCTGATGTGTAGAAACAATTAGCTTCATGATTGTAAGGCTTTAGCCTTTTGAATTACATCATCAATAGTACCTACTAGGCGGAAGGCCTCCTCTGGCAAATCGTCATGTAATCCATCTAATATTTCTTTAAAGCCTCTGACTGTTTCCTTTATAGGAACATAAGAACCAGGAATACCTGTAAATTGTCCACCAATAAACATATTTTGAGATAAGAATAGACGAATACGTCTAGCTCTCAAAACAACTAGCTTATCCTCCTCAGATAGCTCATCCATTCCCAAGATAGCAATTATATCTAACAATTCATTATATCTTTGAATAATCTGCTGAACACGTCTTGCCACCTCATAATGTTCCTTGCCTACAATCTCAGGAGACAAGGCTCTTGAAGTAGAGGCAAGTGGATCAACTGCTGGATATATACCCTCCTCTGTAAGCTTACGAGATAGGTTCGTCGTTGCATCCAAATGAATGAAGGTTGTCGCAGGCGCTGGGTCTGTGTAATCATCTGCCGGAACATAAATCGCTTGAATTGAGGTAATTGACCCCTCCTTTGTAGAGGTGATTCTTTCCTGGAGTTTTCCCATTTCTGTTGCTAGCGTTGGTTGATAACCAACAGCAGAAGGCATACGTCCTAAAAGAGCGGAAACCTCAGATCCTGCTTGCGTAAAACGGAAAATATTATCTATAAATAGTAATACGTCCTGATGCTCCTCATCTCTAAAATGCTCTGCAAGAGTTAAGCCTGTTAGTGCTACTCTCATACGAGCTCCAGGTGGCTCATTCATTTGTCCAAATACCATGGCTGTTTTATTAATAACACCACTTTCACTCATTTCAGAGTATAAATCATTACCCTCTCTTGTACGCTCTCCTACTCCTGTAAATACAGAAATACCTCCATGCTCTTGCGCAACATTATGAATGAGCTCTTGAATTAGTACAGTTTTTCCTACCCCTGCACCACCAAATAAACCAATTTTACCACCTTTAATATAGGGAGCTAATAAATCAACTACTTTAATACCTGTTTCTAGAATCTCCACATTTGAAGAAAGTTCCTCTAGCTTTGGAGCTTCTCTATGAATTGGCATATGCTTTACTTCAGTTAAAGCGGGCTTTCCGTCAATCGGTTCTCCTAAAACATTAAACAATCTTCCTAAGGTTTTTTCACCTACAGGGACTAAAATAGGATGCCCTGTACTTTTAACCTGCATACCACGAACCAAGCCATCTGTAGAGTCCATAGCAATACAGCGTACGGTTTTATTTCCTATATGGAGGGCAACCTCAAGGGTTAATTGAATTTCCACTCCATGATTCTCTTCTTTTGATACCTGAATGGTCAAAGCATCATTTATATTAGGTAGACCGGAGTCTTCAAATATAACATCAACAACAGGTCCCTTTACTTCAATGACCTTACCATACATTAAGCATCTCCTCCTATCGCATTAGCTCCGCCAATGATGTCAATCAACTCTGATGTGATTGCACCCTGACGAGCTCTATTATATAACAATTGCAGCTTAGCAATTACCTCAGTTGCATTATCTGTTGCATTCCTCATAGAATTCATTCTAGCAGAATGCTCTGATACCTTGGCATCTAAAATAATGCCATAAATCATGTCTTTAATATACATTGGCAATACTATATCTAAGGTTTTTTCTATTCCTGTTTCATAAATATAATCTATGGTACTCTCTGTATCCCTCAAGGAACCAATAGGCAAAAGCTCCTCAAAGCGAATTTCTAATGATAGACTATTAATATAATGATTGTAAACAATCACTAATCTATCAATTTCCTTAGCTAAATAGGCCTGAATAAAGCTATTTGCCAAAGGAAGTACATCAATAAACATGACATCATCTCGAATTAAAGTTGGTGAGGTAGATATTATTGGATATTGGTTTCTTTTTAAATAGCTATGTCCCTGTTTCCCTATAGAACCACATAAGATATCATTCTTAGATAATTCCTCTTGCTTAAGTCTCTCTTCAAATGCCTTATACAAGGAGGAATTATAGGCTCCCGCAAGTCCACGATCAGAGGTTACTAGCAAATAAGCCGTTTTTTTAATTTGTCTAGGCTTTAATAAATCATGCTCTAAATCCTCTGGCATCTTAGAAACCATCAAAGAAACAAGTTCTTCCTTTCGTTTCATAAAATCCTGATATCCTTTATAAATTCGCTCTGCCTTTTTTACTTTAGATGAGCTTACCATATACATTGCCTTTGTAATTTGTGCTGTACTTTCTGTAGAGGTGATTCTCTGCTTAACCTCACGTAAAGAGTTTGCCATCTTCTCACCTACTCAAAACGCTTTAAGAAAGCCTTTAAATATGTATCTAATTTTTCCTTATCAGGCAATACCTTATTCGTATGAATAAATTCGACTAGCTCTTTTCCTAAGGCATCTACCTTTAAATCTAGATAGAGCTGTTCTTCAAAGCGAGCCAAATTCTCAACCTCAACCTGATCTAATAAGCCACTAGTTAAGCAATATAAAATCATGGTTTCCTCTTCCATGGTGAGCGTCTTATGCAATCCCTGCTTTAAAATCTCCTGCGTTCTCTTACCACGGTCTAACCGAGCCTTCGTAGAAGCATCTAAATCTGAGCCAAATTGGGTAAAGGCCTCTAGTTCTCTAAAGGATGCCAAATCCAAACGAAGTGTTCCAGAAACCTTTTTAATTGCCTTAGTTTGAGCAGCACCTCCAACACGAGAAACAGAAAGTCCTGGGTTAATTGCTGGACGAATTCCTTTATAAAAATAATCTGATTGCAAGAAAATTTGTCCATCTGTTATAGAAATAACATTGGTTGGAATGTACGCTGATATATCTCCAGCTTGCGTTTCTATAATTGGTAAGGCTGTGATACTACCACCACCCAGCTTTAAGGAAAGCTTGGCGGCACGCTCTAACAATCTAGAATGTAGATAGAATACATCTCCAGGATAAGCTTCTCTACCTGGTGGTCTATGTAATAATAAGGACATCTCACGATAAGCAACAGCATGCTTAGATAAATCATCATATACAATTAAAACATCTTTTCCTTGAAACATAAAATATTCTGCTAAGGAAACACCCGCATAAGGTGCTAAATATAGTAACGGAGCTGGATTAGAGGCTGATGCTGAAACAATGATTGAATATTTCATAGCATTATGACTCTTTAAGGTTTCATAAACATTAGAAACTGTTGATTCCTTTTGGCCAATGGCTACATAAATACAAATAACATTTTGATCCTTTTGATTTAAAATTGTATCAATTGCTATAGCTGTTTTACCTGTTTGACGGTCACCAATAATTAATTCTCTTTGTCCACGACCAATTGGTACCAAAGCATCTAAAACCTTGATTCCTGTTTGTAGGGGAGTATTCACGCTACTACGATCCATAACACCAGTAGCTTTAACCTCAATAGGTCTAGTTGCAGTATGACGAATGGCTCCATTTCCATCTAAAGGCTGACCTAATGGATTTATGACACGTCCTATAAACTCTTCTCCAACAGGCACCTCCAAAACTCTTCCACTACATTTAACGACATCGCCTTCTTTAATTTTAGAAGAGTCTCCAAGAAGGATAACTCCAACACTATCCTTGCGTAAATCCTGAACCATGCCATATACATCATTTGGGAAAATTAAAAGCTCTGAAGCCATGGCCTTATCCAATCCATAGACAACAGCAATTCCATCTCCTACTTCAACAACACGACCAACATTCTCTGTATAAATCTGTTCCTTATAAGCCTTGATTTGTTCTTTAATAAGGCTTGATATTTCAGATAAATTAATATTTGCCATATATTTATCCTTTCTCAAAGTGAATTCTTTAATTTTGTCAGTCTATTTTTCAAACTTAAGTCTAGACTCTGTCCATTACATATAATTTGTAAGCCTGATAAAATTTTAGGATTCACTGAATTTTCTATAAATAATTTTTTATCCGGATAACGCTTAGCTAAACTTCTAGAAATCTCTTCCTGTCTCTTCTTCGCAAGCTTTTCCGAGCTGATTACTTCGATTTTTAATATAGAATTAAAATCGCTTAAAAGTTTTTTATATTCCTCTTCAATCGCTTCAACTAAATCAAATCGATTTGCTTGAACAAGCACACATAAAAATTGTATAAAGGTAGAATCTAGGCGATTAAATACCTTTTGTATCCCTCTAATCTTTTCTTTAGTGTCCACTAATGGGGAAGCTAAAAATTTATAAAAATCCTTACTTGTGCTTAATACATCTAATAAGCCATTAAAGTAGTCTAAAAACAATTCTGTTTTCTTTTCTTCAACTGCTAATTCAAATATTGCCTTTGCATATTCGTATTCCACCATTATGCTTTAGCCCCCTTTAAAATCTCATCAACGACATCCATATACTTGTCTTGATCGATTTCCTTAGCCACAATTTTTTCTGCTGCAGCAAAGGCTATATCCACAATCTCTGAACGAATTTGCTTTTGCATATTATTTTTTTCTTGTTCTAATTCTATTTCTAGATTTTCAAGACGCTGCTTGGCTTCAAGCTTAGCCTCTTGTATAATTTGTTCTCTTCGTAGATTTCCATCCTTTTCTGCCTTAGCTAATACTTCTTGGACAGAGGCTTTAGCCTTAGCAAGCTCATCAGCAAGCTCTGTCTCCAAAGCCTTAGCACTCTCCTTTGAATGTTTGGCATCCTCTAAGGCTTGATCAATCGCTTGTCTACGAGTTTCTAAAATATGAGTAATAGGTTTCCATAAAAATAAACGAACGATAACAAACAAAAGAATAGACGCTAGCAGCTGAATGAGTAAATCCCGTACATCAGAACCAGTGATTTTTAAATCCTTTAACGGACCTAAGCAACGATTGACCGCATCGGCAATCTTTTCTAAAATCTCATTCATTGTTCTTTAAGCATTGCTTTGATGCAATGTTCCTTTCTTCTTACTTACCAATCAACATTAATGCAATTATAAATCCATATAAACCTGTTGTTTCAGAAACAGCCTGTCCAATAAGCATCGTAATTGTAATCTTACCAGAAGCCTCAGGTTGACGACCAATAGCCTCTACAGCCTTTGCAGCAACACTACCTTCTCCTAAAGCGGCACCAATACCTGTGAATACGGCAATAGCAGCACCAATATAAGCCATACCACTTCTGAAATATTCATTGTAGGCTGCAGCCTCTACTAAAAAATTAGAAATAAACGTTAAAATTTGCATTTTTCTTCTCCTTAATCTAAACTAAATATTTTTTCTTCATCTTTTATTTTCATCGACGTGAAGATAATCGATAATACTACAAACACAGCGGTTTGTATTAAACCAAATCCAATATCAAATACAATATTAATGAAAGGCATGATAGGAATTGCAAACCAACCAGCAAAGCCCTTTACTAAAATTGCAATTACAGATCCACTTATAATGTTTCCAAATAAACGTAAGCATAAGGAAATTGGCAGTGAAATTTCACTTATAATGTTCATTGGAAGCATTACAGGATTCGGATCTAAAAAGCCTTTTAAATATCCTAGAAATCCATTTGAGGCAATTCCAGCTCCTTGAATTACAAAGAAGGAGGTAAGTGCCAACGCTAAAGTTATAATGATATAGCTTGTTGGATTTTCAAGTAAAAATACAGCAGATATATTTGAAACAAATATAAAGATAGCCAAACTTAAAAACCACGGGGAAAAGGATTTCCAGCGTTTTCCTATATTCTGTTTTATAAAGGTATTTATTAAATCCACTAGCATCATCAATGGCAATAGCCATAAGGGTGTCTTTTTTAGAGGATCAACCTTTTTAATTCTAAAACTTAAAATGATAAATATAATGGACAGAACAACTACGATAAGTAAGGAAGACAAAACAGGCTTTGAAATTGTCCCTACATCGCAGAAGCTTCGCCAAAACTCAGACACTACTCCGTCACTCTCCTTCCGAAGATTAAATATACAATGATCAATACTACCTTTATAGTTGCATATCCACCAAATGCAATTACCAAATTCCACATATCCTCTTGCTTGGGATTTTGATAAACTTCCTTAAAAAAGATGGCAAGAAATACTCCCATAAATACTAAAATTCTTAATAATACACCTATCCATGCTTGGCGTTTTGCCATAATTTTTGCAGTATCTGGATAAAGCTCAGACATCCGAACAATTTTACGATTCGTCTTCATCATTAATCCGAAATTTAATAAACCAGTACAGATTCCAATCAAATAATACATCCAATCATACTTTGTAGCCCAAAGAACGATTGTAACAATTGCAGCCACTACCCATGTAGTGGGAACAACAATCAAACTAATCTTCTGATCTATTTTTTGGTTCATGTTTCACCTTATCCTCCTCCTTTAATAATTTCAGCAGAGTGCATATAAAGCTAATCAAACCACAAAGTGCACCAATCGTTGCTAAAACACCTGGCCATATTGACTCAACATCAATGGCTCTACCGATAAAGAAACCGATTAAGGCCAATACCACCATGGTAATTATACCCTGTGTAGCTAGAACATAAAACCTAGCATATTTGGAAAATCTCATTATTTTGTACCAAACAAACGATCTCCACAATCTCCCAAGCCAGGGACAATATAGCCATTTTCGTTTAACTTTTTATCTAACGCTGCTAAATAGATGTCTACATCGGGATGCTTTTTTTGAAGTAGCTCTACTCCCTCTGGAGCTCCAACTAAACCTATATAGCGAATATCCTTACAGCCTCTCATTTTCAGCATAGAAATTGCAGCTGAAGCACTTCCCCCAGTAGCAAGCATAGGATCTACAACTAATACAATAGACTTTGTTATAGTCTCTGGAAATTTAGCATAATATTCACATGGCTCCAAGGTTTCTTCATTACGATACAAGCCTATAAAGCCTACCTTTGCTGTTGGAACCATACGACGAATTCCCTCTACCATTCCTAACCCTGCTCTTAATATAGGTACTATTACCACATCTAATGCTAATTCATGCTGTACCGTTGAACAAATTGGAGTGCTAATCTCAACTTCCTTTAAGGGGAAATTTCTAGTTATTTCATAAGCCATAAGTCCTGCAATTTCTTCTACATTTTGATAGAAATCCTTCATCTTAGTATCCTTATTACGGATTAATGTTAGCTTATGCTTAATCAACGGATGATCTAATAAAATAAAACTCATCGCTGTCCCTCCTCATATTCTTTAATTTTCTCTACTCTTCTGGTGTGCCTTTCTCCATGAGAAAATGACGTTTCCAGCCATGCCTTAACAATTTCTAATGCATTGGGAACAGGTGTGAATTTGGCAGATAGGGCTAAGCAATTAGAATCATTATGCTCACGTGTAAGAATAGCGGCTTCCAAAGAATTCACTAAAGCACACCTAACACCTTTGACTTTATTAGCAATGATAGACATACCAATCCCAGTATAGCATACAAGAATTCCTTTTTCAGCTCTGCCATTTTTTATGTCTTCTGCAACCTTAATGCCAAAATCAACATAATCACAGCTATCCTTTGAAAAGGTTCCATAATCCTTTACTTCATGACCAAGGCTTTCAAGATATTCTTTTATTGCAGCTTTTAGCTCTAACGCTGAATGATCACATCCTATAGAAATATGCATTTTTTAGCTCACCTCTTTAGTATAATTTTTGACCTTGAATTATGTTATTATAATAATTCATAAGAATTATATCACAAATGAAAAAAAATAACTAGAAAAAAATGGTTTTAAACAAAGAAAAAGCAAATCCTTTATTAAGGAATTTACTTTGAAAAATAATCTATAGCTTCTTATAATAAACTTTTGAAAATGTAGCTTCTTTGCATGCATATAAAGAATCTGATGCATATAAGCCAAAGAATGCTCCTGTAAAGCCTCCATGTGTTACAAATTGGTCACTCAACTTCGTAGCGTCTAAAACTGGCCCAAAGGGGTAAAACTTCTCATGGTCTAAGGCATAATAGAATTGAGCATCCTTACCATGCACCCTAATTTTAAGAGAAATATCTCCTTTATAGGGAAGTATACTTTCCTTAAAATATTCTGGCTGAAACTCATGCTCTGCATGTAGGCGTAATACTTGACCCTTTTCCTCATCATAGGTAGAGTATAAAAGATAGAAATCTCCTTCCTGATATCGATAGATTAATCCAGCCATATGACCAAAATAGAATGGTTCAAAGGAAACTCTACAGCCAAATTCACAATTGAAATGCTGCTGTCTTCTTTGCCAAGTATTTTGAAGATAGTTTGAATTGAAGGATTGTTTTCCAATTAGAGTTATCGCATTTCTCGTCTTTTTCACATAGGAACTCATATCAATTCGTAAAGTTTGAAAATCAAGATCAAAACGCTCTGATAAGAAATCATAAGTTATATCTTGATTGAAATCCATTACTTCTACTTCCTTATTTACTTCATAATAGTCTCTAGGAACTATACTCCCATGCGCAAGATAGGGCCAATCTTCTTTCCAAATAATATTTTGAAGAGCTGTTTCTCTACCTAAAATACACTTTTGATCTATAGGTCTACTACATAAGTGTGCAATGAACCATCCATCCTCTTTCCCATTTACTAAAGAGGCATGTCCTGCACGTTGCAAATATGCATCTGTATCTTTAGAACTAAGAATTAGCTCATTAGGATGAAGCTCATAGGGACCATATATAAGCTTAGAGCGAGATACACTCTCTGCATGATTATAGCCTGTTCCACCCTCTGCACAAAAAAGATAATAATAATCATTCCTCTTATATATATGAGGTCCTTCTACAAATCCTCGCTTAGTTCCAGAAAAAATTTTATGAGCCTTACCTATAAGGGTAGCTGTTTTTAAATCAATTTCTTGAACCAATATTCCTGTAAAACAGGGACTCCCTTTTATTCCCCGATAATCCCATTCCATATTAACAAAATAAGATTTCCCATCCTCATCGTGAAATAAGGAAGCATCAAAACCACTAGCATTTATAAAGACTGGTCTACTCCATGGTCCTTTTATAGAGGGGGAGGATATTAAATAATTATAGCAATCCTTGATAGGCCCTTTACTAAAGGTCTCCACATTGGAAAATACTATATAAAACATTCCGTTTCTAAACGTTAAATCAGGTGCCCAAACCCCTGAGGAGGGTGAATTATTTGTCATATCAATTTGTAATGTTTTTAAAGGGTGTGCAACCAATTTCCAATTTACTAAATCCTTTGACTCATGTATACAAATACCTGGATACACCTCAAAGGTTGAGGTTGCTATATAATATGTATTTCCTGCCCTACATATGGCAGGATCAGGATTAAACCCTGTAAGAATAGGATTTTTAACTTTCATTTTTCACCTCATATATATGGGATATTGCCAAAAGTAAGGCACCATTTCCTGGTAAATAAATAGGTAAATCCTTTTTGGGATATTGAGGATTATGCCCATTTTTTAAATATTCATTTTTTAATGCCTTCATTTTTAAAATGCTTATAGCTAAGCTTTTATCTCCTAGACGATATGCTGTCATAGCGAGCATCGGAAAATCCCAACCCCATGTATCCTCTAATGACCAACAGCTTAATATTTTATTCAAAGTATTTTTAATAAGCTGTGGTTTAACTAAGCTACTTTTAAAATAAGAATACATCCCTATCATCATTGGGTGATCATACTTATATTTCGTATAGGTATCCCTACAGCCAAAAAATGCCTCATAACATCCATCATGAACTTCTAAAGGCGCACAATGCTCTATAATGTCTTGAAGTCTAGTCATATCATAAGGAATTTGATATTCTTTTACCCAACGTAGGAATATTGTAAATGCATGTATCGTATAGCATTCTTCAAAAATTGGGGTGTCACAAAAATATTCTACATTTTCATTTGCAGGTATCATAGGAGTATCTAAATGGTAAGACCCATCCTTCCAGTAATAAAAGCTACTCATAAAATCTATAAGTCCTATCAATAAAGGAAAATAATCCTTAAGACAAATAGCCTTAGGCGATTGCTTCATGATTTCCTCTAGCATAACAAACAAGTGCGGCATTTGCCAAATCAATAGACATCCTATATTGGAGGGTGTGTCCCTTCCTCTGGGATCTGTCATTTTAGGAAAACGAATACCACTATAGCCTTGTTCTAGTGCACGCTGTCTAGAGGTTTCTAATAAAGAAAGATACCATCGAATAGAAGGAATTACATAATCATATAATCCAAAGCGAATAATTCCTAAATGGTGCCATAAATGCATTTCTAGATGAAATTTCCCATACCATGAATTACACGTCAATCCTGTCTCTGCAGGTGGATAAATACCTAAGGTATTCACTTTCATTAAATATAAGGATAAAACCATCCTACGATTCAATTCTTCATCCATTGTATCTATTTCTTTTGCGGTAGTAAAATACGTATGCAAAAGATTATCATCTGAAAAATCATTATCTAGGCTAATTGAAAGATAAGCATCAGCTAAACAATCAAAGCATAAGTCCTTATGCTTCATATTCGTATTATAATAAAGTGTATAATCTACAACCTCACATTTTCTACGAATTGTGTTTCCATTTAAAGCATACTTATCTTCCTTTAAAGAGTAGCCTTTTAAAGATGAGGATGGAATTAGAAAAAATAATTTGATTTGTAAATCCTTTAGAGTCGTTTTAATCTTTATATGAAGCACATTATGAGATTGAGGAATCTTAGTTATCACATTGACAAGGGCATTTTCATAAGTAAAGGATGTATAAATCATACCATCATAAATGCTTAGATGCTGTTTTACATTTGAAATATGATCATACTTTAGTTTTTTTCCCTTATAGAGAAAAACCAATTTAAACAAATCAAATTTAAACCAATCATCGCGATAGTTATCATAGGTCAAAGCCTGAACATCTGTCATATAGTAAACTGGCTTATGAGTGGAAGCCTTATAATATTCCTGGAAAGGATATTTTCCAGTCCCCTTCTGCTTTGCCCATATGAAATTCGTCATAGTACCTAATGGAATAGAATTGTATTGTTCATAAAAGGTTTGAAGCCCCGTTACATCTGATGTAAATGCAAAATTTCCGTTACCAATTGTTAATGGATTTTCAATATCCATTCTTTCATGAAAAACATCAAAGTTTTGAATAAACTCTTTCTTCATAGTATCTTCCCCTCTTTGGTAGAAATAGGTAACCTAGACCCTCATTTTATATTTTTATTATTTTATTTCGTCAACTCTAAAATATTTAAATGTGGCCATTCCTTCCGATTCTTTTCCCTTAGCATAAATACCATATTTACCACCAATCCATCTACCAGGAGTAGCCGTAAACACTTCATGATAGACTTCCTCATTATAACCTAGACGATAGCTTTCAGGACCAATATATTCCATAAAAAATTCAATTTCAGATTTACCATATGGCTGTTCAAACAAAATTACATCCTCTTCTTGCTTAAAGTTACCTTGTCGAATTTGAATATAGGTTTGATTATGAATTCTTTTCACACATACATAAGCATATGAACTACCCATATAACATAAGCCTACTTCATCCCCATCCTTTTCTAGATGCAAATGACATAAGGTGTGAACCGTAAAGGAAGGTAATGCAAGCTTAGTAAGAAATAGATTTGGAGTTAAATTAAGAGCCTTAGAGGCTGCCTCATCTGTATATACACAATGTAGGGTTAGACCATCTTTCAAATCATACCAATGTCCTGTTTTATTTGCTGGAGTTTGCCAAATTAAAGACAATTCGTCACTATCAAATTCATCAGATATTGGAATAGAATAGTTTGATTCTAAATCTATCAAGTAATCACATACCTCATAAGGTATTCCTGGCAATAACGGATCTCCAATCTTTCCACATATAGGCCAATCCTCTATCCATTCTACAGGTTGAAGATGTACTACTCTACCATAGGCCTTCATATCTTGAAAATGTAGAAAGGCAAACTGATTTTCATTTATATCAATTAGTGCCCCCTGATGAGGTCCATTTGTTTTTGATGCTCCCTGCATCATCACAATTTTCTCTTCATAGGGACCATATATATTTTTACTTCTTAAGCATACCTGCCAGCCAGTCTTTACACTTCCAGCTGGAGCCATAATATAATAAAAGCTATTTCTTTTATAAAATTTAGGACCTTCTATTGTCGGTTGTGTATAATGACCATCAAAAACTATCTTGTAATCTGTAAGTTTTGTCTTTAAATCTGAAGTTACTTCGTATACTCCTAGCATTGAATTAAAGCCTATTCTACTTTTAGCAAAACCAACGACTAAATAGCACTTATCTTCATCCCATATAGGACAAGGATCTATGATACCTTTAGCTTCTATCAAGCACCATAAGGGTGACCAATCTCCTTTGTCAATATCTTTACAGGAGGAAATATAAATGCCTTCATCTGGAAAGGGGATAATAGCATAAAATACCCCATCATGATAACGCAAAGAAGGCGCCCATGCTCCATCTCCATGACAAACCTTATTATACCTAGGGAAAGGAAGCTCATCAAATATATAGTGTATTAGCTTCCAATTCACAAGATTCTTACTTTTCAAAACGGGAACACCAGGCACATGATTAAAACTAGAAGCAATCATATAGTAGTTGTCCTTATACCTTATAGCATCAGGATCGCTATAGTCAGATAAAATTACTGGATTCTCAAATTTCATATCAACTCATTTTTATTTCAATTTATGAAATAATTTCCTTTCTTTTAAGTATCTTAATTATACCATATTTATTAAAAAAGAGAAAAAAAGCTAAGAGAATTTTTATTTCTCTTAGCAAAAAATTTAATTACGTGAAAATTGGTCTACAAATATTTTTTCTACTTCCTGTTTAGAAAAATTGTTAAATACTATATTTTTCAATTCAACCTTCTTAACATAGTTGAAAATCAATCCTCTTCCACTCATCTTTTCTAAACCATCCATCATTGCTGGCAAGCCCTCTTTAGGATTATTAGAATAGTTGAACATAATATTTTCTAAATGAATAGCTTCAATAGGCTGTTCTGGCAAACCAAAAAATGTTCCAGCAGCCACATTTACATTCTCACATTCAATATCCTTAAACACAAATTTTCCTAAATATGGAGTACGATCATCTACTGGCAATTTATCCTTTGAATATACATATTCTGTATGTCCATCAGGATCACAATAATAGAACATATTTACTACTAGAGGAGTTAAAACATCATTCATTTTAATGTTTTCAAAAGTAATGCCATCAATAATTGCATCTTTTCCTCTGCCTCTTCTCGTCTTAATTCTTAAGCCTCGATCGGTTTGATTGAAGAAGCATTGTGTAACCTTTATATTTTTTATTCCCCCAGACATCTCACTTCCTAGCACAACCGCACCATGTCCATAATTCATAGAACAATTTCGAATGATAAAATTTTCAGATGGTTTTTTATATTTCCTTCCCATAAATATCTTGCCTGCCTTTATAGCAATGCAATCATCTCCAACAGAGAAATGTACTCCTATAATGTCAACATGATTACAGGATTCAGGATCACATCCATCCGTATTAGGCGAATTTTTAGGATTGATTAATTTTAAATCTAAAAATTTTAAATGCTCTGAAAAATATGGGTGCAAATTCCAAGAAGGCGTATTCGTAACAGTAACACCCTGTAATACAACATTTTTACAATGATTCAAAAATAATCCTCTTGGTCTCCATGCCAATCTTTTTTCTCTTACATTAACCCACCAATCTGAATTTTGTGCATTCCCATCAATACAACCTTCTCCTATGATATTTACATTTTCAATATGGATTCCTGTAAGGATACTTGCAAAGCAATCAATTGGATTTCCTTCCCAAGATCCAAGATTATACTCATCCTTTTCGTCAGAGGTATACGTCATCCCTGGTAATATAGGATAATGATTTCTGTCGATATCGCCAATCAAATGAGCGCCCTCAGCTAATTCAATGGTTATATTGCTTTTCAAAAATAATGGACCTGTATAGTATTCTCCCTTGGGAAAATATACTCTCCCCTTGTTCGGACAAGATAAGATACAACCTTGAATATGGGCTGTATCATTAGTTTTTCCATCTCCAGTAGCACCAAAATCCTTTACATTTAAGCAAACATATTCCTCTTCTGTTACAACCACTAGCTCCTCTTGATCACCATTCATATCTAACAGCAACGTATAGGCAGTCTGAGGTTGAAGCGAAAATATGCTTATAACATTTTTTGTGTCCTCTAAATATAATTTTTGATTTACAAATAATTTGTAAGGCTTTGTCTCGCAAATATCCTTATTTTCTAATTCTAATGTTATACTTGTTGAGCTTTTAAACAAAACATGAAATTTCATTAAATAAGTTCTCCTTCCATTTGCCTTTTATATCTAATTCTTTTTGTTATATAAATAATTAAATTTTTAATGTAAACAAAAATATAATCTATAATAATGAAATATAACGCATAACTAAATGGTTCAATTCCTATCCCTTTAGTAGTACCAAATAAATCTAAAATTAAGCCCTTAGAGCTTAATAAATTAATCACAAAATACATAATTAAAGAAAGTAGCATATAATAAGCTAAAGAAACCAAAAAAGATAAAAACCCTTTAAAATTTATCATATGATACTGCCTTGTATTATTTGTACGACTATACATCATTCGCACAATTGGTCGAACAATATAATTATTCACAAGAGCTAGGCCTAGTCCAATCATTATAATTAAAACTATACTATTTGCCATAGCCGCATAAGGATCGTCAAAGGTCTCAGTTGAAAAATCAAACCCAATAGAAATTCCACCTACAGCCATAAAGAAAACGGCAGCCGCAGCTGCCCAATATTTCAGGACGAGGATTATTAGCCAAGATGGAATTCTAGAAAGCTTATCAACCTTATAAGGATTTGTTTCCTTTATATCTTGTTTTCCTCGTGTTTTCATTATCTGTCTACCTCAACATAGCCTCTATCATAACGCAACCAGCCTAAGATACACCCTGCAATAGTGCATACAATGGAGCCAATTACAGAAATAAAGGCCATAATATAATTTAAATCAATTGAAAAATCTGAAAAGGCTAATTCTCCACTATAAACTAAACTAATAAAATATATAATTTCATATAAATATAATAGTCCAAAGATTACAATGAATATAGACATAACCGTTGCTAAAATAACAGATTTTTTATTCTTCTTCCCTGACATTGTTACTGCTGAGAAGATATTTAATATACCAATTAGCATTAAAGCAAATAATACTATAGCGCTGAAGTCAAAAGAATATGGAAATGTCAATTGAACAACAACATTATAGTGAAAATTCAAGAAAAATCCTAATAATAATCCTGGAATTGCAATAAGCAAAGCAGGTAATTTCATATTATTATATTTAAAGGATTCTTTAAAATTTAAAAATACATCCTTTAAATAGTGACCAATCATCTTTAATACCTTTAAAAATTTATTTTCATTTTCTTTTAAGGAAGTCTCTTCTTTTACAGAAGTAGCTTCATTCTTTAATTCTTTTTCTTCCATAGTATAAGGCCTCCTTAACGTATTCTATTTGTAGTTTCAACATCAAAGAAATGAATTTTATTCATGTCATAACATGCTTTAATGGATTTAACATCTCCTAAAGGCTTTCTAGCATAAACCTTAGCTATTACATTTTCTCCACCGTAGAATCCATAAATTAATGTATAGGCTCCTAGGAACTCTGTGTAATCTACCTCTAAATCAAATGTAGAATCGGGATTTTCCTTTAAGGATGCGTCATCTATCGCAATGTATTCACTTCTAGAAGCCATTATCACTTTTTTACCAGCATAATCCTTCAACAGTTCCATTTGAGCCTTTGTAAGCTTTAATTTACAGCCAGATATATGCTCAAAATATTTACCATCTGCAGATATTAATCCATTTGCAAAGTTCATAGGAGGAGTTCCAATAAAACCCGCTACGAACAAATTTTCTGGATTATCAAACATTTCCTTAGGAGAGGCAATTTGCTGTACATAGCCCTCATTCATTACTACAATTCTTGAAGCTAAGGTCAAAGCCTCAATTTGATCATGCGTAACATAAAGGAATGTTGAATTTAATCGATCATGCAATAGCATTAATTCTTTTCGCATTGTACCACGTAATTTAGCATCTAGATTACTTAATGGTTCGTCCAATAAGAATACTACTGGATTACGTACTATAGCACGTCCACAAGCTACTCTTTGTCTTTGTCCTCCAGATAATTCTTTAGGCTTTCTATTTAAATATGGTACTAATCCTAGAATTTCAGCAGCTTTCATAACTCGTTGATGAATTTCAACTGGATCAACTTTACGTATTGTTAAAGAGAAAGCCATATTATGATATACGGTCATATGAGCATATAGTGCATAGTTTTGGAAAACCATAGCGATGTCTCTATCCTTTGGCGCCATGTCATTTACACGCTTGCCGTTGATATATAAATCTCCTGAAGAAATTTCTTCAAGACCAGCAACCATTCTTAAGGTTGTTGATTTTCCGCAACCAGATGGACCTGCTAATACGATGAATTCTCCTTTTTCAATCTCAATATTAAAATCATATACAGCATGAAAACCATTAGGGTATACTTTATTTACGTCTTTTAAAATGACATCATATTTGTCAAAGTCTAAAACTTGTTCGTCATTTTCATTTTCTAAAATAACGTCTTTTTCTTCCATAATCTATACCCCCTTAATCCTTATTGATGCTACTCATATAATTTTCTAATCTTTTAGAACGAATTAATCCAACTAATCCAGCACTTATAAAGAAAACAGCAGCGCATGACAATAATACGATTGCCAAGATTGCTCTAAAATTACCATTTGCAGGTAACCAATTTATATTTCCAGCATTGCCACTATAATAGTCAGTAATTGTAGAACCTAAATATTTAGAACATTCTGCAACAATTTCTTGATTAGAGGCTAGCTTAGCTGCATCTACAACATAAGATGGATCACTTGATGATAGCCTATCTGCTTCTGTCAACCATTCTTGTGCTGTTAAAAATTTATTAAAATATATAAATATTTGAAGTGGTACCCATAGGATACGCAATGCACAAACACTACCAATACAAATCAATGAAATGGATGCTTGTTTAGAATAGGCCTTAGCCTTTTCACAAGATAAAAATCCAAATAACAGGATAACAATATTTAATAAAATTTTTAAAATAACTAAAACTGTTGTAGGCTGAAAGCTATTTAAACAAACAAAGGATCCAAATACACTAAAGCCAATGGCGCCAAATCCTAACCAATAAGACAAGGAGTTAGATCTATAGCGCATCATTTCAGATTTTGTCTTATGAAGTTCTTCAGGAGACATATCTAGGGCAAGATCATTTTCTAACTCATTACTCATTGCTATTTACCGCCCTTTCTAAAATTTGTATTCTTTTTTCTGTAGTATTCTTATATTTAAGCACTGTATAAACAATCATCATTGCCGCATATGCAATTACAATAATGAATAAAACTGCATAAATAATAAATGTTGTAGTTGTACAACTGTATTGACCTGGAATTACCTCTGGATGCTGTGAAGCATATGTAGTCGTTTTAGGATCCTGTAAAACTGAAACCCAGTTTAACAAATCATAATTATCATTAAATTGTCCCATTAAAAGAAAATTTCTAACGAGTAAAACAACATTAAAAATAATAATTACAGAAGGACAAACTATTCCAACAATTAAATTGCTCTTATAATAAACCTTTCTACTATGATTAGAAAAGATAAATAATACTGCAACAGCAACTAATGTAATAACACCTGTAACAACTATAAAATCGTTTACTGAAGCCAAGCTCTTTTGGAAATCATAAACGGTTCTTGCAAAATCATTCGTAAATCCATTAGGATATACATTTGTAGCTCTTTCAAAACCTTGATAAACATTTAGATTTGTTAAACCTGCCACATCATTACCATAGTCCTTAGAGAATATTGCAACACCATCTGAAATCTGATAAAAAATATGGGCATGTGTATACTCAGTAGCATAGGCAACACATGATATCAATAAAACAAAGCCTAATACCAAAAAGATCATGAAAAAAATCTTACTATGATTTGAGAAAAATTTTTTCACCTTTGAACCTCCTTCGTTAGGTTATGATTTTGTTGGCAGGATATTATTCCCACCAACAAAATCCTATATTTTTAGTAATTTTCGATTTTAAATACTAAGACTTAGCGTAATCAGGAATACAATCATTTCCAGTTGCACTCTTAATTGCGTTAGCATAGTCGAATAAGAATTTCTTATCCTTAACTGAGAAAATTTGAGCATTTACAGATTGTGCATAAGAATACTTACCATAATCTTCTTGAGAAATCTGCTCAGAGCCTAACTTAGATGAACCACCAGCTGTATTAACAACACGAACCCATCCATAAGCAGGATCATTACATGCCTTTGCCCAGAATGCAGTAATTGCACCATATACATTCTCTTTATCAGTTGAAGAACCAATCTTAGGAACTGTAGTGTACCATGTAAATCCCTTAACACCAGCAGGGTCAGTTTCGTTTTTAACAACCACACCAGCACCAATAGCTAACTGTAAATTAGAAATACCAACTTGACCATAAGCATTTGTAGCCTGTAAATCACAACCCTTAGAACGGATATGACCAATACCATGAGTTGCACCTATATTTTCACGCATGAAGTTATAGAACCCTTTTCCACTTTCAGAGAACATTTTCTTAGTAGTTGGTGACATAATTGGAGAAAGATTTTCCCAATCTTCATTAGAAGAACTACCAAATAAATCATTTGCAACAACTGCTTTTCCTTCTGGTGTGCCAGTAGGATGTGCCCAATATTCTTCTGGTCCAAAGCTTTGAATGTAGTTACCCATATTAGAGAACATGTAATCCATAATTCTTAAAGCACCATCTAAATTATCTGTAGTAGAAGGAATTACCCAAGAACCCGTCTTTAAAGCCGTATTTGCTTCAATATAACGAGTAATAGTCTTACCAGTCATATCATTTAAATGTTGATTGTGATCCCAATTCTTCTCTGTTGCCCAATAAGTATATGGAGGTAATACTGGACGAATACCCTTAGATGAATATTGAATCTTTCTTGTAGCTGGATCAGTACCAATTCCTTCGTATTTATCGTTAGTTGCAGCTGTAGCAGCACCAAAATCCCAACACATAAATCCATATCCAGATTCAGCATTATTCTTATAATAATATTTATTTAAATAAATTGCATTATTTGGAGAAGCTGGTTTTGCCCAGAATTCTTGTTGAATTAATCCTTCTTCATACATTTGAGAAATATACTCTAATGCTTCATAAGTACCGATTGTAGTTTGAGCATCATGTAATTTACCATTTGCATCAAAATATAACTTTTGTTGTGCTGAAGATACACCTTGAACACCCCAAAGCTGAGCCATTTGATTGATTGTATTAACACGGTTATCAGCTTGTCCACGAACAAAGAATGTTACGATTTCTTTATTAGCATCACCAGAAATTAATTTAGGATTTGCTTTAATAACACGCATTAAAGCTATTAATTCGTCAACATTGTAGCAAGCCTTCTTTGATACGAAAATCTCTGATGGTTTTTCATATAGCTTTCCAGCTCCCATATACTCACCATAAGCATCTTTTAAATACTTATTGAATTGGTCTGCCAATTGCTTACCTGTACAACCATTTGCTAATAATTCATTTTGTTGTGCAACAATATTTTTCACTTGTTTAACAGCAACATTCACAACTTTATTATCTTCATCAATTACCTTTAAGGTAGTTGCATCTTTATAATTGTTAGTTGCATCCATAAATGGTTGATAAGCTCCTGCTTTAACAACATTCTTATCAGGATTATTTCCACCATTTGTTTTTTCAGTATCATAAGCTGCATTAGCATCATCTAATACAAACTCAACCAACTGAGTATCCATAACAAACATTCTTTCAAGATTGTTTTGACCCTCATAGTAAGGTGTATAATATAGAGTTTCCTCATCTGTACCATATCCCTTAATTAAAGCTCTTGCCTGAGAAGGATATTTTTCTAACCACTTAGCAAAGTTTGGCATTTTATCAAGATGCTTCATTAGGTTTACAGCCTTACCTGCTGAACCCATAGCCTGAATTTCCTTATCTGCTAACATTATTAAATCAATCTTTTGCTTTGAATCCTTTTCACTAGCAAAATTACTACTTTCAACTTTTGCATAGGTATTAGAAGAATTATCTGTAGTATAGGAGGAAGCTTCCTTAATACTTGTCTTTGTCTTTTCCTCGATAGCTCTCCAAACAGGTAATAAAGCACCCTTAGTATAGGTTCTTCCGTCAACTAAATTACGATAAGACTGAGCACTTGTATAAGTTATACCAGACTCACCACTATAATTCACATTAATATCTACTCTACCACCATTAGATTCATAATTTTCATCTGCTGGTGCATTAACATAGGTATGACCATCATCTAATTTGGCATCCCATTCTTCCCATTTTGCATTATCCTTTGGACCACAGCTTGCCAATGCTAAACATGAAGCTGCTGCCAAACCAAATAAAGCTACTTTTTTTGTTTTCATTTTTTTCTCCTTTTAAATCTTCTTTTAAAAATTTTCTATTCTTTAACTCCACCAACATTGACACCTGCTGCAAAATATTTTTGCAGTTTTGGATAAACAATGATGATAGGAATGATAGAACATACAATGAACGCATATTGTAATGCGTATGTAGAAAAATCTACTGTAGCACCATCCTCTATTTGACGAATAATCTTTGCCAAAGTAACCTTTATAAATACAGTTAAAGGCTGATCAGATTCGCCTAATAGCATTTGTGCCCATAAATATCCATTCCAACGGCTTACTGCAAAGAACATTGCTACCGTTATTATGGATGACTTTGACATAGGAACATAAACCTTTGTCAATATTTGAAATTCCGTTGCTCCATCTATTGTTGCTGCCTCTTCTATTTCTTTTGGAATTCCACTGAAATAGTTTCTTAACAAAATCATATTAAATGCATTGAATCCCAAACAAATAATAAACATATATCTGTTATTAACGCCAAATCTAATGAAGTTTTGCAGAGTTGGAATCATACCAGCTCCAAACCACATTGTAAAGGATAACATGAAGTTAAATCCTCTTTGGAACATTAATCTTGTTTTTGATAATGCATATGCTCCTGTTATTGCAACTAACATAGATACTAAAGTACCATATATTGTAATGAAAAATGTATTACAATAAGATAACCAGAATTGCTTTTGACTTAATGCATATTGATAAACAGATACATTAAATCCTACTGGCCACAACACTACTTTTCCGTTATCTAGTGCATCCTTTGAGGATACAGAGGCTGATAAAATATATATAAACGGATATAAACAGCATAAAGCAAAAACAGTTAAAATTACATAAGATAAAATCTTAAATATAACTTCGCTTCGGTCTAATCTTTTCATTTTTTCACCTCATCCTAGAACAATGACGTGGTAGAAACACGTCTACTGATTGCGTTTGCGCCAAGAACTAATACCATTGCCAAAATAGAATTGAATAAATCTGCTACTATACCCGCTTGGGCAATAATAGAACCTTGATAATTTGGATCCTTTCCTGACATTCGATATACAAATGACGAAACAACATCACCTGTCTCATATGCACTAGGCTTATCACCTATTAATAGAATTACCTTTTCGTAACCTACATTTAGAATATGACCTATACGCATAATCAACATAATCGTAAGTGTTGGAGCCATACCCGGGAAAGTAATATAACGAATTTGCTGAAGCTTAGAAGCACCATCTATTCTTGCTGCTTCATAGCTTGTAGGAGATATAGCTAGTATAGCTGCAAAATATACTATTGAACCATAACCAGCGCCCTCCCAAATTCCAGAAATCTGGTAAATTGGTCTAAAAAATTTTGGTTGAGCTAAAAGTGTATCACCTGATGAAGTTAGATGTAATGCCTTACATAGCATATAAACAACTCCACCATTTGCATTAAGTAAAGAGGTTCCCTCACACCATAATCCAATAATTGTAGTTACAACTACTGTAGAAACAAAGTGTGGTAAATAAGAAGCAACCTGCAAAAAGCTTCTATACCCTGTACATTTTATTTCGCTAAATAATAATGCTAAAAAAATTGGAATTGGAAAGCCTAAAATTAAGCCATACATACTATTTACAAATGTATTTCTAAATGCCAACCAGAATCTTCCACTCATGCTGCCAGAGAAAATATATTGTGCCCAATATAATCCAGCCCATTCGCCATTATACATTGAAGTATCACTACCCCATTTAAATCCAGTTAATAACCCACCAATTGGGAAGTACTTAAATAAAATCAAAAACAGCAACATAGGAATTAGTAAAACATATAATCGCCAGTCTTTAATCAGTGTTTGTAGTGTTCGCTTCCACTTTGTGCGTTCTACCTCATCGATTACGTTTTGATCACGTTCAACCAATTGTTGCATAATCTTTAACACCGTCCTTTTTCAAACTAATTTTTTTCTGAGTCTATTGCAGGTTTAGACTCCTCTTCTGCTTCCTTTGCTTCAAGAGAATCTACTTTAAATTCTTCTGCATCTTTCTTAAGCATTTCAGCATTTTGTTTATCTTCAATGAGTTTGTCCACAACATTGTTTACAACTCCTTGAGACCTTAATATAAGTGCACCAATTACGGAAACAGCTAATCCAAACAAATTGTAAATCACTCCATAGTCCATGTAATAATTACTTTTGCTTATTGTGCCATCTTCGTTTTCTATAATAACTTCATACAAAGATTCTCCTATTATAAATGGATTTCCATTCGAAAAAAGTCTAAAAAAGAATAATTGTACAAAATTGTATAATATATAATTTATAAGTAATATACCTATTATCCAAATCGTAGATTGAATAATTTTATTTGTTTTCTTCTTTTTAAAAGCTATAACATCTAATCCAATGACTAATAATCCAATGGAAGCCGATAAGTAACATTTCCAATCATAAATTGATGCTAGTCCTTTAACTATATGAAAGTGCCCTCCCAAAATCGTTGCAGCAGTCATTACTGGTATTGTGAGTAATCCCCACAAATTCCAACGTACAACAGCTATAAATACTATCAATAAAGAAAATGTTGTTGTAGGGATAGCATCTAAAACAAAGCCCGTCATATTAGTACACAATGCTTCAAGAATAAAACCTATACTTACTAGTAGTGCTAAATCCTGTAACATATACTTCTTAACACTTTTTATAATACCACCTCATAATCCCTTACATCTACAACATCACTTTACCCAAATAAAGCGCTTTAAAACAGCGCTTACATGAGTTATAACAATATTTTAAACCTATTGCAAGACATTGTCAATAGAAAACGCTTAACTTTTTTGACTGATAGGTATAAAATTTTCAACCAAATTAATAAATATATTTCTCTAATATTTATGTTATAATATTCGAAGAGGTGAAAACAATGATTTTAAAAATAAACCCAAAACAAAGTATTTCTCAAATTATGCATAGCCTATCTTCTGGGGATACTTTACTTTTAGAGGATGGAATATATAAGGAGAAAATTGAAATATGGAAAAATGATATTACCTTAATAGCTGAGCATCCTTTAAAGGCTATTATAAGTAATAAAGATTATGCCCACAAAATTATGGAAGACAACAATGAGTGTAACACCTTCCGTACTTATACTCTTTATGTAGGAGGAAATAATGTTAAATTAAAGAACTTGGTCATTCAAAACGAAGCAACTCCTTCTTATATTTACGGACAAGCAGTAGCACTACATGTTGAAGGTGATCATTTCACTTGTGAGGGATGTCAATTACAAAGCGCTCAAGACACTTTATTTACTGGTCCCATGCCTAGTGATCTTATAGAGAGATATCGAGGCTTTTATCCTCCAGAAAAGCTAAAGGGAATACCTTCAAAACAAATTTATAGACATTGTACTATTTTAGGAGATGTTGATTTTATTTTTGGTTGTGCAACAGCACTATTTGAAGAATGTGAAATATGGTCAATTTCTAGAAATAGCCTGACTCCTTCTTATGTATGTGCACCTGCACACGCAAAGGAAACCCCTTTTGGCTATCTGTTTTATAAATGTAAGTTTATAGGAACTGAACCTGCATATTTGGCAAGACCTTGGAGAGATTATGGATGTGCTGCATTCATTGATTGTTTCCTTGGAAATCATATCTTATCAGAAGGATATAATAAATGGAATAATACCAATCGTGACAAAACTGCTAGATTCTTTGAATATACTTCTACTTCTGATTTGACAGGGCGTGTTCCATGGGCAAAACTGTTAAATAGAATAGATGCGACAAATTATGTTGTAGAATTTAAGAAATATCTGTCTGATTAAAGCATTTCTCTTTTGCAAAGGATAGATTTCGACAATATTCGACTTTTTAGATAAAAGTCGTCAAAATTCGATTGGTTTAATTTGCGTTTTCATGTCGATTTGATAAAAAGTTTTTATAATTTTTAAAAATTCTCTTGTATTTACAAAAAATATATTTTATCATATCACATGTAAATACGGGAGGACGAATATATATGACAAAAATAATTGTGGCTGACGATAACAAGGATGTTTTAAACATAGTCAGCGAATTCTTAAAAATGCAACCTAATATGGAGGTTGTCCAAACTTTTTCTGGTGGTAAGGAGTTATTATCCTATTTAGAAACAAATTCTGCAGACATTCTATTGCTTGATGTCTTCATGCCAGATTTAGATGGTATTAATGCTTTAAACGAAATTAAAACAAACACAAAATATAACAGACCAAGCAAAATTGTTATTATTACTGCATTCAATACTGAATCTATTATGGCAAAAACATCTGCATTAGGTGCCGATTATTTCATTGTTAAACCAATCGATTTGAGTAATCTACAGAAAACATTTAACCAATTGATACATGAGGATTCAACTAAGGGTATCACATATAACTTAAAGGAAAAGGTAAAGGGCCCTAGCGATGATCTAGACACTGAAATTACTGAAATTTTGCATGAAATAGGTGTTCCTGCACATATCAAGGGCTACTTATATTTACGAGAGGCCATTACTATGGTCTACAATAATGTAGATATATTAGGAGCAATCACTAAGTATCTTTACCCTACTGTTGCCAAAAAATATAAAACAACTTCTTCTAGAGTAGAAAGAGCAATACGACACTCTATTGAAGTTGCGTGGAATCGTGGTAATGTTGATGCAATATCTCAAATATTTGCTTATACAATTAGTTATAATAAAAGCAAACCTACTAACTCAGAATTCATTGCTATGATTGCAGACAAGCTAAGACTTGCTCATAAGGTTGTATATTAGTTGTATATAATAAAAAACATCTAGAAAGGAAGCATCCTCTAGATGTTTTTTTATTTTGTAGTCAATAATGTATACAGGGTTTGTTCTATATTTAAATACTTTACCCATTGTTCTACTATTTCCAAATTATTTTTTTGTTCTACTCCTGTATAACTTGCTCGAATTAAAACATTTTTAGGAGTTGAATCCCATTCTACAAATTCTAAAACCTGTACTTTATAACCATAAGCTTCTAATAAATATGCTCGAAGTGAATCCGTTAGTATGGCTGAAAATCTTTCTTTTAGTAAACCATAATTTGAAATAGGCGAGAGCAATTTAGAATTTAGTTTTAAATTTATTTCATGCTGACAGCATGGAACTGAAAAAATATATTTGCATTGCATTTTAACCGCATGATATAATGCATAATCTGTTGCTGTATCACAAGCATGTAATGTGACAATCATATCTACATTATCTTCTTTTTTAAAATCGGAAATATTTCCTACTCTAAACTTTAATGTATCGTAGTTATATTTTTCAGCAACCTCTATACAATGCTTTATAACGTCATCCTTTAAATCTAAGCCTATCATTTCGCACTTAATTTTTTTTATAGTGGTTAAATAAAAATATAAAATAAAGGTTAAATAGCTTTTCCCACAACCAAAGTCAATTATTTTAAGATGTGTTTCCTTTGAAATACTATCCTCTATCATTTCTAAAAATCGATTGATTTGCCTAAATTTATCTGATTTAGCTTTTACAATCTTTCCCTCAGAAGTCATAATGCCTAAATCAATTAAAGGAGGAACTATAGTCCCTTCTTCTATCAAATATTTTTTCTTTTTATTGTGCTCTAAGGAAACAAATTCCTGTGAGTTTCTTCTTTTATTTGATAAAATCTTACCTTTAGATGTTACTTTGTAAGCATAAATATATTCAGTAGTAACCAACTCTAAGCTTCTAAAATGTAATTCTAAAAATGTATTTAAGTAATCATTGATTTGATCAAGCGAAATATTTTCATGAAAAACCTGTTGTTTGGTAAATAAACTCACTTGTATAACTGGTTGATTCTTAATATACATTTTTTGTAATTTTGCTTTCAGGTATTTCTGTTCTTTAGAAGTAGGTATGGAAAACACTCCTCTTATCATATCCTTAGGAAATTCAATATTCATATGTCCTCCTAAATAAAAGAGTATCAAAGTTATTCTGATACTCTTTCTGATATATTAATTAATCATGTATGTTCATAAAGACAATAAAATAAATAGTATGTAATGAACAATGAATAAAGATGTATGTCACAACAAAATAATGGGTATGTAAAAAGGATGGTATTATTTATAGACC